>Ga0180222_1001622_pt1 | contig 22144 bp, 16 predicted proteins | sample eDN5th37CKraftOP_FD_151336 | JGI IMG/M metagenome (GOLD analysis project Ga0180222, IMG submission 151336) | Enriched Organic Plus compost microbial communities from Emeryville, California, USA - eDNA 5th pass 37_C Kraft OP (version 2) (version 2) ... | reverse complement strand
CTCGTCACAGCAGCGCGCGGCCAGCTCCGCCTCGATATCGCCCGCCGGCAACTCCAGCAGGCCGAACAGCCAGCCGCGAATGTCGCCATCCAGCCCGGCGAGCGCGTCATGGGCCTGCGCGCAACGGAAGAGATAGGCCTGCGCCTCCTTCTCCCCCAGCCGAAGCGCCAGCGCATGCAGCGCGTCGAGCAGCGCGGCGTCGCCCGTCTCCTCGGCGCGCACGACGAGGTCCTCAAGGCTTTCGCGCGCAAGGTCGGCCTGTTCCCGCTCCTCCATCGCCCGGAATCCGGGCACCAGCCCCGCCTCCAGCGGGAAGGCGGAGAGAAGCTGCTGGCAGAAGCTGTGGATGGTCTGGATGCGCAGGCCGCCGCCGGTCGCCTCCAGCACGCGCGCGAAGAGCCGCCTCGCATCCTCGCGCCCGGCGGGACCGAGATCCTCGCCCAGCGCCAGCAGATCCTGCGCCAGCGCGGCGTCGTCCATCTGCACCCAGGCGGCCAGGCGGCTGTGCACGCGCTCGGCCATTTCCGACGCGCCCGCCTTGGTGAAGGTAAGGCAGAGGATATTTTCCGGCGGCACCCCGCCCAGCAGCAGGCGGAACACGCGCGCGGTCAGCACATGGGTCTTGCCGGTCCCCGCCGAGGCGGACAGCCAGACATGCGCCTGCGGAGAGGACGCCTCCGCCTGCGCGCCGCGCAGGCGGAGCAGCGGGCTTGCAGCCTTAACCATCGGCGCCTTCCGTCACTGCCCCGACCGGATCGCCACGGCCATACCATTCCTCCAGCCGCATCAGTTGGTCGTAATCGCCGTAGCTCGGCAGTTCGGGGTTGAGCTGCGCGACGAACGGCTCGGTCCCGGTCAGCCATTTGCCGGCGTCGGTCAGGAAATGCGAGGCGGCATGGCGCGTCATGTCCTCGGTCGCGACCCGGTTCTTGTCGCCGCCCGGTTTCACCGGACTGACGCGATAGCCGAAGGCGCCGTCCTTGCCCTTGGCGGCGGACCAATATTCGAAGGCGGCGGGCGTGGCCGGGCCGCCCAGCCCCTCGAACCCGCCCTGTTCCGCGATCACGCCGAGCAGGCCGAGTTGCAGTGCGAAGCCTTCCTTCACCTGCCGCGCGCTCGGCGGCTTGCCGGTCTTGTAATCGACGATGGCGATCGACCCATCCGCCAGCCGGTCGAGGCGGTCGGCGGTGCCGTAAAGCGTGACGCCGCCCAGGCTGATCTCGCCCCGGCTCTCCACCAGCTTCATCTCGCGCCCCTCCGCCGCGTCCTGCGTCACCTGCGCGTCGATCCAGCGCGCCGATTCCAGCAGGCGCGGCAGCCAGAGCGCGCGCAATATCGGATGGGATTCGCCGCCCAGGAACAGCCCGCGCGTCCGCTCCTCCAGCCGCCCCGGCGCGCATTTATCCTCGCGGAACCAGAGTTCGAGCATCCGGTGCACATAGGTGCCGCGCCATGCCGCGCCGGGGTCGGCGTCGATCCGCTCCAGCGGGGAAAGGCCCAATATCTTGCCCGCGTAAAAGGCATAGGGGTCCGCCGCCAGCCGATCCACCTGCGTCACCGCGACGCGCGTGGGCCGCAGGTCGAGCGGCGGGCAAGGGCGCGGACAGGGCGCGGGCAGATGGCGCGCGGGCCGGTCGATCCGCTCGGCCCAGTCGCCGATATCCTCCACCCGGTCGAGATGCTCGCCCGCCATCGCCTGCAACCTCAGCCAGAAGCGGGACGCGATGGCGGGCGCGTTGCCGCTGCGGCGGGATCGGGAGATGACCACCTCCGGCGCGCCCAGCGCACTGGCGAAATCATGGGCGGAAAGGCCGATCCGCTGTTCCAGCCCCGGCAAGCCCAGTTCCTGCCGGATGCGCGGCGCGAGCCACGGGTCGGGCGCGGGCAGGCCCGGCCATGTCCCCTCGTTGAGGCCCGCGAGGATCATCAGGTCCGCCTGTTGCAGCCGCGCCTCCAGCAGGCCGTATATGGCGATGCGCGGATGGCCGCCCTGCGGCGGGCGCACCGCCTGCGTTTCCAGCAGGCGCCGCAGCAGGTCGGGCAGCGCGGCGGCCTCGACCGATTGCGGGCCGGAGGGCGCGGCGCGCTCCATCTCCGCGACCATTTCGGACAGCGCCCGTCCCTGATGCCCCGCCCAGACCTGATCTCCGCTCAACACGCTCGCCGCCTCGCGCAGCAGGCCGAGCATATGGGGCAGGTCGCGGCTTTCCTCCGCCAGCGCATCGAGCGGCGCGAACAGCGCCCTTTGCCCCGCCCACCAGCGCGCGACCGACGCACGCAGCTTCGTCTGCCGGTCGCCCTCGTCCTCCGGGCGCGGGGCGAGCCGCGCGTCAAGGCCCGCCAGCCCCGGCGCCGGGCGGGGACCGCGCAGCAGCAAGTCTAGCCCGCGCACCTCGTCCAGCCAGCCCAGCCGTTCCTCGCCCTTGCGCACCAGCGGATGCTTGAGCAGGTCGAGCAGCGCGACCGGCGCGAACCGCTCCGCCGCCACCCGCGCCAGCGCCAGCAGCAGCGTGCCCGGCGGCGTCAGCGCGAGCGGCTGCCCGGCGCTGTCGTCCGCCTCGATATTCCAGCGCTTCAGATGCGCCGCCACGCGGGTCGCCAGCGCGCGGTCGGGCGTCACCAGCGCGGCAGTGCGCTCCGGCGTCTCGACCGCCTGCCGCAGCAGCAGCGCGATCGCCTGCGCCTCCAGCGCCGGGGTCGCCAGCTCCATCGTCCGCACGCCGTTCAGCGTCCGCTCGGCGGCCTTGAGCATCCGCCATTTGGCGGTATGGGCCGGGACCAGCATCGCGTTGGAGATGTTGCGCGCCCGCACCGCCCGCGCATCATGCCCGCCGCCCCAGCGCCACAACGCCACCTCGTCGCGGGCGACGCCGATGCGGTCGAGCATGCGCTTCAACACATATTGCGGATGGCTTTCCTGCGCGCGCGGGCGGTGACCGGTGGCGGGATCGGCGTCAAAGGGGCCGATCGCGTCCCATTCCTCCGCGCTCATGTCCATGTCCAGCTCGGCCAGCACGACCTGTCCCTGAGGCATGCGGGCGACGGTGCGCAGCACATGGCAGATGGTGGGCGCGGTGGTGGAAATGCCCGCCGCGATCACGAAACCGGCGGGCGGCGCCTCCCGCCACCGCCGCGCCACATGGTCGAGCAGCCGGTTGCGCCGGTCGGCCAGGTCGATCATGCCGAGCCGCGCCAGTTCCTCCGGCCAGCGGTCGAGCAGGATCGACAGCAGGCGCAGCGAGGCGCGCCAGTGGCCGGACAGTTCCTCTCCCACGGAAAGCCCTCGCAACGCGCGCGGATCGACCTGCTCGATATGCAACTGGTCGATGCTCTGCCCCAGCGCCTGCCCCAGCCGCATCGCCTCGCCCGCGTCTACCGGCTGGCGATGCTCTGCCCGCACCTGCTGCACGAGGCGCGCGAGGATCATCTGCCGCTCCATCGCCGGTATGGCGGGCGGCACGTCCAGCCCCTCGCCCAGCGGATCGAGCGCATTGCCGAGCCGCTCGCCCAGTTCCTCGTCACCGATCGGCACGAGGCGCGGCATCAGCAGCCCGCCGTCGCAATGGCGCACGAAGCTGTCGCGCACCGCCCGCACCGCGCGATTATTGGGCAGCAGGATGATGCCGCGCGCCAGCGCCAGCACATCCTTGCCGTGGCGGGCGATCACGCCCTTGGCCAGCGCATCGGAAAAGGCCCGGTGGGCGGGGATGGTGTAGACGGCGGGCGAGCGGCCTTCTTCAGCCATGGCTCATCGCGGCTTCGACCACCGGGATCGCGGCAGGCGTGCCGACATCGAACCACAGCCCTTCATGCGAGGCACCGAACAGGCGGCCCCGCTCCATCGCCCGGTTCCACAATATGTTGGTCGAAAACACGTCGCCCGGCGGGTCGCACAGCAGGCGCGGCGACAGGATCTGCACGCCGGTGAACACGAAAGGCGCGACATGGCTGGGCCTACGGCGGGTCAGTCGCCCGGCGCCGTCCATGTGGAAATCGCCGGGGCCGCTATGGCAGGTCGCCCGCGCATGGGGAACCAGCAGCAGCAGCGCGTCCATCCGCGCATCGTCCCACAGCTCGGAGAGCATGGAGATGCTTTCCTGCGGCCCGTCGACCCAGAGATTGTCGCTGTTCGCGCAGAGAAAGGGCGCGTCGCCCAGCAGCGGCGCGGCCTTCATCAACCCGCCGCCGGTCTCCAGCAGCCTGGCGCGCTCGTCGGAAATCAGGATCTCCATCGGCGACCGGCGCGCCTTCACATGGGCGACGACCGTGTCGGCGAGATAATGGACGTTGACGACCGTGCGCTCGATCCCGCCCGTTTCCAGCCGGTCGAGCGCATGATCCATCAGCGCCTTGCCCGCAACGCGCACCAGCGGCTTGGGGCGGGTGGCGGTGAGCGGGCGCATGCGCTTGCCCAGCCCGGCCGCCATCAGCATCGCGGTCGTGACCCTGATGCTCATGCGGCCTCCTGCCCCTCCAGCGGGCGGGCGCGGATGGCGGGCGGAATATTGGCGTCGAACCAGCGGGCGACGGGCGCGAGCGCGGGATGGGCGAGGTCGCGTTCCAGCAGCCCCCACATGCGCGGCAGATAGGAAAGATAGCGCGACTTCCCGTCCCGCTTGCAGAGGCGCGTGAAGATGCCGATGATCTTCGCGTTACGCTGCGCGCCGAGCACCGCATAGGCGGCGTCGAAGCCCGCGCCGGGCTGCGCGGCCTCCTTGTACAGCGCCAGCATGCGCCGTTCGAGGTCCGGCGCCACATCGCGCCGCGCATCCTGAAGCAGCGACACCAGATCATAGGCCGGATGGCCGACCAGCGCGTCCTGAAAATCGAGCAGGCCGAGGTCATGCGATTGCGGCCGCCCGTCGATCAGCATGATGTTCTCGGCATGATAGTCGCGCAGCACCGTGACCTTCGGCGCATCGTCCCGCTCGACCAGCGGCAGCACCCTGTCCCACGCGGCGGCATAGCCCGCGGCGTCCACGTCCAGCCCGGCGGCGGGGCAATACCATTCGGTCAGCAGCCCCGCCTCGCGCTGATAGACCTCGCGATCATAGGGCGGCGCGTCCACCGGGGCCGCGCGGTGAAGGTCGGCCAGCAGGCGCACCGCGCGGGCGTAGATCGCCTCTTCATCGGCCGGATGCTCGTCCAGATGGTCGCGCACCCGCGCGTCGCCGAAATCCTCCAGCAGCACGAGGCCCTGCTCCAGATCGGTGCCGTAGATGGCAGGCGCGGCGAAGCCCTGCGCGCTGAGATGCTCCGCCACGCCGAGGAACGGGCGCGGGTCCTCATGCGGCGGGGGCGCATCCATCAGCACCGCCCGGCGCGCGCCGTCGACGACGCGGAAATAGCGGCGGAAGGACGCATCGCCCGCCAGCGGCAGGATATCGGCATTCCCCCAGCCGAGGGAGTGCAGGAACGGACGGCTGGCGGCGGGTGGAATCATCGAAATGGCCATCTGTCCTTCCATGCCGGAGGCACCGCCGCTGTCAAGCGGCGTGTCCCCTGCGCGCCCTCCTCCGCCTCGATCGAGAGCAAAAGCGCATGGGGCCAGAGCCGCCTGCCCATGCGCTCTGGCCATTCCACCACCAGCGCGCCGTCGGTGAGATAGTCGTCGAGGCCCAGTTCCTCCAGATCGGCCTCATCCTCCAGCCGGTAGAGGTCGACATGGGCGAGCGGCAGGCGCACCTCCGGCACTTCATAGCCCTGCACGATGGCGAAGCTGGGGCTGGGCGCCTCGCCCTCCAGCCCCAGTTCGCGCAACAGCCCGCGCGTCAGCGTGGTCTTGCCGGTGCCGAGGCTGCCCCGCAGCGCGATCACGTCGCCCGGCCGCAGCGCCCGCGCCAGCGCCGCGCCGATCGCCATCATCTCCGCCTCGCTGCATGCGGCAAGCGCCGTTTCCCCGGTCATCGCCCCGCGCCCCGCACAGTGCCGGAAAGGGGCATGCGAGGCAGATCGCCGCGCGGCAATTCCATCGTCAGCATCGTCCCCTCACCCGGTTCGGACACCAGGGTGAGCTTGCCGCCATGCGCCTCCACCAGCTGCCGGGCGAGCGGCAGGCCCAGCCCCAGCGAGGCGCCGCGCGCGCCATGGCCGTTGGTGCTGAACGGCGTGAAGGCCCTTGCCTGCGTCCTTGCATCCATGCCCGGCCCATTGTCGGAAACGATCAGCCGCGCGCTCTTCACCTGCCCGTCGCCGTGCAGCAGGATGCGCCCGCCCTCCGGCACCGCGCGGATCGCATTGTCGACCAGCCGGTCGAGCGCCTTCGACAGGCGCTTGGCGTCACCCATCACCCGGCCGGTCGAAGGCTTGACGTCGACCACCAGCTCGATCTGCTTTTCCTCCACCGCCTCGCGCCAGCGGTCGCGGCACGCATGCACCATCTCGGCCAGATCGACCGGCGCGCGCTCCAGCGGCAGCGTGCCGGCCTCGCCCTGCGTCGCTTCCAGCACCGTATCGATCATCCCCGACAGGCGGGTGGCGGAATCGAGGATCGCGCTCACATAGTCCTGCGCTGTCGAGGGCAGTTCGCCCGCATAACCGGCCTTCAGCATCTCGGCAAAGCCGCCGATGGAAGTGAGCGGCGTGCGCAGGTCGTAGCTCATATTGGTGAGGAAGGCGGTCTTGACCTTGTCCGCCTCGGCCAGCGCCTCGTTCTGCTCGCGCAGCACCTCCTCGATGCGGCGGCTGTCGGTGACGTCGAGCATGGTGAACAGCGCATTGCCGTCGGGCAGCGGGATCGCCGCGAAATCGAAGGTCCGCCCGTCGGCGAACACCACCCGGCCGTTGCGCTGCTTGCGGTCCACGGTGCAGGACCGCATCAGTTCGCGCACCAGCCCGGCCTGCGGCGGCCGCGCGAGGCGATCGGCCATGCTGTTCATGAAATCGTCGATGCGCGGATGGGCGGCCAGCACCGCCTCGTCCACGTTCCAGATCGTGCGGAAGCGCTGGTTCCACAGATGCAGCTTGCCGTCCGCCGCGAACACGCCGATGCCCTCGAACAGGCTGTCGAACGTCGCCGTGCGCACGCGCAACAGCGTGTCGCGCGCGCTCGACAGCTGGATCTGCTCGGTCCTGTCCTCGAAGATCAGCAGCAGGCCGCCATCGGGCATCGGCTGGGCGAAGACGCGCAGATGGGTGCCGTCCGCCAGCAGCCAGTTCTCCTCCTTCGGCTCGGTCGCGATGAACCAGCCGCGCCGCTCGCTGCGCCATGCCGGGAAGTCGCGATGCTCCGGAATGCGCCCGCCCTCGCGCATGCGGTCGAGCACGCGCTCGAACTCCGGGTGATCCATCAGATGTTCGGGCTGCAACGCGAACAGGCTGATGAACGCCTGGTTCCAGAAGCTGAGCGAACGGTCCGGCCCGAATTGCGCGACCGCCGCCGACAGCTTGTCCAGCATGTCGCGCTGCGTCGCCACCAGCCGTGCCTGCTCGGCCCGCGCGCTCTCGAAATCCTGCCGGTCGATCGCATAGCCCGCTATGCCGTGGCCGCCGATCGGCACCTCGACCATCCGCATCATCCGCCGCTCGCCATGCAGGGTCGCGGGCACGATGCGGATCATGATCTCGCCGCGATCCAGCGTGAAGCGGGCGGCATGGCGCGGCGGCTGGCCGTCGATCGCCTCGAACAGCTCTATCCCCTGCTCGATGACCTGCGCGGCGCTTTCGGCCTCCACCGCCTGCACATAGGCGCTGTTGACCAGCGAGAGGCGCAGGTCGCGGTCGCGATACCACATCGGCAGCGGGGCGGCCTCGATCAGGCCCGACAGCGCCTCCAGCGCGTCGCGCAGCAGGCGGCCTTCGCTTTCCAGCTCGGCGATCCGCTGCTGGCTCTCGGTCGCATCGAACACCCAGAGGATAACGCCGCCCATATTGGCGAGATCGGGTCCGGCGGGCGCGCCGCGGATCAGCAGCGTGCGGTTCGACCCCTGCGCGCTCACCGCGCGGGCGAAGCCCCTGCCGCCGCGCTGGGCCGCCACGATATCCTCGGCCAGCGCGTCCCGGTCGGCTTCGGGCAGGCCGCCGCCTTCGCCGGTCAGTTCGGACACGAAGCCGGGCACCTTGTCCAGCCCCAGCCAGTTGGCGAGCCTTCCCGGCGCCTCGATATGCCCGTCGGCGCGGATCAGCATGGGGATGGCCGGGGCCGATTGCAGCAGCCCGGCCAGCCGGTCGGCCTGCTCTCGCTGGAACAGGCTTTGCCGGCGCAGCTTGAGGCCGGTGGCGAGCGCCCAGATGCCGGCGCCCAGCCAGCAGGCGAGGATCGCGCCCGCGATGACCATGACCATTACCGAAACCTGTATCATCGGGTCCCTGCCCGCCCGGCTCCCGCCTGCCCGCCCGTCATCTGCCCGCGCCGCTGTTCCGTCCTCATGCTCCAGCGACTACCCCAAATAGCCGGGCAGGCAAAGCATCTGCTTCGAACCGAAAGCAAAAAGGGGCGGACCCGAAGCCCGCCCCCTTTTTTTCAGGTCCCGCGATGGCGAGGGATCAATAGCGGTAATGATCCGCCTTGAACGGGCCCTCGACCGGCACGCCGATATAATCGGCCTGCTTCTTCGACAGCCTGGTCAGCTTCACGCCCAGCTTTTCGAGGTGCAGCGCGGCAACCTTCTCATCGAGATGCTTGGGCAGCACATAGACGTCGTTCTTGTACTGGTCGGCCTTGGTGAACAGCTCGATCTGCGCCAGCGTCTGGTTGGTGAAGCTGGACGACATGACGAAGCTGGGGTGGCCGGTGGCGCAGCCCAGGTTCACGAGGCGGCCCTTGGCGAGGATGATGATCTGCTTGCCGTCGGGGAATTCGACGAGGTCGGTGCCCGGCTTCACCTCGGTCCACTTATAGTTGGAAAGGCCGGAAATCTGGATCTCGCTGTCGAAATGGCCGATATTGCAGACGATCGACATCGGCTTCATCGCCTTCATATGATCGGCGGTGATGACGTCCTCATTGCCGGTCGCGGTGACGAAGATGTCGCAGCGCTGCACGGCCTCTTCCATGGTGACGACTTCATAGCCTTCCATCGCCGCCTGAAGCGCGCAAATGGGGTCGATCTCGGTCACCATCACGCGCGCGCCGCCCTGGCGCAGCGAGGCAGCCGAGCCCTTGCCGACATCGCCGAAACCGGCGACGCAGGCGACCTTGCCCGCCAGCATCACGTCGGTGGCGCGGCGGATCGCATCGACCAGCGATTCCTTGCAGCCGTAGAGATTGTCGAACTTCGACTTGGTGACGCTGTCGTTCACGTTGATCGCCGGGAAGGGCAGCTTGCCGTCCTTGGCGATGTGATAGAGGCGGTGGACGCCGGTGGTCGTCTCTTCCGACACGCCCTTGATGTTCTGCACCGATTTGGTGAGATAGCCCGGACGCGCCTTGACGAAGGCTTTCAGCGCGCGCTGGAACTCGACTTCCTCGGCATTGCCGGGTTCGGGCAGTTCCTCGCCCGCCTCGATGCGCGCGCCCCAGAGCGCGAACATGGTGGCGTCGCCGCCGTCGTCGAGGATCATGTTGGCGGTCTGGTCATCGCCCCAGTCGAAGATGCGGCCGACATAATCCCAATAATCGGCGAGGCTCTCGCCCTTCACCGCGAACACCGGGATACCGGCGGCGGCGATCGCGGCGGCGGCATGGTCCTGAGTCGAGAAGATGTTGCACGTCGCCCAGCGCACGTCCGCGCCCAGCGCCGTCAGCGTTTCGATGAGCACCGCGGTCTGGATCGTCATGTGCAGCGAGCCGGTGATGCGCGCGCCCTTCAGCGGCTGCGACGCGCCATATTCCTCGCGCAGGGCCATGAGGCCGGGCATTTCGGTTTCGGCGATCCTGATTTCGGCGCGGCCGAAATCCGCAAGGGCGATGTCGGCGATGACATAATCTTTTTCGAGAGCGGCGGTGGCCACGGAGGTTTCTCCCATAACTGCTGGCGTCGTACCGTCTGCACGCAGGGCAGCGCGGCGATTGCCTGCCGCTTAGCAATCGGCGCGCTGCCTGGCAAGGCAATATAAAGCTTCCTTTAAGTGGAAGGCCCACCCGGCCGCGCAAAGCCCTCCGCCCGCCGCGTTCAGGCGAGCCCCGCCTTGCCCGCCAGCAAGCGGCTGTCGATGCCGCAGGCGGCGAAGCAATGACTCCAGCGCCGCTCCGGCTCCACCGTGTCCAGCACGGCGGGAATGGCCGCGCCGAGGAACCAGCCATGGCGGGTCATCTCATATTCGAGCTGGCCCGCGCCCCAGCCGGAATAGCCCAGCGCGACGATATAGCGGCGCGGCCCCCGCCCTTCGGCAATCGCCTTCAGCACGTCGAGCGAGCCGGACAGCGCCCAGTCCTCCGCCACCGCCACCGAATCCTGCCCGCCCCAGTCGGTGCTGTGCAGCACGAAGCCGCGCTGCGGATCGACCGGGCCGCCATACATCACCGGCACCTCGTCCAGCCCTTCCGCCTCTATGCCGAGGCCGCGCATCAGGTCGGCGAGCGAAATGCCCTCCACCTGCCGCGCGATATCGAGGCCGAGCGCGCCCTGCTCGTCATGCACGCACATCGCGATCGCGGCATGGTCGAAATTCGAGTCCTCCATGCCGGGCATCGCCAGCAGCATGCGTCCCGCATAGAAACGGGGGCTGCCATTCGCATCGGTGCGGTCCTGCTCCATGCCCGCATTCTAAGCCCCCGGCATGCCCGCGGGCAACCGCTTTCGCCATCGATGGACCCGGAAACGCCTTCGCTTTCGACGCATCGCCCCTTGACTTGTCCGCCCCATGCTCCACTTGAAAGACCCATCGGATACAAGCTGAGGAGATTAGCCATGACCATAGCCAAGGGCGACAAGCTGCCCGAAACCACTTTCGTCACAATGGGCGAAAACGGCCCGGAGCCGGTCAACAGCAACGAATTTTTCGCCGGCCGCACCGTGGCGCTGTTCTCGGTGCCGGGCGCCTTCACCCCGACCTGCTCGGCCAAGCACCTGCCCGGCTATGTCGAAAAGGCCGACGAACTGAAGGCCAAGGGCGTGGACGCCATCGCCTGCACCGCCGTCAACGACGCCTTCGTCATGGGCGCCTGGGGCAAATCCGCCGGGGCCGACGGCAAGGTCGCGATGCTGGCCGACGGCAATGGCGATTTCGTGAAGGCGCTGGGCCTCGAAATGGACGGCAGCAAATTCGGCATGGGCACGCGCGGCCAGCGCTTCTCCATGCTGGTGAAGGACGGCGTGATCGAGGAACTGAACGTTGAGGCTCCCGGCGATTTCAAGCTGTCGAGCGCGGAGCATATGCTGGGCCAGATCTGACGGGATTCCCCGCCGATACGAACAAGCCGGAGAGCCCCGCGCCCTCCGGCTTTTTTTATCTCTCAGGGATGAGCTTCGAGAAGGATCGATATTCGTCCAGATGGAGCCGAGAGGTGCGATTTTCGAGCATCGGAGCGCAGCGAACTTCAGGTTCGTGAGCACCGAAGCGCAGAAAATCCTGCTTCGCAGGCCCGGCTGGGCGGAATAGCGGCCTTCTCGATCACCACCCGCACATCTTCCCCTTGTTCTGCCCGTCCAGCCATGTCTTGAGCGGCGCGAAATAGCGGTTGATCGATTTCCCGCTGATCTCGCGCGATCCGGTGAACTGCTGCAGCGCCTCCTGCCACGGGCGGGACGCGCCCATTTCCAGCATCGCGTTCAGCTTCGCGCCGACCTTGGGCGAGCCGTAGAAGGAGCAGCGGTGCAGCGGCCCCTTCCAGCCCACATCCTTGCACGCGGCCTCATAGAACTGGAATTGCAGCAGATGCGCCAGGAAATAGCGCGCATAGGGCGTGTTGCCGGGGATATGATATTTGCCGCCCGCGTCGAAGCGGCTCTCGTCCCGCGCGACCGGCGGCACGATGCCCTGATAGCGCAGGCGCAGATCGTCCCACGCCTTCTGATAGCCGGTCGGCGCGATCGAGCCGTCGAACACGCCCCAGCGCCATTTGTCGACCAGCAGGCCGAAGGGCAGGAACGCCACCTTGTCCATCGCCTGCCGCAGCAGCAGGCCGATATCCTTGTCGGCGGGCGGCACCTTGTCCGCGCCCAGCAGGCCGATCTTCACCAGATAGTCGGGCGTGATGGAGAGCGCGACGAAATCGCCGATCGCCTCGTGGAAGCCGTCATTGGCGCCGTCGCGGTGCAGATAGCTCTGCCCCTGATAGGCGCGCTGGTAATAATTATGCCCCAGTTCGTGGTGGATGGTGACGAAATCCTCGCTGTTCACCTTGGTGCACATCTTGATGCGGATATCGTCCTTCGCATCGATATCCCAGGCCGAGGCATGACACACCACCTCGCGGTCGCGCGGCTTGACGATCTGCGAGCGGTCCCAGAAGGTCTGCGGCAGCGGCTTGAGGCCCAGCGAGCTGTAGAAGCCCTCGCCGATCTTCACCATCTTCACGGGATCATCGCCCCGCGCCTTCAGCTGGTCGCCAATGTCGTAGCCGAGATCGCCCGCCCCCTGCGGCGCGACGATATCGTAGATATTGCCCCAGCTCTGCGCCCACATATTGCCGAGCAGGTCGGCGCGGATCGGCCCCTTGGCGGGCTGCACCGCCTCGCCATATTTTTCGCTGAGCTTGCCCCGCGCATAGCAATGCAGCGCGTCGTAGAGCGGCTTCACCTCGCCCCACAGGCGGTCCATCATCGTCGCGAACTCGTCGGCGGGCATGTCATATTTCGACCGCCACATCGCGCCGGTATCGGCAAAGCCCAGTTCCCGCGCGCCCTGATTGGCGATGTCGACCATGCGCGCATAATCCTGCCGCATCGGCGCGCCGACATTGTCGTTCCAGCTCGTCCACATTTCCTTGAGGAGAGAGGGATCACGCTCCGTCCCCATGGCCTCCTCTATGTCGGAGCCGTTGATCGGCTGGCCGCGCAGCGTGCCCTTGCCCTTGCCGTAGCGGGACTGGAGATCGGTCGAGATGGTGCTCAGCTCCGCGGCGCTGCCCGGCGTGGTGGGCGCGGCCAGCGTCAGCCCGGCGCGCAGCATGTCGAGCTTTCGCCGGGTTTCCGCCGAAAGGCCAGGCGCCTGCGCATATCGCGCCGCCTCCAGCGCATAACGCACGCCCAGTTCGGTCGTGCGCGCGCCGCTGGCCGCCGCCAGCGCGTCCGTATCCTCGGTGATGTAGGTGGCGTTGACCCAGGCGATACGGCTGGCGTCGAGCGCCTCCCTGGTCAGCGTGTCCTCGGCCTCCTTCAAAAAGGCCTCGGCCTGCGCAGCGGTGGGGGCGGTGGGAGCGGCAGCGGCGGTGTCCTGCGCAAGAGACGGCGCCGATAGCGAAACGAGCGCAACCGCCAGCGCGGCCCGCGAGCAGAGATGTTTCATGATAACCCTTTCGTACCCGACAAGGCCCGCAATCTGCACCCGCAGGGCCCGAAAGGTCAATCTTTCGGGAAATTCACGCATCCAGAAAATCCCGCACCGCCTGCCCCAGTTCCGGCCTGGCGATGCAGCCGAGGCAGCACCATCAAACCTGACGACCGGTCAGGAGTGCCTTCAAATAGTGGGCATAATCGGACTTGCCGAGCCTGACGATCGCTTGCTCCAGTTCCGTCTCCCCGATGAATCCCTGGCGAAAGGCGATCTCCTCGGGGCTGGCAATTTTGAAGCCCTGCCGTTTTTCGAGGATGCGAACGAACTCGGCCGCGTCGAGCAAACTGTCGGGTGTGCCGGTGTCGAGCCACGCATAGCCGCGCCCCATGATCTCCACCGACAATGCGCCACGCTCCAGATAGGCACGGTTGACGTCGGTGATTTCCAGTTCGCCGCGCGTTGAAGGTTTGAGATTCGCGGCAATGTCCACCACCTGTGCGTCGTAGAAGTAAAGGCCCGTCACCGCCCAGTTGGATTGCGGCCGCTCCGGCTTCTCCTCGATCGAAACAGCCTTCATATCCTCGTCAAAACTCACCACGCCATAGCGTTCCGGATCATTGACATGATAGGCAAATACGGTCGCCCCCGTTTTGCGCGCACTGGCACTTCCCAGCAACTGCGGCAGACCATGGCCGTAATAGATATTATCGCCCAGGATCAGCGCCGATCGCTGCCCCGCGACGAAATCCGCGCCGATGATATAGGCTTGCGCCAGCCCATCGGGGCTGGGCTGCTCGGCATAGTCGAAGGCCATCCCCCACTGCGACCCATCGCCCAGCAGCGCCTGGAAGGCGGGCAGGTCGCGCGGGGTGGAGATGATCAGCACCTCTCTTATGCCCGCCAGCATCAACGTAGAGAGCGGATAATAGACCATCGGCTTGTCGTAGATCGGCATCAACTGCTTCGAGGTCGCCAGCGTCATCGGATAGAGGCGGGTGCCGCTGCCCCCCGCGAGAATGATGCCCTTCATTGGTCCTGATTCCTTGTCTGGAGCGCCCGACTTGCAGGACGCAAACGGGCGAGAACGATTTCCCGCATCCGCCGCCATGGGGACAGGATCACGCCGTCCGCGGCGGCCAGAGCGGTGACAACCTGCCGGGCGCGGCCCGTCACCGCGATCCTCATGCCGAAATCTTCGCGGCGGCCTCTCCCGCGTCCAGCCCCAGCCTCTCGCCGTCATAGCGATCCCGCAAGGGACGCCACCACCAGTCATTGTCGAGATACCAGCGCACGGTCTTCTCGATGCCGCTGTCGAAATTCTCCCGCGCGCGCCAGCCCAACTCGGTTTCGAGCTTGGTCGCGTCGATCGCATAGCGGGCGTCATGGCCGGGGCGGTCGGTGACGAATTCGATCAGCCCTTCGCGCGGGGCATCGCCCGGCGCCAGTTCATCGAGCACCGCGCAGATGCGGCGCACCACATCGATATTGCGCCGCTCGTTGCGCCCGCCGACATTATAGGTCTCGCCGGGCCGCCCGCGTTCGACGATGAGGTCAAGCGCGCGGGCATGATCGTCGACATAGAGCCAGTCGCGGATATTCTCGCCCTTGCCGTAGACCGGCAGCGAGCGGCCCGCCAGCGCATTGAGGATCGTCAGCGGGATCAGCTTTTCCGGGAAATGATAGGGGCCGTAATTGTTCGAGCAGTTGGACACCACCACCGGCAATCCATAGGTGCGCTGCCACGCCTTGGCCAGATGATCGGACGCGGCCTTGGACGCCGAATAGGGCGAGCTGGGATCATAGGGCGTGGTTTCCTCGAACAGCCCATCATCGCCCAGCGAACCGTAAACCTCGTCCGTGGAAACATGGAGGAAGCGGAAATCCTCCTTGGCCTGCTTTTCCAGCCCGTTCCAATAGCCGCGCGCCGCCTCCAGCAGGGTGAAGGTGCCGACCATGTTGGTCTGGATGAAGTCGGCCGCGCCGGTGATCGAGCGATCGACATGGCTCTCGGCCGCCAGATGCATGATCCGGTCCGGCGCGAAACCGGCGATCGCCTCCTGCATCGCCGCGCCATCGCAGATATTGGCCTTGAGGAAGCGGTGGTTCGGCTTGTTGCCCACCACCTTCAGCGACGCCTCGCACCCCGCATAGGTCAGCGCGTCGATGGTGAGGACCTCATAGCCCTTTTCCAGCACCAGATAGCGGACAAGGGCCGAGCCGATGAAACCGGCGCCGCCGGTGACGATCACGCGCATGGGGTCATTCGCTCCAGTGGAAATATTCGGGAAGGTCGGCCAGCTTCGGCTGCACCCGGTCCTTGGCTGAAAAGGTGCCGGGATCGGCGGCGGCGGGCCAGTCTATGCCGATCGCCGGATCGTCCCAGGCGAGACCCTTGTCGCACTCGGCGCTGTAATAGCCCGTCACCTTGTAGCAGATGACGGTATCCGGTTCGAGCGAGCAGAAACCATGCGCAAACCCCGGCGGCACCCAGAGCTGTTTGCCGTTATCGGGCGTCAGCGTCTCCGCGACCCATTGCCCATAGGTGGGCGAGCCGCGCCGGATATCCACCGCCACGTCGAACAGCGCGCCCGCGGTGCAGCGCACCAGCTTGCCCTGTGCATGGGGCTCGCTCTGGAAATGCAGGCCACGCACGGTACCGGGCCTGGCGCTCAAGGATTCGTTGTCCTGCAAGAAAGCGAGCTCGCCGACATGCTGCGCGAAAAGGTCGGCACGGAAGGTCTCGGCGAAATAGCCGCGCTCATCCCCGATATGACGGGGGATGAAGAGCTTGACGTTGGCGATATCGAAGGATTTTACTTCCATTTCCTCCCTTTCATGGGAGAGCAAACTTGGTTTGATCGACTGGAACCGCTTACCGGGATGGACAATCTTGTGGCCGAACAAAGATACTGCATGACCATCCCCTTCATACCCGACAAGGCCCGCAATCTGCACCCGTCGGGCCCAAAAGGTCAATCTTTCGGGAAATTCACGCGTCCAGAAAATCCCGCACCGCCTGCCCCAGTTCCGGCCTGGCGATGCAGCTCATATGCGTGCCAGGCACCTCGTAATAGCGCGCATTGGCAAGGGCTTCGGTCAGTTCGACGGCCGAGCCGTTGTCCTGATCCTCATCGCCGCAGACCACGCCGACCGGCAGGTCGAGCCGCAGCAGCGCGTCCACGTCCAGATCGGCGCTCGATTCCAGCAGCAGCTTCGCCGCGACCGGATCGACCTTCATCGTCTTCATGAACATCACCGCCATGAAATGCGGGTCGTCGCGCGTCACCGTCCCGCGCATCGCGATGGCGTCGAGGTAGAAGCGGCTGCGGCCGGACCAGCGGTCGAGGCCCGCCAGCCCCATGCCCGCCAGCACCGCCTTGCGCGGGCGCACGCCCTCGATCAGCAGTCCCGCCGTGGTGCGCGCGCCGAGCGAGAAGCCGCCGAGGTCGAAATCCTCCAGCCCCAGCCGGTCGATCAGCGCGAGCATATCCCTCACCAGCACGAAATCCGGGTAGGCGGCCGGGTCATGCGGTGCCGCCGACAGGCCATGGGCGCGGAAATCGGGCATGATGACGCGATAGCCGCCCTGCGCCAGCGTCGCGGCATGGCCATATTTGATCCAGTTGACCTGCGCGCTCGAAAACAGGCCGTGCATCAGGAAGAAGGGCCGCCCACCCTCGTCTCCCACCTCATGCACGGCCAGCGCCGCGCCGTCGAAGCCGGGAAGGGTGTAGGTGCGAACGTCCGTCATATCATCCTCGTTTCATCGCCCGTCCGGGCAAGGCCGACCGGCCCTCCAGCCTCGGCCTGGTTCAATCTGAACCGGGCCGAGGCTGGATAATCCTTGTTTTCCGCGATTTCCGAGTCAGCAGCTGTTTCCACCTGCTTCGAAATCGCTCTATCAGATCCGCCGCCACCATGCCCAGAGGATAGCGACGAAGCTGCCGCCCTGCGCGAGCGCCATGTCCTTCTGCGCGTCCCACATATCGCCTTGCTGGCCGTTATAATAGTCGGCCGTATCGCCCGCCGCGACGAGGGTGAGCAGCCATTCGAAAATCTCGTAAAAGGCGCTGACCGAGCCGACGAAGGCGAAACCCGCCCACAAGCCCAGCCCCGGCGTCAGCCCGTGCCGCCGTATCAGCGCCTGCCGCACCGGCAAGGTCCAGAGCAGGCCGAAGAGGAAATGCACCAGCCGGTCATACTGGTTGCGGGTCCAGCCGAAGCGGTCGGACAGCCCCTGCCCCGCCAGCGCCCGCGACCAATGATCATAGGGGACATAGGAATAGATATAGCGGCCGCCCAGCGTATGGGCGAGCAGGAACAGGCCGATGGAAGCGACGCTCGCCGTCGAAAGCCGCCAGCGCCTGATCGCCCAGGGCGCGGCGAACAGGATCGCCAGCGTCGGAACATGCTGGAGCGGCGCCAGATGCGGATAGGGCTGGCCGATATTGGCCAGCCCCACCGCGATCAGCACAATGACGATCATCGCGCGCTGGGCGAGCGGCAGATGCCGCCAGTCCCCGCCCGCGCCCATGACGCGCCGGTCAGCCCTTCTTCAGGTGACGGCGCCCCAGCAGCTCCGCGATCTGCACCGCGTTGAGCGCCGCACCTTTCCGCAGATTGTCGCTGACGCACCAGAGGACGAGGCCGTTGTCTACCGTCGCATCCTCGCGCACGCGGCTGATATAGGTCGCGCTGTCGCCCACGCATTCGACCGGCGTGACGTAGCCGCCGTCCTCGCGCTTGTCGACGAGCATCACGCCCGGCGCCTCGCGCAGGATATCCTGCGCCTGCTTGGCCGAGATTTCATTCTCGAACTCGATGTTGAGCGCTTCCGAATGGCCGACGAACACCGGCACGCGCACGCAGGTCGCGGTCAGCTTGATCGCCGGGTCGAGGATCTTCTTGGTCTCGACCACCATCTTCCATTCTTCCTTGGTGTAGCCATCGTCCAGGAAGACGTCGATGTGCGGAATCACGTTGAACGCGATCTGCTTGGTGAACTTCTTCGGCTCGGCCGGATCGCCGACGAAGATGTTGCGCGACTGTTCGAACAGCTCGTCCATGCCCGCCTTGCCCGCGCCCGACACCGACTGATAGGTCGAGACGACGACACGCTTGATCTTCGCCGCGTCGTGCAGGGGCTTGAGCGCGACCACCATCTGCGCGGTGGAGCAGTTGGGGTTGGCGATGATGTTCTTCTTCTTGTAATCGTCGATCGCGTCCGGGTTCACCTCCGGCACGATCAGCGGCACGTCCGGATCCATGCGGAACAGCGAGCTGTTGTCGATGACGACGCAGCCGGCCGCCGCCGCCTTGGGCGCATATTCCCTGGTCGGGCCGGAACCGGCCGCGAACAGCGCAATATCCCAGCCCGCAAAGTCGAAATGCTCGATGTTTTTGACTTTGAGTTTCTTGCCCGTCTCGCCATATTCGATTTCCATGCCGGTCGAGCGCGGCGAAGCGACGGCCGCGATCTCATCGGCGGGGAATTCCCGCTCGGCAAGGATGTTCAGCATTTCACGGCCCACATTACCGGTGGCACCGACGACGACGACGCGATAGCCCAATTCAAAACTCCATCATGGTCTGGCTATGAGTAGCGAGGGCGCCGATACCGCAAAAGCGTGCAAACTGAAAGCGGAATCGCACCCTGTCGGACACCATAGGTCAGCAATATTGACCCATACCGCCCGATCCCGCCTTTCGGCGCGTTTCACTCGCCCTTGTCGGCTTCCGGCGCGATGCCGGTGCGGGCAAGGAACTGTTCGATCATCCGCCATGTGTGGACATTCGGCCCCTCGCCCGCGAAGCGATGCGTCTGCCCCGGATAGAGCATCAGGTCGAACGGCTTGCCGAGGTCCTGCATCGCGCTCATGAACGCGGTGGAATGCTCCAGCACCACATTGTCGTCGGCCATGCCGTGGATGAGGAGCAGCGGATCGGCGATGGTCTTCGCCTCGGCCAGCGCATTGGCGGCGGGATAGGCGCTGTTCTTCGCCTTCGGGTCGCCCAGATAGCGCTCGGTATAATGGGTGTCGTACAGTTCCCATTTCGTCACCGGAGCGCCCGCAATCCCGGCCGCGAACACGCCCGGCGCCTTTTCCAACAGCTTGAGCGTCATATAGCCGCCATAGGACCAGCCATAGGTCGCGATCCGCTTCGGATCGACGAAGGGCTGACGCCTTAGCCATTCGACGCCCGCCAGCTGGTCCGCCACCTCGACCGTGCCCATCGCGCGATGGATGGGATCCTCGAACGCCTTGCCGCGATCGGGCGTGCCACGGTTATCGACCGCGAACACGATCCAGCCCTGCTGCACCAGATAGTGCTGCAACGGCCCCGTCCATTGGTTCGTCACCTGCCGCCCGCCGCCGGGGCCGCCATAATGGATCATGAACACCGGATAGCGCCTGCCCGGCTCCAGCGCCGGCGTGAGCATCTTGGTGTAGAGCGTCGTGCCGTCATCGGCCTTGATGGTGCCGAACCGCGTCACCGCATGCGCAGCCCTGTAGGGCGCATAGGGATGGTCGCCCTCGACCCGGTTCTCGGAAAGCCAGCGCAGCCGCTTGCCGTCCCGGTCGGCGAGATAGATCTGCACCGGCTGATCGCTGCTGGAGCGGGAGATGATGATGCGGCTGCCCGCCCCGTCCATCACCCCCGCATTCCACCAGCCCTTCTCGCTGAGCAGCCGCAGCTCGCCCCCGCCCGCCAGGGGCGCGCTGTAGAGATGCTGCTCCAGCGGCGTTTCGCGATTGCCGGTGAAGGTGACGGTGCCGCGCTTCTCGTCGACGCCGATCACGTCCTTCACCTCCCAGTCCCCGCTGGTGATCGGCGTCCATTGGCCGCCCTTCACCCGGTAGAGATGCCCATGGCCGCTCTTCTCCGACCACCAGAGGAAGCTGCCGTCATTGAGCGCGCGGAAGGCGTTGCTGAGGTTGATCCACGTCTTCGCCGTTTCGGTCAGGATCACCTTCGACGCGCCGGTCGCCGGATCCACCGCCAGCAGGTCGAGCCGCTTCTGGTCGCGGCTCTGGCGCTGCACATAAAGCGTCTTGCCGTCCTGCGACCAGTTGACGCGGGCGAGATAGATATCCGGGTTGCCGCCCAGATCGACCTTCACCCGCGCCTTGCCGGCGGGATCGAGGATATAGAGTTCCACCGCCGCATTGGGCGTGCCCGCCGCCGGGTAGCGCTGCGGATAGATTTTCGTCCCCTCCGCGCCGATCGCCGCGCGGTTGACGATGCCGACGCCGCTCTCGTCGACCCGCTCCACCGCGATCAGCCGGTCGTCGGGCGACCACCAGTAGCCGGCGGTCCGGTCCATCTCCTCCTGCGCGACGAATTCCGCGACGCCCCAGCTGATCGTGTCGCTGGCGCCCTCGGTCAGCTGCCGCTCGGCGCGGTTCGCCAGATCGGTGACGAAGAGGTTGCCCCCGCGCACGAACGAGGCATAACCGCCGCGCGGGCTGACGGCGGGGTTCAGCTCCGTCTCCGGCGTGGCGGTAAGGCGCGTCGCCTTGCCCGCGACATCGGCCAGATAGAGGTCGCCGTCGATCGGCACGAGGATATGCCGCCCGTCCGCCGCCCAGTCATAGGCGACGATGCCGCGCGTGCCGCCGATGCGGGCGCGTTCCCGCTGCATCTTCTCCGCCTCGGAAAGCTCCGCCCCGCTGCCCAGCTTCAGCGAATCGACCAGCATCCATTCCTTGCCGCTGGCCGTGTCGATCGCCCAGAGGTCGAACCGGTCCCTGTCCTTCGCCCGGTTGCGCAGCAGCGTGACCAGCTTGCCGTCGGGCGAGATCCTGAGCGCGCGGGGCTGCACCCCCGAAAGGTCGGGGCTGGCATAGATGCGTTCGAGCGTCAGCTTCCGCGGCGCGGATTCCGCTGGGGACGAAGGGCTATCCTTGGCCGCGGCGGCGGTGGTCATCAACAATACTCCGGCAAGGGAAAGAGGTAACAGGGAACGAAACATCGAGCAGGCCCTTTTGCTTTCATCAAGCCTAGCCGATGGCGAAGGCGCGCGGAAGGCCCGGCGTCGCCTTCCCTTCCATGGGATCGGCCCTTCCCCATGGGATTGGTTGACGGCGCCGGTTTCGTCCGCCAAGTCTGCCCCTGTTGCAATTGCGAAAGGCGTTCCCTCCATGTCCGTTGGCCTGCTTGCCCTGCTCGACGATATCGCCGCGCTGGCAAAACTCGCCGCCGCCTCCATCGACGATGTGAGCGCCGCCGCGGCCAAGGCCAGCGCCAAGGCGGCGGGCGTGGTGATCGACGATGCGGCCGTCACCCCGCGCTATGTGACCGGCCTGAAACCGGAGCGGGAACTGCCGATCATCGGGCGGATCGCGCTGGGGTCCGTCCGCAACAAGCTGATCTTCCTGCTGCCCGCCGCGCTGCTGCTGAGCGCCTTCGCGCCCTGGGCGCTGACGCCGCTGCTGATGCTGGGCGGGGCCTATCTCTGCTTCGAGGGCGCGGAAAAGATATTGGGCAAATGGCTGCCCCACGGCGATGGCCATGGCGAGGCGGAGGCCGCACCCGCCCCTGCCGACCCGGCCCATATCGAGCAGGCGACCATTTCGGGCGCGGTGCGGACCGACCTCATCCTGTCGGCGGAGATCATGGCGATCGCGCTGGCGACCGTGGCGGCGACGCCGCTGTGGGAACAGGCCGTCATCCTCGTGGCGGTGAGCCTGCTGATCACCGCGGGCGTCTATGGCGTCGTCGCGCTGATCGTGAAGATGGACGATATCGGCCTCCACCTCTACGAGGAAGGCAGCCCCGCCGTGCGGCCGCTGGGCAAGCTGCTCGTCCATGCGATGCCGAAGAT
>Ga0180222_1001621_pt1 | contig 22178 bp, 25 predicted proteins | sample eDN5th37CKraftOP_FD_151336 | JGI IMG/M metagenome (GOLD analysis project Ga0180222, IMG submission 151336) | Enriched Organic Plus compost microbial communities from Emeryville, California, USA - eDNA 5th pass 37_C Kraft OP (version 2) (version 2) ... | reverse complement strand
CGTCGCATGGCGCGTTTGAAAGCCGCGGTTGTGGCGGATTGACCACGAATATCAACGCATTAGAATTATTGAATACGTGGTCCGGCGATGCTACGCAAAACGCAACGGCATGATGATGCCTCAGGGTGGGTTACAAATGGTGAAGACGGTCGAACGGTCGAACGGTCGAACGACCGGCAAATGACGCGACGCTCCCCGGAGGCGTCCGCACGTTTGATCTTGCGCGGCGTATCCTGAGCCGGTGCCGAACGCGACCGCATGGACCGATCCCGCGCATGACGTGATCGCGTCCGGCCCTGTCATGAGTTGCATGTTGTCATGCCGACGCACGGCTCTGTGCTGTTGTGCCGTCCGCCACTCACAACTCGATATGCAGAATCAAATTCGTGTCGTGCGAATTTCTTCGCGACATGGCGCGCGGTGCACAACGCCGCAGGCGCACGCATCTTGACCGCGGACTTGGCGACAGCGGATAACAGCGCGCCGCGAAAAGGGGCTTTATTGGGGGGAGAATGCCGGGAATTGCGGATAAGGACGACAGCCTTGTGGTGCTCGGCGACAATCCGTTGGTCATGGAAACCCCGGAAAGCTTGCTCGATGACGACACAACGCCGACGTGCAAGTTCTTCATCCGCAACAATGGTCTTGTTCCGGCCCGCACGCCGGATCCGGACAGCTGGACCGTCACGATCGATGGTGAAGTTCGCAATCCGCTGGTCCTGACGCTGCGCGAACTCAAGACGCGCTTCAAGGCGGTGACGTTGCGCATGGTGATGGAGTGTGGCGGCAATGGCCGTTCGTTCTTCAATCCGCCGGCGCCGGGCAATCAATGGACCAATGGCGGCGTCGGCTGCGCCGAATGGACCGGCGTGCGCGTCGCCGATGTCATCAATGCGGCCGGGCTGAAGGCGACCGCGATGTTCAGCGGTCATTTCGGCGCCGACCCTCACGTCAGCGGCGGCACAGATCGCCAGGCGATGTCGCGCGGCGTACCGATCGCCAAATTGATGGAGCCGCACAATCTGATCGTGTGGGGCATGAATGGGCGGCCGCTTGAGTTGATCCACGGCTTCCCCCTGCGATTGGTGATCGCAGGCTGGCCGGCGTCGCTGTCGACGAAATGGCTGACCCGCATCTGGATTCGCGATCGCGTGCATGATGGACCGGGGATGGGCGGCACCTCCTATCGCGTGCCGATAGCGCCGATGGAGCCGGGCGCACCACCTGACCTGTCGAACTTCAAAGATCTTGAATCGATGCCGGTACGGTCGATCGTCACCAGCCCTGCGGACCGCATGCATTTTCCGTCGGGCACGCGTGAACTTGTGTTGCGCGGCGCGGCCTGGGCGGGCGATGAGGATGTCGCCGAAGTCAATGTGTCGATCGATTGCGGTGCGAGCTGGCACAACGCGACGCTCGACGCGCCGCGCAACCGCTATGACTGGCGGCGCTGGACCGCGCGCGTCGCGTTGCCCTCGGACGGTTATTTCGAAATCTGTTCACGAGCGACCGACAGCCGCGGCGTGTCGCAGCCTTTCGCCCCCAATCGCTGGAATCCGGAAGGGTATGGCGCGAACCCCATCCATCGCATCAGGGTGCGGGTGGGGTGAGCATTCGCCCGCAATCCGCGGCCTGACGCACAGCGACCGCGCTTCCCCCATTTCCTGTCATGCCCCGCCAAAGCGGGCATCCAGTCACTCGCGCTATCGCGCGATGCGTCCGCGCAATCGGGGTTTTGCTGCCGTCAGTTGCGTCACGTCGCCGCCGGGGCGTTTCGGCGTCGCATAAAGCAGGTGGTCGCGCGCGCCACAGAAGTTGCGGCGGAGTTCTGCCTGCGCGAACAGCCGCGCGATTTCCGGATCGCTGCCGGCCGACATCAGGGTCAGCCGGTCGAGCCCGCAGGAAATGGCTGAGCGATCGACCAGCAGATTCATGTTGCAGGACAGCCCGGTGATCTGGACGCGCGGCGCGTCGAAGCTGCGGATGAATCCGATGCAATTGTAGCTGCTGAACGGACCGATCGCGAATTCGAAGGTCTGCAATTTGCCGAACTTGGACGGTATCGGCAGCGTGGTGTGCATGCGGCTCACGCGTCCATATTCGGAGGCGAGCGCGCGGACATCGTCGGCCGGACGGCCGAATTCGGCCAGTTCGCGGCCGGCGCGGTAGATTTCGAAACTCATGAAGCGCTGCGTGCGGCCAAGCTCGCCAAACGACAGGATGTCCTTGCGGCCCCCGCCTTCGGCATGTCGGCGGATGGCGTACTGGGTTTCGCTTTCGCTGAAGCCGGGAATGTCCTGCTGGAACGCCGGCCATGGCTTTTCGACCTCGATCCAGGCCGGTCGGGGCGCTGGCTCCATCAGAGCCATGCTTCGCGGCTCGCTGAACAGTCCCGCCGCCAGCAGCGACAGCGCTCCGAGCCCGCAGATATAGGCAAGTATCCGCACCATCGCGGCGCGGAACTCGGTCGGCAGAACGAAGGGCTCGCTGGCGACGAGCGCCACCCGCCGCCACTCGATCGCGCGAATGGCCGCTCGCGCGGTCTTCCAGCTGATGGCCTCGATCGCCTGCCCGATCCAGTCAAAGGCCCTGGTGGCATAGCCCTCGGCCGGCCTCGGCCAGGCCAGACCGCCGAAAAGCAGCCGGGTGCGCAGCCGCAGGACCCGCAGCCGGCGGTTCAGGTCCGTGCGCAGCACCAGAAGGCGCCGCGGCAGCTTCGCCGCTGCGGTTCCCTCATTGCTACGCCCGAAAGGCTGCGGCGGAGCGCTTCTGGCTCCGAACGGCGATTGGACGACCCCCAAGAACAGCCTCCTTCGACGGCCTTTCAGGCCGGCGTTGTCACGGCTGTGTTTCTCGCTTAGAAGCGCCTCCGTCCGGGTTTCCGCGGCAGCGAAATACCGGCAATTTTCCCTCGGAGAGTGAACGATGGGTTACAAGGTCGCAGTCGTCGGCGCCACGGGCAACGTGGGCCGTGAAATGCTCGATATTCTGGCCGAACGCCGGTTTCCGGCCGATGAGGTCGTCGCCATTGCCTCGCGCCGGTCTCAGGGCGTGGAGGTCTCGTTCGGCGACAAAACGCTGAAAGCGACTGCGCTCGAGCATTACGATTTCTCCGGCGTCGACATCTGCCTGATGTCGGCCGGTGGCTCAGTGTCCAAGGAGTGGTCGCCGAAGATCGCCGCGCAAGGCGCGGTGGTGATCGATAACTCGTCGGCCTGGCGTTACGATGCGGACGTGCCGCTGATTGTACCTGAGGTGAATGCCGACGCGATCACGGGTTTTCGCAAGAAAGGCATCATCGCCAACCCGAACTGCTCGACCGCGCAGCTCGTCGTCGTGCTGAAGCCGTTGCACGATGCGGCGACGATCAAGCGGGTCGTTGTCTCGACCTATCAATCGGTCTCGGGCGCCGGCAAGGACGGCATGGACGAACTCGACCGCCAGACGAAGGCCGTCTATTCGCTCGGCGAGCTCGAGGTGAAGAAGTTTACGAAGCGCATCGCCTTCAACGTCATCCCGCATATCGACGTGTTCATGGATGACGGCTCGACCAAGGAAGAATGGAAGATGGTGGTCGAGACCAAGAAGATTCTCGATCCGAAGATCAAGCTGAGCGCCACCTGCGTGCGGGTGCCGGTCTTCATCGGCCATTCCGAAGCGGTGAATATCGAGTTCGAGAAGGAGATCACCGTCGACCAGGCGCACGAGATACTGCGCAATGCGCCGGGCGTCCTCGTCGTCGACAAGCGCGAGAATGGCGGCTACGCGACGCCCTATGAAGCGGCCGGCGACGACGCGACCTATGTCAGCCGTGTCCGCGAGGACCCGACCGTCGAGCACGGGCTCGTCCTGTGGTGCGTATCGGACAATCTGCGAAAGGGCGCGGCGCTCAACGCGGTCCAGATCGCGGAGAGCCTGATCAACCGCAAGCTGATCACCGCGAAGAAGAAAGCGGCGTAGCTTTCACTTTCTTTCCCTCCCCCCGCGAAGCGGTGGGGAGGGTCGATCGACTGAGCGAAGCGAACGCGCGCTAAAACCTTGCCGCGCTGAACGCGGCGCGATGTTCCGCCGAGGCCACCGGCTGAAACGCGCCGCTTTCCCTGTCGAGCACCGAGAGAGCGCCGGTAGCGACACCAAAATAGGCTGCGTGCAGATGCAGCTTGCCGCGTTCGACCAGAATGCGCACGCAGGGAAACGTCATCAGGTTGTCGAGCGTGGTCAAGAGCGACGATTGCTCGAGCTTCGTCAGATAGTCCGCGATCGGCAGATCGCCGCGCGGGCCGATCGCCTTCGCGGCGGGGGCGATCATTTCCATCCAGCGGCCGATGAAATCGCCCGGTGACAGTGGCGCGCTTTCTTCCGCATAGGCGCGGATGCCGCCGCATTGCGCGTGGCCGAGCACGACAATGTGCTTGACCTTCAGCGCCTGCACCGCGAATTCCAGCGCCGCCGACACCGCGCGCTGCGCGCCATCCGGCGTATAGGGCGGCACGAGATTGGCGACATTGCGCACGACGAAGAGTTCGCCCGGTCCGGCGTCGAAGATCACCTCCGGGGAGACGCGCGAGTCGCAGCAGCCAATCACCATGATCTCGGGCGATTGCCCGGTTTCGGCGAGCTGGCGATAGCGGCTTTGCTCCTCGCGCAGCCGTCCTGCGAGAAACGCGGTGTAGCCTTCGACGAGCCGGCCAGGAAAGTTCATGCGCTGATTTCTCGTTGCGTCATCCAGGACGCGCCGTCGGGCGCGGCCCATACTTCCGGTCGTGGCGACGGGTTCCGGGCTCGCCGCTTCGCGGAGCCCGGAATAACCAGGACCTGTCCGCCTGTTATTCACGCCCAGATCGCCATCCGCAATCCATAACGATCCGCGGGCGGCGGATCAGGGAAAGGTTTCGCGGTTCCCGCGCGGATGCGGCGCGCGATCGCGGCGCAGGCAAGGGCATCGAGGAGGTCGTCGGCCGCGGCCCCGGGTGGCGGTGCGGCGGCGAGAGCAGCCGGCGGCAGGCCGGCGGCCGCCAAGAGATCGCGCCGCAGGGCGAGACCCGGCTCGTAGGGCCTTCCTTTGACCTTCTTCGGCTCGGTCAGCGGGCGCTCGCCGTTGAGCCGCCAGAACGCGGCTTCCGGATGCACCTCAAACGTCCGGGAGGCCGCCGCGGCGTTCTCGCGCAGGCAGGCATCGACCTCCCGGATTTTCGGCGCGATCATGAACAACTGCTTGGAGATCTTGCGCGGCGGATCGGAGGTCGCGAGCGCGATCGTGCAGGCCTCGCGATAATCGGTCTGCGCAAGGGCCTTGCGCGAGGGTACCGAGAACACCGCGGATTGCCGCGCGCCGAGCAGCGGCCGGATCGCATTTTCCGCGACGCGTCCGCCATATCCAGTCCGGTCGGGCAATCCGATCGGAATATCGACCGCGATGATGGCGGGGTCCTCCGCGGCGCCGAGGATTTCCGCAAAATGCGGGACCACCCGAATGCGCAATTCATCGCCGGATGCACGAATAAACGTCACGATCCAGCCGGCGCGGCAGCCGTCCACGCCCGCAAGCCACGGATTGGCATCGCTTCGGCCGTTGTCGCCCATGCGTTACGCTGGCATGGAATAAAAGGCCTCGCTAGGCTTTGTGAGTTTCCAGGGGAATGACATGACGATCCGACCGCGCCGCTCCGTTCTGTATATGCCGGGCTCCAATGCCCGCGCCATCGAGAAGGCGCGCAGCCTGCCGGCCGACGGCGTCATCATCGATCTCGAGGATGCGGTGGCGCCAGACGCCAAGGTGGCGGCGCGCGAGCAGGTGGCGGCCGCGGTGAAGCAGGGCGGTTTCGGCGCGCGCGAAGTCTTCATCCGCGTCAACGGCATCGATACGCCCTGGCATGCGGAAGACATGATGGCGGCCGCGCAGGCGGCGCCGGACGCAATCCTCGTTCCGAAGATCAACAATTCCGATCAGCTCGAAATGGTCGGCCAGCGTCTTTTGGACATGGGCTGCAACAAGAAGACCCGGATCTGGGCGATGATCGAGACGCCATTCGCGATCCTCAACATTCTGGACATCGCCAGGGCGGCGACGGATTCCGAAACGCGGCTCGCCGGCTTTGTGCTCGGCACCAACGATCTCGCCAAGGAGACCTCGGCGCGGCTCGTGCCGGGACGCGCGCCGATGCTGTCATGGCTGACGACCTGCGTGCTGGCGGCGCGGGCCTACGGAATCGCCATTCTCGACGGCGTCTATAACGACATCGGCAATGCCGAAGGCTTCATCGCCGAATGCGAACAGGGCCGCGATCTCGGCATGGACGGCAAGACCCTGATCCATCCGAACCAGGTCGAGCCGTGCAACCGTGTCTTTTCGCCGAGCGAGGCGGAGATCGCGCAGGCGCGCAAATTCATCGCCGCATTCGATCTGCCGGAAAATGCCGACAAGGGCGCGATCATGCTCGACGGGCGCATGGTCGAGCGGATGCATGCCGATATCGCGCGGCGTACCGTCGCCATCGCCGACGCGATCGCGGCGCGGGGGTAGGCGCTCCTCACCCTCCCCCGCGAAGCGGTGGTGAGGGTCGATCGACTGAACGAAGCGAAGCGGAGCGAAGGAGATCGGGGTGGGGGGGCTTTTTGAACATCACCATCGAATGCGGCTCGGGTTTTCCCCCCACCCGGCTCGCTGACGCTCGCCACCCTCCCCACCGTTCGCTTCGCTCACGGGGGGAGGGAAAGAGATCGCGCGGGTCAGGCCCGCGCATCGCCAATGATCACATCCACGGACGCTGTTCGCCGACCTGCTTCTCGTAAACGCCGATCTTGTCTTCCTTGACCATCGTCAGCCCGATGTCGTCGAGCCCGTTCAGGAGACAATGCTTGCGGTGCGGGTCGATGTCGAACTTGATCACGCCGCCATCGGGTCCGCGGATCTCCTGCTTTTCGAGATCGATCGTCAGCGTCGCATTGGCGCCGCGCTCGGCATCGTCGAACAGCTTCTCGAGCTCCTTAGGCGTGACGCGGATCGGCAGAATGCCGTTCTTGAAGCTGTTGTTGTAGAAGATGTCTCCGAACGAGGTCGAGATCACGCAGCGGATGCCGAAATCGAGCAGCGCCCAGGGGGCATGCTCCCGCGAGGAGCCGCAGCCGAAATTGTCGCCGGCCACCAGGATCTTGGCATTGCGATAGGCCGGCTTGTTGAGCACGAAATCCGGATTCTCGCTGCCGTCGTCGTTGTAGCGCTTTTCCGAGAACAGGCCCTTGCCGAGCCCGGTGCGCTTGATCGTCTTCAGATATTGCTTGGGGATGATCATGTCGGTGTCGACATTGACCACCTTCAGCGGCGCCGCGACGCCTTCCAGAACTGTGAATTTTTCCATGTGCTCATACCCGGATGCCGGCTGCCCTGAGGCAGCCCCGAATTCCTGGTTGTCATGCAGGGGGCGGGGGGTCGGGTCAAGTCGCTACCCCGCCCGAAACCAGCCGAAATCGGCTGGCTGCCATGCGGCACCCTAGCCCAGGGCGTCGATCCCGGCCTTGGCGATCTGCTCGTCTTCGTGGGACTGAACCCCGGACACCCCGATCGCGCCGACGCATTCGCCCTCATACATGATCGGCAGGCCGCCCTGAATCTGCAGGACCCCCGGGAAATTCATGAAGGCCGGACGCTCCTTGACCCGGTCCTCCCAGAATTTCGACGGCCGCCGGGTGATGGCCGAGGTCTTTGCCTTCAGCGTCGCGACCTCGGCGGTGGTTGCGATGGCCCCATCCATGCGGTCGAGATAGAGCAGGATGCCGGCGTCATCGACGATCGCGATGGTGACGTTCCATTTCTGCTTCTCGGCCTCGGCGCGGCAGGCGGCCGCCATCTTGTGAACGTCGGACGATTGCAGGCACGGTTTTTTGCGCATGGCATGACTCTCCAAGTGATGCGTGGATGATTACTGGACGCTGGCTTCGATCGCTTCCATGTCCTCATCGGACAGGCCGAAATGGTGGCCGATCTCGTGTATCAGCACATGGGTGATGATGGCGCCGATGGTTTCCTCGTGCTCGGCCCAATAATCGAGGATCGGCCGGCGATAGAGCCAGATCATGTTGGGCATCTGCGCAGGGGCGCTCTCGGAGCGGAACGGCAAGCCGACGCCCTGAAACAGACCGAGGATGTCGAACTCACTCTGCAGTTGCATTTCCGCGACCACTTCCGCGGTGGGGAAATCGTCGACGCGAATGATCACGCCTTCGCACAGGGCGCGGAAGGTTTCTGGCAGTCGCCGGAAGGCATCGGCCGCGATCACTTCCATATCCTCGAGGGACGGCGACGTGACGGGCAGCCAGGCCAGCGGGTCTGCCAGCGGACTTGCGGGGCGGTCAGCGGACATAGGTGACGCAGAGATAGACGGCCAGAGCCAGAAAAGCGACGACGCTCAGTGTTCGGCCGATCCGCCGGCCCCACAATTCAACCCGATCGCCATCGTCGGCGTCGAGCGGCGCGCCGGCGCGGCCAAACCAGGTGCCGAGCGCGTCGCGTTCCTCCCGCAGCCGGGCAAGGTCGGCGATCGCCGCGCGCTGCTTGTCCAAGTCTCGCTCCATCCGGCTACCATAGGCGGTCAGGCCCCCCGCAGACAAACAGTTGACGTCTTCCGACGAATGGGTAGCGTTCGAACATGATTGAGGGGCGGTGCAAATCTCTCGTTGCGGCATTGATGGTGTCGGCGCTTGTCGTCGGCCCGGGTTCCGCGACTGTTTTTTCATCTGGCGGAATCCAGGCTGGCACGATGACCGAATGGTCGTCGCAATCGCGACAGCGACCGCGCGTGCGAATCACGCCGGATCGGCCAGCGGCCTATGATTATCCGCGGCCCGGACCGTATGCATGGCCGGGACCAGGTTACGTGCGACAATGTGTCGACTGGTACGCCACCGAACATAGATTGAGCGGCACAGTTATCACTCCGCAGATGCGTTGCCGTTGGGTGCGGGGTTAACTTTACGCGCATCTTGGCGTAACGTGTGTGCGGGGACGACTTTAATCGCATGCCTCTCGGCGTCTAAGCTGGTGGAGGAGGCAGGTTCACCTCTTGGAGAGACCTTCATGCTGAAACATCTTGGCTTCCTCGCCTTGTTTGGCGCTCTCGTTGCGTTGACACCCGCGCCCGCCAGTGCGGCTGCGGACGGTGCGCGCAATGCGGCGCCTGCGGTGACTCACGACGAGATCAGCGCGCGTCGCTACTATTATTATCGGCCGTATCGCTACTACCGGCCGTACCGGTACTATTACCGGCCGTATCGTTATTACCGGCCCTATCGCTACTACCGGTACTACTAATCCGGCCTCATAAAGAATGACGAAGGCCCGCCGAAAGGCGGGCCTTTTTTATTTTGGCACCGTAGTTCCGCAGTGTTTCTGAAACGGATGGAGAGCCCGCGCGTTAGGGATACGAGGCGACCACAACATTGGGAGTGTGTGTGTATGAAGGTTTTGGCAGCAACACTCGCGACGGCAGGGCTTGCAGCTGTTTTTGCAATGCCGGCTCAAGCGTCCGATCGGACTCAAACGAACGGCGTGACCAACACCGCGCAAGTTGAACATACCGACATCAGCGCGCGCCGTTATCATGGCGGGCACCATTACGGACATCGCCACGGTCATTGGGGGCCGCGTTACGGCTATTACCGCGGTCCGCGCTACGGCTATTACCGGCCGTATGGGTATTATCGGCCCTATTATCGTCCGGGCGTAAGCTTCGGCTTCTGGGGCGGACCGCGCCTCGGCGTCTGGTTCTAGCTCCGTCGCAGAGTGGAAATGAAAGAGCCCGCCGAGAGGTGGGCTCTTTTCTGTTGAGGCCGCCGAAACCGAATGCGGAGAGAGGCGTTGGTGAGGGTTGAGCTGTGAGTTCCACGTTTAGGAGCCTGACCCATGCACAAGCTCTCGGTCGCATCAGCGGCGGCTTGCTTCGCCGTCCTGCTGACACTTCCTGCCCACGCACAATCCAGCGCGAAAGGTGAGGGGCCCATCGTCGCGAGCGCTCTCGCGCAAGCGACAGAACTCTCATCGCAGCGTCATTATCACCGGCACTTCCACGGGCCGCGCCGCGCCTATTGGGGTCCGCGCCGGGCTTATTGGGGGCCCCGCGCTTACTGGGGTCCACGGCGCGCCTATTGGGGCGGGCCGGTATATTGGCGTCCGCGCCCGGTTTACTGGGGCCCGCCCTATTACTGGCGTCCGCGTCCGGTCTTTTGGGGACCGGGCCCGTATTGGGGTCCGCGCCCGTTCTGGGGCGGACCGGTCATCAGCGTGGGCTTCGGTCCGCGCTTCTGGTGGTGATGCCGTTGAAAATGAAAGGACCCGCTGCAGGCAGCGGGTCCTTTTTACGCTGTGAGCCTAAGCCAAGCGAGAAGCGGTTCAGCGCCACTCGCGCACATCGACGAAGTGACCGGCGACCGCGGCCGCGGCGGCCATCGCCGGCGACACGAGATGCGTGCGGCCCTTGAAGCCCTGACGACCTTCGAAGTTGCGGTTTGAAGTCGAGGCGCAACGTTCCTCCGGCTTCAGCTTGTCCGGATTCATCGCAAGGCACATCGAGCAGCCAGGCTCACGCCATTCGAAGCCGGCCTTGATGAAGATCTTGTCGAGGCCTTCGGCTTCGGCCTGTTCCTTGACGAGGCCGGAGCCCGGCACGATCATCGCGTTGACATTGGCGTTGACGCTCTTGTCCTTCACGATGCGCGCGACCTCGCGCAGATCCTCGATCCGGCCGTTGGTGCAGGAGCCGATGAAGACGCGATCGAGCTTGATGTCGGTGATCTTCGTACCCGGCTGAAGGCCGATATATTCCAGCGCGCGCTTCTTGGAGAGCCGCTTGGCCTCGTCCTGGATGTCGTCGGGATTGGGCACCTTGCCGGTGATCGAGATCACGTCTTCGGGGCTCGTGCCCCAGGTGACCAGCGGCGGCAGATTGGCGGCATCGAGCCGGATCTCGTGATCGAAATGCGCGCCGTCGTCGGAGTGCAGCGTCTCCCAATAACGCAGCGCGCGATCCCAGTCGGCGCCCTTCGGCGCCTTCGGGCGATCCTTCAGATACGCGTAGGTCTTCTCGTCCGGCGCAACCATGCCGGCGCGTGCACCACCTTCGATCGACATGTTGCAGATTGTCATGCGGCCTTCCATCGAGATGGAGCGGATCGCCTCGCCGGCATATTCCAGCGCATAGCCGGTGCCGCCCGCAGTGCCGATCTCTCCGATGATGGCGAGGATGATGTCCTTCGCGGTCACGCCCTCCGGCAGCTTGCCGTCGACGATGGCGCGCATGTTCTTCGACTTCTTCTGGATCAGCGTCTGGGTCGCGAGCACATGCTCGACCTCGGACGTGCCGATGCCGTAGGCGAGCGCACCGAATGCGCCATGGGTCGCGGTGTGGCTGTCGCCGCAGACGATGGTCGTGCCCGGCAGCGTGAAGCCCTGCTCGGGTCCGATGATGTGAACGATGCCCTGCCGCTTGTCGAACTCGTTGTAATATTCGAGGCCGAACAGCTTGGCGTTCTCGGCGAGATAGGCGATCTGCGCGGCGCTTTCGGGATCCGGATTGGGCTTGCTGCGATCCGTGGTCGGGACATTGTGGTCCACGACCAGCAGCGTCTTCTCGGGCGCACGGACCTTGCGGCCGGTCAGGCGCAGACCTTCAAACGCCTGCGGCGAAGTTACCTCATGCACCAGATGGCGGTCGATATACAAAAGGCAGGTGCCATCCGGCTGTTCGTCGACGACGTGGTCGTCCCAGATCTTGTCGTAGAGAGTGCGGGGTTTCATGTTTCGATTCTCGGCGTGATCGATGTGGTTTCGTGATCGATGTCGTTAAGGCGGCCAGGGCCAAGGCGCGCGGGATGCGCGCGCAACTCAGGCGCTCAAAGGCCGGCCTGGATCGAAGCCGTCATGCGGCCGAAAAACCGGCCAGGCAGACGGTCGTGATCCCGCAATATGAAGGCAAAGGGCCCGGTCAAACCGCGCATATTCATAGCGCCGATATAACCATTCCAGACTGAAGCCGCAAACGAAGCTTGCGGAGCGCGCGCGCCAAACTGACGCTCGCGTGCGGATGGGCCGTCGTTGTGTTTCGAGATCGCCCGGCGCTTTGGGCACCGGGCCGAAGGAGGCGGGAGAATTACTCCGCGGCTTCCTTCGCAGCTTCCGCGCCGCCGTGACGGCCCTGCGCTTCGGCGATGCGCGCCGATTTGCCGCGCAGGCCGCGCAGATAATACAGTTTCGCGCGACGGACCTTGCCGCGGCGCACGACCTTGATGGAGTCGATGTTCGGCGAATAGAGCGGGAACACACGCTCCACGCCTTCGCCGTAGGAAATCTTGCGCACGGTGAAGTTTTCGTGCAGCCCGCCACCCGAACGCGCGATGCAAACGCCTTCATAGGCCTGCACGCGGGTGCGCTCGCCTTCCTTCACCTTCACGTTGACGACGACGGTATCGCCCGGCTCGAAATCCGGGATCTCGCGGCCAGCCGAGAGCTTCGCCACCTGCTCTTGTTCAAGCTGCTCGATGATGTTCATGGCGGTCTCTCCGTATCGGTCGGCGGCGCCGGGTCTCGGCGAGCGATGCATCGCATCACCGACTTGCGCGGCACGGCTAAAAATGGGGCGCAAAGGGGGACGTAACGTCCGGTTTCGGCGGGGGTTCTAATCGAAAGCGGCGGGCTTGTCACCCATTCGATTGCCCCTTTTTTCGAGGAAATTCGGGCCGCGCCTCCGCCGGCGCCTGAGGCTGGAGGTCGGGTCGCCGTTCCTTCGTCAGCCGCTCGGCCTCTGACCGACGCCAGGCGGCTACTTTGGCATGATCGCCCGAGACCAGTACCGGCGGGATCGGCGCCCCCTCAAAGTCCTGCGGCCGGGTGTAATGCGGGTATTCTAGCAGCCCCCCGGCGAAACTCTCTTCCTCGGCCGAGGCGGCCTTGCCCATGACGCCGGGAATGAGCCGGACGCAGGCATCCAGCACCACGAACGCCGCGATTTCGCCCCCCGACAGAACGTAATCGCCGATCGAGACCTCCTCGAGGTTCCGTGCGGGTATCACCCGTTCGTCCACGCCCTCGAAACGGCCGCACACGATCACTGCGCCGGAACCGGCAGCGAGTTCCATGATCCGCCGCTGGGTCAATGGCCGACCGCGCGGGCTCATCAGAAGGCGGGGCCGCCCGTCATCTCCGACCGAGTCGAGGGCGCGAGCGAGCACGTCGGCCCGCATCACCATGCCCGGTCCGCCGCCCGCGGGGGTGTCATCGACTTGACGATGAACGCCGATCCCGAAGTCGCGGATATCGACGGTATCGAGCGACCATGTGCCCGCGGCCAGGGCCTTGCCGGCGAGGCTGAAGCCCAGCGGGCCCGGAAACATGTCCGGGAAAATGGTGAGGATGGTGGCGCGGAAGGTCATGGCTGCACCGCTTGCGCCGGCGCGCCCCCTCCCCCGTTGTGGGGGAGGGTCGGGGAGGGGGATCGTATGATCGGCAGGTCCTTCAATTCACCCCCCTCCCGGACGCTTCGCGTCCGACCTCCCCCGCAAGGCGGGAGATGAAGAGGCTGAGTCTGCATCATCGCCCTGCACCACGATCTCCTGCGGCATGACGACGACGATCCGGCCGCCGGCGATGTCGATCTGCGGCACCGTCGCCTTGTCGAACGGGATCATGGTCGATTGCCCGTTCGCCGAGAGCTTCAGTTCGAGGATGTCGCCCGCGCCGAAATTATGCAGGGCGACCACCTCGCCCAGCGTCTCGCCCTGCGGCGTGAACGCCGTCAGGCCGATCAGATCGGCATAATAGAACTCGTCGTCGTCCGGCGCCGGAAGCCGGTCGCGATCGACATACAGGTTGATGTTGCGCAGCGCTTCGGCCTGCTCGCGGCGCGTGATGCCGACGAAGCGCACCGTGAAGCCGTCGCGCGAGGGTTTGACGCTGTCGATCTCGAGCCGCCGCGCGCCGTCTTCGGTCTCAAGCGGACCGTAGCGCGCGAACGCCTCGGGGTCCTCGGTGAACGAGCGCAGATGCACGCCACCGCGCAGCCCATGCGCGGCGCCGATCTGCGCCACGCAGACTCGTGTCTCGCGCCCGTTGTTCGGACGCGTCATGCGTCAATCAGCTCGCGGCCGGAGCGCCGCCGGCAGCCTTCGCGGCTTCGGCAGCCTTGCGCTCCTTGCGCGGCACGGCCTTTTCCGGGTTGTTGCGCTTCTCGCGCTTCAACACACCGGCTGCATCGAGGAAGCGGGCCACGCGATCGGACGGCTGCGCGCCCTTGGCAATCCAGGCCTTGGCCTTCTCGACGTCGAACTTGAGCCGGTCCTTGTTGTCCTTCGGCATCAGCGGATTGTAATAGCCGAGCCGTTCGATGAAGCGGCCGTCGCGCGGCGAGCGCGAGTCGGCGACGACAATATGATAGACCGGGCGCTTCTTGGTGCCGGCACGGGCCATGCGCAGTACGACGGGCATTTCGATTTCCTTTCGTTTGGATTCGCGAGTGATTGTTGGTGAGTGTTCCGACTATTTCTTTTTGCCGATGCCGTGATAGCCGCCGCCAAGTCCCGGCAACTTGGCGCTGCCGAGGCCGGGCAATCCTCCCGGAAGTCCGGGCATGTTCTGCGGCAGACCGGGCATGCCGGGCGGCAAGCCGCCACCCTGCTGGATCTGCTCCGCCATCTTCTGCATCTCTTCGCGCGAGGGCATGCCGCTGCCGAAACCGAGCGCATTGGCAAGACCGGCGAGCGGGCCGCGTTTGGCGCCGCCCATGGCCTTCATCATGTCGGCCATGCCACGGTGCATTTTCAGAAGCTTGTTGATCTGTTCCGGCGTCGTCCCTGAGCCGGCCGCGATGCGCTTCTTGCGGCTCGCTTTCAGGATGTCCGGGTTGCGGCGCTCCTGCGGAGTCATCGAATCGATGATCGCGCATTGCCGCTTCAGCAGGGATTCGTCGAGATTGGCGGCCGCAAGCTGGTTCTTCATCTTGGCGACGCCGGGCATCATGCCCATCAGCCCGCCGATGCCGCCGAGCTTCTGCATCTGGGCGAGCTGCTCGCGCAGGTCGGCGAGATCGAACGTGCCCTTGCGCATGCGGTCGGCGGCGCGTGCAGCCTTTTCCGCATCGATATTGGCAGCGGCCTTCTCGACGAGCGAGACGATGTCGCCCATCCCGAGGATACGTCCGGCGATACGCTGCGGATCGAACGGCTCGAGCGCATCCATCTTTTCGCCGGTGCCGATCAGCTTGATCGGCTTGCCGGTAACAGCGCGCATCGACAGCGCGGCACCGCCGCGGCCGTCGCCGTCGACGCGGGTCATCACGATGCCGGTCAGCCCGACGCGTTCGTCGAAGGCCTTGGCGAGATTGACGGCGTCCTGGCCGGTCAGGGCGTCGGCGACCAGCAGCACTTCATGCGGACTGGCGGCATTTTTCACCTCCGCCGCTTCCGCCATCATCGCTTCGTCGAGCGTGATGCGGCCGGCGGTGTCGAGGATGACGACGTCATAGCCGCCGAGCTTCGCGGCTTCGATGGCGCGCCTTGAGATTTGCGTCGGCGTCTGACCGGCGACGATCGGCAGGGTATCGACGCCGACCTGTTTGCCGAGCACGGCGAGCTGCTCCATCGCCGCCGGACGGCGGGTGTCGAGCGAGGCCATCAGCACCTTGCGCCGCGACTGGTCGGTGATGCGCTTGGCGATCTTCGCGCTGGTCGTGGTTTTGCCGGAGCCCTGCAGGCCGACCATCATGATCGCGACCGGCGGCGCGGCATTCAGGTCGATCGGGTCCGCGTCCGAACCGAGCGTATTGACCAGCTCGTCATGGACGATCTTCACGACCATCTGGCCGGGCGTTACCGACTTGATGACGGATTCGCCGACCGCCTTCTGGCGCACCCGATCGATGAAGCCGCGCGCGACGTCCAGCGAGACGTCGGCTTCCAGCAGCGCACGCCGCACTTCGCGCATCGCGGCATCGACATCCTCAGGCCGCAGCGCGCCGCGCTTCGTCAGGGTGTCGAGAATCCCGCTCAGGCGATCCGACAGATTGTCGAACATTCGCTTTCTCTTTCTTCACCCCGTCCCGGTTCCGGGACGCGGCCAAAGCAGAAAACGCCCGAGGGCGCACAGCGCTGTCGGGCGGGGACCTCCGGCCTCGGGGGCCGGTCGGCGGCTAAACGTCACGTCTCTTTCGAGAGTGCGCGGAAACTAGGGGCGGGGGGCCCTGGAGTCAAGGAAACCCGCGCCCTGCGGCCTTCCTATTGCCCTATTGCGGCTTGGGCTGGGCCTCCGGCTCCGCCCGGGGCGCGGTCTCCGGGGGCGCGGGGAGTGCGTCCGGCTCTTTCGGGGCCTCCGGAGTGGCCTCGTCCCGGACCGGGAAGATCACCTCGATCACCAATTCGTCCTCGGGCGTGGTCCGCGGGTCCGTCACATAGCGCTCGATGAAAAGTTCGCCCGGCTCGAGCTTCTTTTCGTCGAAGAAATTGGTGATCGCTTCGTAGAGGTTCTCCATCCCGTCATAGGCGCCGCGATGGATGAATTTATAGGCCTTGCCCTTCGGCGAGGTGCCGACCGTGATGTCGCCCTGCGGCGGGTTCTGGAACGGGCCCATCACCGGCACCGCCGCCCGGAAATCGAAGCCGGTATCGTCGGCTCCGGTGTAGATCATCATCGCGTCGCCGTCCGGCTTCAGACCGCGCCGGTCGATATATTCGTGAACGGTCTTGATGGCTTCGACCAGCGTCTCGTAGGCGGTATCCCAGGTGCCGCTGCCCTGCAGATAGACGATGGTCTTTTCGGGAAGCGTGATCTCGACCCCGAACGCGTCGTCCTGCTGTGCGAGCGCCGGCACTCCTGAAAAAAGTGCAGTCGCCAGGGCCAAAAAGGCGCCAGCCAGCAAGCGGCAAGTCAGCATGTAGGGTCTCCGTGCAAGCCGCACATTACGGTCGTGATGCGGACCTTTTCATGTCAGGAACATCGCACGCCTGCATTTAATTGCTGCAAGAGGCAAGGCTGGCGAGGCCATGCTGGCCAAGCCGCAAGGTTTGCCCCATATAGGCCGGGTCGGAACCCCTTTCGCATCGGCCATGAGCGCGCTCGCCAACCACGCCTTCGTGAAGATGAACGGCATCGGCAACGAGATTGTCGTGCTGGACATGCGCGCGCATCCGCAACCGATTAGTCCGGCGGACGCACGCGCGATCGCGGCACCCGAAGGCACCCCGTACGACCAGCTCATGGTGCTCTATCCACCGCGCGTCGCCGGCACCGAGAGCTACGTGCGCATCTACAACAATGACGGCTCGGAAGCCGGGGCCTGCGGCAACGGCATGCGCTGCGTCGCCTCGATCGTATTCGACGAAACCGGCAAGGATGCGCTGACCTTCCAGACCAAGGCCGGGCTGATCAATTGCTGGCGGGGGCCGGAGGCCGGCACGTTCACCGTGGACATGGGCACGCCGCGCTTCGGCTGGAAGGACATTCCGCTCGCCGAGGAATTTCGCGACACCCGCGGCATCGAGCTGCAGATCGGTCCGATCGACAAGCCGATCCTGCACACGCCGTCGGTGGTCAGCATGGGAAACCCGCATGCGGTGTTCTGGGTGGACGATCCCTATGCCTACGATCTGGCGAAGCTCGGCCCGTTGCTCGAACATCACCCGATCTTTCCCGAACGCGCCAACATCACGCTCGCCGCGATCAAGTCGCGCGACCACGTCGTGATGCGGACCTGGGAGCGGGGGGCCGGCCTGACCAAGGCCTGCGGCTCGGCCGCCTGCGCCACGGCCGTGGCCGCGGCGCGTCTCAATCGTACGGATCGCAAGGTGCGGATGTCGTTGCCGGGCGGGGACCTCATCATCGAATGGCGCGACCGCGACGATCATGTGCTGATGACCGGCGGCGTGGAATTCGAGCGCGAGGGCCGCTTCGACCCATCCTTGTTCGCCAATACGGCGACAACGGCATAGGCGGCGGGCGGAGATGGGCGTCGACATCGTCACCTTCGGCTGCCGCCTCAACACGCATGAATCCGAGATCATGCGGAAGAAGGCGCACGAAGCCGGGCTGACAGATGCGGTGGTGGTGAACACCTGCGCGGTGACCGCGGAGGCGGTGCGGCAGGCGCGTCAGACCATCCGCAGGATACGGCGTGAAAATCCGGCCGCGCGCATCGTCGTCACCGGCTGTGCCGCCCAGACCGAACCCGCAACCTTCGCGGCGATGCCGGAAGTCGATCGCGTGGTCGGCAATACCGAAAAGTTCGATGTCGCGGCCTGGAAAGACACCAATGCGCTGTTCGCGCGCGGCGCATTCGGGATCGACGCCGAGGAGAAGGTGGTCGTCAACGACATCATGGCGGTGCGCGAAACCGCGCTGCATCTCATCGACGGGCTCGAGGGGCGGGCCCGCGCCACGGTGCAGATCCAGAATGGCTGCGACCATCGCTGCACGTTCTGCATCATCCCTTACGGCCGCGGCAATTCGCGCTCGGTGCCGATGGGCGAAATCGTGGAGCAGGTGCGACGCCTCGTCGAAAACGGCTATCGCGAGATCGTGCTGACCGGCGTCGACATCACGAGCTACGGGCAAAATCTCCCCGGCCAGCCGAAGCTCGGTGCGCTGGTGAAGCAGATCCTCAAGCACGTGCCGGAGCTGGCACGGCTGCGACTGTCGTCGATCGATTCGGTCGAGGCCGATGCCGATCTTCTTGACGCGCTCGCATCGGAATCGCGGCTGATGCCGCATCTGCATCTGTCGCTGCAGGCGGGCGACGACATGATCCTCAAGCGCATGAAGCGCCGGCATCTGCGCGCAGATGCAATCCGCTTTTGCGATCAGGTGCGGCGGCTGCGGCCTGATGTGGTGTTCGGCGCCGACATCATTGCCGGATTTCCGACCGAAACCGAGGCGATGTTCACGCGTTCACTCGACATCGTGGACGAATGCGCACTGACCCATCTGCATGTCTTTCCGTTTTCGCCGCGGCCCGGAACCCCGGCCGCGCGGATGCCGCAGGTCGCGCGCGATGTCGTGAAAGAGCGCGCGCGGCGTCTTCGTGAGAAAGGCGAAGACGCACTGCGCCGTCACCTCGACAGCGAGATCGGCCGCACGCGCAGCGTGCTCCTTGAGTCCGATACGATCGGACGAACAATCCAGTTCACGCCGGTGCGGCTCGATCGCCGTGCCGCGCCCCCCGGATCGCTCGTTGACGTGAGCATATCCGGTCATGATGGCCGTCAGCTCATCGCCGCGTGACCCATGCTTGTCCGTGTCGGCGAGATCTTTTCCGAGACGCTGACAATGACGCCCGACGAGGCCAAGGCGTTCTCACGCGCGGCCCGCGATTTCAATCCGCTGCATCTCGACGAAAAGGCTGCCGCGAACAGCCGCTACAAGAAGCTGATCGTCAGCGGCACGCAAATGGCGGCGCATCTGATGGCGCTGACGGCGACGCATTTCACCGCGCGCGCCGAAGCGGTCGGCCTCGATTTCGCGCTGCGCTTTCACAAGCCGGTCTATGCCGACGAGACCATCACCTTGACCTGGGAAGTGATCGCGGTGAATGCGACCGCGGCCGGACGCGAGGTCGTGGATCTGAAGGGCCGCGTGCTCAATGAAAAGGGCGAGGTCGCCGTTTCCGCGACCGGCCGCATCATGGTGGCGGAGAGTCTGTAGCCTCTGCCGATTCGCCCGCCCACCCGCAGCGGGCCATCACGTCCTGCATCTGCGGCGGCACCGGTGCAGTCACGCGGATCGGCGGCTTGTTCTTGTAGAGCGGGACCACGATCTCGCGTGAGAGGAGATGCAGTCCGGGGCCGCCGAACCGTGGCGCCTTGCCATAGATGCTGTCGCCCAGGATCGGCCAGCCCATCGCCTGGCAATGCACGCGAAGCTGGTGCGTGCGGCCGGTGACAGGTTCGAGGGCGAGCCAGGTGAGGGGCGTGTCGCCGCCGGTGCGGCCCATCACCTTCCATGTGGTCAGGCTGGGCTGCCCCGACGGATCGACCTTCATCCACCAGCCGCGGGACTGGTCCCGGCGCGCCAGCGGCAGATCGATGGTGCCTTCGTCGGCGTCCGGGCTGCCTTCGACCACGGCCCAGTAGGTCTTCCCAACCTTGCCGTCCTTGAACAGTTCGCCGAGCGTCGCCAGGGCCTTACGATGGCGCCCGAGGATGAGACACCCCGCGGTCTCCCGGTCGAGCCGGTGGGCGAGTTCCGGCGGCCGCGGCAAACCGAAGCGGAGCGCATCGAAGTGATCCTGCAAGGCGCCCTGGATACCGGCGGCCTTGGCGGCCGCGCCCTTCGGCCCGGGGTGAACCGGCAGACCGGCCGGCTTGTCGATCACCAGCATCAGCCCGTCGCGATACAGAAGCCGCGCCACCATCTCTTCCGGAGTCATGCGGAAACCGCTATCACGACGCCGCCCATGAATGACAGCACCACAGAAGAAAACCGCACCAGCTGGTGGCGCCGCCTCAGCAGCGGACTGAAAAAGAGCTCAAGCTCGATCGGAACCGCGATCACCGATCTCGTCAGCAAGCGGCAGCTTGATGCCGAAGCGCTTGACCAGATTGAGGAAGCGATGATCCGCGCCGATCTCGGCCTTGCCACGGCGGCCCGGATCAGCGACGTGATCGGGCAGGGGCGCTACCGGCAAAATCCCGATGAAAATGCGCTCAAGGCGATCATCGCGGATGAAGTCGAGAAGGTCCTCATTCCGGTCGCGCAGCCTCTGAAGATCGAGGGCGTGAAGCCGTTCGTGATCCTGGTCGCCGGCGTAAACGGGTCCGGCAAGACCACCACGATCGGCAAGCTTGCCGCGACATTCTCCAAGGATGGCCGCAAGGTCATGCTCGCGGCCGGGGATACATTTCGCGCCGCCGCGATCGAGCAGCTCAAGATCTGGGGCGGCCGGGTCGGCGCCAAGGTCATCGCGCGGGAACAGGGGTCGGATGCGGCCGGGATCGCATTCGATGCCGTTGCCGCCGCCAAGGCCGACGATGTGGATGTGCTCCTGATCGATACGGCGGGCCGGCTCCAGAATCGCACCGAGCTGATGACCGAACTCGAGAAGATGATCCGGGTCATGAAGAAGGTCGACCCGACCGCGCCGCACGCGGTGCTGCTGGTGCTGGATGCGACGGTCGGCCAGAACGCGATTTCGCAGGTCGAGGCGTTCGGCAAGACCGCGGGCGTCACCGGCCTCGTGATGACGAAGCTCGACGGCACGGCGCGCGGCGGCATTCTCGTCGCCATCGCCGAGAAGTTCAAAATGCCGGTGCATTTCATCGGCGTCGGTGAAAGCGTCGATGACCTGCAGCCCTTCACCGCGCGCGATTTCGCACGAGCGATGGCCGGCCTCGAGAACTGAGCGGCTTTCCGGACGCGTCCGGCGGACGCAGCGGAGCCACCTCGCCAAGCGCGGCGGATTCAGGCTACACAGCGTCCATGGACCGGAAAGCCCAGCTCAACCCCTTCGTGAAACTCGCGCTCGATTTCGGGCCGCTCATTCTGTTCTTCGTCGTGAACGGGCGCGCCGGAATTTTCTGGGCGACCGGTGTCTTCATGGCGGCCGTGGTGGTCGCGATCCTTGTGTCCTATGCGCTGATCCGCCGGTTTCCGGTGATGACGCTGGTCACCGCTTTCATCGTCGTCGTGTTCGGTACGCTCACCATCGTTTTGCAGAACGATGTGTTCGTGAAGATGAAGACCACGATCATCTATCTGTTGTTCGCGGGGGTCCTGACCGCGGGCATCGTCCTGAAGAAGCCGTTCCTGGAGATCGCGTTTGATTCGGTGTTTCATCTCACCGAAGAGGGCTGGCGCATCCTGACGATCCGCTGGATCGTCTTCTTCGTCGTGATGGCGATCGTGAACGAGGTCGTGTGGCGCACGCAGACGACGGATTTCTGGGTGGCGTTCAAGACCTTCGGCTTCGTTCCGCTGACCTTCATCTTCGCGCTGGCGCAGCTGCCGGTGCTGCAGAAATATGCGGTGAAGTCGGACGAGACATGACGATAGCGACCGCAGCGGCGTTGTTTGCTGTCATGGCAGCGTTGGCGGCGCTGCCGAGCTCGAGTGTGGCTGTCGTCGTGTTGCGTTCAGCATCGCTCGGTATCCGCAGCGGCATCGCCGCAGCCTTCGGCATTGCCTGCGCCGATCTTGTTTTTGTCGCGCTCGC
>Ga0180222_1001619_pt1 | contig 22199 bp, 14 predicted proteins | sample eDN5th37CKraftOP_FD_151336 | JGI IMG/M metagenome (GOLD analysis project Ga0180222, IMG submission 151336) | Enriched Organic Plus compost microbial communities from Emeryville, California, USA - eDNA 5th pass 37_C Kraft OP (version 2) (version 2) ... | reverse complement strand
AGGTCGAGGCTGTCGTCGGCGATCAGCGCCGCCGGATCGGCCACCGGGCGGATGCCGGCGGGAACGCTCCGCGAGGTCGCGATCGCGACGAGGTCCAGCCCCGCCGCGGCGCGGATCAGCGGCGCGTGGAAAACGCGCCCGCCCAGGCCATAGCCGATCAGGCCGACCCGGATCGGCATCAGTGCGCGGCGACCGGCGCGCCGACCTCCCCTTCCGTGACTCGCGCCCGCCGCGCGGCGAGGGCGAAGAGAAGGATCACGACATAGGCGAGCGCCGGCACGATATGGGCCGCGCTGCGGCCGAACAGGTCGGCCACATGACCGTAGATCTGCGGCAGGATCGCGCCGCCCACGATCGCGACGCAGAGCAGGCCGGAGGTCGAGGCATGGCTCGCGGTCGAGCGCTCCAGCGTCAGCGTGAAGATGGTAGGGAACATGATCGAGTTGAACAGCCCGACCGCGATCGCCGCCCAGCCGGCGGTCGGCCCGACCGCGACGAAGGCGAGCGCGCACAGGCCCGCCGCGACGAGCGCGGCGGCGGCGAGCAGGTGCGACGCCTGGACGCGCGTGAGCAGCAGGCTGCCGACGAAGCGGCCGACCATCGCCCCGCCCCAGTAGAGCGAGACCAGCTCGCCCGCGCGCTGGAGCGGGACGTCGAACACCCGAGGCTCGGCGAGGAACAGGGCGAGCAGGCTGCCGATCGACACCTCGGCGCCGACATAGAGGAAGATGGCGAGCGCGCCGAACAGCGCCCAGGGCGAACGCAGCGCGCCCCAGGGCGAGGCGGCAACCGGCGGCGGCGCGGCCCAGGCGATCCGCCGGCGCGTGATCCAGATGAAGGCGATCAGCAGCGCCATCAGCACCGCGACGACGAGAAAGGCGGTGTGAATGTGGCCGAGCGCCTCGCTGCGCGCGGCAGCGTCGACCGGCCCGCCCTCGTGCGTCGCGCCCTGCAGCATGATCCGCGCGCCGAGATAGGGCCCGATCACCGTGCCGAGCGAGTTGAACGCCTGCGAGAAGACGAGGCGGAAATGGCTGCGCCTGGGATCGCCGAGCGCGGCCGAAAGCGGATTGGCGGCGACCTGGAGCGCGGTGATGCCGCTGCCCAGCACGAACAGGCCGAACAGCACCAGGGCATAGGTCTCGGCGAAGGTCGCGAGCAGGATGACGAGGCAGGCGGCGAGCATCGCCGCCAGCGCGATCAGGATCGTGCGCACGTGCCCGGCGCGGGTGAGCAAGGCGGCGGCGGGAAGCGAGATGACGCCATAGCTGATGAAGAAGGCGAACTGGGTGAGCAGCGCCTCGCGGTCGCCGAGGCTGTAGATGCCCTTCACCGCCGCGATCAGCGGGTCGATCATCGAGGTGATGAAGCCCCAGGCGAAGAACAGGCTCGTCACCACCGCGAAGGCGCCGAGGGCGCTTCGGCGCGCGCGCAGGTCGGTCATCGCTGGTCCCCTCCCCTCATGGCCGGGCGCAATGGTTCTGATCGACGGCGGCGCTGGCGATGCGGACGTCGGAGAGCGCCAGCGTCAACGCCCCCGCGCTCTCGATCACGAAGGGCGGCGTGGCCGCGTCCATCGCCGCGCCCGCGCGCGCGAAGCAGCGCAGCGGCATGACCAGCGTCCGCCACTCGCCCGCCGGCGCGGCGCGCAGCTCGCCCGCGATCGGGATGGCGGCGGCGCCGAGCCGCAGGCTCACCGGCGCGGACGGCACCGCATCGACGCGATATTCGAAGACAAGGCTGAGCTCGCCGGTCGCCTCGCGCGAAATGTCGACCGGCCGGTCCGTCCGGATCGCCAGCGTGCCGGCGCCGCGCCAGGTGGCGAGCCGCGAATCCTCCTGCGCGCGCCGGTCGATGCTGCGCAGCATGACCGCGCCCTCGGTCGCCAGCCGCCAGCCCGCCGGCAGCGCGCCGCGGCCGAAGAACACGCACTCGGGCAGGCCCGCCTCGACCGGGCGCTCCTCGGGCAGCCGGGGCAGATCGCCATTGTCGGCATAGCCCAGGCCGTAGCCGAAGGCGAAGAGCGGGTCGTAATCGGGATCGCCGATATTGAGCGCCGTCTGGTCCGGCCGGCGCGGCCATGAGAAGGACAGGCGCCCGCGAAAATCGTGGCGGACGCTGCCGTCGGGATTGGCGAAGATCACGTCGGCGATGCCGCCGCCCTCGCTCCCCGGCAGGAAGGCGGCGACGAAGGCGTCCGACCCGTTGAGGTGCGGGTTCACCCAGAGCGGGCGGCCCGAAAGGAAGATCGAGACGACCGGAATGCCCTGCTCCTTCAGTCGCCGCAGCAGGCGCAGGTCGCTGTCGTCCGCCGGGTTATATTCGAGCGTGCGGCGGTCGCCGACGAACTCGGCATAGGGATTCTCGCCGAACACGACGATGGCGACGTCGGGCCGCTCGGTGAAACTGCCATCGACGCTCAGCGTCGCCTGGCCCCCGGCGGCGCGCACCGTCTCCTCGATCCCGCTCCAGATCGACTGGGCGTTGGGGAAATCGGCATTGGTGACGCCGGTGCCCTGCCAGGTGATCGTCCAGCCGCCGGCCTGCTTGGGGATATTGTCGGCGCCGTCGCCGGCGACGAGCACGCGCAGGTTCGGCCGCAGCGGCAGGATGTGGCCCTGGTTCTTGAGCAGCACCAGCGACTCGCGCACCGCCTGGCGCGCGACCGCGCGATGCTCCGGCGCGCCGAGCAGGTCGAAGCGGCCGGCGTAGGGCCGCTCGGACGGGCGGGGCTGATCGAACAGGCGCGCGCGCAGCTTCACGCGCAGGATCCGCCGCACCGCCTCGTCGAGCCGCGCCATCGGGATCTCGCCCGAGCGCACCTGCGCCAGCGTGTTGTCGTACAGCCCCTGCCAGCTGTCCGGCGCCATGAACATGTCCAGCCCGGCGTTGAAGCTCTGCGGGCAGGAGGTGTTGGTGCAGCCCTCGACCTGGCCGTGCGCGTTCCAGTCGCCGACGACGAGGCCGTCGAAGCCCACCTGCTCGCGCAGCACGCCGGTCAGCAGGTCGCGGTCGCCGTGGACTTTGCGACCGCGCACGCTGGAAAAGCTTGCCATGATCGCCTGCACGCCTGCCTCGATCGCGGGCGGGTAGCCGGCGCCGTGAATGTCGCGCAGCTCGGCGGGGCTGGAGAGATTGTCGCCCTGGTCGCGCCCGCCGTCGGTGCCGCCGTCTCCGACGAAATGCTTGGCGGTGGCGATGACGTGCGCCGGGCCGAGGAAGTCGGGCGTGCCGGGCCGCCCTTGCAGCCCCTCGATCATCGCGCCGGCATAGGCGCGCACCAGCTCCGGATTCTCGGAAAAGCTCTCGAAGCTGCGGCCCCAGCGATCGTCGCGCGCCACGGCGAGGGTCGGCGAGAAATCCCAGTCGATCCCGGTCACGCGCATCTCGATGGCGGTGACTTCGCCGATGCGGCGGATGAGGTCCGGATCGCGCGTCGCGCCCAGCCCGATATTCTGCGGAAAGATGGTGGCGCCGACGACGTTGGCGTGGCCGTGGACCGCGTCGATCCCCCACATCACCGGGATATGCGGCCCGTCACCGGTCATCGACGCGTCCCAGAAGCGATCGGCGAGCGCGAGCCATTCGGCGGCGGGCGCGGTCGGCACGCCGCCCGGATCGCTGTTGCCGCCGGCGAGGATCGAGCCGAAGCGGTAGCGCGCATATTGCTCCGGCGTGATGCTGGCGATGTCCGGCTGGACCACCTGCGCGACCTTCTGCTGGACGCTCATTTGGGCGAGCAGTTCGTCGATCCGCGCCTCGATCGCCGGATCGCGCGGCACGCGGCTTTCCACCCGGGGCCAGCGGCCGTCGTCGGCGGGCGCGGTCTCGGCCGCCGAAGCGACGGCGAACAGGCTGAGCCCCGCGGCCAGGATCGTGCGTCGCAGCATCGTCTCCCCTCTCCTCCTTGTCGCACCGATTCCTCTTGACGGGAACCTCGCGCGGGGCGAGCCTATTGATAGCGCTAACTGATCACAAGAGGCGTTCGATCGCCCGCCGCGCTGGGGAGGAAAGGATGGCCGTAAGGAAAGCCGCAAGCGCGCTCGCCTTCGCTTTCGCCGTGCTCGCCGCCTGCGGTGGCGGCGGCAGCGCCACCGGAAGCACGCCGCCGCCCACCGGCGGCACGACGCCCCCGCCGCCGCCTCCCCCGCCACCGACACCCGCCAGCTACACGCCCGGCCCGGCGGCGGTCGCCAGCGTCGGACCGACGCTGCCGCTCGGCAAATGCGTCAATCTCTCCAACATGCTCGAGCCCCCGAACGAGGGCGACTGGGGCCGCGCCTTCCGCGACGATGATGCCGCCAACATCCGCGCCGCCGGCTTTACGACGGTGCGCCTGCCGGTGCGCTTCGCCGGCCATGCCGGCGCCAGCCCGCCCTATACGATCGACCCGGCCTTCATGGCGCGCGTGCGGCACGTCGTCGAAACCAACCTCGCCGCCGGGCTCAACGTCATCCTGGACTTGCACAATTACGACGAGCTGATGGCCGATCCGGCCGGCCAGCGCGACCGCTTCGCCGCGCTCTGGCGGCAGATCGCGGAGGAGTTCCGGGACGCGCCGGACAATCTCTGGTTCGAGCTGATCAACGAGCCCAACGGCAACCTCAACGATGCCGCACTGCCGGCCGTGTTCGAAGCCGCGCTCGCGGCCGTGCGCGCCTCCAACCCAGACCGGATCGTCATCGTTGGCGGCCAGAACTGGTCCGGCATCGATTCGCTCGCGACGGTGCCGATCCCGGACGATCCGCACATCGTCGTCACCTTCCACTATTACGACCCGTTCGACTTCACCCATCAGGGCGCGCCGTTCGTCAACCCGGTGCTTCCCACCGGCCGCCAGTTCGGCACCGCCGCCGACAATGCCCAGCTCGACGCCGTGCTGGTGAAGGTGACGAACTTCATGAACCGGACGGACCGCGTCCCGTTCGTCGGCGAATATGGCGCCTATGAGGGGATTCCGGTGGCGCAGCGCGCCGCCTACTACCACACCGTCACCTCGGTTTTCGCCTCGATCGGCATTCAGAGCTGCGCCTGGGGCTATACCAATACCTTCCACCTCTGGCGCGACGGGACAGGGTGGATCCGCGAGATTCTCGACGGGATCGAGACGACGATGACGATGCCGTAGGGGGCGGCGCGGCGCGTTGCCACCTCCCTTCCAGGGGAGGGATTTGGAGCGTTCGCTTCGCCGCTACGCCCCGAGCGCGGCGACGGCCCCGGCATGTTGGCGCACGATCGCCTGCGTGCTCTCGTCGCTGTCGAACAGGCCGTACCAGCCCTGCGGCTCGTGCGGCGGATCGCCGAGCCAGGCGACATCGCCGGCGCGGAAGCGATGGTCGGCATGGGCGGCGCGGCCCTCGCCGCTCCACGCCCAGAAATGGGTGCCGGCGGTGGGGCCGCCCGCGCGCATGTCGGCGAGCGCGCTCTCGTAGATCAGCCGGTAGTAGCGATCGCGCCAGACCGTCGTGGCGCGGGGATCGTAGGCGACGCCGTCGCGCGGGAAGCCGAATTCCTCGATCACCAGCGGCTTTCCGGCGGCGCGCGCCAGCGCGATATGCTGCGCTACATAATCGCGCACCAAGGCTTCGCAGCGCGGCCAGCTTCCGGCCATGTCGGCCGGGTCGATCCAGTCCCAGTTCTGCGGCCAGATGTGGATCGTCATATAGTCGATCTCGGGAATGGCGCTGAGCGCGGCGACGATTTCGCCGCTTTCGAGGCAGCCCTTCAACCCCTCGTTGCCGGTCGAGACGAGATGGTTGGGATCGATCGCCTTGGTCAGCCGCGCCGTCTCCGCGACCCAGCGGAAGAAGGCGGGCAGGCGACGCCGCCCCACCGCCTCGCTGCCGCCCGGCCGCGGCTCGTTGGCGAGCTGCCAGGCCATGATCGCGGGATCCTCGCGATAGGGCCGGCCCGCGACCGTGTTCATCCGCCCGACGACGGCGCGAACATAGGCGCGGAACAGCACAAGCGCCGGCGCGCTCTCGTAGAAGCCGGAAGCGAAGTCGGGAAATTCCGGCCAGGGATGGGCCGGATCATTCATGTCGATATAGCGGCCGCCATTGGTCCAGTAGAGATAGGTCGCCATGCCCCCGGACCATTCCCAGAAGTTGGCGAGATAGAGCACGGCGCGCATGTCCCGCCGGCCGAGCTCGGCGAGGAAGAAGTCGAGCCCGGCGAGCAGCGTCTCGTTATAGTCGCCGGCGCGGTCGCGAAAGGCGGGGCGGACCGAGTTGCGTAGCGGCGACAGTTCGGCCGAGGCGCTGGCGCGCACGTTGGTGACGCCGAGCGCGGCGAGCCGGTCCAGCTCGCGCCGCAGCCGGTCGCGGTCGCCGAAGGGCGCGTCGGCGCCGAGCCAGGCGGCGTACCACATGTTGGTGCCGACATAGCGGTGGCGCCCGTCGTCGAGGGTGAAGGCCAGCCCCGCGCGGCGGACGAAGCCACGTGGCGGCTGCGCGGCAAGCGGCACGGCCGGCAGCGCGGCGGCGCCGGCGAGCGCCGCCCCGGCGGCGAGCGCGGCGCGGCGGGTGAGACGAAGCTCGTTCATGGCGTCACCCCGAAGCGGAAGATGGTGGTCGATCGGAAGACCTCGCCGGGCCGAAGCACCGTTGAGGGGAATTGCGGCCGGTTCGGGCTGTCCGGCAGGTGCTGCGTCTCGAATGCGACGCAGCTGTGGCGCGCGAGCGGCGCGCCGGCTGCCCCGAGGTCCGAGCCGTCGAAATGGTTGGCGGTATAGACGTGGATCGTCGGCTCGGTGGTGAGCACCTCGAGCGTCCGCCCCGACCCAGGCTCCGAAAGCCGCGCGGCGAGGCGGAGCGCGCGCCCGTCCGCCCCGTCGATCAGCCAGCTATGATTGTAGCCGGGACAGCCGGTGACGTGCGGCCGCGCCGCGTCGATCCGTTCACCGATCGCGCGCTCCTCGAGAAAGTCGAAGGGCGTGCCGGCGACCGGCGCCATCGCGCCGGTCGGGATGCCCGCCTCGTCCACCTCGGCGATGCGGCTGGCGAACAGCCGGAGCCGATGGTCGCGCACGCTCGGCGCGGCGGCGCCGGCAAGGTTGAAATAGCTGTGGTTGGTGAGGTTGAGCACCGTCGGCGCGTCGCAGCGCACCTCGAAGTCGATGCGCAGCGCCGGGCCTTCGTCGATCCGGTAGGTCGCGGTGACCTCTAACCGCCCCGGAAAGCCCTGATCGCCGTCGGGGCTGACGAGGCGCAACCTCGCCGCCCCCTCGCCGAGCCGCTCCACCTCCCAGGGGCGCGCGTCGAATCCTTCGCCGGCGCCGCCATGCAGCGCGTTCGGCCCCTCGTTGGCGGCAAGGCGCACTTCGCGCCCCTCCAGCAGGAAGCGCGCGCCGGCGATGCGGCCGGCATAGCGGCCCATGATCGCGCCGAAACGGTAATGCGCGTTGCGCGCGCGCCACACATGGTCCGGCAGGCCGACCGCCACATTGTCGATCCGCCCGGCCCGATCCGGCACCTCGATCGCGGTGACGATGCCGCCGAGATCGAGGAAGCGCAGCACGATGCCGTCGCCGCGAAGCTCGTGCGTGGCGAAGTCCGCCATACCCCTCCTTCCGCGCCTCCTCTTCGGGCCGTTAGCGCTAACGGACTGTGGCCCGAACCGCGCGCGCTGCCAAGTGTATTGCGCGACGGCGCGTTCAGTAGCGCGACAGCGCGCGCAGCAGGAACTGGCGGATGCGCGCGCGCAGCGCCGGCGTGGGCTCGGCGAGGATGCCGCGATGTTCGGGCGGCAGGTGCGCGGCCGGGTCGGCATCGTCCGGGCGAAAGACATAATGGTCGAACATCCGCCGCCAGAGCCGCCGCCTCGCCGGCGGCAGGCGGGAGATGGCGAGGATGGCGTGGACCATCGCCTCGAACGGCGAGCCGGCATCGGGCGGCGCCTCCTCCCACCAGTAGTTCACCAGCACGTTGAACGACGAGAGCGCCTCGACCTGGTGCCACCAGTTGGCGGGGATGTAGATCGCGTCGCCCGGCTCGAGCTCGGCGACGGAGGCGGCGGCGAGCGCGTCGCGAAAGCGCGGATACGCCTCGAAATCGGGGCGGGCCAGATCGACCATGCTCGCCGGCTGCCCCGCCATCGTATGGTCGAGCGGGCCAACATAGAGGTTGGGAAGCTGGTCAGGCGGAAAGAGCGTGAAGCGGCGTCGGCCGGCGACGACGCAGGCGATATTGTCGGACAGGTCGAAATGTGTGCTGACCACGCTCTCGTTGCCGAACCACAGCCGCGGCAGCGCGCCCTTGCCGTCGAGCAGGGGCAGCGGGTTGGCGGCGGTGAAGCCCGGCAGGTGATCGGGAATCGTCGCGGCGCCGACATAGACGGCGGGCGCGTCCGCCCTGCCCTCGATCGTCGCGAGGAAGCGCAGCACCTCGGCGAGCGCGCCCCGGCGCCGCTCGAAATTGAAGCCGCGCATGTCGGACGCGTAGAAGAAGCGGCCGCCGACCTCCGGCGGCGCGACGAACGCCTCGACCGGCGCGCCGCGATCGAAGCCGGCGAGATAGGCGCGCATCTCCTCCGACGACTGCCGGCCCGCGGCCACCGCCGGCCAGGCCTCGACCAGCCCGCGCAGCACCGCCGGCGTCTCGCGCGGCGCGACCTCCGCCGAGAACAGAGCGGCATCGACGTTGCGCCAACCGGCGACGGGGGGCAGCGGCGCGCTCATCGGGGTTTGGCTCCAGCGCCGTCGAGCCTAACAGCGGTCGGCTCGGCTGGCCACCGCGCCGGCAGCGGACAAAAATGCCCCCTCCTTGCGGAGGGGGCAGAGAGTGCACCGCAGATCGTCGGATGCGGGGTCAGAAATTGCCGCGAATGATGAAGGAGAAGCGGCGGTCATTCATGAAGTAGGACCTCGGGCCCAGCAGGCCTGACGTGGTGAACTGCTGCGAGGTTCGCGTGACCTCGTTGAGCAGATTCACCGCCTGCACACCGACCTTGAGCTGCGGGGTGATCGAGAAGAACACCGACGCATCGAGCTGACCCGTGGCATCGTTGAAGATCGGGAAGTACGGGAAGATCACGTCCGCCGATGTCAGCAGGAAGCGCGACCGCCAGTTGTACGCCGCCCGGAGCGAGACCGGCCCAAGCTCGTAGAAGCCGGCGATGTTGATGTTGTGCCGCGACAACTGCTCGAGCGGCAGGTTGCCCGCAACTCCGATCGGCGAATCGTTGACCGGCGCGCCCGTATTGAGGCGCGAGTTCGGCACGCCCTGGCTTTCGATATAGGTGTAGCTTCCGCTGACACCCAAACCGCGCAGCAGGCCCGGCAGGAAGTCGAAGGTCTGCTGATAGGCGACCTCGAAACCCTTGATCGTGCCGGTGCCGTCGAAATTGGCCGGCCCGCGCACCAACAGGGTTTGCGTGACACCGTTGTTGGTGATCTCGCGCCGCGTCACATCCTGGAAGAAGAAATTGTGGATGCGCTTGTAGAAGGCGTCGAAGGTCAGCGAGCCGACCCGCGCGAAATACCATTCGATCGTGAAGTCGAACTGGTCGGAGAGCGCCGGCCTCAGGAACGGGTTGCCGGCCGTGCTGGTCAGCGCCCCGGTATTCACGTCGAACGACGTCTCCACGAAGTTGCGGACATCCGACAAAGCCGGCCGGGCGAGCGCCCGCGACGCCGCGAAGCGGATGATGATGTCACGGCCAACGCCGAACTTCAGGTTCAGGCTCGGCAGGAAGTAATGGTAGCTGTTGACCGCGAAGTCCGGCGTGGTGGTGCCGTTGCCCGCGAAGGTTTGCAGCTGCTCGTAGCCGGCCCGGCCGAGATTGCAGACGCCGCCGGGCACGGACGGCGGGGTGCCGGGCGGCGCTCCGGGCGGCGGGTCCTGCGGCGCGCAGCGCACGTCGAACGGATCGCCCACGCCGAGCGTCTGCGCGCTCGGGATGCTGAAGGAGCCGTCCGACCTCAGGCGGGTGTCGACGTAGCGAACGCCGATGTTGCCGCTGAGCCGGACGTCGCCGAAGATCGGCGTATCGCTGCCGAAGCTCAACATGGCGTAGGCCGCCCAGTTGCGTTCGCTGACGGTCTGAATCTCGCTCGGCAGGAAGTCGGTTCCCGGGATAACCCCGTCGCGTTCGGAGAGCGGCACCCAGCGGTTCGTCGCGGTTGCGCCGTTCACGTCGTGCCAGATGTCGTTCAGGCTCTTGAAGAAGGTCGCGGCGTCGCGATAGCCGCCGATCAGGTCGCGGTTATAGTAGTAGCCGCCGACCGGGCCGGGGGTCTGCCCGCGGAAGAAGTTGTTGAAATCGAAGAACTCGGTCCGGTCGGTGCCGGCCTGGTCCATGAACACCGCGGTGCCGGACCACACCTCGCTGATCGCGCCCCAGTTGTAGGTCGTGTAGCGGATCGTCTGGTCGCGATCGGCGTAGCGCGCGCCGAACTTCAGCCGGCGCAGGAACGGCACGTCGTCGTTGAAGTGGTAGGCGAGGTCACCCTGGAACGCCCATTCGCCGCCGGTGCTCTGCTCGATGTGATCCATCGCGGCGCGCCAGAACTCCCACCGGCGGTCGGTGAAATACTGCTCGTCGTTCTGCGCGGCCATATCCGGATTGGGCGCCGCCCAGGTCGCCGACAGGGTCAGCGGCTTGTGCGAGCGCACGACCGGCAGGTCGCCCCGCAGGTCGACTTCCTGGTCGGAGAAGTTCGAGCCGAACACGCTCACGTCGAGATTGGTGTGCTGCGCGGTGATGCGCTGCGCGTCGAGGTTGATCTCCCAGCGATCGGTCGGCGTGAAGCGGAAGTTGAGCCCGTAGTCGTTGACGACGTTGCGCTCCTGCACCTGGCGCCGCGACAGCGAGTTCTGCATGCCGCCGGTCGGGACGCGCGTCGTCGCGCTGCCGCTGTCGGAAGTGCGCCAGCCGGTGCCCGGCAGCGTGATGTAGCCGTTCTCGAAGACGTTGTCGGAATTGTACTGGTAGTTGGTGAAGCCCCCGACCGGGCACTCCGCGCGCGTTCCGCCGTTCGGATTGTTGCCGTTCTGGAGGCAGCCCGCCGGATAGGTGTTGTATTCGGACAGGTCCGGCGCGGCCTCGAACGTATGCTCGCCCCAGGCCGAGCGCGCGTCGGTGCGCAGGAATTGCGCCGTCAGGCGCGCGCGGCGATCGAGGCTCTCCCACTGCGCCGCAAGCGCGACGCCGTAGCGCTGGCGGTCGTAGTCCTGGGTGCGGAACTGGCCGCCCAGCGGCGCATAGGCGAGCGCACGCGGATCGGCGAGACCATCGGCGCCGGACGTTGACGCCGCGCCGCAATCCGACCCGCCGGGCGGCAGGGTCGTGGAATCGGTGTCGGATGGCAGCGGGTTGCGACAGATGATCGTGTCCGCGGTGTTGGACTGGACCGCGGTCTGGCCGTCGCGGGTCTGGAAGTTGGTGACCTGAATGCCGTCGGCCCGGCTGTAGAGCTGCGAATAGGACACGTCGGCAAGCAGGCCGATCCGGCCGATGCCCGTGTCGAAAGTGTTGCTGATGAGCAGCGACGCCACCGGCGCCCAGCGCTTCGCGAGATCGCCGATGTTCGCCTGCGCGTCGAAGCCGAGGTGGAAGCCCGGATTGTCGAACGGCAGGCGGGTGCGCAGATCGACGGTGCCGGAAAGGCCGCCCTCGATCATCTCGGCGGTCAGGTTCTTGTACACCGCAACCGCGCCGAGCAGCTCGGACGGAACGTCGGAGAAATTGATCGCCTGGCCGTAGACGCCGGTCGAGAAGGTGTCGCGGCCGTTGAACTCCGACCGGACGAAGCTGAGGCCGCGCACGACGACGCCCGAGCCCTCGACCGAGAAGTGGTCGGGGTCGTTCGACCCGGCGAAGCGGTTGATCGACACGCCCGGAACGCGCTGCAGCGCTTCCGTCACCGAACGATCGGGCAGCGCGCCGATGTCCTGCGCGGTGATCGCGTCGACGACCGTGTCCGAATTGCGCTTGATGTTCTGCGAGTTGGCGAGGCTGGCGCGAATGCCGGTGACGATGATGGCATTGGAATCGTCGGCGGGCTGCCCTGCCCCGCCGCCCGCGCCACCCTGCGCCGCGACCGGCGCATCCTGGGGCGTCGTCGGATCGGGGGCCGTTTGCGCGTGCGCCGCGCTTGCCAGGACAAAGGAAAATGCCAGTGCCGACGTACTCGCCCGAAGCAGCGAACTCAGCCGGCCGCACTCGGTCGAACGCGGCGTTGACATCAACGTGCCGTTCATAGGCCCCTACTCCCCCATGTCCGTTAGCGCTAACAATTGACGTCGCGCTACTCTTTGGCCCAGATGAGTAACGGAGGATACCGAAGGGATCAAGGTCTGTGAGCGCTCACATTAACTTTTCAGAAAACTGTTGCAAATTTGCGCTAAACCAACGCCCTACGCTTCGGCGGAAGGTCGTGGGAGCGCTGCTCGGGACGCTAATCGCCGCAGCATCCGTCTCGTTTTCGGGCGGCTCCGCGTTAGCGCTCGCAACCGATTCGGATACCCCGCCCGTGCCGGCGATAAGGCTCAACCAGGTCGGCTTCCTCCCCGGCGGACCGAAGCGCGCGGTGCTGGTGAGCGAAAGCGCCCGGCCGATCGCCTGGCGGCTTCGCGACGCCGCTGGCGCGATCGTGCTTTCGGGCGAGACCCGGCCGTTCGGCGCCGACCGGCCGTCCGGAGAGTCGCTGCACCTCATCGATTTCGGCGCCTATGCCGGGTCCGGCGATAATTTCCGGCTCGAGGCGGACGGAGGCGCGACCAGCCATTCCGGATCGCGCCCGGCATCTACGCGCGCCTCCCCTTCGACGCGCTCAACTATTTCTACCAGAGCCGCGCCTCGACGCCGATCGAGTCGCGCTATGCCGGCGGCGAACGCTGGGCGCGCCCGGCCGGCCATGCGCCGGACCGCGCGACCTGCATCTCGGGCCGCGACGAGGTCGGACAGAACTGGTCGGGCTGTCGCTATACGCTCGACGTCTCGCGCGGCTGGTACGACGCCGGCGACCAGGGCAAATATCTCGTCAACGGCGGCATCGCGCTGTGGACCCTGCTCGACCTCTACGAGCACGACCGGGCGCACGGGCGGGAGCTGTTCGCCGACGGCAGCGCCGCGCTTCCCGAGGCCGGCAACGGCGTCAACGACCTGCTCGACGAGGCGCGCTGGGAGCTGGGATTCTTCCTGTCGATGCAGGTGCCCGAGGGCACGCGCATGACGGTGGCGGTCGGCCCGCTCCAGCGCGGGCGCGCGGCCGATGGAGACGCGCGACGTCTCCGGCATGGCGCACCACAAGATCGCCGACGAGCGTTGGTCGCCGCTGCCGACGCCGCCGCACCTCGATCGCCTGACGCGCTATCTCTACCCCCCGACCACCGGCGCCACACTCAATCTCGCCGCGGTGACGGCGCAATGCGCGCGGATCTGGTGCGCGATCGACCCGCCGTTCGCGGCGCGCTGCCTCGCCGCCGCGCGCAGCGCCTATAATGCCGCGAAGCGCAACCCCGATCTCTTCTCGCCCGGCGCGTTCAGCGGCAGCGGCGGCTATACCGACACCGACTTTTCCGACGAATTCTACTGGGCGGCGGCGGAGCTCTACGCGACCACCGCCGAGGCCGGCTATCTCGCAGACGTCCGGGCCTCACCGCACTTCGCGGGCGAGGTCGAGGCGCCGACCTGGGCGAACACGGCGACGCTCGCCACGATCACGCTGGCGCACGCATCCGGCCGGCTGCCGGAGGCCGATCTTGCTGCGCAGCGCCCCCGGATCGTCGCAGCGGCCGATCGCTATCTCGCCGAGGAGGCGCAGGCGGGCTACCACATCCCGCTCGCCGGGATGCGCTGGACCGGGGGCTCGAACTCCGACGTGCTCAACCGCGCGATGCTGCTCGCGCTCGCGGCCAACTTCACCGGCGAGGCGCGCTACCGCGCCGGCGTGGTCGACGCGATGGACTATCTGCTCGGCCGCAACCCGCTCGACCAGTCCTATATCAGCGGCTGGGGCGTAAGGCCGATGCGCAATCCGCACCATCGCTTCTGGGCGCACAGCCTCGATCCCTCGCTGCCACCGCCGCCGCCCGGCGTCCTCTCCGGCGGCGCCAATGGCGTCGCGATGACCGATCCGGTCGCGATCACGATGCGCGGACAATGCGCGCCGATGGCCTGCTGGCGCGACGACATCCGCGCCTTCAGCCAGAACAAGGTCGCGATCAACTGGAACGCGCCGCTGGTCTGGGTCGCCGCCTGGGTGGCTCAAAATGGGTCCTGAATCGAACCGCCCTTGGCAAGCGGCGTCGGCGGGCGGATAAAGGTAGCGATAACATGCCAGACGCAGGGGAGAGGCTGAACGTGGTCGTGGTCGGCGGGGGGACCGCCGGCTGGATGACCGCGGCCGCGCTGGCGAAGCTGCTCCCGACGCGCTGCAACGTCCACCTCGTCGAATCGGAAGCGATCGGAATCGTCGGCGTCGGCGAGGCGACGCTGCCGCACATCCGCGCCTTCAACGAACGGCTCGGCATCCCCGAGCCGGAGTTCATGTCGCGCACCCGCGCGACCTTCAAACTCGGCATCGAGTTCCGGCACTGGGGCGCGAGGGGGGACAGCTACATCCATCCCTTCGGCACCTTCGGCACCGGGCAGGGCGAGGTCGATTTCCACCAGTACTGGCTGCGCTGCGTGCACGAGGGCGTGCCGGTGCTGCCGTTGCAGGAGCTTTCCACCGCCTGCACGATCGCGCGGCTGAACCGCTTCGCGCTGCCCGCCGCCGATCCGGCGCGGCTCGATTCCACCTTCGCCTATGCCTACCAGTTCGACGCCAACCGCTTCGCGCCATATCTGCGCGCGCTCGCCGAGGGGCTGGGGGCGAAGCGCACCGAGGGGCGGATCGTCGACGTCCACCGCAACGGCGAGACCGGCGACATTGAATGGGTGCAGCTTGAGGACGGCCAGCGGATCGAGGGTGACCTGTTCGTCGATTGCTCGGGCTTCGTCTCGCTGCTGATCGGCCGCGCGCTCGGCGAGCCGTTCCAGGACTGGTCGAAATGGCTGCCCTGCGACCGCGCGGTCGCCCTGCCCTGCCGCACCGAGACGGCGGTGACGCCCTATACCAGCGCGATCGCGATGGACTGGGGCTGGCGCTGGCGCATCCCGCTGCAGCACCGCACCGGCAACGGCTATGTCTATTCGAGCGCCTTTGTCGACGACGACACGGTGACGCGCGCGCTGACCGAGGCGATCGAGGGCGAGCCGATCGCGCAACCGCGCATCCTGCGCTTCCTCGCCGGCCGGCGCGAGCGGAGCTGGGTCAACAATTGCGTGGCGATCGGCCTTGCCGCGGGCTTTCTGGAGCCGCTGGAATCGACCAGCATCTACCTCATCCAGCAGGCGATCACCGCGCTGCTCGAACTGTTCCCGGAGCGGAAGATTTCGCCGCTCGACCGCGACGAGTTCAACCGGATCGTCGACCTCGAATATGACCGCGTGCGCGACTTCCTGATCCTCCACTACCACGCGACGACGCGCTCCGACACGCCGTTCTGGGACTATGTCCGCACGATGGAGATTCCGGACAGCTTGGCGGAGAAGATGGAGCTGTTCCGCCGCCGCGGACGGATCGTGAAATATCGCGAGGGCGCCTTCCTCGATGCCAGCTGGATCGCGGTCTATCTGGGCCAGCGGGTGATGCCGCAGGGGCACGATCCGCGCGCCGACGTGCCGCCCGTGGACCAGCTCGCGCGCGGCATCAACGCCCTGCATGGCGAGATCCGCGCGGTCGTCGAGCGGATGCCGGACCATGTCGCCCATATCGCGCGCTATTGCCCGATGGCGGAGGCGGCCTGATGGGCTCGCCGGTGCGCAGCGTTCTGGTGGCGGGCGACGGCATCGTCGGCTGGTCGGCCGCGGCGGCGCTCAGGCGCAAGCTGCCACAGCTTTCCGTGCGGGTGATCCCGCTCGAACCGCCGCCCGACGCGCTCGCCGACCATATGCCGGGGGCCCTGCCCTCGATCGTCGAGTTCCAGCACGATCTCGGCCTCACCGAGGCGGACACGGTGCTGCGCGCGGGCAGCGCGCTGCGGCTCGGCACGCGCTTCGAGGGCTGGGCGGCGGGCCACGACGATTATGTCCACGCCTATGGCGAATATGGCCGCCCGTTCGGCACCGCCTCCTTCCACCATCACTGGATCCGCGCCGCGCGCGGCGGCGAGGCGGCCCCGTTCGACGCGCACAGCGCCGCCGCCGTCATCGGCCGCGCGGGGCGCTTCGCGCTGCCGGACGGTCCGCCGGACTCGCCGCTCGCCAACTTCACCGCCGGCCTTGCCATCCATCCGCCGCGCTACCGCGAGCTGATGCGCGCCTATGCGCGCCATCTCGGCGCGGTCGAGCAGCCGGGCGAAATTGCCGCGGTCGAGCTCGACGAGACCGGCGCCATCGCCGGCCTTCGCCTCGCCGACGGCGGCGTGGCGCGGGCCGACCTCTATGTCGATTGCACCGGCCCGCGCGCCTTGCTGCGCAGCAAAATGGACGAGGATTTCGAAGACTGGGGCCGCTGGCTTGCCTGCGACCGCCTGGCCTTCGCCGAGGACGCCCCGCCCGCCGAACTGCCGACGCTCGACCGCGCGACCGCGGCCGGGGCCGGCTGGCGCTTCGAGATCGCCTCGGCGGCGCGCGCGACGCGCGGCATCGTCTATTCCTCGGCCCATGCCGACGAGCGGGCGCGCGAAGGACTGGGCGCGCCGGTGAAGCTGCGCCAGGGCCGTCGCGCGCGGGCGTGGCGGCGCAACTGCATCGCGATCGGCGACGCGGCTGTGGCGGTCGAGCCGCTGGAATGGACCAACCTCCACCTCGCCCACAGCGCGATCGACCGGATGATCGCGATGCTCCCCGACACCGACTTCGCCGAGGTCGAACTCGCCGAATATAACCGCCAGGCCGGGGCGGAGGCGGACCGGGTGCGCGATTTCCTCGCACTCCACTATCTGGTCGCGGACCGGCCCGAACCCTTCTGGCGCGAGGCCGCGATGGTCGAGCCGCCGGCCTCGCTGGCGCACACGCTTTCGCTGTTCCGCGAGCGCGGCCGCCTCCCCTTCTACGAGGAGGAGACGTTCGCGCGCGATTCCTGGCTCGCCGTGCTGCTCGGCCAGGGCGTGCTGCCGCGCCGCACCGACCCGCTGATCGAGGTGGTCCCGCCCGGCGTCTCGCGCGAGACGATGGCGCGGCTGCGCGAGTCGATCGCGGCGATCGTTCCCCGGCTGTCGGACCAGGCGGCCTTCCTCAGGCAAATGGCAGGTCAGGGCGCGCGATGAACGAACATTCGATCCGGGAAGTCGTGATCGTCGGCGGCGGCACGGCGGGGTGGATGGCCGCGGCCGCCTTCGCGCGCTTCCTCAACAACGGCTACACGCGCATCACCCTGATCGAATCCGCCGAGATCGGCACGGTCGGCGTCGGCGAGGCGACGATCCCGCCGATCATCACCTTCAACCGGATGCTCGGCCTCAACGAGAACGAGTTCCTGCGCGCGACCAAGGGTACGTTCAAGCTCGGCATCGAGTTCGTGAACTGGGGCGGGCCGAACGAGCGCTATTTCCACCCGTTCGGCTATCACGGCCACGATCTCGAGGGCGTCCACTTCCACCAGCTCTACCTGCGCGAGCGCAAGCGGCGGGTGATGCAGGACATCTCGGCCTGGTCGATGAGTGCGGTCGCGGCGCAGCTCGGCAAGTTCGCCCGGCCGGCGCCGGGCACCCGCCCGCCCTTCGGCCAGCTGCTCTACGCCTTCCATTTCGACGCGAGCCTCTACGCGCACTATCTGCGCGGCTATGCCGAGGCGCGCGGCGTGGTGCGGATCGAAGGCAAGGTCGTCGATGTCGCGCAGGACGGCGAGAGCGGCTTCGTCCGCTCGGTGCGGCTCGACGACGGGCGCGAGATCGCGGGCGACCTCTTCATCGACTGCTCGGGCTTCCGCGGCCTGCTGATCGAGCAGGCGCTGAAGACCGGCTATGAGGACTGGACGGACTGGCTTCCCTGCGACCGCGCGCTCGCGGTGCCGAGCGCGCTCTCCGGGCCACCCGATCCCTTCACCCGCGCGACGACGCGCGGCGCGGGCTGGCAGTGGCGCATCCCGCTCCAGCACCGGATGGGCAACGGCTATGTCTATTGCAGCGGTGCGATCTCCGACGAGGAGGCGGCGCGCGAGCTGCTCGCCAATCTCGAGGGCGAACCACTGGCCGAGCCGCGCAAGCTCTCCTTCACGACGGGGCGCCGGAAGCTCGCCTGGAACGCCAACGTCGTTTCGATGGGCCTCTCCAGCGGCTTCGTCGAGCCGCTGGAATCGACCAGCATCCACCTCATCCAGGCGGGCATCGCCAAGCTGATCGCGCTGTTCCCGGACAAGCGCTTCAACCCGGTCGAGCGCGACGAGTACAACCGGCAGATGAAGGATCTGTTCGAGGACGTGCGGGACTTCATCGTGCTGCACTACAAGGCGACCGACCTGCCGGGCGATTTTTGGCGGCAGTGCCGCGAGATGCCGATCCCGGATTCGCTACAGACGAAGATCGACCTGTTCCGCGCCAAGGGGCGCGTGTTCCGCGAGGGCTTCGACCTGTTCGCGACAACGAGCTGGGTCGCAGTCTTCCTCGGCCAGCATATCGTGCCAGAGGACTATGAGCCCGCCGTCGATGCGCTGGACGAGGAGCGGGTGGCGCAGGCGCTGGAGGAGATGCGGATCGGCTATCTCGAGACCGCGCAGGCGATGCCGACCCACGCCGAGTTCGTCGCGCGCTGCTGCGCCCCGCCGGAGCCGCAAATGCAAAGCTCGCCCTTCGCCTTCGAGACAGGGTTCGGCGCATGAGGGAGGATCGCCTCCGCAAGATCGTGATCGTCGGCGGCGGCACCGCCGGCTGGATGGCGGCGGCGGCGATTTCCAAGATCGCCGGCAATCTACCGGACCTTGCGATCGAGCTGGTCGAATCCGAGCAGATCGGGACGGTCGGCGTCGGCGAATCGACCATTCCCCAGATCGTGTTGTTCAATCAGCTGCTCGAGCTAGACGAGAACGAGTTCGTCCGGGCGACGCACGCGACCTACAAGCTCGGCATCGAGTTCCGGGACTGGGTGCGGATCGGCCACCGCTACGTCCATCCGTTCGGCTTCTACGGGCCGGACATGATGGGGATCGAATTCTACCATTACTGGCTGAAATGCCGCGCGCTCGGCGATCCGACGCCGCTCGACGCCTATTCGATCTCGGCGATGGCGGCGTTCGCCTCGAAGGTGATGCGGCCGCGCGCGGACCTGCCCAATTCGCCCATCTCCAAGATCGCCTATGCCTTCCAGCTCGACGCCAGCCTCTATGCGCGTTTCCTGCGCGGCCGCGCCGAGGCCTGGGGCGTGAAGCGCACCGAGGGCCGCATCGTCGAGGTCGCCCAGAACGGCGAGACCGGCTTCGTCGCGGCGGTGGTGCTGGAGGACGGGCGGCGGATCGAGGGCGATTTCTTCATCGACTGTTCGGGCTTTCGCGGCCTGCTGATCGAGCAGACGCTGCACGCCGGCTTCGAGGACTGGTCGAAATGGCTGCCGAACGACCGCGCCATCGCCATCCCGAGCGAGAGCAGCGATGACGAGCTGCCGCTCACCCGCTCGACCGCCCGGCCGGCCGGCTGGCAGTGGCGCATCCCGCTCCAGCACCGCGTCGGCAACGGCCATGTCTATTCGAGCGCGCACATGTCGGACGAGGCGGCGCTCGATATCCTGCTCGCCAGTCTCGACGGCGCGCCGCTCGCCGAGCCGAACCGGCTGCGCTTCAAGGCCGGCTATCGCAAGCAGGCCTGGGTCAAGAACGTCGTCGCGCTCGGCCTTGCCGGCGGCTTTCTGGAGCCGCTGGAATCGACCAGCATCCATCTCGTCCAGTCCGGCATCGCGCGGCTGATGAGCCTGTTCCCGACGGCGCGCTTCGCCGAGGCCGAGATCCGGCGCTTCAACGCCATGACGATCCGCGAATATGAGGACATTCGCGACTTCCTCGTCCTTCACTATGTCGCGACCCGGCGCGACGACACCGACTACTGGACCTATTTCCACACGCTCGAGCCGCCGCCCGGCCTCGCCGAAAAGCTGGAGATGTTCCGCGCCAATGGCCGCGTCTTCCGCGAGCACGAGGAACTGTTCACCGAGACAAGCTGGCAGGCGGTGCTGATCGGGCAGGAGATCGAGGCCGGCGGCTACCATCCGATCGCCGACCTGCTGAGCGACGAGGAGACGCTGGCGCGCCTCAGGCACATCCGCGAGGTAATCGCCGACACGGTCGCCCGGATGCCGACGCAGCGCGAATTCCTGCGGATGAACAACAGCGCCTGCGACGTCAGCCTGCGGCGCGCGTCATGACCGGTCTTCCCGCCCCGCGTCCGATCGCGGAGCTGGAGGTGATCGACCGGCGCGCGTTCCGCGAGGAGGTGCGCCCCGCGGCCCAGCCGGTCGTGCTGCGCGGCTATGCGCGGGACTGGCCGGCGGTGCGCGCGGCGCGGGAGGGCGACGAGGTGCTCGTCGCCTATATGGGCCGCTTCATGACGCCGCGCCCGGTCGGCGTGATCGTCGGCCCGCCCGAAATCCGGGGCCGCTTCTTCTACGGCGAGGACACGCGCGGCCTCAATTTCCGCAAGGCGAGCGCGCCGCTCGGCATGTTTTTGGGCCGCCTCCTGGAGGATCGCGGCAATCCGAACCCGCACGCCGTCGCCGTGCAGTCGGAGATCATCCCCGAGCTGCTGCCCGGCTTCGAGATCGAGAATGCGACGGCGCTGCTCGACCCGGGGATCGCCCCGCGCGCCTGGATCGGCAACCGCATCCGCGTCGCGCCGCATTACGACCTCATGGAGAATATCGGCGTCGTCGTCGCCGGGCGACGGCGCTTCACCGTCTTTCCGCCCGACCAGCTTCCCAACCTCTATCCCGGCCCGTTCGAGCTGACGCCGGCGGGAACGCCGATCAGCCTCGTCGACCTGGAGGCGCCGGACCTCGAGCGTTTCCCCCGCTTCGCCGAGGCGGCGGCGCGGGCGCGGGCCGCGACGCTGGAGCCGGGGGATGCGATCTACCTCCCCTACCACTGGTGGCACGCGGTCGACTCGCTGGAGCCGTTCAACCTGTTCGTGAACTATTGGTGGAGCGAGGCGATGCCGGGCCTCGGCGGCGGCTACGACGCACTGCTCCACGCGCTCTTCTCGCTGCGCCACCTGCCGCCCGAGCAGCGCGCCGTGTGGCGGATGATCTTCGATCACTACGTCTTTCCGCCCGACGGCGTCGATCCGGCGGCGCACCTGCCCGAGCACGCGCGCGGCATCCTTGGCGCGCCGACGCCGCAGCTGCTCGCGCGGATGCGCGCGATGCTGCGCGAGATCGCGGCGCGCTCCTGACGGCGCGATGATTGCGCGCCCCGCCGGCCAAGCGTATCTCGGGTCCATGCGAGGGTGGCAATGACACGGCTCAGCCGCCGGAGCCGCGGCAGCGTGACCATCGAGGACGTGGCGCGCGAGGCCGGCGTGTCGGCGATGACCGTCTCGCGCGTCATCAACAGCGAGAAGCACGTGCGCGACACCACCCGCGCCCGCGTCCGCGCCGCGATCGAGAAGCTCAACTTCTCGCCCAACACGGCGGCGCGCAGCCTCGCCGCCGGCGAAGTCACCCATGTCGGCCTGCTCTACGCCAACCCGTCCGCCGCCTATCTCAGCCAGTTCCTCGTCGGCACGCTGGAGGCGGCGCGGCGCGCCGGCTGCCATGTGGTGATCGAGGGGTGCGAGTCCGAGCGGGCCGAGGAACAGGCCGACGCCGCGCGTCACTTCGCGGCGACCAACGTGGAGGGCGTCGTTCTGCCGCCGCCGCTGTCGGAATCGCAGGCAATTCTTGCCGAGCTGGCCGCTGCCGACATCCCGGTCGTCACCGTCGCGATGGGCCGTTCCTGGCCCAACGCGCTCAACGTCAGGATCGACGATTACGCTGCCGCCGAGGAGATGACCGATTACCTGATCGGGCTCGGCCACCGCCGCATCGGCTTCATCCGCGGCCACCCCGCCCATATCGCCGCGATCGAGCGCGCCCGTGGCTTCGCGGCGGCGCTGGAAAAGCACGGCATTCCCCTCGACGAGAGCCTGATCGAGCAGGGCTATTTCACCTACCGCTCCGGGCTGGTGGCGGCGCAGCGGCTGCTGTCGCGCGAGCCCAGGCCGACCGCCATCTTCGCCTCGAACGACGAC
>Ga0180222_1001616_pt1 | contig 22226 bp, 19 predicted proteins | sample eDN5th37CKraftOP_FD_151336 | JGI IMG/M metagenome (GOLD analysis project Ga0180222, IMG submission 151336) | Enriched Organic Plus compost microbial communities from Emeryville, California, USA - eDNA 5th pass 37_C Kraft OP (version 2) (version 2) ... | reverse complement strand
CCTGGGTCTCGCCGCGGGTGAACAGGGCGCTGCCGTGCGCGCGGGGCAGCACGCCCAGCCGCACGCTGATGGGCCGCACCGTGCGAGTGTCGCGCCCGTCGATGCGCGGCTCGCCGTTGAGGATCTGGCCGCGCACGATCTTGGCTTCGAGGTCGAACAGCAGGTTGTCGACTTCGACCGCGTCGGGCTCGCCCAGCCCCTGCTCGGCGGCCTGCGCGGCCACGCGGGCGTGGACCTCGGCATAGACCTCGCGCAGCTTGGCGGTGCGCTCCTGCTTCTGGCGGATCTGGTAAGCCGCCTGCAGGCCTTCCTGGGCGGCGGCCTGGACGGCGGCGATCAGGGCCTCGTTGCGGGGGGCGGGCTGCCAGTCCCATTCGGGCTTGCCGGCTTCGCGCACCAGTTCATGGATGGTGTTGATCACGGCCTGCATCTGTTCGTGGCCGAAGACCACGCCGCCCAGCATGACGTCTTCCGGCAGCTGCTTGGCTTCGGATTCGACCATGAGCACGGCGCTCTCGGTGCCGGCGACCACCAGGTCGAGCGCCGAGGACCTGAGCTGCGTGGCGGTGGGATTGAGCACGTACTGGCCGTCGACATAGCCGACGCGGGCCGCGCCGATGGGGCCGTTGAAGGGAATGCCCGAGATGGCCAGCGCGGCGGAGGCGCCGATCATGGCGGCGATGTCGGGATCGATGTCGGGGTTGACCGACAGCGTGTGGATGACGACCTGGACTTCGTTGTAGAAGCCTTCCGGGAAGAGCGGCCGCAGCGGGCGGTCGATCAGGCGGGAGGTGAGGGTTTCTTTCTCGGAAGGCTTGCCTTCGCGCTTGAAGAAACCGCCGGGGATGCGGCCGGCGGCGTAGGTCTTTTCGATGTAGTCGACGGTCAGGGGGAAGAAGGTCTGCCCGGCCTTGGCCTTCTTGGCCGCCACCACCGTGGCCAGCACGACGGTGTCTTCGATCGATACCAGCACGGCGCCCGAGGCCTGGCGAGCGATCTCGCCGGTTTCGATGACCACGGTGTGCTGACCGTACTGGAACGACTTGGTCACTTTGTTGAACATGGTTATTCCTTGCAAATGAAAAACCGTGGCCGATGCGACGGGCGTCGCACCGACCACGGTTGCTTCATGGGGAACCAGCCCCGTCTATGGATATCACTTGCGCAGACCGAGTTTTTCGATCAGCGCGCGGTAGGAATCGGGGTTGCGGCCCTTGAGGTAGTCGAGCAGCTTGCGGCGGCGGCTGACCATGCGCAGCAGACCGCGCCGCGAGTGATGGTCCTTCAGGTGAGTCTTGAAGTGCCCCGTCAGTTCGTTGATGCGGGCGGTGAGCAGGGCCACCTGGACTTCGGGGGAACCGGTATCGCCCTGGACGCGCTGGAATTGCGCAACGATTTCGGATTTTTTGATGTCGGCAACGGACATGTTTGACCTCTTGTGAACAGGCGTCAGGGCCGAGGCGCCCGGACGTGAGTGTGACTGACGAATGAAACGTGGCTTGGAAAAGCCGGAAAATTATAGCCGATTGGCTAAAATCTTCCTGCCGGCCCCGCGTAAGGCCCGCCCAGGCCTTCGCCGCCTTCCAGGAGCCTCTCCCATGAAAGATACGTCCCCGTTTTTCAGCCTGCGCGCCTGGGCCCCGCTGCTGGCGGCGGCAGGGCTCGCCGGCTGCACCACCATGGCCGACCTGCCGCCCGGCTCGCCCTTCGAGCAGGTGCAGGGCCGCTACGGCGCGCCCACCGTCACCTGTCCCCTGCCGGACGGCAGCCGGCGCGTGGTGTGGTCGCAGCAGCCGTTCGGGCAATATGCCTGGGGCGGCATGGTCGACCCGGCCGGCCGCATGGGACGCATCGACCCCGTGCTGACCGACGAGCATTTCCGCGTGCTGGACCAGGGAACGTGGACGCCGGAGCAGGTCACCTGCGAATTCGGCCCGCCGGCCGAGGTCAGCCAGGCCGGCCTGCCCAGCGTGCGGCAGGTCATCTGGGCCTACCGCTACAAGCAGGACGGGGTGTGGAATTCGCTGATGTACGTGTACCTGGGGCGCAACGGCGACCGGGTCACGCGCTTTCACCCCGGGCCGGACCCCATGTACGAGGACCGGGATTCGTGGCTGGGCTGGTAGCGGCGCACGCGCGGCCCGCCCGCAGGGCCTCCGGCCGGACGCCCCCCCCCGCCGCTCTCAGTGCTCGCGCCGCTCCTGCTGCAGGCGGCGCGCCTTGTTCCAGCGCCAGGCCCAGATGACCCAGCCCGACAGCCCGTAGAGCACGAACAGGCCGAACAGCACGATGGGCGGGTCGCTGGATATGAAGACGAACACCGCCACCACCACCAGGATGGTCCAGAACGGCACGCTGCGCCCCAGCGCGAAGGTCTTGCCGCTGTAGAACGGCGCGTTCGACACCATGGCGATGCCGGCATAGAGCGTGATGGCGAACGCGGCCCAGGCCAGCAGGCCTTCCTGCACCGACAGCTTGTTGTCGACCGCCAGCCACACGAAGCCGGCCACCAGGGCCGCCGCCGCAGGGCTGGGCAGCCCCTGGAAGAAGCGCTTGTCGACCACGCCGAGGTTGGTATTGAAGCGCGCCAGGCGCAGCGCGGCGCCGGCCACGTAGACGAAGGCGGCCAGCCAGCCCCAGCGGCCCAACCCCTGCAGCATCCATTCGTACATGACCAGCGCGGGCGCCACGCCGAAGGAAGTCATGTCCGACAGGGAGTCGTACTGTTCGCCGAACGAGGACTGGGTATTGGTCAGCCGGGCCACGCGCCCGTCCATGCCATCGAGCACCATGGCCACGAAAATGGCGATGGCCGCCGCCTCGAAGCGGCCGTTCATGGCCTGCACCACCGCATAGAACCCCGCGAACAGCGCCGCCGTCGTGAAGGCGTTGGGCAGCAGGTAGATGCTGCGGTGGCGAAGCTCGGGATCGCGCAAGTGCAGGTTGGGCATGGTTCACCCCTGGGCGGAGGCGGCCGGCAGGTCGGCCAGGATGGTGCTGGTGGCGCTGACCTTGTCGCCCAGCGCCACCCGCGGGCGGGCTTCCGGCGGCAGGTAGACGTCCACGCGGGAGCCGAAACGGATGAAGCCGTAGCGCTGGCCGCGGACCAGGGCGTCGCCGGGTTTGACGTAGCAGAGGATGCGCTTGGCGACCAGGCCGGCCACCTGCACGGCCGTGACGACGTGGCCGTCCGGCGTGAGCATCACCATGGCGTTGCGCTCGTTCTCGAGCGAAGCCTTGTCCAGCGAGGCGTTGAAGAAGCGCCCCGGAAAATACTGTATGTCGCGCACGCTGCCGTCGACCGGCGAGCGGTTGGAATGGACGTTGAAGACGTTCATGAACACGCTGATCTTCAGCGCCTGGCGGTCGGCGTAGGGGTCGTGCGCGCGCTCGACGGCCACCACGCGGCCGTCGGCCGGCGACAGCACCGCCTGCGGGGCGTCCGGCGCCAGCCGGGGCGGGTCGCGGAAGAACTGCAGCACGAACAGCGCCAGGATCCAGAACGGGATCGATACGATCGGCGACCACAGGGTCGCCAGCAGGGCGAGCGCCACGGCTGCGCCCAGGAAGGGCCAGCCTTCTCGGGCGATGAGGGGGTGGGGATAGGCGGGTTTGTTCATCGTATTAAAAGGTTAACCCATATATGGGCGGGCCTGCCGCCGGAAAAACGGCCGCCGCCGGCCCCGGCCTTGCGCGCGGCGCAAACACAAGGGCGGCATGCCAGCCGGCATGCCGCCCCTGCCCGCGGCGCGCGCCCTGCCGGACGCGCCGCCCGGTCCGTCAGTTCTTGGACTTGTCCACCAGCTTGTTGGCGGCGATCCAGGGCATCATGGCCCGCAGCTTGCCGCCGACCTGCTCGATCTGCGATTCGGCGTTGATGCGCCGCCGCGAGGTCAGCGTGGGCGCGCCGGCGGCGTTCTCCAGGATGAACTTCTTGGCGTACTCCCCGGTCTGGATGTCGATCAGGGCCTGGCGCATGGCCTTGCGGGTCTCGTCGGTAACGATCTTGGGGCCGGTCTCGTATTCGCCGAACTCGGCGTTGTTCGAGATCGAGTAGTTCATGTTGGCGATGCCACCTTCGTAGATCAGGTCGACGATCAGCTTGAGCTCGTGTAGGCACTCGAAGTAGGCCATTTCGGGCGCGTAGCCGGCTTCCACCAGGGTGTCGAAGCCGGCCTTGATCAGCTCGACGGTGCCGCCGCACAGCACGGCCTGCTCGCCGAACAGGTCGGTCTCGGTTTCCTCGCGGAAGTTGGTCTCGATGATGCCGGCGCGGCCGCCGCCGTTGGCGCTGGCGTACGACAGGGCCACGTCCCGCGCGGCGCCGGACTTATCCTGGTAGACGGCAACCAGGTGCGGCACGCCGCCGCCCTGGGCGTAGGTGCTACGCACCGTGTGGCCGGGCGCCTTGGGGGCGATCATGATGACGTCGATGTCGTCGCGCGGCACGACCTGGCCGTAATGCACGTTGAAGCCGTGGGCGAAGGCCAGCGCGGCGCCGGCCTTGATGTTGGCATGGACTTCGTTGCGGTAGACCGCGGCGATGTTCTCGTCGGGCAGCAGCATCATGACGACATCGGCCGACTTGACGGCCTCGGCCACTTCCTTGACCTCGAGGCCGGCGTTGGCCGCCTTGTTCCAGGAAGCGCCGCCCTTGCGCAGGCCCACCACCACCTTCACGCCGGAGTCGTGCAGGTTCAGGGCGTGGGCATGGCCTTGCGAGCCGTAGCCGATGATGGCGACGGTACGGCCCTTGACGAGCGAGAGGTCGCAGTCTTTGTCGTAGAAAACTTTCATGGAATTGAACTCCTTGTTCGTAGTCCGGGAATCCGGTCAGATCTTGAGCACCCGTTCGCCGCGGCCGATGCCGGAAACCCCGGTGCGTACGGTTTCGAGTATGGCGCTGCGATCCAGCGCGTCGATGAACGCCTGTATCTTTTCCTGCACCCCCGTCAGCTCGATGGTGTAGGACTTGTCGGTCACGTCGATGATGCGGCCGCGGAAGATGTCGGCCATGCGCTTCATTTCCTCGCGCTCCTTGCCGACCGCGCGCACCTTGATCAGCATGAGCTCGCGCTCGATGTGCGGGCCTTCGGTGAGGTCGACCACCTTGACGACGTCCACCAGGCGGTTCAGGTGCTTGGTGATCTGTTCGATCACGTCGTCCGAACCGACGGTGACCACCGTCAGGCGCGAGAGCGTGGCGTCCTCGGTGGGCGCCACGGTCAGCGTCTCGATGTTGTAGCCGCGGGCGGAGAACAGGCCCACCACGCGCGACAGGGCTCCCGGCTCGTTTTCCATCAGCACGGAAATCACGTGTTTCATGGCAGGCTCCTCAAAGATCTTCCGAACCGAGCAGCATCTCGGTCAGCCCGCGGCCCGCCTTGACCATGGGCCAGACGTTCTCGGTGCGGTCGGTGATGAAGTCGAGGAAAACCAGCCTGTCCTTGAGCTTGAAGGCTTCCCGGATCGCCGGCTCGACGTCGGCGGTCTTTTCGATGCGCATGCCGACGTGGCCGTAGGACTCCACCAGCCTGACGAAGTCGGGCAGCGCGTCCATGTAGGACTCGGAATAGCGCGAGCCGTAGTCGATCTGCTGCCACTGGCGCACCATGCCCAGGTACCGGTTGTTCAGGCACAGGACCTTGGGGCTGAGATGATACTGGCGGCAGGTGGAGAGCTCCTGGATGTTCATCTGGATGGACGCTTCGCCGGTGATCACGGCCACGTCGCTGCCGGGGTTGGCCATCTGCACGCCCATGGCATAGGGCAGGCCCACGCCCATGGTGCCCAGGCCGCCGGAATTGATCCAGCGGCGCGGCTTGTCGAACCGGTAGTACTGGGCCGCCCACATCTGGTGCTGGCCCACGTCGGAGGTGACGAAGGCATCGCCGCCGGTCACTTCCCAGAGCTTCTCGACCACGAACTGCGGCTTGATCGCCTCGGCCGACTGGCCGTATTTCAGGCAGTCCTTGGCGCGCCAGGCCTCGACCTGCTCCCACCACTTGGCCAGCGCGGCCATGTCGGGGCGGCTGTCCGCCGACAGGGTCTCGTACTGGACGATGAGTTCGGCCAGCACGTCCTTGACGTTGCCCACGATGGGCACGTCCACCTTGACGCGCTTGGAGATCGACGAGGGATCGATGTCGATGTGGACGATGCGCCGCGGATTCTGGGCGAAGTGCTTGGGGTTGCCGATGACGCGGTCGTCGAAGCGTGCGCCGATGGCCAGCAGCACGTCGCAGTGTTGCATGGCCATGTTGGCTTCGTAGGTGCCGTGCATGCCGGGCATGCCGACGAAACGCCGGTCCGTGGCCGGAAAGCCGCCCAGGCCCATCAGGGTGTTGGTGCACGGCGCGCCCATGAGGTCGACCAGGCGCGCGAGTTCGGGGGCGGCGTCCGAAAGGATCACGCCGCCCCCGGTGTAGATCACCGGGCGCTCGGCCTGCAGCAGCATCTGCACGGCCTTCTTGATCTGGCCCTGGTGACCCTTGACCACCGGCGAGTACGAGCGCATGTGGATCTCGCCGTCGCCGCGCCTGGGCACGTACTTGCAGTGCGCGACCGTGATGTCCTTGGGGATGTCCACCAGCACGGGGCCGGGCCGGCCGGTGCGCGCGATGTAGAAGGCGCGCCGCATGGTCTCGGCCAGGTCCTTGACGTCGCGCACCAGGAAGTTGTGCTTGACGCAGGGCCGGGTGATGCCGACCGTGTCGCATTCCTGGAAGGCGTCCTCGCCGATGGCGTGGCTGGGCACCTGGCCGCTGATCACGACCATGGGAATGGAGTCCATGTAGGCAGTGGCGATGCCGGTGATCGCGTTGGTCACGCCCGGGCCGCTGGTGACCAGGGCCACGCCTACCTTGTTGGACGAGCGCGAATAGGCGTCGGCGGCATGCACCGCGGCCTGCTCGTGCCGGACCAGGATGTGCTTGAATTTGTCCTGCTTGAAGATCGCGTCGTAGATGTACAGCACCGCGCCGCCAGGATAGCCGAAGACGTGTTCCACGCCCTCTTCGGCCAGGCAGCGCACGACGATGTCGGCGCCATTGAGTTCCATGATGTTCGTTCCCTTTGTGACCGGCGCTGCCACCCTGCTCGCTGCCGCTCCGGATGCGGCGGCAGCAGAACCCGGACCGGGGACGGCAGCACGACCCGGCGCTTTGCGGTTCACGGAACCACGCCACCCGGACGCCCTGCCGACCCGGCACGCGCTCGTCAAGGCGCAGTGCATGTGCCCTTCCGGGCACGAGGTCGTAACGGAAAGCCGCGGCTACGGCGCTTGTGGCGCGGCCGGCGGCAGCCAAGCATGGCATGGCCAGTGCGGGCAGATGGCCCGCCGCGGATCCTGCCAGCGCGCCTGCCGCGGATACGCAAGCGGGCGCGAAACGTGCAAATTTACCCCTTTGCCGGGCGCCGCGCAAACGGCCCCGGGGAATCCCCGCCGCCCGCGGCCGGCCGCATGTCTCTATACTGTCGCCGTCCCCCGATCCGAGGAGCCTTGCCGCATGGACTTGCGCGTCGCCAACCTGCGCCGGTTTCTTTACAGCCACTACTTCTTCGGGGGGGCGCGCCAGGCGATCGGCATGCTGCTGCCCGTCACGGTGCTGGGCAGCCTGCTGGACCAGTACGCGGTGGGCCTGGTGGCCACTTTCGGCGCCCTGTGCGTGGCCATCATCGACCAGCCCGGCCCGCACTGGCACCGCAGCAACGAAATGCTGGGCGGCAGCCTGCTGGGCACGCTGGCGGTGGCCGTCACCGGGCTGGCCTCCTCGCACCCCGCGGCGATCTGGGCGGCCGTCATCGCGCAATGCTTCGCCTTCGGCATGTTCACCGTGTTCGGCAAGAAAGGCGGCCAGATCGGCTTCGCCTGCCTGCTGCTCATGACGCTGACCATGCACGCGCCGCTCACCCCCGACCAGGTGCTGGTGCACGCGGCCGCCACCCTGGGCGGCGGCCTGTTCTATATCGGCTTCAGCCTGGCCGTCAGCCGCCTGGCCGGCCTGCGCGAGGAGCAGCAGGCGCTGTCGGTGGCCCTGTATGCCACCGCCGAGTACATGGCCGCGCGCGCCGCCTTCTACGACGCCGAGACCGACCTGGACGAGTGCTACCGCAAGCTCATCGTGTCGCAGTCGGCCATGACGGACAAGCACCAGGCCGCGCGCGACATGGTGCTGCGCGCCCTGCCCCGGCGCACCAGCCAGCCCGAGCCGCGGCGGGTCATGCTGTGGAACCTGTTCATCGACATGATCGCCCTGCTCGACACCCTGGTGGCGACGCATACCGATTACGCGCTGCTGCGCCGCACCCTGCACGGCTCGGACTTCCTGGTGTTCTGCCGCGACGCCCTGCTGAAGATGTCGATCGATCTGGACCGCCTGGCCCTGGCCGTCTCGCGCAACCGCCGCGCCACGCGCCGCGCCAGCGTCAAGGCCGAGCTCCGGGCGATCGAGTACGAGATCGAGCAACTGCGCAAGGATGGACTGAACGCGCGCGACCCCGAGGTCTACGCGCTGCTGATCCAGATCCAGCGGCGGCTGCGCAATGCCGCGCGGGTGGTCGAGCGGCTGTACGAGCACACCGAAGCCCGGCCCGACGCCAAGCCCGAGGGCGAGCTGCGCCTGGACAAGTCGCTGACCCAGTTCCTGTCGCGCCAGCAGTTCCGGCTGGGCATGCTGACCAGCAACCTGCGGCTGGATTCCCCGCACTGCCGCTACGCCCTGCGGCTGACGCTGGCGGTGGCGATCGCCATGACGCTGGCCAACAGCTGGCTGTTCCCGGCGCTGGCGCCGCACGGCTACTGGATCGTGCTGACCATACTGGTGATCATGAAACCGGGCTTCGCCCTGACCCGCCAGCGCAACTGGCTGCGGCTGGCCGGCACGCTGCTGGGTTGCCTGCTGGCGCTGGGGCTGTTCCAGGTCACCCACCGCCCGGGGGCACTGTTCGGCGCCATGCTGCTGGCCTGCATCATGGGCAACAGCCTGGTCCAGCTCAACTACATGGCCAGCGCGGTGTTCAACACCATCTTCGTGCTGCTGGCCTTCCATTTCATCTCGCCGGGGCCGCTGCAGGTCATCGGCGAACGGGCCCTGGACACCGTGGTGGGCTGCGGCATCGCGCTGGTGTGCAGCTATGTGCTGCCCTGGTGGGAATACCGCTACATGGGCCCGCTGGCGCGGGCCGCCATCGCCGCCAATCGCGCCTATCTGCAGGCGGGCCTGGCCTACGTGCAGGCGGTGCAGGCCTGCACCGCCGCCACCCAGGCGCGCGTGTCGGCCGCCCAGACCGCCGATGCCGCGGCTGCGCCGGCCGGCGAGCCGACGCCCTCCCTGCAGGAAGCCGACCTGGCCTGGCGGCTGGCGCGCAAGAACGTGCACGTGGCGTTCAGCAACTTCGCCGAGGCCTTCTACCGCATGATGCGCGAACCGCAGTCGCGCCAGCGCAACGTGCCCGAGCTGAACAACCTGCTGATCCAGAACCATATCCTGGCCTCGCAGATCGCCGCGTCGGTCCCGCTGCTGTGCGACCTGCCGCAAACACCGCAAAGCATCCAGCAGGCGCTGGACTATATCGGCCAGGCCTTGCAGCGCGGCGCCCCCCTGCCGAGCGGGCCGGTTCAGCTGGACACCGAGGGCGACCTGGCGCCGCTGGCCTACCCCGTCAAACAGATGACCAAGGCCGCGCAAATGATCCGGCACGAAATGGGGGCGATCGCGGAGCGCGCCGCGCCGGCCTGACGGGCGGGACGGCGCGGCGCGCAGGCGGGCAGACGGGCCGGCTTGCGCCGGCAGGACCGCCGCCGGCGGCTGCCGGGCGCCTGCGGCCGGCAGCCCGCGTGGCCGGCAGGCCTCAGGCGCGCCCGGCGGCCTGCCCGGCCGTGCGGGACGGCCAGAAATACCAGACGGCTCCGGCCACCTGCAACGCCAGCACCACGCCCCAGGCCGCCAGATGCGCCTGCGCAGGGTAATGGCCGTCCTGCGCAGGCCACAGGTCCACGATCCAGCCGATACCGATCTGGCACAGGAAGATGGTGATGAAAACCAGCAGATTGGTGGTGGTCGTCACCCGCCCCAGCATCGGGCGCGGGAAGCGTTCGGCCAGCAGGGCATAGACCAGGATATTGCTGGACCCGAACACGCCGAACCCCGTCCACAGCAGCGCCAGCGGCACGGGCGCGCCGGCCATGATGGCAACCTGCACCAGGATGAACACCGCCATGTTCAGGCCGCTGAACACGTACAGGCTCATGCCCCACCGTTCGACCCGCCGCACCAGCGCGCCCAGCAGAATGTTGCCCGCCACCATGGCCAGGCCCAGGACCGACACCAGCCGCGCCGCGCGAGTGGGCCCGACCAGCGAGACATCCAGCAGGAAGGGCTTGGCCCACAGCGACTGCACCGCGTAGAACGCCCCGCTGGTGACCACCGACAGCGACACCACGCGCCAGTAGGACAGGTCGCGCAGCAGTTGCCAGGTGCCGCGCATCTGCTCGGCCATGGTAGGACGGTGCGCATGCGGAGCCGGCGCCTGGCCGGGCGCCGGCTGCGTGCCGAAGGCGATCAGGGCGGCCACGCCCAGCGCCAGCAGCGCCAGCGCACAGCTGACCGTGCGCCAATCGAAGGTTTCGAGCACGGCGGTGAGCGGCGCCCCGACCGCCACGCCGCCCATGCCGCCGATGGCCATGACCAGGCCGTTGAGCAGCGGCAGGCGCGTCAGCGAAAAAGTCTGCGCCAGCGCCTGGAACGTCGCCCCCAGGCAAACCGCCACGCCCAGCCCGATCAGCAGCCTGCCCAGCATCAGCCCGCCCAGGCTGTCGGCCAGGCCGAACACCACCGTGCCGGCCGCGGCCACCACCAGCAGCGCAGCGTTCACCCGGCGCGGCCCCCAGGTGTCCAGCATGATGCCGGCGGGAATCTGGGCGATGGAAAAGCCCAGGAAATACAGGCTGGTCAGCATGCCCAGGTCGGCCGCCGACAGGCCCATCTCGCTCGTCAGGTAGGGCGCGAACCCGATGTTGACGCCGCGAAACAGGTAGGAAACGAAATAGCCCAGCGCGAAAAAAAGAAAAATCCGCAAACGGGCGGACATGGCAATCACCAGGAAAAATGCGCCGCGCGCTGCGCGCCGGCGCCGACCTCACCCCGCCGGCCGCGCCGCCGCGGCCGGCCCGTCACGCCTGCCTGCGGCGAAAGACCAGCCGCTCTTCCGTGGAGGCATCCGCGGCGTAGCGGTAGCCCTCGCTGTCGAAGCCCTGCAGGGCGGCCGGCCGCGCCACCTTGTGCTCGATCGCGTAGCGTGCCATCAGGCCCCGGGCCCGCTTGGCGTGGAAGCTGACCACCTTCCAGGCGCCGCTCTTCCAGTCCTGGAACACGCATTGCACGACGCGCGCCCGCAGCACTTTCCGATCGACCGACTTGAAATATTCCTCCGACGCCAGGTTGACCACCACGGGAGACTTTTCGCCCGCCAGCCGCTCGTTCAGGTAGGCGGCCTGCGTATCGCCCCAGAATTCGTAGAGATTCTTGCCGCGCGCGGTTTCCAGGCGGGTGCCCATTTCCAGGCGGTACGGCCGCATCAGGTCCAGGGGCCGCAAGGCGCCGTACAGGCCGCTGAGAATCACCAGGTGGTCCTGCGCCCAGTCCAGCCGCGCGGCCGGCAGGCTGCCGGCGTCCAGGCCTTCGTAGACGTCGCCGTTGAAGGCCAGAACCGCCTGGCGGGCGCTGGACAGGTCGAACTCGGGCTTCCATTCGGCATAGCGGGCCGCGTTCAGCCCGGCCAGCGCCGGGCTCAGGCTCATCAGCTCGGCGATCTCGCCGGCAGACTTCGCCTTGAGCACCTCGATCAATTCGGCCGCCTGCCCGGCGAACAGCGGCTGGGTGTGCTTGCGGGTGGGAACCGGCGTGTCGTAGTCGAGCTTCTTGGCCGGGGAAAGCAGGAAAAGCATGTTGGCTCCGTGCAAAAGATCAGCGCGCCGTCCAGCCGCCGTCGACCGCCAGCGTCGTGCCGGTGATCTGCGCGGCGGCGTCCGAGGCCAGGAATACCGCGGTCGCGGCCAGCTGCTCCGGAGTGACGAATTCCAGCGACGGCTGTTTTTCGGCGAGCAGCTCGCGCGCAGCGGCCTCCTGGTCCAGCCCCTTGGACGCGGCCAACGCCGTGATCTGGGTCTCGACCAGTGCCGTACGCACCCACCCGGGGCAGATGGCGTTGGCGGTCACCCCGGTGCCGGCGGCCTCCAGCGCAGTGGCCTTGGTAAAGCCCACCACGCCGTGCTTGGCAGCCACATAGGCCGACTTATAGGGCGAGGCCACCAGGCCGTGGGCGGACGCGATGTTGACGATACGCCCCCAGCCCTGCCGTTTCATATGGGGCAGCGCGGCGGCCGTGCCATGGAAGACGGCCGACAGGTTCAGGGCGATGATCCGGTCCCACTTGTCGGACGGGAACTCGTCGATGGGCGCGGTGTGCTGGATGCCCGCGTTATTGACCAGGACGTCCAGGCGGCCCAGCGTCTTCGCCGCGCCGTCCACCATCGCCCGCACGGCCTCGCCGCGGGTCAGGTCGGCGCCGTCGAAGAAAGCCCGCACGCCGTGGTCGCGCTCGATGCCGCTGCGCACCGCCTCGATCTCGTCCGGGTCGCCCAGGCCGTTGAGCATGACGTCCGCCCCCTGGGCGGCAAAGCCGCGGGCGATCGCCAGTCCGATGCCGCTGGTGGAACCGGTGACGACGACTGCTTTTCCCTTGAGCATGGCAGGTCTCTCCTGTGGATCCGATGGACCACAGTGTAACGGGGCGCGGCGGCGCCGACGGACATGCGGCCCGCATCCGCGGCCGGTTCGGGCCGCCCGGCGGGGCGCCGCTACGGACGGCGATTTTTTGATAGAATTGCGAGCTTTGCTGGCGAGACGGCAGGCCAACCTGGACCACGGGGACGGCCCTGGCGGGCGGATTTTTCCGCCGGAACGGTTCGCCCACCCGGAGAGGTGGCAGAGTGGTCGAATGTACCTGACTCGAAATCAGGCGTACGGTTTCCCCGTACCGTGGGTTCGAATCCCACCCTCTCCGCCATATATCAAGCACTTGTAAGTACACGAAGCCCCTTCGCAGGGGCTTTTGTTTTTGAAGCGGCGGGGGAGCTTTGACTTGCCAGGGCGCAGCGCCGGCCTTCCCCACGCCTGCGCCAAGGAGTATGGGCCCGGCAGAACCTGAGCAGGTTCCGCGGGCCCATGCGGATCAGGCCGGCATGCCGGGCGGCGGGATTGCCCGTCCCAGCACGTCTTCCAGCCAGCCGGCGAACACCTGCAGCCGGCGCGACAGGTGGCGGCGGTGCGGATAGAGCAGCGCCATGGGCAGGGGAGCGGCCCGGAACCCCGGCAGGACTTCGACGAGTTCGCCGGCCTCGATGTGGCGGCGGACATCGTAGGCGGGAATCTGGATGAGCCCCAGTCCGGCCAGGCAGCAGGCGATATAGGCTTCCGCGCTGTTGACGGTGACCCGCCCCCGTACCGGCGCGCTGCGGGCGCCGCCCGCGTCGGCCCACTCCCACGGCGCAATCCGGCCGGTAGAGGGCGAGGCGTAGTGCACCGCCAAATGGGCGGACAGATCGTCCGGAGAACCGGGCACGCCATACCGTGCGAGATAAGCAGGACTGGCGACATTGATCAGGGGGAGATGGCCGAGCGGCCGTGCCACCATGCCCGAGTCGCCCAGCGTGCCCACGCGCAGGGCGCAATCGACACCGTCTTCCACCAGGTTGACAGCGCGATCCGTCATGCCGAGATCGATATCGATTTCCGGATAGGCATCGAGAAACCGCGGCAGTTCGGGCGCGACGATCAGCCGGCCGATGCGGCTGGGCACATCGACCTTGATGCGGCCTGAAGGGCGTTCGCCTGCGCCGCGAAAGAAATTCTCGGTTTCCTCCGCATGGGCCACCACGCGCAGGCAGCGTTCGTAGAAGGCCGCGCCGTCCTGGGTGGGAGACACCCTGCGGGTCGTGCGGTGCAGCAAGCGGACGCCCACACGGTCTTCCAGTTCCATCACCGCGGCCGACACCGAGGAGCGGGGCATGCCCAGGGTATCGGCTGCACGGGTGAAACTCGCGCATTCGACGACACGGGCGAAGACGCGGAAGAGGTCTATGCGATCCACGCTGTAACCTTATTAGGCTTGTTTTCTGACAGGTAATATCAGAATCACCCTATTTATCCAGAAAATCAAGCCGATATAGTAGGCGCACAGGCTGGCCGCATCCGGCGGCCAGCCGCGTATCCGCCCAGGAGACAGCTACCATGACCGACCATAGTATCCAGGGCAAGACGGCCCTCATCGCGGGGGGCGCCAAGAACCTCGGCGGCCTGATCGCCCGCGACCTCGCCGCGCACGGAGCGAAGGCGATTGCCATTCACTACAACCGCGCGGCGGCGCGGCCCGACGCGGAAGCTACCGTGGCCGCGCTGCGGGCAGCCGGCGCCGAGGCCGTCGCCTTCCAGGCCGACCTCACCACGGCCGGCGCGATGGAAAAGCTGTTCGCCGACGCGGTGGCCGCCGTGGGCCGCCCGGACATCGCCATCAATACCGTGGGCAAGGTACTCAAGAAGCCCATGGCGGACATCTCGGAAGCGGAATACGACGAAATGAGCGCGGTCAATGCCAAGGCTGCCTTCTTCTTCCTGAAAGAGGCCGGCAAGCATGTCCGGGACGACGGCAAGATCGTCACGCTGGTAACGTCGCTGCTGGGCGCGTTCACGCCGTTCTATTCCACCTACGCAGGCACGAAAGCGGCGGTCGAGCATTTCACCCGGGCGGCGGCCAAGGAGTTCGGCCAGCGCGGCATTTCGGTCACCGCGATCGGCCCCGGGCCGATGGACACGCCGTTTTTCTATCCCGCGGAGGGCGAAGATGCGGTGGCCTACCACAAGACGGCGGCAGCGCTTTCCGGACGCTCTTCGACGGGGCTGACGGACATCGCGGACATCGTGCCCTGGATCCGCCTGCTGGTATCCGAAGGCTGGTGGATGACCGGCCAGACCATCCTGGTCAACGGGGGATACACCACGAAGTGATCCCTGCGTGCGCCGGCGCAGAAGCGGGCGCGCCTCCTCCCCATATCACCGCGGCACCGTGCGGTCGATGGGCGCGTTAAACTCGCCGGACCTTGTCCCAAGGGGATGCAAGGAAGACGGCACCATGAGCCGGGCAAGGTTGCACGACGCGTATCGCCCGCGAGGGCAGTTCGATTTCCGCTCGCGCCTGCGCCGCCGGCGGCCGGCATATCCGCGCTGCCGCACCGGGCGCGCCGGCCGGGTGCCGCCGGCACCGGCGCTTCCTGTGGACACTCCGCGCGCCTGCGCGCGATCGATCGGCAATGAAGAATCTTTTCAGGTGGGTGGGCGCGATTTTCGCCGGGGTCGGGGCGGTCTTGCTCGCGGCCTCCGTCGTCATGCTGGATCGGGACGGCCGCTTCGCGGATGCCGCCGTGGCGGCCGAGGGTACGGTGTCCCGGCTCGTCCGGAAAGTCTCGCGCGACGATAGCCGGTCTTCGTCCGGCGTGACCTATACCGCGGTCATCGTCTTCGCCGACGGCGCGGGCAGGCAACACGAGTTCGCAGAGCAGGTCAGCTCCAACCCGCCCCGCTTTTCCCCAGGCGATAAGGTCCGGGTGCTGTACGACCCGGCACATCCCGGGAACGCCGTGGTCGACGATTTCTGGGGGCGCAAAGGCCTGGCCGTCATCTTCATGGGGATCGCCGTTCCCATTACGGTAATCGGCGCCGCCTTGCTGGCCGTGGACGCCGCCCGCAGGCGACGCAGGACGCGGCTGCTTAAGCACGGCCTGCCCATCGAGGCGGATTTCGTGCATGTGTTCCGCGACACGCGCATATCCCACAACGGCGAGCACCCGTTCCGCGTCGTGGCGCAGGCCCGCGACCCGGCGTCCGGCGCCATGCGGCGCTTCGAAAGCGAACCGGTCTGGGTCGACCCATCCGCCAGCCTGGATGGCAGGCGGGTGCCGGTCCTGGTCGACCCCGAGGACCGGAGCCGCTACTACGTCGATCTGTCCGCCACGGTCGCCGGTTACGGGGAGCCGTAGCGGAAAACGGGAAACGCGCTAGCGTTCCCGCATCGCCCCCACCAACTGGGACGCGTTGTGCCGGAACATCTGCTCGTAGGTGGCTGCCGGGCCGTCCGGGCCGGAGAGTGCGTCGGAATACAGTTCCCCGCCGACGCGCGCGCCCGTCTCGCGCGTGATCTGCTCGATCAGGCGGCGGTCGGTGATGTTTTCCACGAAGACCGCAGCGAGGTTTTCCGCCCGGATCTGGTCGACGATGCGCGCGACGTCGCCGGCCGACGCCTCGGCCTCGGTGCTGATGCCTTCGGGGGCAACGAACTCCACGCCGTAAGCCTTGCCGAAATACTGGAAGGCGTCGTGCGAGGTCACGACCTTGCGCCGCTGCGCGGGAATGGCGGCGAACTCGGCCTTGATGCGGGTATCCAGTGCCTGGAGGCGAGCCGTGTATTTCCCGGCGCGCTGCCGGTAGTAGGCGGCATGGCCGGGGTCGGCGGCCTCCAGCGCCTGCGTAATGTTGCGCACGTAGATCACGCCGTTGGCCAGGCTCTGCCATGCGTGCGGGTCGAGTTCGCCATGGCGGTGGCCGTCGGTGCCGGCGGCATGGTCATGGTCATGGCCATGGTCGTGGTCGTGGTCGTGATCGTGTCCGCCATGATGGCCGTGCCCGGCATGACCCTCGTGCCCGCCGCCCGGCTCGGACCATGCCAGCGGGACGATGCCTTCCGACGCCACGACCTGCCTGCCCGAGAAGCCGGACGATTTCACCAGGCGCGGCAGCCAGCCCTCGAAATCCAGCCCGTTGACCACCAGCAGGCCCGCGCGAGCCAGCGCCCTGGCGTCGGCGGGTGTGGGTTCGTAGACGTGGGCGTCGCCGTCGGGTCCCACCAGGGTGGCGACGTCGACGTACTCCCCGCCGATTTCGCGCACCAGGTCGCCCAGTATCGAAAAGCTGGCCACGACGCGCATGCGCTCCTGGCCGGATGCGGCGGGCGTCCAGCCCAGCAGGGCCGCGATGCACGCGGCGGCCGCCAATAACGATGTTCTGCGCGAGATTGCCATGATCGGTCCTTGTCAGTGCTGAAGATGGGGTTGGCGCAGGAGCCGCCCGGCCAGTCCGCCCCGCGGCCCGGCGAGGACGGAAAGGCCGTAGATCCCCCCTGCCCCGAGGATGATGGCCGGCGAAGACGGCAGGTGCAGGTGGAAGGACACCAGCAGCCCCGCCGCCGAGGCGGCGATGCCGAACAGGCCGGCCGCGGCGATCTGGCCGGGGATGGTCTCGGACCAGAAGCGGGCGGCGGCGGCCGGCAGCATCATGATGCCGACCACCATCAGCGTGCCCAGCGCCTGGAAGCCGCCCACGAGATTCAGGACGACGAGCGCGAGGAACACGAAATGGACCAGCGGGCCGCCCCGTCCCACCGACTTGAGAAAGCCCGGGTCGAAGCATTCGGCCACCAGCGGGCGGTAGGCCAGGGCCAGCACGTTGAGCGTAACCGTGGCGACGCCGGCCATCAGCAGCACCGCCGGGTCGTCCAGCGCGAGCACGGTGCCGAACAGCACGTGCATGAGATCCACGTTGGAGCCTCGCGTGGAAACCAGCAGGACACCCAGGCCCAGCGACACCAGGTAGAAGGCGGCGAAGCTGGCGTCCTCGCGCAGCGGAGTGAGGCGGGACACGGCGCCCGCAGCCAGGGCCACGGCCAGCCCCGCAACCAGCCCGCCCAGCGTCATGGCGGTCAGCGACAGGCCGGAAACCATGAAGCCCACGGCCGCGCCCGGCAAAATGGCATGCGCCATGGCGTCGCCCATCAGGCTCATGCGGCGGATGATGAGCAGCGTGCCCAGCGGCGCCGACCCCAGGCTCAGCGCCACGCAGCCGACCAGCGCCCGGCGCATGAAGCCGTATTCCAGGAAGGGGGCGGCAAGCAGGGCGTGCAGCGTCATGCCCGCAGCCTTTCGCACACCGGCGCATCCTCGTCGAAGGCCTCGCCCATTTGCCGTGCCCGCAGCAGGTTCTCCGCCGTCAGGACCTCGCCGGTCGGCCCCCATGCAACGGGCTCGCGTGCCAGCAGCAGCGTGCGCGGCATGTGCCCCCGCACGATATCCAGGTCGTGCAGCACGGCGATCACCATGCGGCCCTCGCCATGCCAGCGGTGGACCAGGGCAAGCAGGTCCGCGGTCGTGCGCGCATCGATGGCGGCGAACGGTTCGTCCAGCAGCAGCACCCGGGCATCCTGCAGCAGCATGCGGGCGAACAGCGCGCGCTGCATCTGGCCGCCCGACAGCGTGCCGATGGAGCGCCGCTCGAAGCCGGCCAGTCCCACGGCGTGCACCGCCTGCCGCGCGCGGTCCAGGTCCCGCCCGGCAATGCGGCGCCAGGGACCGGCCCGCCGCCAGAGTCCGAGCGCGACGAGGTCCAGCACCTGCATGGGGAAGCTGCGGTCGATGCTGCTCTGCTGGGGCAGGTAGGCAATGTCGCGGCGGTCGATGCCGTCGATGCGGATGCGGCCCTGGTCGACCGGCATGGCGCCCATGATGCCCTTGAGCAGCGTGGACTTGCCCGCGCCGTTGGGGCCGACGACCGCGGTAAGCGTACCGGGCTGGAAGGAGCCGGACACGTGATGCACCGCCGGATGCCTGCGGTAGGCCAGCGTCACGTCGTCCAGGTGGATGGCCGGCGCCGCCATGCCTACCCTCCGGCCAGCGCCCATGCCACCCCCAGCCACAGCAGCAGGCTCAGGACCGCCGACAGGGCCAGGCGTTCCCACGCCGAAGCGAGCAGGACCGAGGCGTGGCGAGGCGTGCGAGGGGTGGGAGCTGGACGATGCGCGCGCATGGCGAAGGGAATGGCGGATGAAGCGTGGCAATATTGATATGTTATATCATTTTACCGCCAGAGGATGGCCGCAGCCCCACGCCTGCCTCCCTGCGCGGACGCCTGCGCACGCGGCGCGTCCGCGGGACCCGGAGCCTGCCGGAGCCCGCAGAGACGAGCCGCCCTACTTACCCATCGCGCCCGGCGGTCGCACGCCGCATTGCGCCGTCAGCGCGCGCCCGCCGTCGAACGACAGCGTCAGCGGCACGGTGGCGCCCACCTGCAGAGGCCGGACCGGCTTTTCCAGCATGACGTGGTAGCCGCCCGGCGAGAAGGACAGTTCGCCGCCGGCCGGCACTTGCACGGCATCGACCATGGCCATGCCCGTCATGCCGCTGTCGTCCTTGCGGGTCTGGTGCAGCATGGCCATGCCGAAGGCCTCGGCATGCACGCCGGTCAGCGAGACCGGCTGCGCGCCGGCGTTCTTCACCACGAAGTAGCCGGCCGACGGCACGGTGCCGGGCAGCAGGCGGATCCAGCAATCCTGCACCGTCACGCCCTCCGGCGCAGGCGCGTCGCCCGCGGGTGCGGCGCCGTGCATCGTGCCGTGGCCATGCGCGGCCGGCATCGAGCCATGATCCATCGAGCCATGATCCATGCCCTGCATGGCCGGCATGGAACCGTGGTCCATGCCCCGCATGGCGCCGTCCTGCGCCTGCGCCGCCGGCGCCGCGGCCGCCAGCAAGGCGGCCAGTATTGCGTATCGCATTGCGTTCTCCTATTCCAAAGCAGACTGCCGAAGGCGCTGGGCAACCGCTGCCCGCCTGGCTTTCGACAGCTTCATGCGCAAGCGCGCATAACCGATGACCACGCCCGTGAGGCTGAGCGCCAGCCCTCCCAGGCTGAGCAGGACCAGCACGGCCTCGCGCGCCCATCCGGCGCGCAGCATCCCGGGCAGGTCCCAGCTGTGAAGGAAGTTGAACAGCCACCTGCCCGCGCGTTGCCGCCGGTCCTGGCTGAGCGCCACGTCGCCGGTGTACGGATCGAGATAGACCCAGGTCCGTCCGGCGTCGGCGAAGCGCACGCGCAGCACCGGCAGCCGGCGCTCGCGCGCGCCCAGCATGGCTTCCGGCTCACGCCCATAATAGTAGGCATCGTAGCGGTCCAGGGACCGGCTGCCGGCCACGGGCGCGGACAGCAGGCGGGCCGCCGCCTCGCGCAGACGGGCATCGGGCCAGCGCGTGGCGACCGCCACCCGGGCGCACGCGGCGCGATAGCCCGGAAGCGGCGTCCCGCCGCTGCGTGCCGCCACCAGCCGCGTACGGTCGGCCCCGTCGCGCGCCAGCAGGTAAGGCCGGCCCGCCAGCACGCGCCACTCGAGTTCGCGCGGCCCGAAACCCTGCTCCCGCAACGCATGCAAGGCCTGCGGCGCCTCGAACGGCGGCCGCAGGCGGGCGGGGCTGCCGCCGCGGTAGGCCGCGAGATCGGGACGCCCGCCGGCCGGATCGAACATGCCGCCCGGGTTCATCGACATCAGGCCGCTGAATATCCAGGCGCAGGTCGCAAGGGAAAAGGCCAGCCCGACGATGTGGTGCCCGCGCAGCCAGCCGTCGCGATAGGGCGAACGCGAGCCGGAGCGATAACGTCCGCGGAAGCGCCAGCGCCACAGCCCGGCCAGGGTGCCCGTCGCCGCCAGGACGGTGCCCGCGGCCGACAGCGCGATCACGATCCCGCTCCACGCCGGGTCCGAGGGACGGTCGCGGAACAGGTAGAGCCAGTGCAGCCACGCGCCGGCGTAGTTCCACAGACGCTGCGCGCGCGGCGCATCCATGACCACCTCGCCGGTGGCCGACGATACGTATAGCAGCGTGCGGTCCGGATCGCGCATCTGCACCTTGTGCAGGGGGCGGTGGGGATCCAGCGCGCCGGAGTGGGTCCAGCGGTCTTCCCGGATCGTGCCCAGGTAGTCCGCCCGGGCGCCGGGCAGCCAGGCGCGGGCGGCCTCCACCGCCTCGCGCGGGCTGGCCGGGGCGAGGCGGTGCCCCGTCGCCGCGTCGACCACGGTGTAGCGCCCGTCGCCTTCGTGCAGGCGATAGGCCGGGCGGGCACGCACGGTGGTCAGGACGATCCCGCCGACCGCCGCAGCGTCGGCGCTGGCCGCCAGCGCCCGCGCGACCGGCACGCAACAGGCTTGCGCATTCAGCGCCGGCAGATGGCCCAGCCGCTCCCAGGGCGTCAGCTTGGGATAACCGACGAAGAGCATGACGATGCCGCTGGCGAACCACAGCGCCATCAGCACGCAGCCCGCCACCCCGGTCCAGCGGTGGACCAGGTACACGGCGCGGCGCAGGCGCAGGGAGTCCATGGCCGCGCGCCTAGAACCGGTGGTTGACGGTCAGCTCGACGCGGCGGCCGGCCCCGTAGAACCATTGCGTGGCGTTGTAGTACGCCGTCGTCGCATAGCGCCGGTCGAAGACGTTGAACCCGCGCAGCGTCACGGTGGTATCGCTGTGCGGCCGCCATTGCAGCGCCAGGTCGGTGGTGGCGTACGACGGCAGCTCCAGCGTATTGGCGCGGTCGGCGTAGCGCCGCCCGACGTAGCGCAGGCCTGCGCTGGCCGTCCATTCGGGCAGGAAGCGCCAGCTCAGCCACGCGTTGGCCAGGCGTTGCGGCACGTTGGGCGGCACCTTGCCCTCGCGCGAGACCGCGGTCCCGCCCACCGATTCGACGAAGTCGTCGTAGCGCGCGCGCAGCAGCGTCGCGTTGGCGTCGATCCGCCATCCCGAGGCGAACTCCCAGCCCAGCGTCGCCTCGATTCCGCGCGAGGACTGCTGGCCGACCTGAACGCTGGTCGAAGGGTCCGCCGCGTCGGCGGTCACCAGGTTCTTCTTGACGATGCGGTAGCCGGCCAGGGTGAAATCGCCCTTGCCGTCCCAGAAAGTCTGCTTGACGCCGACCTCGATCTGCCTGCCCGTGGCCAGGTCGAAATCGCTGCTGGCCGGCGACAGCATGAGCAACGCGCCGACCGGGTCGGCCGCCTCGGAGTACTGGCCGTACACCGCGAGGTCGGGCGTGATGTCGTAGACGGTTCCCAGGCGCCACCCCACATGCGAGAAGCTCGTGTCGAAGGCCTGCTCGCCGGCCACCAGGTCGCGGCGCGTCACCCTGGCATGGTCGTAGCGCAAGCCGGCGAGCACGGACCACCGCTCCGTCAGCGACAGCCGGTCTTCCCCGAAGAAGGCGTACTGCGTGGCCTTGTTGCGGTAGCGCGGCGTGGTACCGGCGAGGTTGACGAACTGCCCGTGGTCCACGTCGTGGGGATCGACCAGCGAGGTGCCG
>Ga0180222_1001615_pt1 | contig 22266 bp, 29 predicted proteins | sample eDN5th37CKraftOP_FD_151336 | JGI IMG/M metagenome (GOLD analysis project Ga0180222, IMG submission 151336) | Enriched Organic Plus compost microbial communities from Emeryville, California, USA - eDNA 5th pass 37_C Kraft OP (version 2) (version 2) ... | reverse complement strand
TCGTCGTCGGCAAACTTGCCCATTCCTGAGCCAGATTGTTGATGAGCGTGTCTTCCTTCAGGCGGCCAGACAGATACTTGTCGATCCCGCGAACGCCGAGAAGGTAACAGGCGCATCGGTCCTGCAACGCCTCATTGAACAGAAGATTGTTCGACAGTTGCAGGGTGCGCTTGATTGTCCGAAGCGTGGTCCGAACGATCTGATAGCGACCGAGAGCCGAGCTATTCAGCTTGTTCTTCGGGTGCGCCAGCATCTTGCCTTGCAGATCGTCAATCTGCTTCAGGCTCATTTTCACCAGATCGACATCGCCGCCGGTATAAGCGCCATAGCCGAGGGTTTCGTTGTACCCGTCGCCCTTGTCGGTCCCTTCGGTGAACCCGATCAGATCGAGCAGCGGGCGATAGACGTAATACAGGTCAGGCGTTGAGACATTCGGCATCGCTTTGGCGAAGGTTCCCTTGGCCATGGTCAGTTCCTTTCGAAAAGAAAGTTTGGTTGCAGAAATGTGATCGCCCGTGCTACTGGAACGCTGGACGGGGAGACTTAACTATGTCGCAAGGCGAAAAGCGCTTTGACCAGATGCGACGGAACCCGAAAGGCGATTGGCGCATTGAAGATGTAGAAGTGGTATGCGCGTGGGCTGGCGTCGAATGCTGCAAGCCTAGCAACGGTTCTCATTATGGTGTTGCACATCCGAGCCAGACTGATATCCTCACCATACCCTTCAAGCGGCCCATTAAGGCGCTGTACATAAAGAAGCTGGTAGACTTCATTGATGCAGTTAAAAGGAGCGAAAAATGAGCGAGCATGATTATCGCATTCATATTGAACCGCTCTCCGACGAAGACGGGGGCGGCTATGTCGCGTTTGTTCCAGATCTTCCCGGCTGCATGTCCGATGGCGAAACAGAGCAGGAAGCTTTGAGCAATGTTCTCGAAGCGATCAGCGATTGGCTCGATTGCGCTAAATCCATGAAGCGGCCAATTCCTGAACCAACCCGCGAACTGATGTACGCTTAATCCCAACCCCGGCTAGTCCGGGGTTTCTTTTTTCCTTTTCGCCAAAGAAAAAGCCGCCTCAGTGGGCGGCGATCCGTTGATTATTGGGCTTGAATAGCCGCTTTTGTAATAAAACAGATGTCTTAGAGGCTGGATTCTGCATCTGGTTAAAAGATGATGACCCCAGCCCCGGTTCTCTCAATACTTATTGAAGATTATGGGCGCGTTACAGCAATGTTTTGGGTGCCTAGCGCAGCTTCAACATATTTATCCCGCGTCACTAACTGGAATATTTCTTTGAAGCTTTAATTTTGAAAAGTTCGATATACGCTTAATCATCGGCTTTTCGAAATATCGCCACCACAGCCAGCTCGCCAATAACGATACAACAATAGCGGAAGCAATCATTGTATCAGGGTGGGCCTTCATTGTAGGCCAGAACTTTGCGAATAACTGCAAAATAGGGAAATGAAGCAGATAGAGGGCATAACTGGCTGATCCCATTTCTGTAAAGAACTTTGAGGCGATTAATCCTTTCTTTTCCGCCGATATTGCAAACACAACTACAAAAGCTGCCCACGATCCAAACCACGCCACCCGCCAAACGGGGTCTTCTAAATGAGGAACGCCGCCAGCGAATAGTAAAATTGAAATCAAAACAACTGGGAGCAAAGGCGCACGAGACAAATCGAATCTTGATGCAAGATAAGCAAGCCCGCAGCCCATTGAGAACTCCGCTATGAACGGAGAGAGAGATGTGGCTGTCGAATTGAGAACTATAGAAAATATTCCCCAACTTATAATTACTGTTAATTGCCAAATTCGAGGGAGGATCATACACAAGGCAAAAGCGAAGTAAAATATTACTTCATAAGTTAAAGTCCACCGAACAGGCAATATAACCTCGCCTGATGGAACCATTTCACTTGGAGCGAGAGTAATAGCGGACAAACTGCCGGATAAGCTAATATCAACAAACTTGCTCCACCCGATCATAGCCGCTATAATCAACGCTGGCCAATAACTTGTATAAACGCGCGCCAGTCGTCTAAACATAAAGGGCGCAACATCTTTACTATTGTGACGCGCCTCAGTTGAAGCCCAAATAACAAACCCAGAGATTACAAAAAATAAATCTACACCGAGCTTCCCCCAAGGGGTCATTATATCTATAAATGGCTTAAGCGTGGTTCCCTCATAAGCTCTATAAAAAAGCGACGCATGAAAAATAACGACTGCCATAGCCGCTAAAAATCGCAGCGCTTGGATATTTTTGATCATAATAGCTCCCCAGAAGACCCAAAATGGGCTTTATTGTTGACCTATTACGTTGTCAATAACCTTTATTGACCATCAGTGCTTTAATGGCTTATGTTGCGTTTTTCTTAAGAGGCAAAATGGCCGACGCCGAGATTGACATTCAAATGCAGCAGCTGGCTTCGACAGGCTATGAGCCGTCGTTGTGGCTCATAGTCGTTGTTGCATGCATATTCTTAATTTACCTGATCAATTACAGCCAAAATTCAGGCCATCATTAGGACTCCTAGCTCACCGTAATTGTAGCTGACCTAATAACGCCATCCGTCCCTCGTACACGAAAAACAAGCGTGGTATCTGAGCCTCTCCCTATTGATACTTGTCCGTTTTCTTCGAGAACAGGCTCAGAAGGTGGCTTAAAAATCACTGAGCGAGTGAATATGGCGTCCAAATTTTCATTAAATCGCGCAGCTGTCGCTTGTACCGTTGATCCTGCTGGAACGACTAATATTCTAACATTTGTAGGGGTTGATGAAGAGGTCCAATCTGAACTAGCCCGAACCTGTAGTCCTCCTGTAAGGCTTGTATATGAAGATCCGTTATAACCGGCAGTGGTGAGGTCGAGCAGAACATCATTTGATTTTAACGACTGGGGTATCGATAAAGTCCCATTAGCTCTACGCGCCGACCATTGCACCGATGTAGAGAATGCTTCGTGAAGGAAGCGCGAATTTATATCGGCATCGCCGGGGATCAGATGAAGAAGTGACGGCGATCCTAAATCACGGTTATAAGCGTCATTCCTACTGACGGTAAGCATGGACCGGCTAAAAAGTGTCTTACCTATAGATACAGACCCGTCAGCCGGATTGACCGTCATACCGTATCCAAACTTTCCGGCTCTTCCCAAAAATTGGTGCGCAGCCATTTGCGCGACAAGGTACACGCCATCTGCATTCGGGTGCAAATTATCTTCCCAAAAGTCTGGTGGAAGCATGGAAGTATAGAAAAATTGACGCCTAGTGGGATCATTACTACCGCAACGCTGCAGGATTAGATTTATAAGATCATAATTAGCATGACCGCCTTGCGCTGCGTTTGCCGTACCAAAAATGAAAATTGGTGAGCTTTGGTCAAACCAACTCTCTGTTTGAAAACGCGCAATCAATTGCTCAAATTTAGCCTCGTAAAGAGGGAGTGTACTTGTGAAATAGTCAGCCTCTCCTTGCCACCACAGCATTTGATTGACTTTAGTAACACCTGCCGCTGTCAGCGCCCCGGCAATGTTAGCCGTGATATTTGCATAAACATCAGGAGCTGAAGCTCCCGGCAGCCAATGGTTAATCTCTCTGCCTCCAAAGCCGACATTGAGGATATAGAAATCCATGCCGGGATTTTCACGAGCTAGGCTATCGGCAAAAACAGAAGAGACTTGTACGTTGCTGGCAGAGACTTGAACAAATTGATTTCCAGTGCTGCCATCCACCGCATCAGCATTATTCCAACGCCAAATATTCTTCCGAGGAGCCCACTGCTTAGAGCGCGATATGGCAATATTCGACTGCCCTGTAGCAAGGATGAAAAACACAGGGCGCGTGTTTTCGAAGTAGCGTCCGCTCACATCACGAACCCAGCGCGAGTGTGACGGCTGAGAGCTAACTTCCTTGAACAAAGCAGTATAGCCATCACCGGCAACCGACCAGCCATTGACACGAAATGCGCTAATCCCAACTGGAATAGCCAATGATGGAATTGCTTCCACAGCAGAGTAAATTGGCACGTTCCCCTGACTAACCGCGTCGGATGCATATCCTGCCGCCACATCGCGAGCGGCCTCAGCCTCATCACGGATTACACTCGTTTGGTTCTTTATGGCTGTGGTTTCAGCTAGAATACTTTCAGCCTCCTCAACAAGAATGCGCTCATCCCCGTACGAAAGCATTCTCAGGGTAGTTCCAGTGTCAATGCAAAGCACTGCCATGCCGGGCTTCAGATAGCCAACTGGCACGGGCGCGCTAGTATTCGTCACCAGATCGCGGCTGATCGCACCGGAAACCGTGACCGGCCCGGTGTTTTCCTGAGTGACATTCAGGATATAGAGCACCTGATATGCCGCCGCCGGGATAGCAACAGAAGCAGTCACCACAATATTGTTGGCTGTGCCCGCGTTAGCATTATTGAGGCGAATGACGCGGTTGTCAGGGAAGTTTTGGCTCCCCTCGGTCAACGCCTTCAACGTGTCGCGGATGTCCGGCTTGTGCGGATTGAACGGGCCGGACGCGGGAACGCCATCGGTAACGAAATCACGGAAAATCTCGTCAATCGTGCGAACGGTCATGCGAATGCTCCATGGCAAAACGCCCCGCCAAGGCAGGGTGTGAATTTCTTAATTTGTCGGGTTGGTCAGGGTGTCGTTTTGATCGTGCTGGCCGAGTAAGCGCCTACGCGACCCTTCTGGGTTCGAACGGCCAATTGGAATTCGTATTCTGTCAATGTCGAAAGCATAGGCGTTTCAAAGCTCTCTGCGTCGTTTTCGAGTGGCCCAGCTACACGCCATTCGCTATCAGCGGTTTTCTTCCAGCGGACCATGTAGTTCAGCAACGGATTGCCAGTGGGTGGAAAACTCAGTTCCGCCGCTGGGCCTGGAATAATGGTCACGTCCGGCGCGTCTGGTATGGGCAAGTCATCGTCTGACGTTGTTTCATCCGATACCGGCGCTGTACCTTCCTGCGTGGTATCCCACTGGTAGGCACTTTGCGGCATGGATTGAACCTGAATAGTCGCACCTTGCAGGATGCCGCCTTCACCAAGAATGAACTTGAAATCGAGCACTTCAAACACACTGTTGATGCCGAATAGCGGGTATTGAATGCGGATCAGCCGCTCACCGAATGCAGCAAGACCCATCAGGTTCGTATTGAAAGTCCCTACCCAATTCGGGTTTGCTCGGAACCATTCGAGCTTCATCAGTCGCCGTGCTTGGCTGTGCGATGGAGCCATATTGAACTGAACGTCCCTGGCTTCTTCGCCACGTTCCGAAACATCGGCTTCATCGGCCCACGGATCGGCATCGGACGCCTGATAATCTTGGTTAGGATCGAGGAACGTCGCCCGGATCGTGTTTGCCGTTGTCATCACGTCACGGCCACGACCGACGTCACTAAAGCCTGTGATTGCGTCAGCCGTCAGAATGACGGTTGGCTCAGACCACGCCCCGATATCAAGCGTAAGGCCGCCATCCGGCGTTGGAACGAGCCTTCCATCGCTACAACCGAGCATTCGCCCCAGAACATCGGCTGGCCGCTCATCAAGGCTGTATGAACCCCAGAGACGGTATCGCGGTTCGGTGCCACCGGCGGCGACCGGAATAGCTTCAGCGGCGCGGTTGTACGCTGCAACCCAACCAGCCTGAGCAAGCGGCGTTGAAACGAGGCTTTCTGGAAGGCGCATACCGTCCTTATGGGTCATGTAGTCCCGGATCACTGCGGCGGCGTTATCGTTCCATGCGACAGCGCCAGTGATAGGGTTTTTGACCAGAGATGTGCGAGCCACAACGCGATAGTTCGTATTCACGCCGTTCGGGAACAGGCTTAGATAATACTCGTCACCGACTGCGTACTGGCAGGCGAGCAGGGATGCTATTCCGTCGCCACGGTGCGCAGTCGTCCACTGTGGGAATTTCGATGTCAGTTCGCTGTACGCCGTTTCTGTGGGGGCGCCAAGTCTGGCCTCTATCCTCAATAGCGATTTGCCGGTTGTTCCTTCGCGCCACTTGCTCGGAGGCGTGGGCGTACCGTCCGGTTGGAGCGGAACAAGCTGGTCATCAAGCCAGTATTCCTCAATCGCATCGAATGGCCCCTGTCCCAAGGCAAGAACCTTGAAAAAGCCGCCGCTCTGGGTCTCAGCAAATATCCATGCGCCAGATGTCTTGACGCGGCCATAGTGTCGGATGCGGGGCGGCGTGGGCTGGCGAACCTGCTGCTGCACATCTTCCGGCTTCGGTTGCTTTGGACGAAACAGCGACGATGCCAGGTAAGAAATACCCAGCCCTATAGCCAGACTGCCGAGCGTCGTACCGGCGGCAAGCGTGATGAGGGCAAGACCTGTCTGCAAGGCAGCGCCAAGCGCTCCAGCGCCCACCACAGACGCAATGATGCCGGAAAGTGCTACTGGCATTTAATTCTCCAAGCTTTCCAGACAGCGGACAGTGGCGCGCCAATCAGCCCATGTTCATCGTGCGAGAACCAGCAATCCCCGGCATGGATTGCCATGCAGAGTTTCCCGTTATGGAAGATCAAACCGACATCTCCGGTCACAGGCCAGCCGGTCTTAATGAACCCCTGCGAGCGCATTGCCCGGTTGACCAGCACAGCCAGCCCGCCACGATCTGCCAGTACCGATGCAGCCCCATCGGCGTCTGAATACTCCCTGTCTACCCAGGCGAGCGGCGACAGGCCTGTGCAAGACCTGATCCATCGATCCACGGTCGAAACACAATCAGTCTCTCCCCACCGGAAAGGCTTTTGTGCCTCGGCTGCTACAAACGCGGCAATGTTCATGGGATCAGTAATCCGGGTATTTAAAGCTCTTGAATAACAGCGAACCGATGAACTGACAGAATTTGTCACCGGGCGAACGGCGCTGTTGGTCGCGGTCGGTATAGCGGCCATATGCTGGTCGTGATCGGTTGAAGAATGCGTTTTCTGCCGTCATGCTGATCGACTGAATTGCCCCTTCTGTACCCTGCATTTCGGTGCGGCTGATGCGTGGCGGCTGCATGAAACCCCACCAGATCGGCGCAGGCCCGCCAAGGGGTTGCCATTCCTCGTCGAAAAGCTGGATCGAGATAACGACAATGCGCTGATCTACCTCGTCATTTGCATCAAGCGCCATGGCGAGAAAGTTCAGTGTCGCATCCGGCAAGCCTGAAAGCTGGAACGTGACGTTCTGCGCGGCAGTGGTCGAAGCCATGCCGATGCCGTCAATCGAGCCATAGCCATACATCGGTTCATAGCGATTGCCCCCGGTTTCCAGCGCCGTGTTGCCGTTCCAGACACGCATCGTCTCCGACGCAAAGCGGAACTCAACAAGGAAATCCAGCCTTACTTCATGCTTGGCGAACTCGGCCAGTTGCGTCGGATCAAAGAAAGCCATCAGACATCTTCCACGAAATTCACTGTCGGGAATGACCACTGCGAAATCAGATCAAGATCGAGGTCCATTTCACTGTCGGATGCCAGACGCATCCGGCACACTGGATAGTCGAACTCCATCTCGCTACCAGCTGGCGCGGCTTCGCGGGCTGGAGGCCGGAATGTGATCGTTGCCGTATTTGCACCTGTCATCTGCACTGTGCGGATGCGGTACATTCGTTCTCCGATGGAGAAATCCATCCCAGGCTGCAATTGGCCCGCTGTAACAAGCGATATGTTCGCCGTCGTCCCGCGCAGCGGTATGTTGCTGGTCAGGCGGATATCGATTGATCGGGAGCGGTACAGCCCACCATCGCTGAACGGGCTTGTATCCGAATGAGGCACCTTATCCGCTGCGCCGTTGCCGTCAGGATCGAACGGTTGATAAGCGCAGCATCGAGGAACCAGGATCGGACGCAAACGACCTTCCAGCAGGTTCGCGATAGCCCGAAATGCGAGAACGGAAGGCGATCCACGACGAATAATGATGTCGCTGAACGTCGCCTTCCAGATACCTGCATCAGAAGCTGTAACCTGCGTCACGCCCGACACGCTGGAAGGTCCTGCGAGTGTACGCGGGGCAATATTGAACGGGTCGCGCTTCGGCTTGAGAACCGAACGAGGCCAGAGAATGGTTGCCATTACATTTTTCTCGCTTGTGCGTCTGCCAACATAGTCGGGAAGTTCGATTGAACAGCCTTGGCGCTTTGCTGCACCGAAACCTGAACAATTGCACCTGATGCAGTCTGAATACGCTGATCGGCTATTTGAGCCATTCGGCCACTGTCATCCCGCAGAACAACGTTGATTGTTTCCGTGCTTCTCGCCTTGTTCACCATCCCTGCGCCGCGAGGAAGGACAACTTCACCACGCTGGAGAATGGCCGGAATTTCGCCCGGCTGAAGGCCAGCAACGCCGCCGGTATGGTAGCGCTTTGCTCCGGCAAAGACCGAAGGCGATACTGCGCGACCGTGACCATATCCGTGCGTACCGGCAACGCCGCCACGATGCAGAATGCCGGGAATAATAGCGCCTCCGAAAAGACCGCCCTTCCCACCGCCAAACAAACCGCCACCGCTGAAGATATTGTTCAGCGCGATGTCGATAAGTTTGCTGGCGACTTTCTGGAGGGCATTCGCCAGAGCTTCGGAAGCGCTCGCGCCATTCCGCAGGTCATCAATGAAGCCGCCCAGAAGGTCTTTGCCCAGGTTAGCAAACTCTTTCGCCTCCCGGTTCAACTCCTTCTGCTCAAGCTTGTAGGCCCGCGCTGCTTCCTTCATCTGGTCGTAGGCCGACACACGGCTCTGTGCGTAGGCGATCACGTCATCAACGGTCTTACCGCCGCCGAGGATCGACTGATTTGCCGATATGGCCGACTGTGGCAGAACTTGGCTAACCAACGTGCCGCTCTTCGCAGTCAGAACCGAGATGGCACCTTTCGGGCCGAGGAAGTGGGCAAGTTGAAGCGCAGCTTCATTGACCGATACACCAGCTTGACGAAGGATAGCCGCATTCTCGCGGGCATATGCCTCAATCAGCTTCTTGGAAATCTCCGCATCATTTCGCAGCGCAAGAATTGTCTGATCCGACATGTTCTTGGCGCGATCCGGGAAGTTCTTCTTGAACAGATCAAGCCAAGTGCTTTCGATGAACTGGCCGAGGCCGGTTGCGGAGGAAAGTGGGTTCTTCGCATTGGCGCGACCGCCACTTTCCGCCTTCACAACATCGCGGACATACTTCGCAACGATTTCATCAAGCTCATCAAAGCTGTCCTTCACCTTCTTGCTGCGAGTTCCTCCTGTGCGCCGTTCACGCTCTGGAGCGAAGCTTTCCGGGTTCGGGCGCTGACCGGGCGTCGGGATCGTCTGGGCAACACGGATGCGATTTTGAGCCGCACGGAACGCATCGCCTGCAAGCCGTGCTTCTTCAACCGTCGTTGCCTTAGACATAGCCTCGCGATAGTCTTTCGCGGCCTGCTCCATGTCTGATAGCGCCGGAAGCGCGATGTTCGCCAAGCGCTGAAGAGATTTGCTGAACTCATTGACCCGCGAAGTCTCCTTCGCTGCGGCCTCACCGACACCGGATATAACCCCAGTCAACTGTCCTAATTTGGATTGGACTTCCGTTCCGGCACGGCCAGCATTGATGATTTCCCGGATGATCTCGCGGATATTCTCCGGCGTACCCTTCTGATTTTCGATCTCAATTAGGCGATCAACAAAGCGCTGAATATCCGGGTCGCCGCGCTTAATGCTATCGTTGAAGTTGCTGAGCGCGCCCTGCAACTCTTGGATAGTGAACGTGGCGCCGCCAAATTCATCAATGCCGATTTTGTTGACGCGCTCGACCAGGTCTGCGGAAACCGACTGGATGGTGGCCCGGTATTCACGAATACTTTGCTGAATATCGTACGTGAGAAGCTTCTTGCTTTTCGCGCTGTAATCATCTGCGCCAACAGCGGCTTCTCCATACGCCTCCTTGATACGCCGGATCAGTTCAGCGTGTTGCTTCAGAACCTCGTCAGCCTCTTTCACATCGCTACCGAGACTGGTGAAATACTGATATGCCGCGCCAGTCAGTCCGATGATCGCAAAGGATGCCAGGGAAACAGGATTAAGCACCGAGGCAAACGCACCGCCCAAAAGCTTGACAGCATTGATAACGCCGCCGCTGCCCTGAAAGACCTGCGCGACCTGCCCGCCCTGCTGCATCATCACAGTAAACGGTGAAGCGCCACCTGCAAGGCTTGTGGCGATATCGTTTAACTGGAATGACAAGTTGGCGGTGGCGGCACGTGTCGCGCCAATAGACATAACGGCCTTGTCGCTGCCGTCCTTGAAGGACTTAGCGACATTGTCGTTTGCCTTCTTGAAACGGTCCTCGACGGTCTGCGCTTCCTTGGCGGCACGACGTGCAATAGCGGCCATCTGTTTTTCGACCTTGGATTGGGTGGCTTCAATGCGGATCAGCAGGGCGGCAGCATCGTCAGCCATGGTTCAATCCTTCCAAGTCGTCATTCGAACCCGGCAATGCCGAGTTCGCTCAGAACTTCGTCGCTATAATCAGGTGCTTTGTCTTCCGCGCCGTTCGCCTTGGCGAAGCCGGTTGCGCAGCAGTTAAATTCCCACAGCGTCATGTCATCGATCTGCCGGGGCGACAGACCGAGAGCGGCCCCAGTCATGTAGAACTGGGACCATCTTGTTTTTCCGTTCGGGAGCGGCGCGCTGCTTTTTCCGTCCCCGCCTTTAACTCCCCCGGCTGATCCGCCTCCTCATCCCACATCAGGAAGGAATGGAGAATTGTTGCAGCAGGTACGGCAAGGCTGTACGGGCTGGCTATCTCTAGCGCCCGGTCGATGGTTCGCTGCGCCTCGCGCTCATCCATGCCGCCGCCAATCAGGCCAAGCCGGATCGGTTGCAGTACATCGTCAATCTTCCACTGCGATGTCAGAAGGCGCGTGAGGATAACAAAGCATCCGGCATCCGAGCGCTGTTCAAGCGCCCGAAGCTCACCAATGCCGAGACAGAAGTCATGCTCACCTGCGGGCCACACAAAAGAACGGGCTGGCCGCATTATGGAGCAACCTTAGCGGTACGGGTCGGAACACCATCGAACTGAATTTCGATATCGGCGCTGACTTTCTGACCCTTCTCGACGGCATTGTTGAGGTTCACCAGATAAGCAGGGCCGGTCTCATATTCCGTATCGCCTACAGCAGCTTTCACGTGCTGGATGCGGATATTTTTGACCTGACCGTTGTACCACCAGTCCATCATCATTTCGTGGCTCTGCGCGGCCCAGATACCATTTGCCGAAATGGTCACTTCCGAAGACTGCACAGCGCGCTCAATAGCTGAAGGCAGGCTTTCGTCGTCACAATCCTGCGGCACTTCCGTGGTCTGCATGTTGTGCTGGCGGTTGATGCCGCGCTGAGTGAGGCCGCATACCTTCGTGAACGTACCGGCGGTTTCAGTCTCGACTTCGAGGATGAAATCAGGGAATGCGGCTGTGATCGGCTTGGTAGCCATGTGCTTTCTCCATGCGAAAACGGGCCAGCTATTCGCCAGCCTTAAAAGGGCTTGAGGCCCGGTTTCAGGTGAATGGGCTTACTTCGCCCGGTTACGGCTCTTCAGAGCGCGTTTTTCATCGCGTGATGGGCTTTGAACCTTGGTGGCCCAGCCCTTCGACACGCAATAATCGATGAAGTCCTGCGGACGTTCCTGCGGCTCTGGTGACGCCTTCGCGTTGAATGAGAACCGGCTTTGTGGCCGAGACCAATTGCATTCGACCTTGAAGATTGCCCACGCCATCACGCTATCTCCACTTTTATCTCGACCTGGATAATTCCGTGCGAGGTCAGACCATCAGGATCGGAAACTACTTGGCAATAAGGGACTGTCATTTCGACAATTGCATTGTCGGAAAGGGAAGGTGCATCTCGTATCAGCGCCTTTTTCACGCCATCCGTGATGTTCTTGCACTCGCCCTTACCCACCGCACGCGACCATACATCCAACTGGATTGTATGCGTCTCTGCTTCGATACACTCCGCACTATCATCAACGATGTCTGACGGCCCGAAACTGACATACGGAAACGTCGCATTGTCTGGTACTCGGTCATAAACGCGTCCACCGGCAAGTGTCAGAACATCCGGGACGGTGCGCAATTTCGCGTATAGGTATCGCTGAAGCTCTTCGGAGATATTCACGCGCCGTTTTCCCTCTTAATCGCTTCTCGGATAGCTCGCGTTATTCGTGACCGAACGCGCTTCCTGTTTACGCGCCATGAACCGTAGAAAAATGGCTTAGGCCCCATTTCCTGGGTTCCGAACTCAAGCAACCGTGCGAGCTGAAACTGATTTCGACTGCCGACCCGCGTTTTCTCGCTGCCTGCAAAGATCACAATGCGCATGGTGTTGTATTTCCGGTTCTGAACTTCACCGATCACCATGGAGCCTTTCGGCGCATCACCCCATGTCCATCCGATGGTATTGGCCAACTCGCCAGTGTCACGCGGAACCCGGCGCTTCATCATGTCCACGACTTCCTGAGCGCCCTTCTCCATCGCATCCGAAGCGGCTTTGCGAATTGCTTCCGGTATCGTTTTGGTCAGTCGTTTCTCTAGGGCTTTGATGCCGTCCACCATGACATCACCCCGTAGCTACGCCGCTTTCGCACGTGAGCGCGATGAATTGGCGGTTAACTTCGTGCTCTATATCTCTGATATTGAACGATTTTCCGGTACGCACATCACGAAGCATCCAGTCCGTGGAAATCATCCGAGTGTTGGACGAGTTGCGGACCCGGATAACCTGGGTGTGCTTGCCCTGAAGTCTTCCGGCAAGGACACTTTCACCGCCTCTGAGGTGGATGAACTCGGCGCGGGTTTGGAACTGCTCGACAAAGTCGGACACGGTATTGCCCATGCCGTCGTCAACGTTTTCGCGTTTCAACAGCGCCACCTTGTAATAAAGGCTTCCTGCGGAGCGGGTGTCTGGCATGGTGGCCTCTATCAGTATGCGAAGGATCGGTGATGGGCGGTCATGGCTTTGACGGCGGCGGGCACTTCCTCGCCAGACTTGTCATAGAAATGCTCAGCCAGCATCAAGGACGCCTGAACAAGCTTCACAGGCACGTTCCCCGCCCCGATGCCTGCCGTGAATATGACCGTTGCGCTCTGCACTCGCGGCGCATTCTCGATCACAAGGCGGTTGTCCACGATCTCATAATCTGTGATCGTTCCCGGCACACCAACCTCATCAACATAGGTGATCGAAGTGATTTCCGGATTTGGGTAGCCATCGAATGACAGGATGAAGTTGGTTCCGGTGGCCGTGAACTCGGTTTCGAGCAACACGGTTCCGCAAGCGTCCTGCACCCATTCAACTGCTGCATCCAGGTACTGTTGAAGGATCGCGTCATCGTCGCTGTTAAAAACGCCGGTATCATCGGCATTGCGCGTCTGTTTGCGCAGAAGATCGAGCGAGACGACTTCACCGACCGGATTTCCAGACTGTACGATCTTCATGGCACCCTCATAATTGGAAGAACGGGGCGCAATGAAGCGCCCCGCTTGGGATCGATTACGGGGTTACCGGAGGCTCCGACAGGTCGCCGTAGATGATGCCTTCAGGGCGGAGTGTTTCGAGCTGGATGCGCTCTTCCAGAAGGATCGTGACCTTGTTGGTGACGAAGTTGTCACGGTCTTCGGTCGAACGGCGAATTTCGATGCCCTTACGCTGCCAGAGAAGCGTGTTGCCGACGAAGCCGCCGACGATAAACTTGCCCTGGGGGATGCCCTTGGTGCGCACAACCGGAAGGCCCCAAGCGGTATTGCCTGCGAAGGCTGGGTGCAGATAATGGCCGTCGGCGTCTTTGGTCAGATCAAGAGCCGCAGCATCGAGGTGGTTCATCACCACCGCCGAAGCAACCAGATCGGCTTCCGCAACCTGCGCAATGGCGATACGAATATCGTCCATGGCGTTCGTCGGGGTGATGCCCGGAACGGTAGCTGGCACATACGCGGTCGAATTGGCGATCAAGCCGTCCACATGGTTCGCGGAGCCGTCACCGTTCAGCACTTCGGCTTCTTCCTTCAAGAGAAGGCCGTAGAGGCCGCGCTGATTGATGTAGGCCTCAAGGCCATCGACATCGTCCAACGTTTCCTCGTTGATGCGGAAGAAGTGAGCCAATTTGACCATCGGAGCCGATTTTGCTGCGAAGGTCAGTTCGGACTGCGGCTTTTGCGCACCAGGTGCGACGGTTGCTGCGTTGTTGGTGTAACCGGTTTCCTGAAGGTATTCGATCACCGCCGCAGAAGTTGGCGACGACGGGATCACGTCTCGCAAGAACAGCGTCTGATTGACTGGCTCGATCAGCCCACGATTAGCCCGGCGTACGCCAGCAGGCAGTGTGACCGTGCCGAACGAAGCGGACGTAATGTCCTTGATCTCGACGGTCTCACGTCCCATGATGCGAGACTTGAAGTCCTTCTGTTCAGCGACAAGGCGACCGAACGACTTTGCTTCGTCCTTGCGAGCCGACATCTGGCGGGTAACATCCACCATCTTCTCGCCAAGCTCTTCGATTTCCTTGCGGCTTTCTTCGATCCGGCCCTTGATGTCGGTGATATCCTCGCCAGAAGCCTTCTTCTCATCGAGAAGCTTCAGCTTTTCGGAAAGGTCGGTCTGCGCCTGCTTCACTTCGACAAGCGTCTTCGTTGCGCCGTCAAGCGCTTCCTTGATTTCGTTGTCCATGGGGTTTCTCCTATGACGGACAATCAGAGTTTGAAGGCGCGGGAAATGGCCTTCGCGGTCTCCGAAGCGGACGCGTCACGCTGTCCATCGCCCAGAGCTTGCGGCGCGAGCGCGGCTTGCGCTTTTGCCAGCCAAGCAGGGAAGCCCGCGTCTCGCAGGGCATCTTCCACGGCTCGTTTGAGAGGAACGAAATCACCGGATTTCGTTGCCGTAATTACATCACCAACGCTCTTAACAGCGTCGATTGTCGCCTCCATCAACATTGGATTGGCGACGATGGAAATTTCGAATAACTCCACCTGCTTCAGTTCGCGGGCGTTACCCTTACGGTCGGCCTTGACCGTTCGGAAACCGATGGAAAGTCCGGAAATAGCCTTCATCTTAAGAAGGTCGAATGTTTCTCGCCCCTTGACCGTACTCATCGCGAGTTGTCCGTCCACTCGGAGGCCTATGTTATCCTCTTCAAGAACGAACCACCTGCCTAGTGGCGTATCGCTGTAGTGGCTCCACAACATGAGCGGATGTCGCTTTTTGAGGCTCTCTGTAAAAGCGCCAGGCAAAACGATATCGCCGCCCTGATCGATGATGTTGAAGCGTGAGGCGTAACCCGAAATCATGCCTTCATCGCTCACAGCCTCGGTTTCAAGGCTGGCGAATTTCGTTTCAAGCTGCATTGTTTGCCTCTTTGGTCGTGGAGGACGGGATGAAATCACCGCCGGGAACCGGGTTCATACCCATGCGGGAGCGGACATCGTTCTGTGTCTCCCAGCCCGTATTGTTGCCGAGCGCCTTGGCGGCATATTCGGCCTTCATCGTCAGATCGCCTCGGTAGTATTGTGTTTCATCGAGGTTGACGAACTCGTCAGCCCGGAGAAGCGAGAACTGGATCGCCTGCTCCCACCGGCGCAGCCACGGCGATAACGTTACTGTGACGTGATAATCCATCGCGTCAGATATGCGGGTCAAAGACTGTCCCGCAGCGTCATGGGCAAGGAATATCGGGTGGATGCCGTAGGCCCGCGCAACCTCTTCGATCAGGAAGCGGCGGGTTTCCATAAGCTGCATTTCAGCCTGTGTTGGAACGATGCTCTTGTACTGCGACCCGCTATCGAAGATCGGAGTTCCGGGCAGCTTCCCCTTGATGGCGTCCAGAACCTTCTTAGCGGCTTCCGGGCTTAGGACTTGATCTGTCGTGATAAAGCCTGAAATCGACTTCTTCGCGCCGTCCTCGTCCTGGCGGTCTTCCAACCGGAGGGAAAGCTCCAGAACCTTCCTGATCTCGGTTGAGATATCCAGCCCTTCGGTATCCTGCCAACGCGGCGACGTAATCTCGATGAAATCCTTGCGCGTGGCATTCTCGATTTGGCCGATGCCCATAATCGTGCCGCTATAAAAGACCTTGCCGGTTTCCGTGTCTTTCCGAGGTTGGAACCCGCCGTCAGTAATCGGGATCAGTCGGCGGATTTTCCCCTTATATCCACGGTCGATATAAGCCCGACCGACACCTTCGAAGACTGCATGAAGCGTCAGAGTTTCAATAAACTCACCCGGCGTCATGTAATCGTTCGGTGCCACGGTCAGGCGCTCGTACAGATCGCCTTCCATTGTCGGCTTGCGAATAATCCGTCCGTCGCCGTCATAACTCTTGGTGCCGGTGATGATCGGCATTGCCGCCACACCTTCACAGATGCGCAGACCGGCAGCCAGGGAGGCGGCCACGCGGAGATATCGCTGAGTGGCGATAATCTCCCGCTCGATGATGTATTCCTGATAGAAGCGATTGCCGTTGAGGTCGTAATCCTTCTTGCCGAATGGCCATAGTTTCATGCGACCAGAACTCCGCTTTCCATGTAGCTGCGCTTGCCCTTGCGATCAGATTTAGACGCCCCGACAGCCATGGCTTTCGACACCATGCCGTCAATGCGCCCGCGAGAGCGGCTCTTGTCGAACATCTGGTTTCCCATCCCGTCAGAGCGCAAAACAGCGTTCGACGCGCAAACGTCGGTCATCTTGTTTGCGTCGATGGTGACTTCCTGTTTCAGTATTTTGTCAGTGAACCGGCTTATCGAGTGGGGCATGCAAAGCTGCCTGTCCTCGAATGCCACCTTCAGGCCCTGGGCATGGGTAACGATCTTCAACCCCGCCCCTGCTGGCTTATCAGGCCCCATGTAACGCCACACCGGCAGGTTGATTTCCTCACACGCCGATATGAAGCTGGTCACATAGGCCGGATCGACAGTCAGACTGTCCACATCTTGCGATGCGACCAGTTGCGCCACCTGCGCAGCAACGAAGGTGTAATCAATCGTTTCGCTGTCGCAGATCGTGATATGGCCATCCCGCTCGTATGCGGCATAAGGAATACGGTCAGACGCTTCTCGCGCCTCCAATCCGGTCCTTGTTGTCCAATACCAGCTTTTCAGTGCCAGCCTGTCGTCATCATCCCGCCAGCAAGCCGAAAGTGCGGTCAAATCGTTCTTCTGCGACAGATCGAGGGCAAGAAAGCACGGAATACCCTTGCAATCTTCCTCATTTACCTCGCCCTGAACGGCTCGCCATGCGCTTTCATCCTCCAACCAGAAGCCAGAAGAACCCACAGGGATGCCGAAAAACAGGCGCTCAGTAGCCAAACGCTCAGAAGCTATGTGCTTGGCCGTCTCGACACGCTTTCGCACGTTCTCGGCTGGATATGTGACGCCCAGAGCAGGCAGAGCCTTAACCCAGCAGCTTTCGTCCTCGAACGGTCGGTCTTCCTTGTCCACGCGGGCGATATAGGCGAAGGCGCTATCATCATCGATGACGCCTTCCACTACCCGCTGATAGAACTCAGAAAGGTCAGTTGCTACAGCCTGGTCAGATGCTGGCGTATTCGTGCCGAGCATCATAAGGGGATCGCCCGGCATTTTGTCGATGGCAGCTTTCCAGAGGTCGATTGCCTTGCTCGTGCGCATTTCGTGCACTTCATCCGCAAAGACCGCCATCGGCTTCGGCCCGGAGATACTGTCAGCCGAGGCGACCGGCAGGAACTTGGACTGTGTTTTTGGATGCTCGATCTTCCAAGCGTTGTCACCAGTACCGCGAATGACGACATCACCACGGCTTTCAAGCGTTTCCCCATCGCGGCCCGGTATCTCAGACCGACACAACGCCACAGCATCCGAGAAAAGCACCTTGGCTTGATCGCGGTCATTGGCGATGGCGTAGGCTTCAGCACGCTTAATCCCGCTGTACCCGATCATGTAAAGCCCGATGGCCCCCATGAGCGGAGACTTGGCCTGTCCCTTTCCTGTTTCAATCCAGGCATGGCGGAACCGGCGAGTGCTTTCAACTGGCACCCTTAGCTTAAGAGCCTTTTCGAGAACTGGGCGGCCACCCGTCACCGATCTCCAGCCAAACAGACTACCGACAACAAAGACCATCCAGTCAAGCAGATGGAACGGCTCACCTTCCTTCGCGCCTGCCGTGACGGTGAACATAGCAGGGAAGAACCGGAAAGCCCTGTCTGCCTGCTCTACGTCGAAATACAGGCCCCGCTTATGTCCGTTCTTCAGATCGTCCAGATGGCGCTTGCAAGCTGCTCTGACATATCGACCTGCGATGATCTCACCTGAGATAACCTTACTGGCGTACTCCGTTGTCCGGTCCAAGGAACTCGTCACTTGGAGTTGATCGGCCTTTTTCTTTCGGGCCGGTTTCTTTCGCTGTTGCTTCACCGAACATCGCCTTTTCTAGCTTTAGAAGACGGTCGTTCAGCTTCTCACAAGCCGACCATGTGAAATTGAATACGTCACCGCCATTCGGGCCTTCCTTGACCGGCCCTTCCGCAGCAGCCACAGGGTAAAGAACCTCATATTCGACCCTCGCCCTGACATACCGATCCGCCCTTGCAAGGTTGACTTCCGTCACCGCGCTAACTTTTTCCAAAGCGCTCGTGATTTCTTTCCAGATGCGCACGGCAAGCTCCGCCCGCTCCTCGTTTTCTCGGAATATTTGCCGATATCGGGGTTGAATGATCTTCGCCATGTTATGTTATTACCCGTACCCGGCCTTACCGGCTTTTCTGAGTGAAAATGAAGGGGGCACGCGGGTCTCCAGCAAAGGCACCCCCTCTTAAAATTCACCGGGGCTATCCCATTGAAATCACTTGCAATTGTGCAGTTTTGCGCCTTTTCGCATATTGCAATGCCTGCAAAGACACTGAACATTGCCGTACGTATGGCTGCCGCCTTTAGACAAAGGGATTATATGGTCGAGTTCCGGGCTATCTGAGTGATATAAGCCGCGCTTCTCTTTAGGTGTTGCTATGCCGCATTGTTGGCACTGCCAACCATCCCTTTCGAAGATGGCATGAACATCAATCCTGTCAGCGTCTGCTCCCCTGACTATCGCCCTGCGTTTGCTGTTCTTCTTCCAGCGCCCACGGCTGGATAGCTCCCTACTACAAGCGTCAGAACATGTTGGCTTCGAGCTTTGCCTGCTGAACAGATTGCAATACTCACAGCCGCATATGACACAAGACTTTACCGGATTGCTCGCCTTGTATGCTTCTGAATTCCTCGCGCTTGCCTGCTGCCTGTGTATGGACAAGTATGACGAGTTAGATCGTCTTACCTCGTATGCTCGTTTCTCTATGGCTCTACGGTTATCAAGGTTCTCTTGACGCCGTATCCTGTCCGCTTCACGAATTTTCCACCCTGACGGCCCTTGCCGCCTGGATGCCTCGTAACTGCGATAACACTCTTTACAATAAGCCTTATGCCCGTCTGGGTACTGCTTGCTTCGAGTGAACGCATCAAACGGTAAATTGCGCTCGCACCTACCACAGCGCTTTGATATAGCTTCTCCAGCCATCCGAACCTCGCATGTTCGTCTATGGTCAGGGTCGATTTGGGATTGCCGTCCTTTATCGACCCGCTTTCAAAGCTCTTTGTACTGCCCAAGGATGGTTAGGATCAACCGGAAATCCATCCTCATCATGACCACTGATATAGCCTCTGTGAGTGAACCTCTGGGCCTGCTGGTCATGGCACTGCTTGCATACGGCGATGATGTTCTCCTCATCTAAGAAGAGATCGAGATTGCCTTTGTGATCCTGCTTATGGTGAGCCACTGGCGCGTTGTGTGCGTTGCCCTTGCCTATGAGATGCTTGCCGCATCCCGGCCATTGGCAGGTCCAGTTGTATCTATCCAGTACCTTGCGTCTTAGGCTTGACCATTGAGGGAGATTGTAGAGCGCTCGGTGCTCTGGCCTGTGTGCCCTTCGCCTATCGGCCATCGCTGATCCTTGGCTTCATCGTGGATACGAGAGGCTTGAGGGTTTTGATCTTAGCCATACGTCAGTCAGGCTTGCGCCAAGGATTGATGCCGGTAACCCAGCACAGGATGAGGAACAGGAGGAAGACAGCCAGGCTGCAACCGACGGTGACCATGATGATATCGCTGATCTTGTAGACGCCATGTATCATCTTGCGCTCTACCCCTTCGCCTTAAGCTCTGCTGCTACTGCTGCCTCGGTCTGGTGATCCAGGTATGCGTCGAGACAGCTATGCATGGTTTCCCGGATTTCATCGGCCTCATCCGTCTGCCCTCGCATGATCGCGGCTAGGTGATGGTGCCGCAGTCCTACGATGTCCTGCCATGTGGCTTGCATGAACTGGATTGGCTTGGGCATGGTCAGACAATCGCAACGTTCAGAGTGATGGTGCCTTCCTTCGTGTCGAAGACAAAGGTTTCATCCTGGTTAGTAAATCGATCCGCCGTTACCGAAGACACCCGTTCGAGGTATTTGGCTTGATCCTTGGCAATGTCGTCCATCAACCGGCGCATTGCTTCCGGGTCTGGGCCGCTCACATCAATCACCAGTTTATCAAGCTCATGGGGCTTCTCCGGCCTTGGCAGCGCCATTGCAGGAACAGCAGCTGCTACAGGAGCGAGGCCGAGGAAGGAAAGGAAACGACGACGGTTCATATCAGACCCCTTTGCTTGGCTGATTTGTACAGACGGGCGAAGTCGGCAACTTCATCGATTGTTGCACCCCAGCGGCGCTCCGATCTGATCTTGTCATCGATAAGGGCAATGGCCGCGTCTAACTGCGCATCGGACATCTGGCCGTCTCTGTGAGCGACCAAGCAAACATCCGTGCCAATCGCGACATTCACGTATCCATGCCTAAGCACATAATAGAGCCGTTCGGCGTCTGTCATTTCTTCGGCCATATCCGTTCCTTTGTTGGTGTCTTCCGGGCCTGCGCCGTTAGCCACAGTTTTGAATTTCAAATCACTTGCGCTTCATTTTTTGAGCGGCCACATAGGTTGCTGTTATCTGTCACAACAAAGGAACCTGAAATGACTTATGAGCACCCGACACGAGAACAATTGCGTGAAGTTTTAAGCTTAATTCATGACATAGCCGCAGAAGCGGGAACACACGAAGGCATCCCTACCAATGTTGACCAAGCTCTCGACAAGATCGTCTCATTGGCCGGATATGAGATGAACGTGCTAAGTGAGAAATCACTACCCACCAAATGAAAAACCCCGCACGATAGCGGGGCTGAATATTGATCGCTTATTTAGACAGATGCGCTATCCTGATGGAAACAGGAGGGCAGCAATGTATCAGATCAAGGTTTTGGAACTTCTCGAAGACGGTACGTCACGGCCATATGAGTTCACCGAAATGGAAACCGCGCAAGAGTTCGTCCGACACGCAACCTTCGATTTGAAGGTCTGGATAGAAAAGTACGGCATCTTTGATCGTGAAGACTTCCTGAAGCTCCGGTCTATGCCGCAGGATGAAGCCATCCCTTTTTAATTCCGCTCCGCTCTCTCCAATGAAAAAACCGCCACCTGAAGGCGACGGCTGAAGCATGCGCGGCACTCTCTCCGCCCGTCACCGTTCGCGTTTGGTCTCCTGATGGCCCACAGCGGCTCGTTTCGGTTCTGTACCGCTCCTGTGTGCGAGGCGTTGATCCCTCAACTTGCTCCGGGTTCTGAGCCAGCTTTAGCTACGAAACTCAGACAGGCCGTTCGCCTCGCATTCCGTTGAGGCGTTGCCTCGAATAAGTGCCCGTTATTCTTGCCAAGGGCGGGCCACCCTATGCCCTTTGCAGGGCTTATTCAGACGATGGTTGTTTTTCGTCGCCATCGTGAACGACGCGCAATCTTTTGCAGCTAGCCGATTACGCTACGGTCCTTTCCCGCGTCACCTGCATAACTACACACCGAGACCAGATGCAGGTCCAGTAACTCGGAATTGGTAAGCCCGATGGTGCAAACATCGGGCCTTGGATTTGCCAGCGTCTCTTGGGGTAGGAATGTGCCAGCCAAGAGCGATAGCAAAACTGGCGCTGTGGGAGGATTTGCACCTCCCGGCAACCGGTTGGACATTCGGTCGCCTGCTACTTGCACCCGCATGAATCAAAAAGCGGCTCGTAAGCCGCTGGAAATCTGGATTTTGAACGCTTTACGCGTCAGCGTAAAAATTCATGCGCTTATTCGTGTTTAATGTCAAGCGGCTCTTGGCATCCTGAATATTTTCCCCAGAGAATTGAGCGCGCAAC
>Ga0180222_1001607_pt1 | contig 22397 bp, 13 predicted proteins | sample eDN5th37CKraftOP_FD_151336 | JGI IMG/M metagenome (GOLD analysis project Ga0180222, IMG submission 151336) | Enriched Organic Plus compost microbial communities from Emeryville, California, USA - eDNA 5th pass 37_C Kraft OP (version 2) (version 2) ... | reverse complement strand
TGGTTAGCGGACATATCGTGCTGGAGTAGAAAGTTCACGCGGAGACGCGGAGGCGCGGAGAAGGACGTTCCGGGCCGCAGGCCCCATTTCATTCTCCTTGCGTCGGTTGCCGGGGTGAATGACGAGGGAAAGCGCTTCGCGCTACTATCTCTCCGCGTCTCCGCGCCTCCGCGTGAAACCAATCTTCTACGTCCGCTTCTGGCCGCAATCTGCCCGTCAACAGGCGGCAGGTTTTCAAACCCCATACCGCAAAGAGAAAGGGCGGGGAAATCCCCGCCCTTCCATCAGATCAATCCAGATCCTCGGTGGTGAAGTCCTCACCCTGGACCTTGCCGAGCGGGTCGTCGCCGATGGCGGCTTCCGGCCCCTGCTTCAGCTCATATTCCCGCTCCTCGGCGGCCGAGCGCGGCGCGACGAGGTGGCTTTCGATGCTGCGCAGCGAAGCCCGCAGCGCGGCGTCGCGGCTGTTGGCCGTCACGCGCATGCGGTTCATGCCCGCGCCGGTGCCCGCCGGGATGAGGCGGCCGACGATGACATTCTCCTTGAGGCCGACCAGCATGTCCTTCTTGCCCTGAACCGCCGCCTCGGTGAGGACGCGGGTGGTTTCCTGGAAGGACGCGGCCGAGATGAACGACCGGGTCTGCAACGACGCCTTGGTGATGCCGAGCAGCACCGGCTTGCCCTCGGCGGGCTGCTGGCCCGGTTCGAGCTTCGCGTTGACCTCGTGCATTTCCTCGGCATCGACCTGCTCGCCGGGCAGCAGCGTGGTGTCGCCGCCATTGGTGATCTCGACCTTCTGCAGCATCTGGCGAACGATCACCTCGATGTGCTTGTCGTTGATCTTCACGCCCTGCAAGCGATAGACTTCCTGGATTTCGCTGACCAGATATTCGGCCAGCGCCTCGATGCCGAGGACTTCCAGAATGTCGTGCGGATCCGGGCTGCCGCCGATCAGATTGTCGCCGCGCTTGACGAAGTCGCCTTCCTGCACGTCGATGACCTTCGACTTGGGCACCAGATATTCGACCGGCTCGCCGCCATCGTCGGGAACGATCGCGATCTTCCGCTTCGCCTTATAGTCCTTGAGGAACTGCACGCGGCCGGAGACCTTCGCGATGATCGCATTGTCCTTCGGCTTGCGGGCCTCGAACAGCTCGGCGACGCGCGGCAGGCCGCCGGTGATGTCGCGCGTCTTGGCCGCCTCGCGGCTGACGCGCGCCAGCACGTCGCCGGCCTCCACATGCTGCCCGTCCTCGACCGAGAGGGTCGCGCCGACCGCCAGCATGTAGCGGGCGGCCTCGCCGCTCTCGTCGTCGAGCAGGGTGAGGCGCGGGCGCAGGTCTTCCTTGCTGCGGGAAGAGCCGCGATATTCCGTCACCACGCGCTGCGCGATGCCGGTCGCCTCGTCGGTCTGCTCGGTCAGCGTCTTGCCGTCGATCAGGTCCTGATATTTCACCACGCCCGGCTTTTCGGTGATCACCGGCAGAGTGTACGGATCCCATTCGGCGATGCGGTCGCCCTTCTTCACCTTGGCGTCATTGTCGAACATGATCTGCGCGCCATAGGGCAGGCGGTGCACCGCCCGCTCGCGGCCCTCGTCGTCGATGATCGCCAGTTCGCCGTTGCGGGCGAGGCTGAGGCGGCGGCCATTCTTGTCGACGATGGTCGGCATGTCGCGCAGCTCGATGCGGCCATCGGCCACGGCTTCGAGGTTCGACTGCTCGTTGAGCTGCGCCGCGCCGCCGATGTGGAAGGTCCGCATGGTCAGCTGCGTGCCCGGCTCACCGATGGACTGCGCCGCGATGACGCCGACCGCCTCGCCGATGTTCACCGGCGTGCCGCGGGCAAGGTCACGGCCATAGCATTTCGCGCACACGCCCATCTTGCTTTCGCAGATCAGCGGCGAGCGGATCTTGACCGCCTGCGTGCCGATGGCCTCGATCTTCGCGATCATCGCCTCGTCCAGCAGTTCGCCTTCGGGAACGACGACCGAGCCGTCCTTGGTGTCGATGATGTCCTCGGCCGTGGTGCGGCCCAGGATGCGCTCGCCCAGCGATGCGATGGTCGAGCCGCCCTGCACGATCGCCTTCATCTCCAGCGCCTTGTCGGTGCCGCAATCGACCTCGACGACGACGCAATCCTGGCTGACGTCGACCAGACGGCGGGTCAGGTAACCGGAATTCGCCGTCTTGAGCGCGGTGTCGGCCAGGCCCTTGCGGGCGCCGTGGGTGGAGTTGAAATATTCAAGGACGGTCAGGCCCTCCTTGAAGTTGGAGATGATCGGCGTTTCGATGATCTCGCCCGAAGGCTTGGCCATCAGGCCGCGCATGCCGCCCAGCTGCTTCATCTGCGCCGGGGAGCCGCGCGCACCGGAATGCGACATCATGTAGATCGAGTTGATCGGCGCCAGACGGCCCGTCTCCGGGTCCTTCGGGGTGGCCTTCAGCTGTTCCATCATCGCCGCCGCGACCTTGTCGCCGCACTGCGACCAGGCGTCGATCACCTTGTTGTACTTTTCCTGCTGGGTGATCAGGCCGTCCTGATATTGCTGCTCATATTCGGCCACCTGCGCCTTGGTGTCGTCGACGAACTGCTCCTTGCTGGCCGGGATGATCATGTCGTCCTTGCCGAAGGAGATGCCCGCCTGGAACGCGTGGCGGAAGCCCAGCGCCATGATGGCGTCGGCGAACAGCACCGTGTCCTTCTGGCCGGTGTGGCGATAGACCTGATCGATGACGTCGCCGATTTCCTTCTTGGTGAGAAGGCGGTTGACGACATCGAACGGCACCTTATGGTTCTTCGGCAGGCACTCGCCCAGCAGCATGCGGCCCGGCGTGGTCTCGAACCGCTTCATATACTGGTTGCCGTTCTCGTCCGTCTGGGGGACGCGGCTGATGATGCGGCTGTGCAGCGTCACCGCCTTGGCGAACAGCGCCTGATGGACCTCCTGCATGTCGGCCAGCACCATGCCCTCGCCCGGCTCGCCTTCCTTCTCCATCGAGAGATAGTAGATGCCGAGCACCATGTCCTGCGACGGCACGATGATCGGCTTGCCGTTCGCGGGCGACAGGATGTTGTTGGTGGACATCATGAGGACGCGCGCCTCCAGCTGTGCCTCAAGGCTCAGCGGAACGTGCACGGCCATCTGGTCGCCGTCGAAGTCGGCGTTGAACGCGGAGCAGACCAGCGGGTGCAGCTGGATCGCCTTGCCCTCGATCAGCACCGGCTCGAACGCCTGGATGCCGAGGCGGTGGAGCGTCGGCGCGCGGTTCAGCATCACCGGATGCTCGCGGATCACCTCGTCGAGGATGTCCCAGACTTCCTTGCGCTCCTTCTCGACCCACTTCTTCGCCTGCTTCAGGGTCATCGAGAGACCCTTGGCGTCGAGGCGAGCGTAGATGAACGGCTTGAACAGTTCGAGCGCCATCTTCTTCGGCAGGCCGCACTGGTGCAGCTTCAGTTCCGGCCCGGTCACGATGACCGAACGGCCGGAATAATCGACGCGCTTGCCGAGCAGGTTCTGGCGGAAGCGGCCCTGCTTGCCCTTGAGCATGTCGGAGAGCGATTTCAGCGGGCGCTTGTTCGCGCCGGTGATGACGCGGCCGCGGCGGCCGTTATCGAACAGCGCGTCGACCGCTTCCTGCAGCATGCGCTTTTCGTTGCGGACGATGATGTCCGGCGCGCGCAGTTCCATCAGCCGCTTCAGGCGGTTGTTGCGGTTGATGACGCGGCGGTAGAGGTCGTTGAGGTCCGAGGTCGCGAAGCGGCCGCCGTCCAGCGGCACCAGCGGGCGCAATTCCGGCGGAATGACCGGGATCACGTCGAGGATCATCCATTCCGGACGGTTGCCGGATTCGAGGAAGCTCTCGACTACCTTCAGGCGCTTGATGATCTTCTTGGGCTTCAGTTCGGACTTGGTGGTGGCCAGCTCCTCCAGCAGCGCCTGCTTCTCGCCATCGAGGTCGAGGTCCATCAGCATCTGCTTGACCGCCTCGGCGCCGATGCCGGCGGAGAAGGCGTCCTCGCCATACTCGTCCTGCGCGTCGATCAGCTCATCCTCGGTCAGCAGCTGATATTTCTCCAGCGCAGTGAGGCCCGGCTCGATGACGATATAGCTCTCGAAATAGAGCACGCGCTCCAACTGCTTGAGCTGCATGTCGAGCAGCAGGCCGATGCGGCTGGGCAGCGACTTCAGGAACCAGATGTGCGCGACCGGCGCGGCCAGCTCGATATGGCCCATGCGCTCGCGGCGGACCTTCGACACGGTCACTTCGACGCCGCACTTCTCGCAGACGATGCCCTTGTACTTCATGCGCTTGTACTTGCCGCACAGGCACTCATAGTCCTTGATCGGGCCGAAGATGCGCGCGCAGAACAGGCCGTCGCGCTCGGGCTTGAACGTGCGGTAGTTGATGGTTTCCGGCTTCTTGATCTCGCCGAAGGACCAGCTGCGGATGCGTTCCGGCGAGGCAAGGCCGATCTGGATCTGGTCGAAGGTTTCGGCCTTCTGCATCGGGTTCGCGAAATTGGTCAGTTCGTTCATGTCTTCATTTCCTCAGAACAGAGGCAAAATTCGGGGCGAAGCAGCGGGGGCGGAAGGGCGCGGCCCGGCAAGGCCGCCGCCCTTCGCATCCCTTATTCCGCAGCGGCCTGATAACCGTCGTCGTCCTCGATCTCGTCCAGCGAGGCCAGATCGACATTGAGGCCGAGGCTGCGCATTTCCTTGACGAGAACGTTGAAGCTCTCCGGAATGCCCGCCTCGAACGTATCGTCGCCCTTGACGATCGCTTCATACACCTTGGTGCGGCCCACCACGTCGTCCGACTTGACGGTGAGCATTTCCTGCAGCGTGTAGGCGGCGCCATAGGCCTGCAACGCCCAGACCTCCATTTCCCCGAAGCGCTGGCCGCCGAACTGCGCCTTGCCGCCCAGCGGCTGCTGGGTGACGAGGCTGTAGGGGCCGATCGAACGGGCGTGGATCTTGTCGTCGACAAGGTGGTGCAGCTTCAGCATGTAGATGATGCCGACGGTCACCTTGCGGTCGAACTTCTCGCCGGTGCGGCCGTCGAACAGGTCCGACTGGCCGGACCGATCGAGGCCCGCCAGCTCCAGCATCTCGGCGACGTCCGCTTCGCGGGCGCCGTCGAACACCGGGGTCGCCATCGGCACGCCGGTGACGAGGTTGGACGCCAGCTCGACGATCTGGTCGGTCGTGCGGGCGTTGATCTCGTCCGCATATTTGTCGCCATAGACGGTGAGCAGACGCTCCTTGACCGCTTCGGGGGCCTCGGCCGCCTCCGGGTTCGGATTGGCCTCGCGCCAGTCCTCCAGAGCGGTCTTGATCTGCTGGCCGAGGCCGCGCGCGGCCCAGCCCAGATGCGTCTCGAAGATCTGCCCGACGTTCATGCGCGAGGGCACGCCCAGCGGGTTCAGCACGATATCGACCGGCGTGCCGTCCGCGAGGAAGGGCATGTCCTCCTGCGGCAGGATGCGCGAGATGACGCCCTTGTTGCCGTGACGGCCGGCCATCTTGTCGCCCGGTTGCAGCTTGCGCTTCACCGCGACGAACACCTTGACCATCTTGAGCACGCCCGGCGGCAGTTCGTCGCCGCGCTGGAGCTTGTCGACGCGATCCTCGAACTTCTCGACGATCGACTTCACCGCCTCGTCATATTGCGCCTTCACCGCTTCGAGGGCGGCCTGCTGCGCGTCGTCGGCGACGGCGAACTTCCACCATTCGTGGCGCTCGACCTCGGCCAGCAACGCCTCGTCGATCTCGACGCCCTTCTTCACGCCCTTGGGCGCGGAGGTGGCGACCTGACCCAGCAGCATTTCGCGCAGGCGGTTGAAGGTCGCGCGGTTGAGGATGCCGCGCTCGTCCTCGCGGTCCTTCGCGAGACGGTCGATTTCCTCGCGCTCGATCGCCATCGCGCGCTCGTCCTTGTCGATGCCGTGGCGGTTGAACACGCGCACCTCGACGACCGTGCCGGCGACGCCCGGCGGCAGGCGGAGCGAGGTGTCGCGCACGTCGCTGGCCTTTTCGCCGAAGATCGCGCGGAGCAGCTTTTCCTCCGGCGTCATCGGCGATTCGCCCTTCGGCGTGATCTTGCCGACGAGGATGTCGCCCGGCTCCACCTCGGCGCCGATATAGACGATGCCCGCCTCGTCGAGGTTGCGCAGCGCTTCCTCGCCGACGTTCGGGATATCGCGGGTGATGTCTTCCGGCCCCAGCTTGGTGTCGCGGGCCATCACCTCGAATTCCTCGATATGCACCGAGGTGAACACGTCATCCTTCACGATCCGCTCGGAAATCAGGATGGAGTCTTCGTAATTGTAGCCGTTCCACGGCATGAACGCGACGAGGGTGTTGCGGCCCAGCGCCAGCTCGCCCAGTTCGGTGGAGGGGCCGTCCGCGATCACGTCGCCCGCGTTCACCAGTTCGCCGACCTTCACCAGCGGGCGCTGGTTGATGCAGGTGTCCTGGTTGGAGCGCTGGAACTTCATCAGCGTGTAGATGTCGACGCCCGACTTGCCGGGTTCGATATCCTCGGTCGCGCGGATGACGATGCGGGTCGCGTCGACCTGGTCGACGATGCCGGTGCGCTTGGCCGCGATCGCCGCGCCCGAATCATGCGCGACCGTCTCTTCCATGCCGGTGCCGACGAACGGCGCCTCGGCGCGGACGAGCGGAACCGCCTGACGCTGCATGTTCGAACCCATCAGCGCACGGTTGGCGTCGTCATTCTCAAGGAACGGAATGAGCGAGGCCGCGACCGACACCAGCTGCTTGGGGGAAACGTCCATCAGCGTGATCTGGTCGCGCGGCGCCATCAGGAATTCGCCGCCTTCGCGCGCCGAGATCAGCTCCTCGACGAAGCTACCGTCGGGGTTCAGCTCGGCGTTCGCCTGCGCGACGGTGTGCTTCTGCTCCTCCATCGCGGAGAGGTAGACGACCTCGTTCGTCACCTTGCCGTCGATCACCTTGCGATAGGGCGTTTCGATGAAACCATATTTGTTGACGCGGCTGAAGGTCGCGAGACTGTTGATCAGACCGATGTTCGGGCCTTCCGGCGTTTCGATCGGGCAGATGCGGCCATAATGGGTCGGGTGAACGTCGCGCACCTCGAAGCCCGCGCGCTCGCGGGTGAGGCCGCCCGGCCCGAGCGCCGAGACGCGGCGCTTGTGGGTGACTTCGCTGAGCGGGTTGGTCTGGTCCATGAACTGCGAGAGCTGCGAGGAACCGAAGAACTCCCGCACCGCGGCCACGGCGGGCTTGGCGTTGATGAGGTCGTTCGGCATCACGGTGGACACGTCGACGCTCGACATGCGCTCCTTGACGGCGCGCTCCATGCGCAGCAGGCCGACGCGATACTGGTTCTCCAGCAGCTCGCCGACCGAACGGACGCGGCGGTTGCCGAGATTGTCGATATCGTCGATCTCGCCCTTGCCGTCCTTCAGATTCACTAGTTCCTTGACCACGGCGAGGATATCCTCGCGGCGCAGCGTGGTGATGCTGTCCTCGCATTCGAGGCCGAGGCGCATGTTGAGTTTCACGCGGCCCACGGCCGACAGGTCGTAGCGCTCAGGGTCGAAAAACAGGCCAGCGAACAGCGCTTCGGCGGTTTCGCGCGTCGGCGGCTCGCCGGGACGCATCACGCGATAGATTTCCGCGAGCGCATGGTCGCGGTCCTCGGCCTTGTCGGCCTTCAGCGTGTTGCGGATCCACGGACCCGTGGTCACATGGTCGATGTCGAGCAGGTCGATGCGATCGATGCCCGCCTTGTCCAGCTTTTCGAGATTTTCGGGCGAAACCTCGTCCCCAGCCTCGATATAGATCTCACCGGTGGTTTCGTTGATCAGGTCATAGGCGCTGTAGCGGCCGAAGATTTCCTCGGTCGGGATCAGCAGCGTCTCCAGCCCGTCCTTGCCCGCCTTGTTGGCGGCGCGCGGGGAAATCTTCTGCCCGGCGGCGAACACCACCTCGCCGGTCTTGGCGTCCACCACGTCGAAGGCGGGTTTAAGGCCGCGCCATGCCTCGGGCAGGAACGGGATCTGCCAGCCGCCCTGACCGCGGACGAACGTCACCTTCTTGTAGAATTCGCTGAGGATTTCCTCGGCATTGAGGCCAAGCGAGTAGAGCAGCGCCGACACCGGCAGCTTGCGCTTGCGGTCGATGCGGACGTTGACGATATCCTTGGCGTCGAACTCGAAATCGAGCCACGAGCCGCGATAGGGGATGACGCGCGCGGCGAAGAGATATTTGCCCGAAGAGTGCGTCTTGCCCCGGTCATGGTCGAACAGCACGCCCGGCGAGCGGTGCATCTGGGAAACGATCACGCGCTCGGTGCCGTTGATGAAGAAGGTGCCGTTCTCGGTCATGAGCGGCATGTCGCCCATGTAGACGTCCTGCTCCTTGATATCGAGGACGGAGCGGGTTTCGGTATCGGGGTCCACCTCGAACACGATCAGACGGAGGGTGACGCGCATCGGCGCGGCGTAGGTGATGCCGCGCTGACGGCATTCCTCGACGTCGTATTTCGGCTCTTCGAGCTCGTAATTGACGAAATCCATTTCGGCGGTGCCGGCGAAGTCGCGGATCGGGAACACCGAGCGCAGCGTCTTTTCGAGGCCGGAGACATAGCCGATCGACGGGTCGGACCGCAGGAACTGCTCGTAGGATTCGCGCTGCACCTCGATCAGGTTCGGCATCTGCACCACTTCGTGGATATTGCCGAACACCTTGCGAATGCGCTTCTTTGCTGTCGGGGTCGATACCGCCTTGGTCGCCATGTATTTTCCGCCTTCCGGGCTGTTGAGCCGATAAAAATTCTCTTCGCATCCCAGCGAAACTCAGCCGATTCGCGTACGCCAAGCGACGCAAAAAAGTGCGGGCCGGGGCTGTCCGAACCGCACTGTCAGCGTTATGAAACCCTAGGCCTTCCGCCCCATTCGTCACGGTCCGACCGCCAATCGAACCCTGTCCCGGACGGAAGAAGGATTTGCCGCCGCCACCCGAAACAGGGCACCGACGACAGGAATTACAGGCGTGATATAGGGCATCGGGGCGGTTTTGTGAAGGGGGCGCGGCGGGAAAATCGGCTGCAGGATGTCGCGTATAAGGGCCGGTTTAGGGCTTATCCGCCACAGACCTACCTCCGTTCGCCCTGAGCTTGTCGACCCGTAGGGCGGGCGAAGCCCAACGGCTGCTTTTCTCTTGGGGCAAGAACAAGGACAGGGCTTCGACAAGCTCAGCCCGAACGGTTTCTCTTCATCCTCCCCCAGCGTAAGGCTGGGGTCACAGACCATGTCGCGCGCCATCTCCACAGATGCCGGCCTGCGCTGGCATGACGCGGTAAAAATGCCTCAGGCCGCCGGCCGTTCCTCTTCCCGTCCCCTGCGCAGCGAGGCGAGGAACGCGTTGCTGGTCGTGCGCAGCGCGTCGGATTTCGATCGCAGCGAGGTCATGATCGTGCGGATTTCCTCGGCCAGCAGGTCGGCCTCGCGCGCGCTGCGGGCCACCTCGTCGGCCGATCCGCGCACCTGCTGCGATGCGCTGACGGTGCGGGCGGCGGCCTCGCTGATGTCGGCGGTAGTCTGGCGCTGGCTCGTCACCGCGTCGGCGATGTGCCCCGCGCGCGCCGACACCTTGCCGATGGTCTCGGCGACGGAGCGCATCGCGCTGTCGGCCTCCTCCATCTTCACCCGCGTGCCCATGATGATCTCGTCGATGCGCGCGACCGCGCCGTGGGTTTGCGCCGCCAGTTGCTTCACCTCGCCGGCGACGACCGCGAAGCCGCGCCCGGCCTCCCCGGCGCGCGCCGCCTCGATGGTGGCGTTCAGCGAGAGCAGGCCCGTCTGGCTCGCCAGATCCTGGATCAGGCGGACGATCTCGCCGATATGGCTGGTCTGCTGCGCCAGCGCGCTCAGGCTGACGAGGCCGTTGACGCCCGCCTCCCGCGCCGCATTGCCGATCGCCACCTGCTCATGCGCCTCGGCCGCGATGTTGGACGCCGCCTGCTTGAGCGCCCCGGTGGCGCTGGCGACGGCCTCGACCGATTCGGTCGTGCCGATCGCTAGGTCCAGCACATGCTGCGCCCGGTTGCGGGCATTGGCGTTGATCTGGCTGATATTGCCGGTCACCGTCGCCAGCGCGCTGATCGCCTCGTCCAGCTGCCGCGCCAGCGTGGCCACCGATTCCTCATAGCGGGTCGCCAGATCGAGCATCGCGGCTTCGCGCTCCGCATCGGCCCGCTCGCGGTCCCGTTCCCGCTCCGCCCGCGCGGCGAGCTTGGCGGCGGCGGCGCGCTCCACCTCCAGCCGCTCGGCCTCGGCCATGCGCCGCTCGGTATCCCGCCGCTCCATATCCGACCGCATGCGCGCGACGAACTGCCCCGCCATCTGCATATAGGCCTGCGCCAGCATGAACGAGAACAGCAGCACCAGCCCGTGCAGCAGCCACAGCGGCTGGCCCAGCGACACGAAGATGTGCAGCTGCGCCAGCGCGCCGACATTGAGGGTATAGACCAGCGAGGCACGCGGGATCATCGCGAAGGTCAGCCCGCCCACGCAGATCACGCCGACATGGATGCACAGCAGCGTCGTCTGCGCGGCGAAGCTCGATCCGATGCTGGCCGCCGTCATCAGCAGCCCCCACCCCATCGAGATGAAGAAGGTGTAGACGGTGAAGGCCGTGAAGCAGGCGGCGACCGACGTATAGCGGACGCGGCAGAAGCGGGTGAACGGCATCAGGAACTGGGCGCAGACGGCGATCGCCACCTGCATCACCGCCAGCGCGGTCACCCAGGGGCCGTTGACCTCATTGTGAAAGGAAAGGCCGATGGTCGTCGCCAGCGCGATGACCGGCACCACCGTGCGGGCGACGCCGCGCCCGGCTTCGCGCGCCTGCTCCATGCCGATATGGCGCGACACGGGGCTGGCGTCGACGGCCCGGCCGCCGACCCATTCGACTATCCTGCCCGGCAGGCGGACCTTGCTATCCTTGCGCCCCGTCATCCGGCCTTTCATGCGGGATCGTCCCGCTTTCCCCTGTCCATCCGATATCCATCCAACAGGTCATAGCCGGGCAAAGGTTGCCAAAGTTTTACACTTCCACCCGCCATGCCGCGCATTTCGTCTCATTTCAGCGGGTTGCACGGGGGCTCCTGGCGGCCTGCCCGCATTTTCGGATTTGACCGGCCTTCCGCCGTTCAGCACATTTACACCAATCGCTGCGATAAGCCGCCGCATCGACGGGAATCGCGCACGGCAATCGCGCATAGGGGAAATGAAGGCGTCATGAAGATAGTGGTGATATTCGGAACCCGGCCGGAAGCGATCAAGCTGTTCCCGGTCGTGCACGCATTGCGCGCCGTTCCCGGTATCGACACCCGCATCTGCGTGACCGCCCAGCATCGCGGCCTGCTCGACCAGGTGCTGGAGATGAGCGGCATCACCCCCGACATCGATCTCGACGCGATGCGCGAGAACCAGACGCTCGACGGCCTGACCGCCCGGCTCATCACCGCGCTGGGCGAGGTGCTGGATGCGGAGAAGCCCGACCGGGTGATCGTCCATGGCGACACGCTGACGACCATGGTGGCGAGCCTCGCCGCCTATTATCGCAAGATCCCGGTCGCCCATGTCGAGGCGGGTCTCAGGTCCGGCAACATCCACCATCCCTGGCCGGAGGAGGTCAACCGCCGCATCGTCGCCTGCATCGCCGACCTCAATTTCGCGCCGACGCAAGGCGCCGCCGACGCGCTGCTGGCCGAGGGACGCGATCCCTCCGGCATCCATGTCACCGGCAACACGGTGATCGACGCGCTGCTCGCCACCAAGGCGCGGATCGACGCCGACCCGTCGCTCGCCGTCGGGCTGGACGACCTCGCCGCGCGTTTCACAGGGAAACGCATCGTCGCGGTCACCAGCCACCGGCGCGAGAATTTCGGAGATGGCATGGAGGCCATTGCTACGGCCATCCGCACCATCGCGGCACGGCCCGATGTCGCGGTGATCTTCCCCGTCCATCCCAATCCCAATGTACGCGGCGTGATGGAGGCGCAGCTTGCGGGCCTTCGCAATGTCGCGATGATCGACCCGCTGGATTATCCCCATTTCGTCCGCCTGCTCGACATGAGCCACATCGTGCTGACCGACAGCGGCGGCGTGCAGGAGGAAGCGCCCTCGCTCGGCAAGCCGGTGCTGGTGATGCGCGACACGACCGAACGGCCGGAGGGCGTGACGGCGGGCACCGCGCGGCTGGTCGGAACCGATGGGCCACGCATCGTTTCCGAAATATTCAGCCTTTTGGACGATAGCACCGCCTATGGCGCCATGGCCCGCGCGCACAACCCCTTTGGCGACGGGCAGGCCGCGACCCGCATTGCAAGGATCATCGCCGATGCCCGTTGAGAATGAACAGAAAGTCGCCGTCATCGGCCTTGGCTATATCGGCCTGCCGACCGCCGCGCTGATCGCCCGGTCGGGCGCAAGGGTGCTGGGCGTCGACGTTTCGCCGCATGTGGTGGAAACCGTCAATTCGGGCAAGGTCCATATCGAGGAGGTCGACCTCGACGGCCTCGTTCAGGGCGTCGTCTCGCGCGGGCTGCTGCGCGCGTCGCTCACCGTGGAGGCGGCCGATGTGTTCGTCATCGCCGTGCCGACCCCGGTGTCGGAGGACCATGCGCCCGATATCAGCTATGTGCTCGACGCCGCGCGCACGGTCGCGCCGGTGCTGAAGGCGGGCGACGTGGTGATCCTCGAATCCACCTCGCCGGTCGGCACGACCGAGGCGATGCGCGACCTGCTGGCCGAGCTGCGCCCGGACCTCAGGATGCCGGTCGCGGGTAACGGCCCCGCCGACATCGCCATCGCCTATTGTCCGGAGCGGGTGCTGCCCGGCCGCATCCTCGTCGAGCTGATCGACAATGACCGCTGCATCGGCGGCATCACGCCGCGCTGCGCGAGGAAGGCGCTGAGCTTTTATCGGACCTTCGTGCGCGGTGCCTGCATCACCACCTCGGCGCGCGCCGCCGAAATGGTGAAGCTGGTCGAGAACAGTTTCCGCGACGTCAACATCGCCTTCGCCAACGAACTTTCGGTGATCGCCGACCGGGCAGGCATCGACGTGTGGGAAGTGATATCGCTCGCCAATCGCCACCCCCGCGTCAATATCCTCCAGCCCGGCCCCGGCGTCGGCGGCCATTGCATCGCGGTCGACCCGTGGTTCATCGTCCATGCCGACCCGGAAAATGCCCGCCTCATCCGCACCGCGCGCGAGGTGAACGACGGCAAGACCGATTATGTGGTGGCCAAGGCCAGCGACCTGATAGACGCCTTTCCGGGCGCGGAGATCGCCTGCCTCGGCCTCGCCTTCAAGCCCAATATCGACGATTTCCGCGAAAGCCCGGCGGTGAAGGTCGCCACCCGCCTCGCCCGCCGCTATGGCCAGCGGGTGAAGCTGGTCGAGCCTTATGCGCGCGAGCTGCCGGTCGAATTCGCGGGCACGGGCGCGGAGCTGATCGACATCGACGCGGCGATCGAACGGTGCGGCGTGTTCATCGTGCTGGTCGATCATGACGTGTTCAAATCGGTGCCGCTCGACGAGCGCGCCGACAAGGCGGTGTACGACACGCGCGGCATCTGGCGCGACCAGCCCGCGATCGCGCCCGGAGAAGGCAAGCTGCGCGCGGTCGGGGAATAACGCCGCCCTGTCCGCCCCGCCCTTGCCCTTTCGCGGCCGGGGCTGGTAAAAGCGCGCAATGCTGATGCGCGTTTCCGTCCTGCTGCTGAGCCTGTCCCTCGCGGGCAATCTGGCGTTCGCGCTGCGCGACCCCAGCCTCTGGATGCTGCCAGCGCTGCTCGCGGGCTGGTATCTCGCCGACATGCTGTCTGGCCTCGTCCACATGACGATGGACTATTTCCCGGCGCGCCTCGGCGTCGGCCTCGACCGCATCTATTTCTATCAGGGATCGCGGGAATCGGCGGACTATCAGGCGATGTTCCGCGCCTCGATGGGCCATCTCAACCCGTTCGAGAAACTGGTCTACGATTTCAAGAACCACCACCCGCGCCCGCATGCGCTGGGGCGGCGGACGATGTGGCGGCAGATCGGATCGACGGTGATCGCGGGCTCCCTGCCCTGCTCGCTGCTGCTGAACGCCGCCTGCCTGATCTGGCCGGTGCCGGGCTGGGCGGCGGCGGGGATGCTGAGCCTGCTGATCGGCGGCACCTTCGCCCAATATTTCCACGGCACGCTGCACCGGGACGAAAATCCGTGGATCGTCCATGCGATGCGCCGCGCCCGCCTGCTGATGACACCGGAGGCGCACCAGTTGCACCACGACACGCTGAAGCGCGATTTCGCCACCAACAGCGGCTGGAGCAACGCGCTGCTCAACCCGCTGTTTCGGTTCGCCTATGGTCGCGGCTGGCTCCGCGACGAGGGGCTGGAGCCGCAGGGGTGAGATGAGCGAACGCACCCAGAAGCAGCGGATGCTGGCGGGCGAGCCCTATCATGCCGGCGACCCGGAGATCGTCGCCGACCAGCAGGCCGCCGCCTTGTGGATGGCCCGCTACAACGCCGCTTCCACCCTGCCGCCTGCGCAGCGGGAGGCGCTGTTGCGGGAAAGGCTGGGGTCGGTGGGGATGGGCTCTGTGATCCGGCCGCCCTTTCATTGCGACTATGGCTATAATATCCGCCTGGGCAGCGGCGCGTTCCTCAACTTCAACTGCGTGATCCTCGACGTGGTGGAGGTGGCCATCGGCGACGGCACGCAGATCGGGCCGGGCGTCCAGATATTGACGGCGGACCATCCCCGCGACGCCGCCACCCGCGCCACCGGGCTGGAATGGGGCCGCCCGATCCATATCGGCCGCAACGTCTGGATCGGCGGCGGCGCGATCATCCTGCCCGGCGTGACGATCGGCGATGATGCGACGATCGGCGCGGGAAGCGTGGTGACACGCGATGTTCCCGCTGGCGCAACGGCGATGGGCAACCCCGCGCGGGTGCGGTGAGCGCTCCCTCGTTCGTCATCCCGGCGCAGGCTGGGATCGTCCTCGATAGCGCGCAGCCAAGCCTCCAGCGTTGCCAGCCTGCGCTGGCATGACGAAGAAGAATTGGTTCGATATTCCGTTCAGGCGGAGCCGAGGGGCGCGAGTTCCGAGCATCGGAGCGCAGCGGACTTAAGGTCCGTGAGCACCGAAGCACAGGAAATCGCGTTCCGCAGGCTCCGCCTGAACGGAATAGCGGCCAATTCTCAGGCGTCGATCATGTCCTCGTCGACCTCCGCCGCATTCTCCTGAATGAAGGCGAAGCGGTGGGCGGGGTTGTTGCCCATCAGGCGGTCGACCAGATCGCGCACCGCCGCCTGATCCTCGAACTCCATGGGCAGCACGATGCGGATGAGGCTGCGCGTCTTCGGGTCCATCGTCGTTTCGCGCAGTTGCGCCGGGTTCATCTCGCCCAGCCCCTTGAAGCGCGACACGTCGACCTTCTTGCCCTTCAGCGTCGTCGCCAGCAGCGCATCCTTGTGCGCGTCGTCGCGGGCATAGACGCTCTTGCCCCCGCTGGTCAGGCGATAGAGTGGCGGCTGCGCGAGGAACAGATGCCCGCGCTTCACCAGTTCCGGCATCTCCTGAAAGAAGAAGGTCATCAGCAGCGTCGCGATATGCGCGCCGTCCACATCGGCGTCGGTCATGATCACGATGCGCTCATAGCGCAGCGTGTCGGGGTTGCAGTCCTTCCGCGCGCCGCAGCCCAGCGCCTGAATGATGTCCGCGATTTCCTGATTGGCGAGAATCTTCTGCGCGGTCGCGGAGGCCACGTTCAGGATCTTGCCCCGGATCGGCAGGATCGCCTGCGTCTTGCGATCCCGCGCCTGCTTCGCCGAGCCGCCTGCGCTGTCGCCCTCGACGATGAAGATTTCCGTGCCCGCCGGATCGTCCGCGCTGCAATCGGTCAGCTTGCCCGGCAGGCGCAGCTTGCGCGCGCTGGTCGCGGTCTTGCGCTTCACCTCCTTCTCGGCCTTGCGCGCCAGCCGCTCGTCCATCCGGTCGACCACATAGGAGAGCAGCGCCTTGCCGCGGTCCATATTGTCGGTGAGGAAATGGTCGAAATGGTCGCGCACCGCCGCCTCGACCAGACGCGCCGCTTCGGGGCTGGTGAGGCGATCCTTGGTCTGGCTCTGGAACTGTGGGTCGCGGATGAACACGGAGAGCATCAGTTCGCAGCCGGTCATCACGTCATCGGCGGTGATGTCCTTCGCCTTCTTCACCCCCACCAGCTCGCCGAAGGCGCGGATGCCCTTGACCAGCGCGGTGCGCAGCCCCGCCTCATGCGTGCCGCCATCGGGGGTCGGGATGGTGTTGGCGTACCAGCTGTAGCTGCCGTCCGACCAGAGCGGCCAGGCGATCGCCCATTCGGCGCGGCCCACGGCGCCCGCGAAATCCTGCGTGCCGGAGAAGAAATCCTTCGTCGCGCATTCGCGGCCCGCGATCTGCTCGGCCAGATGGTCGGCAAGGCCGCCGGGGAACTGGAACACCGCCTCGGCGGGGGTGTCGTCGCTGATCAGTTCGGGCGCGCATTTCCAGCGAATCTCGACGCCCGCGAAGAGATACGCCTTGGAACGCGCCAGCCGGTAGAGCCGCGCGGGCTTGAAATGATGCGCGCCGAAAATCTCCGTATCCGGCACGAAGCTGACCGAAGTGCCGCGCCGGTTGGGCGCCGCGCCGATCTTTTGCAGCGGGCCTTGCGGGTGGCCCTTGCTGAAGCTCTGGCGGAACAATTCGCGGTTGAGGGCGACCTCGACCACCGTTTCCACCGACAGCGCGTTCACCACCGACACGCCGACGCCGTGCAGGCCGCCGGAGGTCGCATAGGCCTTGTCGGAGAATTTGCCGCCCGAATGCAGCGTGGTCAGGATCACCTCCAGCGCCGACTTGTCCGGGAATTTGGGGTGCATGCCGACCGGAATGCCGCGTCCGTTGTCGACGATGGTGAGGCGGTTGCCCGGCTCCAGCGTCACCTCGATCCGCGTCGCATGGCCGGCGACCGCCTCGTCCATCGCGTTGTCGAGCACTTCGCTGGCGAGATGATGCAGCGCCCGCTCGTCCGTGCCGCCGATATACATGCCGGGGCGGCGGCGCACCGGCTCCAGCCCCTCCAGCACCTCGATCGAGGACGCGTCGTAATTTCCCGATGTGGCGGAGGCGGAGGAAGCGAAAAGGTCTTCGGACATGGCGTAGCTATAGGGCGCGGGGAACGGCCTGCGCAAGGGGGAGGACTTCAGCCTTATGGCAACATGGGAGGCAAGGCCGACCAATCCCCCAATCTCCGTTCGCCCTTAGCTTGTCGACCCGTAGGGCGGGCGAAGCCCAACGGCTGCTTTTCTCTTGGGGCAAGAAGAAGGACAGGGCTTCGACAGGCTCAGCCCGAACGGGGGATGGGTTATGGGCGTTCCCTCAACTGCCACCCTACCTGAACACCCACGCCCGGTTCAGCAGAAACACCACCCCCGGCGTCACGAAGATCATCGCCGGGATCGGCGTCCATTCGGGCCAGCGCATCCACGACACGCACAGCCATACCCAGAGCGCATTGAGCGCGAGGCTGATCAGCGACACCGCGACGAAGCGCGCGCCGCGCACCGCATGAGCCTTCGCGCCGGTGTCGCGCGTGCCGCCGGTATCGACGAAGGTGAAGCGCCCGTGCAAGCCATAGCCCAGCAGCGCGGCGACGCCATAGCCCGCCAGATTGGCGATCTGGCTGTGCACGCCCGCCCGCGCCGCCAGCAGCCAGTAGACCGCCGCCTGCGCCAGCGTGACGCCGAGCCCGACCACGCCATAGCGCGCGATCTGCGCCGCCAGCGCGCGCCTTTCCGGCGCCAGGCCGTGCCAGAGCGTCCTCATGCGATGCGGTTTCCCATGCCGTGCCTTCCTGCCGTCACAAAGCCGTTGCGCTTTGCGCGGATCGCTCTAATCCCTGACGCCCATGAGGGAAAGCACCCAAAGCCGGATCATGTCCGCCGTCAGGACCGCGAGCCATCGCACCCTGTGCTGGGCGAACGACAACTGGAAATGGCTGACCTTCCTGATCTGGCTGGGCATCGCGGCCTATTATCTCGCGATCCGGGCCGACAATATCCACTGGTTCACGCTCGGCGATACCGACGACAATATGCGCTATGTGCAGGTGCGCGACTGGCTGGCCGGGCAGGGCTGGTTCGACCTGCGCCAGTACCGGCTCGATCCGCCGGGCGGGGCGAATATCCACTGGTCGCGCCTCGTCGACCTGCCGATCGCGGGGTTGATGCTGCTGCTCGGCCTGGTCCTGGAACAGGGACTGGCGGATCGCTGGGCCTGCGCGGCGGCGCCGCTGCTTCCCCTGCTGCCGCTGATGCTGAGCCTCGGCTTCATCACCCGGCGGCTGACCGCGCCGGACAGCGCCGCGTGGATCATCGCCGTGCTCGCCCCGCTCGGCGCGCCGATGGGCCTTGCGATGTACATGCCGCTGCGCATCGATCATCATGGCTGGCAGCTGGCGCTGACCGTCGCGATGCTGGCGGGGATCGTCGACCGCAAATGGTTGCGCGGCGGGCTGGTCGCGGGCTTTGCGAGCGCGCTTTCCATCGCCATCGGCATGGAGATGATGGTCTATCTCGCGGGCGCGGGGGCGCTGATCGCGCTGCGCTGGGTGTTCAAGCCGGGCGCGGGCCGACGCATGGCGCCCTATGCGCTGGCGCTCGGCAGCGGCACCGGCCTGCTCTATGCCGGGTTCGCGAGCAACGCCAACCGCCTGCCCGTCTGTGACGCGCTCTCGCCGGTCTGGGTCGCGGTGCTGGGCATCGCGGCGGGCGGCATGCTGGCGCTGTCGCTGCTGCCGCTGCGCACATGGCCGGCGCGCCTCGCGGTGGGGGCGGCGGTCGGCGCGGCGGTGGGCGGCTTCGCGCTGCTCAACTGGCCGCAATGCTTCACCGGCGCCTATCAGATCTCACCCGAACTCGACCGGCTGTGGCTGTCCCATGTGCGCGAGGCCAAGCCGATCACCGCCCAGTCGCTCCCCTCGGCGATATCGATGCTGGCGCTGCCGGTCGGCGGCGCGATCGCCGCGCTCATCGGCTGCATCGCGGTGCGCCGCGACGGCGAGCGGCTCTGGGCCTGGGGCACGGTCGCGCTGATGACGCTGTTCGCGCTGGGCCTGATGTTCTGGCAGATCCGGGCCGGTCCCGCCGCGCAGCTGCTCGCCATTCCGGCGGTCGCCTGGGCCGGCTATGCCGCGCTGCGCTGGATCGCCGGGGGGCGCTGGCCCGCCCGCATCGCCGGGCTGGCGGGGGTGGCGGCGATGCTGGCGCTGTTCAATGCCGATGCCGTGCAGGGCGGGTTCACGCGCTGGAAAACCGCGCTCGTGGGCGGCGCGCCCGTCAACGCGCAGCAGCAGGCGCAGGCCGACGCCCGCAAGGCGCGGCTGGAGCGCATCCGCCGCGCCAATGCCCGCTGCCGCACGCTGCCCGCGCTGGAGACGCTCGACCAGCTGCCGCCCGCGACCATCTTCACGCTGGTCGATCTCGGCCCGCGCCTGATCGCGACGACGCACCACAGCGCGATCGCCGGGCCCTATCACCGCAACGGGGCGGCGATCCTCGACATCCATCATGCATTCGACGGCAGCCCGGAGGTCTTCCGCGCGATCGCCCGCCGCCATGGCGCGCGCTATCTGTTGGTCTGCCCCGATTTCCCCGAAGGCACCATCTATCGCGCGCGCAGCCCGCAGGGCTTCTACAGCCTCGCCGAAAAGGGGAAGCTGCCGGGCTGGCTGCACGAGGTGAAGCTGCGCACCACGGCCGAAATGCCCTATCGCCTCTATCGAATCGATTATTGAGGCGTCCGGAAATGCGCCCTGCGGCGCATGGCAGTGTCGAAATTTCGCTCTTCCGCAAATCTCCGAACGGACTGCGAGACCTCAGCGCCGCGCGGCGAAGAAATCGAGCAGCAGCGCGGCGGCCTCCCGCTCGCCCAGCCCGCCATAGACCTCCGGCCGGTGATGGCATTGGGCCTGGGCAAAGACCCGCGCGCCATGCTCCACGCCGCCGCCCTTGGGATCTTCCGCGCCGTAATAGAGCCGGGCGATTCGCGCATGGGCGATGGCGCCCGCGCACATCGGGCAGGGTTCCAGCGTCACGTAGAGATCGCAATCGGTCAGGCGGAAATCGCCGACATGCGCCGCCGCCGCGCGAATCGCGACTATCTCCGCATGGGCGGTGGGGTCGTTGTCGCGCCGGTTGCGATTTTCCCCCTCGCCGATGATCGTCCCGCCGCGCGTCACCACCGCGCCGATCGGCACCTCCTGCGCGGCGGCGGCGGCGCGGGCAAGCTCCAGCGCGCGGGCCATCGCGGCGGGCAAGGGGAAGACGGACGGCATCGCCCTTCCCTATCGCCGCCGCGCCCGCTATGGCAAGCGCGCGGGCAGGATAAAGCACGGCGCGACTTGACGAACCGGACCGATCCGGCTATCCGCGCGGCTTTCCGGAAGGCTGCCCATGCGGGGCGGCTTCATGCAGTACCGATGAACAGGATTGATTGATATGTCGCGCATTTGCGAGCTGACCGGCAAGGGTCGTCAGGTGGGACACAATGTTTCCCACGCGAACAACAAGACCAAGCGCGTCTTTCTGCCGAATTTGCAGAATGTGACGCTTCTCTCCGAAACGCTGGAACGCGGCGTGAAGCTGCGCGTGTCGACGCATGGCCTGCGCTCGGTCGAGCATAATGGCGGCCTCGACAACTGGCTGCTCAAGACCTCGGACGACAAGCTGTCGCTGAAGGCCCGCCGCCTGAAGCGCGAGATCAGCAAGAAGCGCACTGCCGTCGCCGCCTGATTCGCGGCCGGACATAGCGAATGAAAGGGCGGCTCCTCCGGGGCCGCTTTTTTTTGCGTGTGCCATTCCTCCCCGGCACGGGAGGGGGACCACCCGCAGGGTGGTGGAGGGGCACCATCCGTCAAGCGCAATGCCCTCCGATCATGCCTCACGTCCAGCGGACTGTGCCCCTCTCCCAAAGGGGAGGAATGCCTAAAATTCCTCCGGCAGCGCGAATTTCAGCAGCAGCGTGCGCTGGAAGAACAGATGATTGTCGTCGGAGACGATCCACAGGATGCGCCGCCCGTCCGGACCGCGCTCCAGCGTCAGCCCCTCGAAATTGTCCGCGAGCACCGGCGGCGCGAGGCGGGCGACCTGCTTGCCCGGCAGGGTGACGCCCGGCGCCATATGGCCGATGTCGACCAGCGTCAGGATCGCGGTGAAGCCTTCGTAGATGGTCGCGCGCCGGTTCAGCACCAGCAGCTTGTCCTCGCCGATCTGGACGGCGTCGGTGGGGTCGTAGCCGCTCGGCGGTATGTAGCGCATCAGGATCGGCGGCATCGCGTCCGCCGCCGCCGGGTCGCCCGCGAACAGCAGCACGTCGCGCGCCTCGCCATAGCCATGGGCGCCTTCCGCGATGACCAGGAACCGCCCGTCGGACAGGCGCGCCAGCGATTCGATGCTGGAGGTTTCCGTCCACCCCTTCATTTCCGGCCAGGTCCGGCATGCCTCCACCCGCGACAGGTCGGGCGGATAGCGGCAGATCATCTGCGTCATCTCGAACCCCGCCCAGATCGCCCCGGTGCGCGGATCGACCGCCATCGATTCGCTGTCGGTGGAATTGGGCAGCCATCCCCCCGTGCGCTTGCGGATGATCGGCAGCCATTTCACCTCGCCCATGCCCGGCACGCCCGGCTGCGGGAAGGTGAACATCGTCGCGGTGTCGTTGAGCGCGCGGATGCGCCCGTCGGGCAGGATATGAAGCGAGGACAGCCCGCCAAAGGACCGGTCCGGTCCCGTCAGCTCCCACGCGCCGAGGAAATGCAGATCGCCCAGCCGGGTCCGCTCGGGCCGCCCGCTGTCCAGCACCAGCGGCTTTGCCGCGATGCGCATCAGCCCGTTTTCGGCCCTCGGCGGCTTTTTGACCTCCTCCAGAACATAGCGGCCGGTCATCGCCGTCAGGAACAGGAACAGAAGAACGAGCAGGATACGCATTACCGCAGCGTCCTATAGCCATTTGCAGCGAAAGGAAACCTGCGCGCAGGGTATGGCGGCAGCGACGGGCCGCCGCATCCGCGCGGCCGGTCGCGCAAAGCTGAACCGCCGCTGACAGCGCCATTCAGGGAAGGCTCAATGCTGATGGGGCATATCCGAATCATGACGGGACCGGTGATTCGCCCCACGGCCTTCACCCCGCCCGCAAAGGATTTGAAAGGAAGTCGATATGAGCAAGACATTAATCCGCAAGCTCGGCGCGGCGATGGGGATCGGCCTCATGTCGATCGGCGCCCTTGCCGCCACCCCCGCCGCCGCGCGCGACCA
>Ga0180222_1001606_pt1 | contig 22409 bp, 18 predicted proteins | sample eDN5th37CKraftOP_FD_151336 | JGI IMG/M metagenome (GOLD analysis project Ga0180222, IMG submission 151336) | Enriched Organic Plus compost microbial communities from Emeryville, California, USA - eDNA 5th pass 37_C Kraft OP (version 2) (version 2) ... | reverse complement strand
TGCAGCAGGTGCCGAAGCAGGAGCAGGGCCTGTTCGGCCGCATCACGGCGCTGATGGGCGAATCCTATGTACTGCACACGCCGCAGGCGCTGCGCGATGCGTTGCGGCGCGGCGCGCTGCGCGTCAATCATCCCTATCGCGCCGGCCCGTTCTATCTGATGCTGCCGATCAACACCCAGCCGGCGCGCGTCAGCCTCAACCTCGCGGCGCTGCCGCAGCGGCCGGAGCTGCCGGCGCTGGCGCCGGCCGACGATGCCGCGCTCGAGCGCGCCGCGGAGATGATCGCCACGGCCAGCAAGGTCGCGATCAAGGCCGGCGGCGGCACCCGCGGCCACGATGCGGCGGTCCGCCGGCTGGCGGAGGCGGCCGGCGCCGCGGTGGTGCTGTCACCGGGCTCGACCGGGGTGCTGCCGGACGCGCATCCGCAGAACATGCATGTCGGCGGCTCCAAGGGTTCGATCAGCGGCAACTACGCGATGGCGCAAGCCGAGCTGCTGATCGTGATCGGCTCGCGCGCAGTCTGCCAGGCGGACTGCTCCGGCATCGGCTACAAGCGCGCCAAGGCCGTCATCAACATCAACGGCGATACCGCCGACGCGGTGCATTACAACAACACGCTGGCGCTCCTCGGCGACATCGGCGTGGTCGCGCAGCGCCTGGCGGAGAAGCTCGAGCGCCGCAACGCCAGCGCCAGCAAGCAGGCATGGCTCGAGAACTGCGCAGCCAAAAAGGCGGAATGGGCGGCGTTCAAGCGCAAGCGCTATGACTGCCCGCCGCTCTCCGACGAAGCATGGGAACGGCCGGTGCTGACGCAGCCCGCCGCGATCAAGATCGTCGCCGATTTCGCCAAGGAGATCGGCGCCGCCAAGTTTTTCGATGCCGGCGACGTGCAGGCCAACGGCTTTCAGATCGTCGAGGACGACCGCACCGGCGACACCTTCACCGAGTCCGGCGCGTCCTATATGGGCTTTGCCGTCAGCGGGCTGCTCGGCAGCGCCGGCGCCGATCAGCCGCGCTACAACATCGCCTTCACCGGCGACGGCTCGTTCATGATGAACCCGCAGATCCTGATCGACGCCGTCGAGCACGGCGTGCGGGCGACGATCGTGATCTTCGACAACCGCCGGATGGCGGCGATCACCGGCCTGCAGCTCGCGCAATACGGCGAGGAGTTCAAGACCAGCGACCGCGTCGCGGTCGATTACGTCGCGCTGGCCGGCGCGGTGTCCGGCGTGCGGGCGCTGTCGGGCGGCACCTCCGCGCAATCGCTGCGCGAGGCGTTGCAGGCCGCGCATGCCCATGACGGGCTTTCCGTCATTCATGTTCCGGTCTATTGCGGACCTGACGAACGGGCGGGTCTCGGCGCCTGGGGCCAATGGAATGTCGGCAACTGGTGCGATGACGTCCAGGCCGAATGGTTGAAGCAGGACATCTGAGCGCGAGGCGGACGCGACCATGTATCACGACAGGGAATTCGGCCTTTACATCGGCGGCGAGTGGAGCTGGGGCTCCGGCAATGGCCGCAAGGACGTGCTCGATCCGGCGACGGAAGAAGTGATCGGCCAGATTCCGGATGCGACGCCGGAGGACATCGACCGGGCGCTGAAAGCCGCGGCCGAGGGTTTCTCCGAATGGCGCCGGGTGCAGCCGTGGGAGCGCAGCGCCAAGCTGCGCAAGGTCGCGGACCTGCTGCGGTCGCGTATCGAGACGCTCGCGGTGACGATGTCGACCGAGACCGGCAAGCCGCTCGCTGAATCCATCGGCGAGTGGAACGCCTGCGCCGACCAGTTCGAATGGTATGCGGAGGAGACCAAGCGCATCTACGGCCAGGTCTATGACGGCCGCGACGCGGTCACGCGCATGGCGGTGATCTATCAGCCGGTCGGCGTCGTCGCCGCGTTCTCGGCCTGGAATTTCCCGGCGCTGCTGCCGGCGCGCAAGCTCGCGGCCGCGCTCGCAGCCGGCTGCGCGGTGATCCTCAAGCCGGCCAGCGAAGCGCCGGCCTGCGCCGCCGCGATCATCGCCGCCTGCCATGAGGCCGGGATTTGTCCCGGCGCCGTCAACATGGTCACCGGCAATTCGGCTCGCATCGCCGAGCAATTGATCCGATCGCCGATCGTGCGCAAGGTGTCGCTGACCGGCTCGACCCCGGTCGGCAAGCAGATCCTGCGGCTGTGCGCCGACGGCGTGAAGAAGGCGTCGATGGAATTGGGCGGCCACGCTCCGGTGCTGGTGTTCGAGGATGCCGATGTCGCCGCCGCGGCGGAAGCCTGCGCCGCCGCCAAGTTTCGCAATTGCGGACAGGTCTGCGCCTCGCCGAGCCGCTTCTTCGTGCAGGAAGCCGCCTACGACCGCTTCGCGACCCGCTTTGCCGAGGTGGCGCGGTCGCTCAAGCCCGGCCGCTTCGACGAGCCCGGCGTCAATATCGGACCGCTTGCCAACAGCCGCGGTCTCGAGCACACCAAGAAGCTGGTGCAGGACGCGGTCGCGCGCGGCGCCGAGGTGCTGGCGGGCGGCAAGCCACCGGCGGACCGCAATCGCGGCTATTTCTTCGAGCCGACGGTGCTCGGCCATGTCGGCGACGATGCGCTGATCATGCAGGAGGAGCCGTTCGCGCCGGTCGCCCCGATCACTCCGTTCAAAACCTTCGACGAGGCGATCGCGCGTGCCAATGCCACGCCGTTCGGCCTCACCGGCTATCTGTTCTCGCGCAGCCAGCGCACCGCGACGCTCGCGGCCGAGGCGCTCGAGGTTGGCATGGTCGGCGTCAACGAGCTCGCGATCGCGTCGGCGGAGATGCCGTTCGGCGGCATCAAGGAAAGCGGCATGGGCCGCGAGGGCGGCAGCCTCGGCATCAAGGACTATCTGGAGCCGAAATTCATCAAGACCCGCTTGGTGTGAGCGGCCGGCGGGGAGCCCGATGACCAAGACCACTGCGCAGGGTTTGGCCGGCGGCCTGACCAACTACGGCGACCGCGATTTCGCGCTTTACCTGCGCAGATCCTTCGCCCGCTCGATGGGCTATTCCAACGAGATGCTGGCGCGGCCGGTGGTCGGCATCGCCTATACGCCGTCGGGGTTCAACAACTGCCACCGGCATTTTCCCGAGCTCCTGGAGGCGGTGAAACGCGGCGTGTTCGCGGCCGGCGGCCTGCCGCTGGAATTCCCCACGGTGTCGCTCGGCGAGGTGTTCCTCAATCCGACCAGCCTGCGATTCCGCAACCTGATGGCGATGGACACCGAGGAGATGATCCGCGCCCAGCCGATGGATGCGGTGGTGCTGATGGGCGGCTGCGACAAGACCGTGCCGGCGCAGCTCATGGGCGCGATCTCGGCCGGGAAGCCGGCGATCCAGCTCATCGGCGGGCCGATGATGACCGGCCGTCATCGCGGCGAGCGGCTCGGCGCCTGCACCGATTGCCGCCGGTTCTGGGCGCAGTATCGTGCCGGCAAGATCGATGGCCCGGAGATCGATCAGGTCGAGGGACGGCTGGCGACGACGAGCGGCACCTGCGCGGTGATGGGCACGGCCTCGACCATGGCCTGCATCGCCGAGGCGCTCGGCATGATCCTGCCCGGCACCGCGGCGATCCCGGCGGTCCATGCCGACCGGCTGCGCGCCGCAGAAGCGACCGGCAAGGCAGCGGTCGGGCTCGCCGGCTCCGGCCTGACGCCGGACAGGATCGTCACCGCGAAGTCGGTCGAGAACGCGCTGCGCATCCTGCTCGCGATCGGCGGCTCGACCAATGCCATCATCCATCTCACGGCGATCGCCGGCCGCGCCGGGCTGCCGGTCTCGCTGGCGCGGCTGAACGAGCTGTCCGACACCACGCCGGTGCTGGTCAACCTGAAGCCGACCGGCGACAACTACATGGAGGATTTCTTCGCCGCCGGCGGCGTCGGCGCGGTGATGCGCGAGATCAAGGACAGCCTGCATCTCGACTGCCTGACGATCACCGGGGAAACCCTGGGCGAGCGGCTTGCCGCGTCGGACGGTTTCGTCGATCACGGCATCATCGCCCGGCGCGAGGAACCGGTGGAGCCGGTCGGCGGCCTGGTCGCGCTGTTCGGCACGCTGGCGCCGCGCGGCGCGATCCTGAAGCGCTCGGCCGCCGATGCGCGGCTGTTCGAGGGCGAGGGCCGCGCCGTGGTATTCGGCTCGCTCGAGGACCTGGCGGCGCGCATCGACGATCCCGGTCTCGATGTCACGCCGGACGATTATCTGGTGCTGCAAAATGCCGGGCCGTTCTCGGCCTCCTGCATGCCCGAGGCTGGCTATCTGCCGATTCCGAAGAAGCTCGCGGCGCGCGGCGTCAAGGACATGGTGCGGCTCTCCGACGCGCGCATGAGCGGCACCGCGTTCGGCACGGTGGTCCTGCACATCACGCCGGATGCCGCCTCCGGCGGGCCGCTGGCGCTGGTGCGCAACGGCGATCGCATCCGCCTGTCGGTGAAGGAGCGGCGGCTCGATCTCCTGGTCGCGCCCGAGGAGCTGGAGCGGCGCCGGCACCAGGCCGGACCGGCCGCGCCGCCGGTGCCGTCGCGCGGCTATGGCCGGCTCTATGCCGAGCAGATCCTCGGCGCCGACGAGGGTTGCGATTTCCGCTTCCTGAAGCCGGTGACGTGATTCGTCCTAGATTTTCGGCAGGCCCAGCTCGTCGACCAGCTTGCGCCACTGCGCCACCTCCTTGGCGATGACGCTGCCGAACTGCTCCGGCGCGTCGATCGGCGACAGGCCGACCGCGGCGAGCTCCTTCTGATAGGCGGCGGACTTCGCGATCCGCACCAGCTCGCTCTGCAGCCGGTCGCCGATCTCGGCCGGTACATTCGCCGGCGCAACCACGCCGTACCAGCTCCAGAAGCCGAAGCCCGGAAACGTCTCGGCCACGGTTTCGAGATCAGGCAGATAGCGTGCGCGCTTCTCGCCGAGGCAGAACAGCGGCTTGATGTTGCCGGCCTGGATGTGCTGCGCGGCGTCGCCATAGGGCGACAGGCCGATGTCGATCTGCCCCGCAAGCAGATCGTTGATGGTGAGCGCCGAGCCGCGATAGGGCACGATGGTGATGTTGATCTTGGTCACCCGCTTCAGATATTCGATCTGCGGCGGCGACTGCACGCCGCAGCTCACGCTCTTGCCGTCGGCGGTGTATTTCATCAGCTCGGCGAGATTGTTGAACGGCGCATTCTTGCGCGCGACGATCAGCAGGTCGGTCGACGCCATCAAGGCGAGCGGCCGGAAATCCTTCTGCAGATCGTAGCCCGGCGCCTTGTAGATCGCGGTGTTCTGCGCGAGCGGCGCCAGCACCGTGAGCAACGTGTAGCCGTCCGGCTCGGCGCGGGCGACGAACTGCGCGCCGATATTGCCGGCAGCGCCGGTGCGATTCTCGACCACGACCGGCTTGCCGAGCACGTCCTGCAGATAGCGGGCCGAGGAGCGCGCCACGAAATCGCTCGGGCCGCCGGCGGCGGCCGGCGACACGATGGTGATCTGGCGGGTCGGATAATCGGATGCTGCCCGCAGCGGCGCCGGCAGCAGCGCGCCGGCGCCGGCAGCCGCGGCTACGGTCATGAAGCCGCGGCGGGAGAGAGTGTCGACGGAACGTGTCTTCCAGGACAAGTCGCAAGTCATGTCGCCCTCCTCAACAATCCGGTTGTGCCGGCATTCTCGATGTCGTGCGGACAGTCTCGTCGTATGGTCCCATCACCCGGAAGCCGGGTGTCGCATTCGCTCCTCAGCTTCCCAGAATCGTCCCCTTCGGCTGCTTGAAGCAGAAATCGGCGATCTCGCCGGCACGCGTGAACCACACCTTGTCCTTGTCCTTGTGGTTGACGCAGTGCTTCAGCGCCTTGGCCAACGGACCGAGCCGGAACGGCTGACCGACGATGAAGCCGTGCAGCGAGGCGCAGAACACCAGCGGCTGCCTGTCCGACTGCTCCAGCAGCGTCTCGAACTGGTCGACCACCATGTCAGCGAATTCGCGGCCGGTGTGATCGCGGTTGATGACAGCGCCGGCGTCATTGAGCTCGAGCGGATAGGGCACCGAGAGGATGTCGCCCGAGCGCGTGCGCATCCACATCGGCTGGTCATCGACCGGCCAGTCGAGCAGGTGGGTGTAGCCGGCTTCCTTGAGCAGGTCGGGCGTCACCTTGGACTCGGCTGCGCCCGGTCCCATCCAGCCGGTGGGGCGCACGCCGACATATTTTTCGATCGTCTTGGTGACGTCGTCGATCATGCGGGCTTCGTCGATCTCCCAGTGGCCGGCCATGGTCTCGGCATTGGTGCGGCCGTGACCGAGCACGTCGTCGCCGCGCTGCTTGATGCGCTGCACGATATCCGGATAGAGCCGCGCCACCTCGCTGTTGAGCAGGATGGAAGCCGGCAGCTTGAGCTGATCCAACAGCTCGAACAGCCGCCAGATGCCGATGCGGTTGCCGTAGTCGCGCCAGGCAAAGTTGCGCGTCGTCGGCGGCCCGCCGCGATGGGTCGGATCCATGCCGCGGCCGGTGAGGAAGGCGAAATGCTCGACATTGATCGCGAGATAGAACGCCAGGCGCTTGCCGCCAGGCCAGCTGTAGTCCTTGCGGCTTTCGATCGAGGAGTAGTCGTAGCGGTTGTGACCCGGAAGCATGACTGGCCTTTCGATAGTCCAAACTGAGAGCGGGATCGCGCGGTGCGTCAGTGCGGCGCGTGATCGCGGCGCGGCGGCATTTCGAGGAACGAGAAGAACGTGTTGTAGAAGCGGTGCTTGTTGAGGCCGAGATGGGTGATGTGCGCGGCGCCTGCCATCACCGTGAACTGCTTGTCGTCGTTCGGCAGCTTGGCGAAGAACTTGAGCAGGTCGTCGAGCGTCGCGATGCCGTCGTGGGCGCCGCGCAGGATCAGCACCGGGAACGGCAGCTTCTCCGGATCGACCACCGGCAGCGCCGAGCACATGTCGACGAAAGTGCCGGACGGCACGCTGTCGCCATAGGAGAGCTGGGAATCGGCCACGGTCTCGGCAACGATGTCCTCCGCGGTGCCGGACATGTCGCGGCTGAAAATGCCGACCAGGTTCTTGCGCTCGAGCTTGCGGGTGTTCGAGGCGCGGTACTCGGCGAGACCCTCGCGGCGCTTCGCCAGCGTCGGCGAGCCCTCGCCGGTCCATACGAAGGCGTCGAGCACCAGGCGGCTGACGTGCTGCGGATAGGCTTGCGCGAACGAGGCGGCGCGCAGCGCGCCCGACGACTGGCCGTAGAAATTGTACTGGGTCTGGCCGGTTTCCTGCTTCAGGATCGGCAGCATCGCGCCGATGTCGTCGACCGCCATCGCGATATTGGAGTTGCTGGCGGTGCGCGACGACTTGCCATAGCCCTCGTGATCGATGGTCCAGACGTCGAAGCCGCGCTCGGCGCAGATGTCCATCATCGAATATTCCGACTCGCGGCCTGGCACCCGCAGGTCATAGCTCGGCAGCGCGCACAGCGAGGAACCGTGGACCAGAATCAGCACCGGCTTGTTCTTCGGCGTGTCCTTGAACTTGCGGAAGACGAACAGCTTCACGTCGCCTTTCTTCGCCCAGTGTTCTTGCGCGGTGATGTTGGACGCCATGTCAGTCTCCTTCTCTGCAAACAGGTGTCAGTGTGCGGCGGTGGGCCGCGCGATCGGCTCCACGGTGCGGGCGATCGCGAGCAGCCGTGCATCGTCGCCCGGCGGCCCGATGAGCTGCAGCCCGACCGGCAGCGCGTCGCGGTCCTGCACCGGGATCGAGATGCCGCATTGCCCGAAGAAATTGCCGGGACGCGTCAGCCTGCCGCTGCGCAGGTTCCAGGCGAGCGCAGCCTCGGCGGTCTGCACCTCGGCCACGGGGCAGGGCAGGAACGGCGTCGTCGGATAGACCAGCGCATCGATGCCGGCCATCATCGCGGCCGCGCTCGCCGTCGCGGCGCGATGCGCGCGCAGCGCTGCCGCAAGCCGCTCCGCTTCCATGCCGAAGGCGACCTCGATGCGCGCCCACGGCACCGGATCGATGGTGTTGCGTCCCGCGGACAGCCGCTCCCGGCTCATCACGGTGACGAACTCGCCAAACAGCAGCGTGCCGAACTGCGCCATCGCCGCGTCGATATCGGGCGTATCGGTTTCGACGATCTCGACGCCGGCGGCACGCAGCCGGTCGAGCGCAGCCTCGACGGCGCGGCGCACCGGCTCGTCGAGCTGCTCGAAGACATAGCGCCGCGGCCGGCCGAGCCGCAGCGCGCGCGGCCGCGGCGGCTCGGCCGAACCGGCGTCGTCCAGCGCGGCAAAGATGACGGCGGCATCCCCGGCCGAGCGCGTGAACACGCCGACGCTGTCCAGCGTCGGCGACAGCGCGAACACGCCCTCGGTCGGCCAGCGGCCGACGGTGCTCTTGAAGCCGACCACGCCGCACAGCGCCGCCGGCAGCCGCACCGAGCCGCCGGTATCGGAGCCGACCGAGAACGCGCACAGGCCGGCTGCCAGCGCCGCCGCCGAGCCGTGGCTGGAGCCGCCGCAGACCCGCTTGACGGTCTCGTCCGCCGGATTCCACGGCATCGGCTTCTTGACGTTGATGGTGGCGCCGGCGAACTCGGTGGTGCGCGTGGTGCCGAGGATGACGCAGCCGGCCCGCTTCAGGCGGCGGATGAAGGCGCCTTCCGGCGGCGTCATGTCCGTCAGGTCGAGGTCGGTGCCGGCGCCATAGGGCAGGCCGTCCACCGCGAAGATCTCCTTGACCGCGACGGGCACGCCCATCAGCGGACCGAGATCGGTGCCGCCGCGCAGCAGCGCGTCGATGCCACGCGCGGTCTCGATCGCGCGCTGCGCCGCGACCATCTTGAACGACTGGATCTTTGCATCGCGCGCCGCGATGCGGTCGAGATAGGCGCGCGTCGCCGCCTCGGCGCTCAGCGTGCCGTCGCGCAGCCGCGCCGCGAAGTCGCGCAGCCCGCCGCCCGCGAGCGGGTCGTCCGGCATGGATCGGTCGGGCGACGTGGCCTGTACTTGCGTGGCCATGGAGCGTCAGCTTCCCGGAATGAGGCCGGGCTCCATCGCGTAGCAATAGTCGGCGATGTCCTCGGCGCGCGTGAACCACACCCGGTCGCGATGCTCGTGGTTGACGATGTGGCTCAATGCCCGGCGCAGAACGGCGAGCCGGAACGGCTGGCCGATGATGTAGGGATGCAGCGAGATGCAGCACACCAGCGGCTGGTGCACGCACTGGCGCACCATCTCGTTGAACTGGTCGACCATCATGTCGCAGAATTCGTGGGTATTGTGCTGGCGCCAGATGATCTGCCCGGCATCGTTGAGCTCGAGCGGATAGGGCACCGACAGGATCGGGCCGGCACGGGTGCGCAGCCAGATCGGCTGGTCGTCGCACGGCCAGTCGAGCAGATAGGTATAACCCGCCTCCTTCAGCAGATCGGGCGTCCAGGCGTTCTCCGCGGCGCCCGCGCCGAGCCAGCCTTTCGGCTTGCGGCCCTCGTGCTTCTCGATCGCGTCGGTGACGTCCTTGATCAGGCGCTGCTCGTCGAGCTCCCACAGCCCGCGCTGGCGCTCGGCGTTGGTGCGGCCGTGTCCCACCACCTCGTCGCCGCGCTCGCGGATGCGCTCGAAGATTTCCGGATGGAATTCATAGAGCAGGCTGTTGACGAGGCAGGAGGTCGACAGCTTGAACTCGTCGAGCAGGTCGAAATAGCGCCAGACGCCGACCCGGTTGCCGTAGTCGCGCCAGGCATAGTTGCGCTGGGTCTGCGGCTCGCCGTGCTTGGTCGGGTCGTGCCCGATGCCGGTGCCGAACGCGAACACCTCGATATTGGTGCCGATCCAGAACGCCAGGCGCTTGCCGCCGGGCCAGGTGTAGTCGGCCCGGCGCGAGATGATGGAGTAATCGTAGCGGTTTGTTCTCGGAAGCATCGTCACTCCGTAGGCAACACGGGAGTCAGTGCGAGAGCTGACTTAGAACCTGCTTTTGCAATGCGATGAAATCCGCGCCGAGCACGTCGCGCGGGCGTGGAATCTTGTTGTCGAGGATGGCCTTGACGTCGCCGGTGGCCGACATGACCATGATCTTGTCGGCGAGGAACACCGCCTCGCCGACATTGTGGGTGATGTAGACCACGGTCTTGCGGGTCTTCTGCCAAATCTCGGTGAGCTGCTGCTGCATGGTGTCGCGCGTCATCGCATCGAGCGCGGCGAACGGCTCGTCCATCAGCAGTACCGTGGGATTGTAGGCGAGCGCGCGCGCGATCGCGACGCGCTGCTGCATGCCGCCGGAGAGCTGGTGCGGGTAGGAATCCGCAGAGCCGCCGAGCTTGACCAGGTTGAGGTGCTGCAGCGCGATCTCGCGCCGCTGGGCGGCCGGCACCCCGCGCACCTCGAGGCCGAACTCGACATTGCGTCGTGCCGTGCGCCAGGGAAACAGTTGCGAGATGTCCTGGAAGACGATGCCGCGGTTGTGGCCTTTGCCGATGGTCGGCTTGCCGCCGACCAGGATGGTGCCGGACTTCGGGGTGATGAAGCCGGCGAGACAGTTGAGCAGCGTCGTCTTGCCGCAGCCGCTCGGACCGAGAATGCACAGGAATTCGGAGGCCTCGAGCTCGAAGGAGAGATTGCGGATCGGCGTCACCACGCCGGAGCGCGTCACATATTCGATGGTGACGTCCCGCACCGAGACCGACTGCGGCTCGCTGTCCTGAAACGACCGTGCTGGAATCGAGGGCGTCGTGGCGGCGTAATCGTCGGCTAGCGTCATGACCTGTCGCTACTTGTCCCGCTTCTCTCGTTCGTGGCGGCAGCGCGGTCATGATGGAGAGCATCTGTATTTCATGTCAAGCGACTTGACAGAGGATCATGCTGCCAGGAAACTTTGCGCTGTCTGAAAGCCGGACCACGACGCGAGCCGCAATGCTCGGACGCTTGCATGCCTTCACGCCAACGGAGCCGACAATGACGACACCCCTCTCGAAACGCCGTTTCCTGCAAGCCGGAGCCGCCGCCGCGGCTGCGATCACGCTGCCGCATGGCCGCGCCCGCGCAGCGCTCGGTCCGCTCAATTTCGGCTACATGATCACCACCTGGGGTGCCGTCGGCATGGTGGCGGAGGAGCTCAAGCTGTTCGACAAGCACGGCGTCGACGTCAACATCTACAAGTTCGATTCCGGCACCGCGGTGCGCGACGCGCTGGTCGCCGGCCGCATCGATATCGGGGTGAGCTCGACCTCGTCCTTCATCCTCGCCGCCAACAAGCGCGAGATGGCGGCGATCGCCACCGTGGCCTATTCCGGCGCGTCGAACAGCATCATGGTCCGGGCCGGCGCCGCCGACATCAAGGAGGTCAAGGACCTGCGCGGCCGCAAGGTTGCGACGCAGTTCGGCGCCGGCGCCGATTACACGTTCCAGAACCAGCTATTGCCCAAGTTCGGCCTCAAGCCGTCCGAGCTGCAACTCGTCAACGTCAAGTTCGCCGACCATATCGCCGCGGTGGCGAGCGGCTCGGTCGACGCCTTCGTCGGCACCGAGCCGTTCCCGTCGGTGGCGGAGCACAACAAGATCGCGCGGACGCTCGTCACCTTCGAAAAGTACGACATCGTGCCGGTGATTCTGTCGATCAACCAGCGCGTGCTGGCGGAGAAGGAGGCGGCCGTGGTCGCCTTCATGAAAGGCTGGCTCGACGCCGTCGCTGTGTTCAAGAACGATCCGGCCAAGGCCGCCAACATCGTCTGGAAGCAGTTCCAGTCGCGCGGCTACAATCTGCCGGAGACGGTGATCCGCTCGGCGCTCGACAAGCTCGGCGTCAATCCCGACTATATCCCGGCGCTGGAGCCCTATCTCACCGAGCAGGCGCAGATCCTGGTGCAGGAGAAGAAGATCAGCGCCGTGCCCGACTGGAAGGAGTCGCTGAACCGCGCCGTCATCCAGAAAGCGCGCCAAGGCTGACCGCCCGATATGTTCGCGTTCTGGCGCGTCGAGCGCACGATCATCTCGCTCAGCTCTTTCGTGCTGGGTGCCGTGCTGTGGGAGGGGATCGCGCGCTCCGGCTACTTCCCGCCCGCGTTCTTTCCCGATCTCGGCACCATCGCGAGAAGCTTCATCAATCTCGTCGAATCCGGCGTGCTGCTGACCTCGGCGCTCGGCACCATGTCGCGGCTGCTCACCGGATTCTTCTTCGCGGTGATCTTCGGCATCGGCCTCGGCATGATCATGGGCCGGTTCCGCTGGGCGGAGGACGTGTTCCTGCCGCTGGTCAGCATCATCTACCCGATCCCGGCGCTCGCCTATGCGCCGCTGTTCGTGCTGTGGTTCGGGCTCGGCAACCTGCCGTCGGTGCTGATGGTGGCGCTCGCCGGCACCTTCACCATCGCCATCAATGTCTGGAAGGGCGTCGCCGCGGTGAAGCCGATCTGGATCCGATCCGCCGAAGGCATGGGCATCAGCGAGCAGGGCCTGTTCTGGCGCGTCATCCTGCCGGCGTCGCTGCCCTACACCTTGACCGGCCTGCGGCTCGGCATCGGCGCGGCGTGGCGGGTGCTGGTCGGCGTCGAGATGCTGACCGCGGTCGATTACGGCCTCGGCTCGCTGATCTTCGGCGCGCAGAAATTCCTCAACACCGACGTGATGCTGTCCGGCATCCTGGTCATCGCGGTGCTCGGCTTCACCATCGAGCGGCTGGTGTTCGAGCTGATCGAGCGGCGGACCCTGGTCCGCTGGGGGATGATGACGACGTGACGCTGTCCCGGCCCCAGGTGAGATTTCTGCGCGGCGTATCCGGCATCGCCGGCGCGCTGCTGACGTGGCAGCTGCTGGCTCACAGCGGACTGTTCCCGCCGGGCTTCACGCCGACCTTGCCGGAGATCGCGAGCGCCGCCGTGCGGATGATCGGCGAGGGACAGATCTTCATCCATATCGCCTACACGATGGCGCGGGTGCTCGGCGGCATGGTGCTGGCCGTGGTGATCGCGGTGCCGATCGGCATCGCCATGGCGCGCGCGCCGCGGTTCGAGCGCTTCTACATCTATCCGCTGAGCGCGCTGATGCCGATCCCGTCGCTGGCCTGGGTTCCGCTGTTCATCATCTGGCTTGGGCTCGGCAATGCCACCACGCTGCTGGTCGTGACCTATGCGGCGATGTTCCCGATGATCTACAATGTGTGGACCGGCGTGCGCTCGATCAACCCGATCTGGATGCGCTCGGCGATGGGCATGGGCGCCAATGCGCGGCAGACCTTCTGGAAGGTGGTGATCCCCGCCTCGTTTCCCTTCATCATCACCGGCGTGCGGCTGTCGTTCGGCCGCGCCTGGATGGCGGTGATCGGCGCCGAGCTGCTGGCGGCGACCGATTGGGGCCTCGGCCGGCTGGTGTTCGAGGCCAAGGAATGGCTGACGATCGACGTGATGCTCAACGCGCTCGCGGTCATCGGCCTGCTTGGCCTGTTCTTCGAGAAGGTCGTCTTTCAAACCATCGACCGGATGACGGTGCAGCGCTGGGGGATCGTGCGGGATAACGAATAGCCTGCTTGATCGGTCCGGCGATCGATGCCAAAGCGTTGCCGACGATCGGCAATAACGAGCTTGACGAATGGCACTTGCGAAACGACCAAAACCGCGGCCCGCCCGCAGCCGCACTCCCGAACGCGCCCGCAAAGTCATGCCCGCACGGCCGCGCGCGCCCGGCCGCAAGCCTCACGGCAACGGCACGGAGCGGGACTGCGAGGTGCGCATCGGCATGCGGTTGAAGCATGCGCGGCTGTCGAAAGGCTACACGCTGCAGCAGCTTGCCGACATCGTGCAGTGTTCCGAAAGCATGATTTCCAAGGTCGAGAACGACAAGCTGCGGCCGTCGATCGCGATGCTGCATCGCTTCTCGCAGGCGCTGGAAACCAACATCGCGGCGCTGATCTCGGAGCCGGACCCGAATGGTCAACTGGTCAACATCATCCGCGGCGAGCAGCGGCCGCGCATCCACGTCGATCCTGAATGGCAGGGGGCGGAGGGCGTCTGGCTCGAGCGCGTGATCCCGCCGACGGTCGGCGGCCTGCTGCAGGCCCATGTCCTCAACCTGGCGCCGAACGGCCGCAGCGATGGCCTGATTACCCATACCGGCGAGGAACTCGGCTTCGTCATCACCGGCGAGGTCGAATTGGAAGTCGCCGATGCCATCTACAGCCTCAAGGCGGGAGACTCGTTCTTCTTCCCGTCGTCGCTGGAGCACGGCTACCACAACAAGAGCAAGCAAGTGACCCGCATCCTGTGGGTCAATACGCCGCCGAGCTTCTGATCGCGATGCGGTCCGGCGGCCTTGCTGCCGGACCTAAGCGAGCCTGACCAGGCCGGGCACGTCCTTGCCGAGCGCCTCGAACACCTTGCCAACGATGCCGCGGGCATCGAGCCCGGCCTTGGCGTACATCGCCGCCGGCGTGTCCTGATCGATGAACACGTCGGGCAGCACCATGGTGCGGACCTTGACGCCGCGATCGAGCATGCCGTGCTCGGACAACGCCTGCAGCACATGGCTGCCGAAGCCGCCGATCGCGCCTTCCTCGATGGTGATCAGCACTTCGTGCTCGCGCGCCAGCCGCAGCACCAGGTCGAGATCGAGCGGCTTGGCGAAGCGGGCATCGGCAACGGTCGCCGACAATCCCAGAGAGGCGAGCTCGTCGGCGGCCTTCAGGCATTCGCCGAGCCGCGCCCCGAACGACAGCAGCGCAACCTTGGTGCCCTCGCGCAGCACGCGGCCCTTGCCGATCTCGAGCGGCACGCCCGCGGCCGGCATTGCGACGCCGAGCCCTTCGCCGCGCGGATAGCGCACCGCCGAGGGGCGGTCGTCGATCGCGGCGCAGGTCGCGACCATGTGCACCAGCTCGGCCTCGTCGCCCGCCGCCATCACCACGAAGCCCGGCAGGCAGCCGAGATAGGCGACGTCGAACGAGCCGGCATGGGTGGGGCCGTCGGCGCCGACCAGCCCGGCGCGGTCGATCGCGAAGCGTACCGGCAGCGACTGGATGGCAACGTCGTGCACCACCTGGTCATAGGCACGCTGCAGGAACGTTGAATAGATCGCCGCGAACGGCTTGTAGCCTTCGGCGGCAAGCCCGGCGGCGAACGTCACCGCGTGCTGCTCGGCGATGCCGACGTCGAAGGTGCGGCGCGGAAATTCCTTCTGGAACAGGTCGAGCCCGGTGCCGGACGGCATCGCGCCGGTGATGGCGACGATCTTGTCGTCCTTCTTGGCCTCGCGGATCAGGCTTTCGCCGAACACCTTGGTGTAGCTCGGCGCGGTGGTCTTGGATTTCGCCTGCGCGCCGGTCTTGACGTCGAACTTGACCACCCCGTGGTACTTGTCGGCCGAAGTCTCCGCGGGCGGATAGCCCTTGCCCTTCTGGGTCACGACGTGGACCAGGATCGGCCCGCTCTCGGCATCGCGGACATTGCGCAGCACCGGCAGCAGGTGATCGAAATTGTGGCCGTCGATCGGCCCGACATAGTAGAAGCCCAGCTCCTCGAACAGCGTGCCGCCGGTCCAGAAGCCGCGCGCGAATTCCTCGGCGCGCTCGGCCTTCTCGCCGAAGAATTTCGGCAGCCTGTGCGCGAGCTGCTTGCCGATGTCGCGCAGCGTCCGGTAGGTCTTGCCGGAGATCAGCCGCGCCAGATAGGACGACATCGCGCCGACCGGGGGCGCGATCGACATGTCGTTGTCGTTGAGGATGACGATCAGCCGCGAATTCATCGCGCCGGCATTGTTCATCGCCTCGTAGGCCATGCCGGCCGACATCGCGCCGTCGCCGATCACGGCGATGACGTTGTTGTGGCGGCCGTCGAGGTCGCGCGCCACCGCCATGCCGAGCGCGGCGGAGATCGAGGTCGAGGAATGCGCGGCGCCGAACGGGTCGTATTCGCTCTCGGCGCGCTTGGTGAAGCCGGAGAGGCCGCCGCCCTGGCGCAGGGTGCGGATGCGGTCGCGCCGGCCGGTCAGGATCTTGTGCGGATAGGCCTGGTGGCCGACGTCCCAGATCAGCCGGTCGTGCGGGGTGTGGAAGACGTGGTGCAGCGCCACCGTCAGCTCGACCACGCCGAGCCCGGCGCCGAGATGGCCGCCGGTGACCGCCACGGCATCGATGGTCTCGCGCCGCAGTTCGTCGGCCAGTTGCGGCAACTGATCGTCGGCAAGCTGGCGCAGATCGGCTGGCGTGCGGATGCGGTCGAGCAGGGGTGTGTTGGACGGGGACAAAGGCGCTCCGACTTCAGGGCACCCGGCTTGGCGGCGGATCGGTGGCGGGCGCACTGCGACATCTATACCACATCAAAACCGGCGGCAATTCGGCTGAAAGGACAAGCAGCTAGGCCACCCTCCACGGGGCTCGGGCGGGCGGCCCGCGGGCGGGGGGGCGTTATCCGCCCGCCGCCAGCACCGCGGCCGGATTGCGGGCCCGTTCGCCGAGCCGGAACGGCCCGCAGCAGATCATGAAATAATCGTAGGCCGCGCCGCGGCGCTCATTCGCCATCAGGAACTGGAAGTGGACCCGGAAGAACCGCCACCGGAACCGGGGATAGCTTTCCGGCCGGATGATGTCGCGGAACCTCACCGGCACCACGGTCGGATTGCGCCGCGCCGCGCCGAGGTCGATGCCATGGCCGGAGACGGGGTCGAACGGATAGAAGTTCATCACGTCCTTGCGCGACTGGTAGTCGATCCAGTCGAGGTCTTGCGCCAGCGCCAGCGCCCGCAGCCGCTCGCGGAAGGCGTCCGCCGCCGGGTTGAAGCCGATGATCGGCAGGTTGGCCCCGACCGTCAGCAGAGCGAGGTGCCGGCCGCGCGCAAAGGCGGGGTCGCGGGCGAGCGCGCGGCCGATCACCTCGACCGCCACGAACGAGCCGGAGCTGTGGCCGACCACGACGATCTCGTCGGCCTCGGAGCCGCGCACGGTCTGGATCAGGTCGTCGGCGAACAGCTCGAACCGCTCCTCCCAGTCCGGCCGCCGGCCGTGGACGAACTGGTGGGTCGAGGCGACGTCGTCGAACATGTAGAGCATGTAGGACAGCGGCTCGGTCCGGCGCACGATGACGACGAAGGCGAGGACGCAGGCTGCAATGCCGACGAGCCAGGCCAGCAGCGGCGGCGCAAGGAACGCGGCGAGCGCGCCGAGCCCGGCGCCGATCAGCGCTGCCGCGATCAGGTTCGTGGTCAGGATCACGAACGGATAGAGCATGAACAGCGCGAACCGCCAGTGGGCGCGCGCGATCCGCGCATAGACGCCGTTGGCGATCGAGCCCAGAAAGCCGCCGAGCGCATAGAGCGTCTTCCACCAGGCCGGCCGCGCGAAGTCGCGGCGGATGATGTCCTCCCAGCGCAGGAACTCGTAGGTGGTGTGCACCGTCCAGCGGTCGCCCGACGTGTCGAGCGTCCAGGAGGTGGAGAAGCGGTCGTCGGCATTGACGATCTTGCCGACCTTGCCGGTCAGGCCGTAGAGCGCGCGGAACTTTCGGTATTCGCTGCGGAACAGCCGGTAATATTCGGCGAGGCCGCGCGGATCGTAGCCCTGCACATAGATGACGTGGCGGCGACGCACCGGCCCCTGCAGATTGCCGGTGTCGTTGCGGCCCGCGCCGTCAATCGACATCGAGCGGCTCGGTCCCGCCGGGCTTGCCGTTGGCGCCGAGGGTGATCTTCTCGACGCGTGCTTCCGCCTGCGCCAACAGTTCCTCGCAGCGCTTCTTGAGCAGTTCGCCGCGCTCGTAGATCGCCACCGATTCCTCGAGCGGGACCTTGCCCTCTTCGAGCTTCTTCACGATCGATTCGAGCTCCTCGATCGCGCGTTCGAACGGCAGCGTGCTGATGTCGGTCTCGGCCATGGTCTCTCCAGCTCCGGCAGGTCGCCCGGTTCGGGCGCGGCTGTCAACCCCCGGAAAACGCGCGCTTCTATCCCCGCATCAGCGTACCGACATGCGCGGCAGCCGACCCCATCAGCCCGCGCAGGTCGTAGCCGCCCTCGAGCAGCGAGATGATGCGGCCGCCGGCGCGCTTGTCGGCGATCTCCATCAGCTTGCGGGTGACCCAGGCGAAATCGTCCTCAACCAGGTTGAGATTGGCGAGCGGATCGCGCTCATGGGCGTCGAAGCCGGCCGAGATCAGCAGCAGGTCGGGCTGGAACGCCGTGAGCCGCGGCAGGATCACGGTCTCGACCGCGTGGCGGAACTCCTTGCCGCCGTCGCCCGGCCGCAGCGGCGCATTGACGATGGTGTCGTGCTCGCCGCGCTCGCTGGCGGCCCCGGTGCCGGGATAGAGCGGCATCTGATGCGTCGAGCAGTACATCACCGTGGGATCGCGCCAGAAGATCTCCTGCGAGCCGTTGCCGTGATGCACGTCGAAATCGACCAGCGCGACCCGGTCAATGCCGTGCTTCTTCTGCGCGTAGCGCGCGGCGATCGCGGCGCTGTTGAAGATGCAGAAGCCCATCGGGGTCGCAGTTTCGGCATGGTGGCCGGGCGGCCGCATCGCGCAGAACGCATTGTCCGCTTTCTTCGCCACCACGTCGTCGATGGCGCGGGTGGCGCCGCCGATGCAGCGCAGCGCCGCCTCGAAGGTGCCCGGCGACATCACGGTGTCGTTGTCGAGGCCGACCAGGCCCTCTTTGGGCGCATTGTCGCGGATGCTCTCGATGTAGCTCATCGGATGGCATAGCGCGACGGTGTCGAGATCCGCCATCGGCGCCTGCTCTCGCAGCAATCCCTGGAAGTCGTCATGAGCCCAGACCTTATCGAGCGCGCGGATGCGGTCCGGCCGCTCCGGGTGTCCGGGCGGCGTGAGATGGTTGAGCGACGACGGATGGGTGATGAGGAGCGTGGTCATTGACATTATCTATAGTGCAGGGGCGGCAGGAGCCAGCCCTCGCACCTTACTCCTTTGCCGCGAGGCGGACACCGGACGGCGGCGGTATCTCGTCCGGGACGAAGAAATCCGGCGACAGCGGCTCATGCGGATCGACGCGGTAGCGGTCGAAATCGGTCACACCCTCGCCGGCGAGGAACGTGTCATCGATCAGGAAATGGCCGGTAAAATCCACCGGCTTGTGGAACACCGCATAGGCGGCATCGGCCACGATATCCGGCGTGCGCGACATCCGCATCACGCGGTCGCCGCCCAGCAGGTTCCTGACCGCTGCGGTGGCGATGGTGGTGCGCGGCCACAGCGCGTTGACCGCGACCTTGCCGCGCAGCTCGCCGGCAAGCCCGAGCGCGACCATGCTCATGCCGAACTTCGCCATGCTGTAGCCGGTCGAGGGCGCGAACCACTTCTCCTTCATGTCGAGCGGAGGCGACAGCATCAGGATGTGCGGGTTCTGCGCTTTCAGCAGATGCGGGATCGCGTATTTCGACACCATGAAGGTACCCCGCGCATTGACCTGATGCATCAGGTCGAAGCGGCGCATCTCGGTCTGCGCGACCGGCGTCAGCGAGATCGCGCTCGCATTGTTGACGACGATGTCGATGCCGCCGAAGGCCGCGGCGGTGCGCCCGATCGCCTCCTGCACCGCAGGCTCGTCGCGCACGTCGACCGCGAGCGCCAGCGCCCGTCCGCCGGCGGCCTCGATCTGTTGTGCGGCGGTATGGATCGTGCCTTCGAGCTTGGGATGCGGTTCTGTCGTCTTCGCCGCGATCGCGATGTTGGCGCCGTCCTTCGCTGCGCGCAGCGCGATCGCCAGTCCGATGCCACGCGAGGCACCGGTGATGAACAGGGTCTTGCCGGCGAGAGACATCGCTAACCCAGCGTCGCGGCAGCCGTGAGCACGCTGTCGGCGCCCTCGACGACGATGCGCTCGAGGCCGCCGGCCTGCACCGCGACCTGCTCGGCGAAGGAGCGCGCGGTCGCGACCCGCGCGGCCGCGCCGCCGGCGCCTTGCAGCGCGGCGAGCGCTTCCCGGGCCAGCAGGCCGCCGCCGGCAGCGATGCTGAACAGCCGCAGATAGGGCACGGCGCCGGCAAGCGCCACATCCGAGCTTTTCTGCGCCTGAAGCCATTGCGTCGCGCGCTCCAGGCTGTCGAGCGCCTCGGTGAGCCGGGCGCCGGTCGCGCCGAATGCCGGATCGTTCGTCGCCTGCACCGCGCGGACGATGCCGCGCAACTCGTCCAGATAAGCGGCGACGGCGCGGCCGCCGTCGAGCGGCAGCTTGCGGGTGACGAGGTCGATAGCCTGGATGCCGTTGGTGCCCTCATAGATCGCGGCGATGCGCGCGTCGCGGTAGTGCTGCGCTGCGCCGGTCTCCTCGATGAAGCCCATGCCGCCATGCACCTGCATGCCGAGCGAGGCGACCTCGATGCCGATATCGGTCGAGAACGCCTTGGCCAGCGGGGTCAGCAGCGAGGCGCGATCATGCGCGGTGCTGCGCTCGGTCTCGCTACCTGCGCGCTCGGCGCGGTCGATCGCGACCGCGGTGGCATAGCAGATGGTGCGGGCGGCGCAGGTGAGCGCGCGCATGGTCATCAGCATGCGCTGCACGTCCGGATAGTCGACGATCAGCTTCGGGCCCTGCTTGCGGCTGCGCGCATAGGCGAGCGCCTGCTGGCTGGCGCGCTCGGCGATGGCGACGCCCTGCAGGCCGACCGAGAGGCGGGCGCGGTTCATCATCCGGAACATCGCCTGCATGCCTTTGTGCTCTTCGCCGACGAGATAGCCGACGGCGCCGCCGTGGTCGCCGTAGACCATGGTGCAGGTCGGCGAGCCGTGGATGCCCATCTTGTGCTCGATCGAATGCGCACGCAGGTCGTTGCGCTCGCCCGGCGTGCCGTCGGGCTTGAGCAGGAATTTGGGGACCAGGAACAGGGAGATGCCCTTGGTGCCTGCCGGCGCGCCGGGCAGCCGCGCCAGCACGAAATGGATGATGTTGTCGGTGAGATCGTGCTCGCCGTAGGTGATGAAGATCTTCTGCCCGGTGATGCGATAGCTGCCGTCGGCGGCGCGCTCGGCGCGGCTGCGCAGCGCGCCGACATCGGAGCCGGCCTGCGGCTCGGTCAGTTCCATCGTGCCCATCCATTCGCCGCTGACCAGCTTGGGGAGATAGGCCGATTTCAGCGCGTCGCTGCCGAAGGCGGCGAGCGCCTCCACGCCGGCCATGGTCAGCACCGGACCGATGCCGAAGGCCATCGCGGCCGAGTTCCACATCTCGACGCAGGCGGCATTGACCGCCTGCGGCAGTCCCTGTCCGCCCCATTGCGTCGGCGCGGCTAGGCCGTTCCAGCCGGCCTGTGCCCAGGCGGCGTAGGCCTCCTTCCAGCCGGGAGGCGTGGCGACGGCGCCATCCTTGAACGGCGTGCCGAAGGTGTCGCCGACACGGTTGAGCGGCGCGATCACATCGGCAGCGAAGCGGCCGGCTTCCTCCAGCACGGCACGCACGTCGGTCTCGGTGAGATCGCCATAGAGGCCGTCGCGCAGCGCCTCCCCGAAGCCAGAGGACTGGAACAAGGTGAAGACGATATCGGAGATCGGCGCGCGATATGTCATGGAATTGGAATCATGGAGCTGGATGTCACGGGACTCATGCCATGGCGCTAATCTAGCGGGCGTCGGCAGGCCGTCAAAATCGCGGCGCGTCGCGGCCGCGCCACGGCGGGTTGGGGAAGGGAAGCACTGGCCGAATGTCGCCGGGATCCGGGGAAAAGCCGCGCCATCCGGGTCCACACGGCTCTCCGGCGTTGATCGCGAGCGCCCCCGCGGCTAGTTTCCGCCCGCCGCGCCGGACCGCGGCGTTGGGGCGTAGCCAAGTGGTAAGGCAGCGGATTTTGATTCCGCCATTCCCTGGTTCGAATCCAGGCGCCCCAGCCAGTCACTAGCCGGTCTAGGCGCTGGCGCCGCTCGCTTGGCAGCTCGACGCAGTGCACGAGGCGGCCTCGATGCTTCTCTCTGTCATGCGCTGTACTCGTCGTATCTGATTGCGACGGACTTCGATGTCATGAGGGCGAAGTGACAAGCCGCGCGAAGCTCATATTAACATGTGCGGTCGTTGCCGGATCGTTGATTAGTAATTTCATCGCCGATTGGCAATTCATATTCCGATCCAAGCGGATGGCGCGAGACGCATCTATGCAAGCACAAGGTTCGCGGCGCTCGAATGTCTAACTGCCAGCATGAATTATTATCTGCGGTTGGTGCAACAACATCCAATAAGCGAACACATCACGCTCGACGTGCGCGCGCTTGTCGATACGGCGTCCGCGCGAATAGTCGTCGAAGAGAAGATAGTCGTTTCAGCGCATTCAGCTCCGCTACGCGTTAACGTAACTCCTTATCACGACAGAGAGAGGTGGTCCCGGTTTGTGAGACAGCTGGCTAAGGTGGATTTGCCGATGAGAAGGATGATCCACTATGAGGACGCGGAGACGGTTTTCGTCTGAGTTCAAGGCCAAGGTGGCGCTTGAGGCGATCA
>Ga0180222_1001603_pt1 | contig 22452 bp, 17 predicted proteins | sample eDN5th37CKraftOP_FD_151336 | JGI IMG/M metagenome (GOLD analysis project Ga0180222, IMG submission 151336) | Enriched Organic Plus compost microbial communities from Emeryville, California, USA - eDNA 5th pass 37_C Kraft OP (version 2) (version 2) ... | reverse complement strand
GGAGCACGCCGGCGCTGTGCGGAGCCACGCTCAGGCCCGCCACCCGCCGGCACGCGGCGCGATGCGCCTCATGGCAGCGCGCCCCCGCCCGCAAGCCGCCGATCCTGCCATCGCCCCTTCTCCCCCCTTTTTGTTCAGGCATGATGCCCACCGCCGCCGCGCATGCAAGCCGCGGATGGAAAAGTTCTCGGTCAATCGCCCCCAACCGGTGTAGGGCGGACGAAAGCCTTTCGGGAGAATGGAATTGGGGCCAGGCATGGAATTGGGGAACCCGCCGTCCGGAGCCGTTGCCCCCTTGCCGGAGGCGAGCGCGGCGCCCGCCTCGACGCCGTCGCCGGCCGCATCCGATCCCTCCACCTGGCCGGAGTGGGCAAAACCATCGAGCAGCCGGATGGTCGACGTCGGCTGGCTGCTCGAAACCGATCAGGCGCGCTTCGTGTGGGGCGAGCCGCGCCGCATCGCGCGCGGCGATCCGCCGCCCGCGCATGCCAAGGCGGTGAGCTACTGCCCCGCCGTCGTCGACCATGAAGGCCGGATGTTCGATATACCCTGCCCGATCGACCTCAAGCTCGGCTTCCGCAAGGACGCGCAGGGCAAGGCTTCGCTGGTGAATCTCGACGGCGACCAATCCTCGATCCGCAATAAGACTCTGAACGCGATGATCTCGCTGGTGGGGCAGAAGGAGTGGCGGCATCCCGAGCGGCCGATCCTCCAGCTCATCACCCCCTATGTCTTCCTCGCCGACGAGCCGGTCTACATGACCCAGCTGCCGCCGATGACGCACTACCGGCCCGATCCCTGGCCGGGCCAGCTGATCGCCGGCCGGCTGCCGATCCATATCTGGCCGCGACGGATGATGTGGGCGTTCGAATGGTATGAGCCCGCCAAGCCGCTCGTGCTGCGGCGCGGCGAACCCTGGTTCCACGTGCGCTTCGAGACGCATGATCCCGCCCGGCCGGTGCGGCTGTTCGAGGCGGAACTGACGCCGGATCTCAAGGAATATCTGGAAGGCATCCGCGGTGTCGCCAACTATGTCGACCGCACCTTCTCGCTGTTCAAGGTCGCCGAGGAACGGCGGCCACCGACCCTGCTCAAGCGCAAGCTGCGCGGCGGCACGGACGAGCAGGTGACGCCCGACATGCGCTGAGAGCCGGCGCTTCGGGGCAAATCCCGGGCGTCAGGCGGTTGCCGCCGTCTCTTCCTCTATGGGAAGCGTGGCCGCGCGATAGGACTGCACCCCATCGGCGAGATAGATGCTGTTCGCCTCGCGCAGCTTCGCGCCTTCCTCGTCGTAGAGGAAGGGCAGATAGGCATAGCGCCGGCCGCGGCGCACGGGCAGCGCCTCGTGCAGCATCGAGCAGGAGAAGACGATCGCGCCGCCGGTCGGGGCGCGATAGGCGCGCGGACCATATTCGGGGAAGCGCAGCTCGCCGCCCTCATACTCCTCGGCGTTGAGGTTGATCGTCACCGCGAAGCGGCGATGCGCGGTGCCCTTGGTGGTATTGTCGCGGTGTGGCCGGAAATAGCCGCCGCTCTCCCCGTCATAGCAGGCGACGATGTGCCGCTCGATGCGCGTCGCGCTATATTGGAAGGCGTGGCGGACACGCGGCACGAGCCGGCTGTTGATGCGGCCGACCAGCGCGCGCCGGAGCCGTTCGTCCTCGATCGTATAATCGCGTCGCCGCTTGTGGGTGGCGTCGGTCATATAGACGGTCTTGCCGTCGACTTCGCGCATGAAGCCCGATTCCGCGCCGCCGTTGCGTTCGTAAAGATCGATCAGCCGCCGGCACAGCTCCGGCTCGAAGACGCGCGGCACCTGGAGCACCGGTGCCCACAGGCCGTCGAGCGGCTCCGCCCTGAGCTGCTCGAGATGCGCGATCGCACGCGCGCCGTCGCGGATCGCATAGGCGCCCGCGACCTGCAGCGTGTGATCGAGCACGAGCCAGTGCGGCCGATAGCTCTGGGGCTCCTCGGCCTCCGGCGCCGCGCCATAGGCCATGCTCACCGCGCGATCGTAATCGAGCAGGAAGCGGAAGCCGGGGAGCTGCGGCACGATGCGCCGCCGCGCGGCATCCTCGGGATCGATGGTGACGCCGAAGAAGCAGGCCGTGGCATCGTCGAACAGCGGCCGGTGCGCCGCGGCGAGATCGAGCGCCTCGCGACAGAGCGGATTGGCCGCGCTGCCGAAGAACAGCATCAGGATCGGCCGGCCGGCGCTCGTGTCGAACACATAGTTCGGATTGCCCTGCAACGCGGGCGCCCGGAAGGACGGTGCGAATTCGCCCGGCAGCAGCGGCACCTTCCTTCGCGCTTCCCCCGACATAGATCCTCCCGATCACAGCTGTTCCGGCGGCATCCACGAGGTGTTGCCGGATGCCATGTTCTTTCGAATTGCGCTGGCAAATGCAATCTTCCGCGCCGTCGCGTCGGCCGACGACAGCCACAAATGCGTCACCCGAGCGCAAGATGCCTGCAACCCGTCCGTCACCCGGATGTCATCCCGGCCCCCTACCCCGCCGCCGGAACCCAGGGGAAATCGGATGCGCGCTTCATCATATCTCACCATTGCCACGCTCCTCGGCCTGGGCGGCGGCGCGATCGCCGCGCCGGCATGGGCCGAGGACGCGGCTCCGACCGACGCGGACATCGTGGTCACCGGCCAGCGCGCGCAGCAGGAGCGCTCGATCGAGGCCAAGCGGACGGCGATCGGCGTGCTCGACGTGTCCGCGGCCGACGAGATCGGCCGCCTGCCGGACCGCAACGTCGCCGAGGTGGTCGAGCGCCTGCCGGGCGTCGGCGTCACCTATGATCAGGGCGAGGGCCGCTACGTCGCGATCCGCGGCGTTCCCTCCACGCTCAATGGCTATACGGTCAACGGCTTCGAACTCGGCGCGCCGGACGGGCAGACCCGCTCCGTACCGCTCGACATCGTCTCGGGCCAGCTGCTCAACCGGGTCGAGGTGGCCAAGGTGAAGACCGCCGACCAGGACGGGCAGGGCATCGGCGGCACGATCAACCTCGTCACCCAGACCGCCTTCGATTACAAGGAGCCGTTCGCGCTCGTCGTCAATGCGCAGGCCGGCTACCAGGATCTCAAGCAGAACAAGGTGCCGGTGCGCGCCGACGCCTCGATCGCCAAGCGCTTCGGCGCGGACGAGCAGTTCGGCATCGTGCTCGGCGGCAGCTATTCGGACCGCACCTACACCAGCTACGGCTTTTATCCCGACGACTGGCGCCCGCTCGACGGCTTCGCGCGCGGCGGCGCGCCGACCAACATCAAATATACCAACTACACGCTCGAGCGCGAACGGATCGGCGCATCCGGATCCTTCGACTGGCGGCCCAACGATCGGCATCAATTCTATGTGCGGGGCATCTACAGCAAGTTCACCGAGCATGAGATCCGCCCCCGCTACCGGCTGGATTTCGCCACGGACGCGATCGTCAATGCGGGCAATCTCCACCTCAATCCGGACGGCCTGACCGGCACCGCCACCGGCACGGAGCGGCGCGAGGACCTGAGGCTCGACGACAAGACCAAGTCGACATTGATGGTGATGGCCGGCGGCACCAGCCGCTTCGGCGACCTCACCCTCGATTATGGCGCGGCGCGCGTTCACAACCGCGTCACCGATCGCTATCCGCTCTGGCAGTTCCGCTGCAATCCGGGCACGGTCGATTTCGATTTCACCGATACCCTCTACACCGCGGTGCCGCGCACCGAATGCACCGCGGATCAGATGCAGTTCCGCCAGTACAGCGATTTCAATCAGCGCGGCACGGAGGATATCTGGCAGGGCCGGATCGACGCGACCTGGCGACTGAACGGCATCGGCCGGGAGAGCGTGCTGCGCTTCGGCGGCAAATACCGGGATTCCGGACGGAAGTTCGATCAGGACAATGACGTGTGGAACCGCGGATCGACGGGCGCCACGCGCTTCACGCTCGGCCAGTTCGATCTCCAGGGCAGGAATTACTGGATCTATCCGGGAGACGATGGCACCGGCTATTTCAACGGGCCGACGATCGACCCGAAGGCGATTGAGGCCTTCACCGAACAGTATCTGAACAGTCCCTATTTCGTGAAGGATGCGGCGACCAGCCTCGCCAACGACACGCTGGCCGACTTCACCCTGCATGAGAAGGTCGCCGCCGCCTATGCCGAGGCCAATCTCGACTTCGGCGCGGTGACGGTGACGGCCGGCCTGCGCTACGAATATACCAGGCTCGCCATCCGCGGCTTCCAGCTGCAGGACGGGACAGTGATCAACCCGGTGCGGAGCCGCACCCATTATGACAATCTGCTGCCCAGCCTGATTGTCCGGATCAGGCCGACCGACCGCACGATCTTCCGCCTTGCCTATACGCGCAGCCTCGGCCGGCCGGAATATAGCGACCTTTCGCCGGGTGGCTCGCTGAGCACAGACGAGGACGGCGCACTCTCGCTCGGCAATCCGGCGCTCAAGCCCTATGTGTCGGACAATCTCGACGCCACCGCGGAATGGTATTTCACCAAGGGCGGCCTCCTCAGCGTCGGCGTGTTCGCCAAGTTCATCAAGAACCCGATCTTCACCCAGACGACGGTGCTGACCGACACCAGCTACAACGGCCAGCATTTCGACCGGCTCGAGGTCACGCAGCCGCTCAACGCCGACAAGGGCGACATCGTCGGCATCGAGGCGCAGTATCAGCAGCAATTCACCTTCCTGCCGGGCCTGCTCTCCGGCTTCGGCATCTCGCTGACCGGCACGCTCACCAACTCGACGCTGAAGCTGCCCGGCGGCCGCACCTCCACCTTCCCGAGCCAGTCCAAATATCTCTACGGGGCCGAGCTCTTCTACCAGAAGGGCCCCTTCGAGGCGTCGATCGCCTACCACAACACCGGAAAGGCGCTGCTCGCCGCCGGCGATCCCTGGTATAACGACCAGTATAACAACGACCTGCGCCGCCTGGACGCGAAGGCGAGCGTCGCGGTGTGGAAGGACATGCGGGTGTTCTTCGAGGCGCAGAACCTGACCGACGAGCCGACACGCCAATATCAGGGCGGCAACACCAACTGGATCATCCAGAACGAGCGCTATGGCCGCACCTACTACGGCGGCGTCTCGGCGCGCTTCTGATGATCGCGCTGCTCACCGCCGCGGCGGCCGCCCTCTCGCTCCGGGCGAGCGAGGTGCGGCGGCTGCCGGCGCGCGACGCCGATCAGGGCGTCGCCTCTGAGGGACGCTATCTCTACGCGGTCTCGAACCGCGCGCTCGCCAAGATCGATGCCGGGAGCGGCAGGCAGGTGGCGCGGTGGGAAGGCGATCCGGCGCACTTCAAGCACATGAACAGCTGCACCGTCGACGAGGGCACGCTGGTCTGCGCCGCGTCCAACTATCCCGACGTGCCGATGGAAAGCCGCATCGAGCGCTTCGATGCACGCAGCCTCACGCATCTTTCCACCTGGCCGCTCGGCCACGGCTACGGCTCACTCACCTGGGCGATGCGCCATGACGGCAGCTGGTGGGCGTGCTTCGCCAACTATGACGCGCGCGGCGGCGAGCCGGGGCGCGACCACCGCTTCACCACGCTCGTTCGCTATGACCGCAACTGGCGCGAGCTGGCGCAGTGGCGCTTCCCGGACGCGGTGCTCGAACGGATGGCGCCGAGAAGCGCCTCTGGTGGCGTCTGGGGCGCGGACGGTCTGCTCTACGTGACCGGCCACGACCGGCCGGAGCTCTACGCGCTACGCGTACCGCCGGAGGGCGGCACGATGGAGCTGGCGGCGATCATCACCCTGCCGACCGGCGGGCAGGCCATCGCCTGGGACGCGCGCACGCCGCGGCTGCTGTGGTCGATCGAGCGCAAGACCCGCGAGCTGGTCGCCAGCCGCATCCCGCCGGTGGAGGGACGATGAGCGCGACGCCGCTCAGTCGCCGCGAATGGCTGGCCGGTGCGATCGCGGCCCCGGCCCTGCTCGGCATCGGCGCCCGCACCGACGCGGCGCCGGCAGAGAATCCCTTCACGCTGGGCGTCGCTTCGGGCGATCCGGTCGCCGACGGCGTGGTGCTCTGGACTCGGCTTGCGCCACGGCCGCTCCAAGGCGACGGCGGCATGCCGCCGCACGACGTGCCGCTGCGCTGGGAGGTGGCCGAGGATGCGCGCTTCGCCCGGCTGGCACGTTCCGGCAAGGCGCGCGCGGAGGCGCGCTGGGGGCATTCGGTGCATGTCGAGGTGACCGGCCTCGCCCCCGGACGCCGCTATTTCTACCGCTTCATCGCAGGCGGCATCGCGAGTCCGGTCGGCCGCACGCGCACCGCCCCGGCGCCGGGCTCCGCGGTCGAGCGCCTGCGCATCTGCTATGGATCCTGCCAGAAATATGAGGCCGGCCATTATGCCGCCTGGCACCATGCCGTGGAGGACGATCCGGACCTCATCCTGTTCCTCGGCGACTATATCTATGAGGGTGCGCCCGCGCCCGGCGGAGTCAGGCTGCACCTCAACCCCGAGCCATCCGATCTTCCCGGCTATCGCGTGCGCTACGCGACCTACAAGCTCGACGCGCTGCTCCAGGCCGCGCATGCCGCCGCGCCCTGGGCGGTGACCTGGGACGATCATGAGGTCGCCAACGATTATGCCGACGATCTCGACGAGCATAATGGCGATCCCGCGTCCTTCCTGCGCCGCCGCGCCGCCGCCTATCAGGCCTATTGGGAGCATATGCCGCTGCGCCGCGCCGCCATGCCGCAGGGCGCGGCGATGCGGCTCTATCGCACGCTCGACTGGGGCGGGCTCGCCCAGTTCCAGATCGTCGATGATCGCCAGTATCGATCGGGCCATCCCTGCCAGCCGCCGGGGCTGCTGCCCGCGCACGAGAAATATCTCCCCCTCGTCGCCGACTGCGCCGAGCGCCACGATCCTGCGCGCACCATCCTCGGCCGCGCGCAGGAGGCATGGCTGCACGAAGCGCTGGGCAGCAGCGGCGCGCGATGGAACCTGCTAGCGCAGCAGACGCTGATGACCTCCTACGCCCGGCTCGACGCCACGCATCCCGAGCAGGGCGCGCGGCTCTATTCGGTGGATACATGGGGCGGCTATCCGGCGGCGCGGGAGCGGATCCTGCGCCGCTGGCGTGATGCGCGGACGCCCAATCCGCTGGTGCTGAGCGGCGACATCCACGCCTTCGCCGCCGCCGACATGACGGATCCGGACGATGCCGGCCGCATTCTCGCCTCGGAATTCGTGGGCGGCTCGATCACCTCGCTGTTCCACGATGCCACCTTCAAGCGCAGCACCCTCATGAACCCCGGCTTCCGCTTCGCCGAGAACGAGGTGCGCGGCTATGGCCGGGTCGACCTCACCGAGCGACGCTGCGAGATCGCCTTTCGCGGGCTGGCCGACGCGCGGGATCCGGCATCGCCGATCTCGACGCTCGCCAGCTTCGTCGTCGAGGCCGGGCGGCCAGGGCTCGTCATGGCTTGACGTCCGGAGCGCGCGCATGGCGAAAGATCGATGCCTTCGCTATGCTGGGGTGCGCGACACGACCGAGGAGGAGCCCCAGCGGCGCCGGAAAGAGGGCGGGAAGAAGCGTGGCGGACGAAGTGGAACTGAAGCTCGAGCTGTCGCTCAGCGCGGCAGAGGCGTTGCAGCGCTCCGGCGTGCTCCCCGGCGCGCCACGGATCACGCGGCATCGATCGGTCTATTTCGATACGCCCGACCACCAGCTCGCCGCCGCCGGACTGTCGCTGCGTATTCGCACCGACGGCGACAACCGCATCCAGACAGTGAAGGCCGGGGGCGCTCCGGCCGCTGGGCTGTTCGCGCGCCCGGAATGGGAGATGCCGGTGGAAGACGATCGGCCGCTGCTCGACGACGCAACGCCGGTCCGCGCCATGCTGGGCCAGACCGCGGACGCCGTCGAGCCGCTGTTCGATGTCCTTGTCGAGCGGCGGACTTGGATGATCGACCTGGACGGCGCGACCATCGAGGTGGTCCTCGATCGCGGCGACGCCGTCGCTGGCGATCGTCGCTCACCGGTGTGCGAGATCGAGCTGGAGCAGAAGAGCGGCCGGCCCGAAGCGCTGTTCACGCTGGCGCGGCAGATCGACCGGGCCGCACCGGTGCGCCTCGGCGTACTCACAAAATCCGAGCGCGGCTATCATCTGCTGGCGGCACCCGAGGAGGCGGTGAAAGCCGAGCCGATCCAGCTCACCGCCGATATCGATGCCGCGCAGGCCTTTCAGCATATCGCGCGCGCCTGCCTGCGTCAGTTCCGGCTCAACGAGATGCTGCTGCGCGGCGAACGCAGCCCGGCGGCGCTGCACCAGGCGCGCGTCGCGCTGCGCCGCCTGCGCTCTGCCTTCTCGCTGTTCCAGACGATGCTCGGCGACAGCCGTTTCGATCGGCTGCGCGAGGAGACGCGCTGGCTCGCGGGCACGCTAGGCGACGCGCGCGATATCGACGTGATGATCGCCCGGAACGAGCATGAGGATTTCCGCGCGCGCCTCGAGGAAGCGCGGGCGCGGGCCTATGCCGCCGCCGAGGCCGCGCTCGAATCCGATCGCGCCCGCTCGCTGATGCTCGATCTGGCGGAATGGATCGCCGTCGGCGAATGGCTCCACCTGCCCCAGCCGCGCCCGCTGCGTGAGCAATCTGCGCGCCTCTTCGCAGCCGAGGCGCTCGATCGCTTCCGCCGCAAGGTGAAGAAGCAGGGCCGCGATCTTGCCGAACTCGACGACGAGGCACGCCACGAGGTGCGCAAGGCCGCGAAGAAGCTGCGCTACGCGTCCGAGTTCTTCCGCGCGCTGTTCGACGACAAGCGCCAGAGGCGGCGCTACAAGCGGTTCGTGTCCGCGCTGGAGGAGCTGCAGGACCGGCTCGGAGCTCTCAACGATCTTGTGACGGCGCCCAGCCTGCTGGAGCGCATCAGGTTGATCGACGCTCCCGGCGCGGCGGTGCTGATCGCCGCATCAAACAAGCGCAAGCTGCTCGATACCGCCGCCGACGCACATGCCGCGCTGGTCGACGCCAAGCGCTTCTGGCGCTGAGTCCGATCAGCGCGATCCGGAGGCCGAGCCGTCCCCCGTCTGCCCGGCGAGGCTGCGGAAGGTGATCGACCAGCGCGTGGCTTCCATCGGCGTGATGCTGTGTTCCCAGTCGCGACGTGCCTCGCCGAAGAGATGATAGGCCGCGCGCGGCGCGAGCGGCACCGACGCGCGCGCGAACCCGGCGTCGCAGCGCCGCCGCAGCCTCAGCGTTGCGGCACGGCCGAGCGAAAGGCCGACCACCTCCTCGAACACCGGCCGATCCCGATGCCAGCCGATCCCCGCGCCAGGATCGTAGCGGATCAACAGGGCCTGCACGAGCGCTTCAGGCGCCAGCCCCGCAAAGGCCGCTGCGCGACGGCGGACCGGCTCCAGCCAGTCGGGGATCGGATCGGCCGGCGCAAAACGGCCGCGATCGAAATCGTAGGACCAGCCGAAGGAAGCCGTCAGACGCTTGCCCACCCATCCCTGGAAGCGGAAAGGGGTGAGACCGGCGGCGTCGATGCGCGCGATCAGCGCCGCCTCCTCCTCAGGCGTGACGAGACCATCGCGCTGGCGAAGGCCGGGAACGGGCGGAGGCGACGGAAACAGATCGGCCTGTTCCGACGCCGCACAGCTTGGATCCACGCAAGTCATGCGTCCGATATTGGGGGTGTCGTCCCGAAGTTCGATAGTGCGACGATCCAGATAGCGATCGCGGCGCGAGCTTATCGGTCTGCTTCCCCCTCCGGCGCCAGCGCATTCTCCACCGTCCAGCTATGCTCCTCGATGACATGGGAGCGCACCGGCCGGCCCGCGGAGTCGAGGCTCGGCCGGTAGCGGAAGCGCTCGCGGATCAGGCGGCAGGTCGTCCGGTCGAGATCCGCATTGCCGCTGGAGCCGGTGACGACGCATTCGCCGACGCGGCCGTCGGTCTCGACGCTGAATTCGACGGTGACGGTGCCGCTTGCACCCACGAGCGCCGCGGCGCGGGGATAATCCGAATCCTTGATCCGGCCCCTGATCTGGTGCGGCGGCGTATCCTCGCCGCCCTCGCCTTCGCCCGCGCCGCCCGCACCGGTTCCCGTGCCCTCGCCGCCCGCGCCGGTGCCGGGGCCCGGGCGGAGCGCGGCGCCGGCCGACGGATCGGCGCCGCGGCCGGCGACCGGCGCGGCGATCACCGGGGGCGGCATGGGCAGCCGCACGACCGGCGGCTTGGCGACGACCTCCGTCGCGTGCGAGCGGATGTTGGGCGGCGCCGCCGCACCCTTGGGCTTGTGGCTCTGGGTCCGCTGCGGCACCGTCCTCACCGGCGGCGGACGCTCCGGCAGCACATCGAACAGCTTCAGCACCTCCTGCCGACCGATCGGCATGCGGACGGCCAGGCCGACGAACAGCGCGTAGCCGAGCAGCCCCTGCAACAGGACCGCGCCGATGGCGCCCACCATCCTTTCACGCCTCGTCGATACGTCCATGGCGATCCCTTGCCAGCGGAGCAGGCGAAGCGCGGACGCCTGCGCCACCTCGCAGCCTTACCGCGCAACGCCTTGCATGGGATTTAGGTGCGGCAGGCGGGCAGGTCCATGCGCCGGCATCGCGCGGCCGGCGGCCTCCCGCCCGTTCGGCGCGCGCCGTCACGACGGAATTGATGCGCCGCGCTTGCCCTTCGATACGGTAAGCGGGCATAAGCCGCGCCGCTTTCCCCTTCCGCTCGAGACGAAACGACCTCCGATGCCAGACCTTTACGCGATCACGCTTCCTGACGGCTCCGTGCGCGAGGTGCCCGCCGGCACCACGCCTGGCGACGTCGCGGCGGCGATCGGCCCGGGGCTCGCCAAGGCGGCGCTGGCCGCACGCGTGAACGGCGAGCTGCGCGATCTCGGCCGGCCGTTCGAGGGCGATTCGTCGCTCGCGCTCGTCACCGCGCGCGACGAGGCGGATGCGCTCGAGCTCGTCCGTCACGATTATGCCCATATCCTTGCCGAGGCGGTGCAGAACCTCTTTCCCGGCACGCAGATCACCTTCGGCCCGGCAACCGACGACGGCTTCTATTACGATTTCGCGCCGAAGGACCGCCCGTTCACCGAGGAGGACCTGCCGGCGATCGAGGCGGAGATGCGGCGGATCATCGCCGCCGACAAACCGCTCGTCCGCGAGGTCTGGCCGCGCGAGAAGCTGATCGCGCGCTGGCGCGAACAGGGCGAGACGTTCAAGGCCGAGTGGGCGGCCGAGCTGCCCGATGGCGAGGAGCTGACCGTCTACTGGTCGGGCGACGACTGGCTCGACATGTGCCGCGGCCCGCATCTCGCCTCCACCGGCAAGCTCGATCCGCAGGCGTTCAAGCTGACCCGCGTCTCCGGCGCCTATTGGCGCGGCGACCAGAAGAACGCGATGCTCTCGCGCATCTACGGCACCGGCTGGCTCAACAAGAAGCAGCTCGACGCGCATCTCTTCCGCCTGGAGGAGGCCGCCAAGCGCGATCATCGCAAGATCGGGCAGGAGATGGACCTGTTCCACCTGCAGAGCGAGGCGCAGGGATCGGTCTTCTGGCATCCCAAGGGCTTCATCCTGTGGCGCCAGCTCGAGGCCTATATGCGCCGGCGGCTCGACGCCGCCGGCTATCGCGAGGTGAAGACGCCGCAGCTGATGGACGCACGCCAGTGGGAGCAGTCCGGCCACTGGGGCAAGTATCGCGAGAACATGTTCGTCGTGCCGGACGAGATCCCTTCCACCGAGGAGGAGGGCCCTGTCCTGTCGGGCGAGGCCGAGCTGATGGCGCTGAAGCCGATGAACTGCCCGGCGCATGTCCTCATCTTCAAGCAGGGCATCAAGAGCTATCGCGACCTGCCGATCCGCATGGCCGAGTTCGGCTGCTGCCACAGGAACGAGCCGCACGGCGCGCTGCACGGCATCATGCGCGTGCGCCAGTTCACCCAGGACGATGCGCACATCTTCGTGCGCGAGGATCAGCTGATCGACGAGATCAAGGATTTCTGCGACCTGCTCGACAGCGTCTATCGCGATCTCGGCTTCGAGAAATATGCGATCAAGCTGGCGCTGCGCCCGGAGAAGCGGTTCGGCTCCGAGGAGATGTGGGACAGGGCCGAGCAGACGCTGCGCGACGCCGTCGCCGCCGCAGGCCGCGCGACCGAGGACTATGGCTGGGAGGAGCTGCCCGGCGAAGGCGCCTTCTATGCGCCCAAGCTCGAATTCCACCTGACCGACGCGATCGGGCGCACCTGGCAGGTCGGCACCATCCAGGCGGATACGGTGCTGCCCGAGCGGCTGGACGCGAGCTATGTCGGCGAGGATGGCCAGCGCCACCGGCCGGTGATGCTCCATCGCGCGATCCTCGGTACGTTCGAGCGCTTCATCGGCATCCTGATCGAGCATCATGCCGGCCGCTTCCCGCTCTGGTTGGCGCCGGTGCAGGCAGTGGTGGCGACGATCGTCTCGGACGCCAACGATTATGCCGAGGAGGTGGTCGAGAAGCTGCGTGCGGCGGGCATCCGTGCCGAGACCGATCTGCGCAACGAGAAGATCAACTACAAGGTGCGCGAGCACAGCCTCGCCAAGGTTCCCAACCTGCTCGTGATCGGCAAGCGCGAGGCGGAGGAAGGCACCGTCGCGCTCCGACCGCTCGGCGCCGACGCACGGCAGGAGGTGCTGCCACTCGACGAGGCGATCGCCCGCTTCGTGCGCGAGGCGACGCCGCCGGATCTGCGGGGGAGCTGATCCCGCCTCGCGCGGCCGTGCGCAGGCGCCGTCGCGCGGGGGCATGGCCGGCAGGCCACAATGGCGCGCAAATCGCACGCCTCGCCTGCGCTGCCATCTTCCAATGCGGGCGGATGCATATTACATCGCCCACCGATCAGAAATGCCAGAGGAGATAGCGTTATACGTCCGCCCATGATCCGGCGCCCGCTCGGGGCTCCGCCGATGCCGCTCAACGGTCCGCGCTTCAACGAGTACATCACCGTGCCCAAGGTGCGCGTGATCGACGAGGATGGCGAAAATCTAGGGGTCATGTATACGCGCGAGGCGATCGAGCAGGCTGCGGAAGCCGGACTCGATCTGGTTGAGGTCTCTCCCAACGCGGATCCGCCGGTCTGCAAGTTCCTCGACGTCGGCAAGTTCAAATATGAGGCGCAGAAGAAGGCGAACCTCGCCCGCAAGAGCCAGAAGACGCAGGAGATCAAGGAGATCAAGATGCGTCCGAACATCGATGATCACGACTATGACGTGAAGATGAAGAAGATTCACGAGTTCATCGATGAAGGCGACAAGGTGAAGGTCACGCTGCGCTTTCGCGGCCGCGAGCTCGCCCATGGCCAGCTCGGCATGCAGGTGCTCCAGCGGGTGCAGGCCGACATGGCCGAAACCGCGAAGGTGGAGCAGTTCCCGCGCATGGAAGGCCGCCAGATGCTGATGGTCCTCGCGCCCAAATAAGCCCCCCTCTTCCGGGGGGCTTTCCGGCCTGCCACAAGGCCCCGATGCCCGACCGCTTCGATACCGAGATCCTCCCCGCCGACGCGCACGGCATCGCCCGTGCCGTCGGCTGGATCGCGGCCGGCCAGCCGGTGGCGATGCCGACCGAGACCGTCTACGGCCTCGCCGCGGACGCGCGCTCGGGCGAAGCGGTGGCGCGGATCTATGCCGCCAAGGGCCGACCGGCCTTCAATCCGCTGATCGTCCATGTGCCGGATGGCCGCACCGCCGAAGCGCTCGCGCGGTTCGATCCGCCGGCACGCCGCCTTGCCGCGCGCTTCTGGCCCGGGCCGCTCACCCTCGTACTGCCGCTCGCGCCGCAAGCCGCGATCGCAGGGCTGGCCACCGCCGGCCTGCCGACGATCGCGCTGCGGGTTCCCGCCCATCCGGTCATGCGCGCGGTGCTGGAGCAGGCCGGGTGTCCGCTCGCTGCCCCCTCCGCCAATGCCAGCGGCACGATCAGCCCGAGCCGCGCCGAACATGTCGCGCGTACGCTCGGCGGGCGCATTCCGCTGATCCTTGACGGGGGCGCGACGGCTCATGGCCTCGAATCGACGATCGTCGCGGTCGAGGCCGATCGATTGCGCCTGCTGCGACCCGGGCCGATCGACGCGGCGCAGCTCGCCGAGACCGCAGGGGTACCGCTGGCCGGGCCCGCTGCCGCTCGCATCGAGGCGCCCGGCCAGCTCGAAAGCCATTACGCGCCCTCCAAGCCGCTCCGCCTGAACGCCACGCACAGCCGCCCTGGTGAGTGGATGATCGGCTTCGGCCCGATTCCCGGCGATGCCACCCTCTCCGCCGCCGGCGATTTGGTCGAGGCGGCTGCGCGGCTGTTCGATCTGCTGCACGAGGCGGACGCCGCCGAGGCACCCGGCATCGCCGTGGCGCCGATCCCGGCGGAAGGCCTCGGCACCGCCATCAATGATCGCTTGCGCCGCGCGGCCGCCCCGCGCGCCGCGGCGTCCGGCCTTCCCCGATCAGGCTGACCGCCTCGGCTCATGTTCGCCGAGGAACGCCCCCGGCGGGCGCCCTCAGGCGACGTCGTTGGCGAGGGCCGCCACCTCGAGATCCGCGGTCTCGACGCCGATCGCGGGCGTGAGCCGCCCGGTGTGGCGCGACAGCATCGGGCAGGTCGCCACCGTCCAGCGCTCCGTTCCCTGCAGGCCGAGCGCGGTGAGCCGCCCGCTCTTGTAGGCACCGGTATCGATACCGATCCGATTATGCCGCCGGTCAACCGCCGCGGTGACGCTGTGACCGTGGACGACCACCATGCCGTGATCGCGATCGTCCTCTAGGAAGTCGCCGCGGATCCACATCAGATCGTGCGGCGCCTGGCGCTCCAGCGCGACGCCGGGGCGGATGCCGGCATGCACGAACAGATAGCCGCCCAGCTTCAGGTGCGGCTCGAACGATTCGAGGAAATCCACATGCCGACGCGGCACCCGCTCGTGCAGCTCGTCGAACAGGGCGAGGCCCCGCAGCGCGATGGCCGTCGCGGACACGCCGTAGCTCTTCAGCGTCTCGACTCCGCCGAACCGGAACCAGGCGGCGTTCGCGGTCTCGTTGCGGCCGGCCAGCACGTCGAGGAAGGATTCCTCGTGATTGCCCATCAGATAGTGAACCGATGCGAAATCGATCGCGCCGGAAAGCAGATAGTCGATCACCTGCGCCGATTGCGGCCCGCGGTCGACCAGATCGCCGAGAAAGACGATCCGCGTATCGGCGGGTCCGCGCTGGGCATTATCCTCGCGCAGGGCGTCGATCAGCACTTCGAGCAGATCCAGGCGACCATGGACGTCGCCGATCGCATAGGCGCGCATCCCCACGGGGAGGGAGGGCATCGCCCTGCTCAATGCCCATCGCCGTTTAAAATATTTCAGCACCAGATCACCCTTTTACGCAAAGCTGTCGGACGCTCTTCGGCCCTGCTCTCTCCCCGGCTTCGCCTTCCGCCTGCGACTCGCCCGCCGCAGCCTCGGGCGGAAGTCCAAAAGCGATGCCAAGTTGGCCGTTCCGTCCGCCAGAAACAGCCGATCGATCAAACGCTTATCGCCCTTCCACAACGATTCGCCGCAATTCGTTTCTTGGCCTCGCAAATTTGTAATTTCTGTGCGCTGCATCACAACGAGGGGTTCGTCGCATCGCTACCCCAAGGCCGGTTGTTGTCTTGGCCGAAGGTAGCGGCAAGAATTGTGCAACGCAAAATATTTCTTGCCTATAGGGCCGGACTGATATTCTATGGCATAGACGGTTCGTCAGCCGGTCCTTCGATGTCAGATGAGGTGAATGCGTGAATATCCACTACGGATATGTCCGACAGACCCAGACCGACTTCGATGCGCGGGGCGGCCTTTCGACCCCTCCGTCGAAGGAGATGTTGCGGCTCCGGCTCTATTTCGCGCTGCTGATCTGCGATTCGCTGTCACTCGTCCTCGGATTCCTTGTCGGGAACCAGATTCGTTTCAACGACGTGCTCGACCAGCAGGGCTACAACATGCTGGTCATCGTGCTGCCGGTCTATCTCGGCACGGCGCTCAACAGCCGCGCCTATACGATCGACGTGCTCACCAACCCGCGGCTCGGCATCTACCGGGCGGCGCTGGCCCTGCTGTTCACGATCGGCGTCGTGCTGGGCATCGCCTTCTATCTCAAGGCCGGCGCGGATTTCTCGCGCCTCGCCTTCAGCATCGGGATCGGGACGAGCGCGATCCTGATCGGCGCCGGCCGCAGCGTGCTCGGCAAGCTCATCCCGCGCTGGCTCGGCCGCAGCCCGCTCAGCGAGATCATCATCTGCGACGCGGTCGAGATCGACGCACCGGACGACGCGTTCATCCTGCATGCCGAACAAGCGGGCATCAAGCCATCGGTCAACGATCCCTGGATGCTCGATCGGCTGGGCCATTTCCTGCGCTATGTCGACCGGGTGGTCGTCGCGTGCCCGCCGGAGCGCCGGCGCGCCTGGGCGATGGCGCTGAAGGGCGCGGACGTCTCCGCCGAGATATTGGCACCGGAGCTCGACGATATCGGATCGCTCGGCACCGGGCGGTTCAGCCGGCAGACGACGCTGGTGGTCGCCGTGGGGCCGCTCGGGCTGCGCGACCGCGCGCTCAAGCGGCTGCTCGATCTCGCCATCCTCGCGATGCTGGCGCCGGTGGTGATACCGGTGATGGTGGCCGTTGCCGTCGCGGTGAAGCTCGACAGCCCCGGGCCGGTCTTCTTCAAGCAGAAGCGCATCGGCCGCGGCAACCGCATGTTCTCCATGTACAAGTTCCGCAGCATGCGCGTGGAAACGCTCGATGGCGACGGTCGGCGCTCCACCGGGCGCGACGATGATCGCATCACCCGCGTCGGCCGCTTCATCCGGCGCACGAGCCTCGACGAGCTGCCGCAGCTGCTCAACGTGCTGCTCGGCGACATGAGCGTCGCCGGCCCGCGCCCCCATGCGCTCGCCTCGACTGCCGACGACGCCCTCTTCTGGGAGATCGATACGCGCTATTGGGATCGCCATGCGGTGAAGCCCGGCATGACCGGCCTCGCGCAGATCCGCGGCTTCCGCGGCGCGACGCTGTGCCGCGAGGATCTTTCCAACCGACTTCAGGCGGATCTCGAATATCTGTCGGGATGGACGATCTGGCGCGACATCTCGATCATTCTTTCGACGTTCCGCGTCCTCGTGCACCGCAACGCCTTCTGAAGCAGATCACGGCCCAACCGCATCCGAACGGCCGGTTCCGTTAGGTGCTTTTCCGTGATTTTTGCCATGGACAGATAAGTCCATCCGGCTCGAATTTTCTCCTGGACGCCCGCCCTCGCGACTGCCGCTCCACGCGCGTGCGGGCCCGATTTGATCCTTTGTGACGGATTTATTTCCGAGCAGCGATCTTTTTGCAATTCCTCCAGAATCGACGGATTCTTGATCGCATCGGCAGCCGATCGGAGAGGCGATTTTATTGACAGTTATGTTATTAATTCGTTCCTCGGCGAGCGTATTCAGCCGGTTTTGACTCGGATCGATTCGCAATGCGGCGCAGCTTTACTGAAAATGCGGAAAAAGGCCGGAGGCGGCATTGACGGGTTCATGACTTTGTGGCAATGCAGCATAGTCCAACGCATCAATACTCAGTGGAGGACTTATGAAAAAGCTCGGAATTGCTTCAACAGCGGCGTTGGCCCTGGTCCTCTCGGCGCTTCCCGCCCAGGCTCAGCCGGTCCGTGCCAGCAACACGGTGTGGGCGATGAACACGCTCCCGGCCGGTTCCTTCGTCACCTCGGCGAAGGCCAAGAAGGTTAGCCACCTGTCCGATACGGGCACGGTGCTCGGCGCGGCAGGCCTCGCCGTGGGCACGGCGGCGCTGATCGTCGCGGCAACGAAGAAGAACCACTTCCGCGTTCCGCCGCCCACCGTGATCATCTGCGCGAGCCCGGGGGGCAGCTGCCAGACCGTCCAATAAGGCGGACAAGCATCGAAGAGACGGCGGGGTGGCAAAAGCCAGTCCGCCGTTTTCTTTTTGGCCGAGTTGGATGCGCGGGAGCGCCGTCCCGGCACGATAATGGTGGACGACCTGCCTCGCCGGGATGCGTCCGCTCGCGACCGCCGCCCTCCTCGCATCGAAGCCAGAAGCGGAGCCCTTGCTCCTCGCGCCCATGCGCCAAGGCCCTGAGCTGCCTCGCGCGCGCTCCATCCCTCCGTAGCGCAGCCGCAAGCTGAAACATGCGGTAAAGCAGTCCCGAGCGACAGAAAGCGCGCTCCGTTTCACGGAGCAGGGCCGAGATATACTGATGCTCTATTGCACGGCCGCTCGCACCATCAGGCGCTTCCAATTGTAAAGGCTTGTCAATTCTGCGCCGGGCCTCTGGTGAGACGGCGCATCATCAGCAATCACGTCCATATCCGAAGCCCGCCGATGAGCGCCGCCGCGCCTCGGATCCGGTGCCGATTCGATCCGGTTCGCAGTGGGAGGCGAATGATGGCCGACGCATGGAGGAATCAGCCCCACCCGCTCCCCGATGCCGAACATGATCGGGTCGAGACCGCGAATCTGATCCTGAAATTCTGCGGGGTCACCGCACAGCATTGGAGCGGTATCGCCTCAATCGACGCGGCGGACCTGCTGATCCTCGTCGATCTCTATGCGCAGGAAATCAAGGGCAAGACGATTTCGGTGACGAGCGCCTGCCTGGCATCGCTGGCGCCGACCACGACTGCCTTGCGTGCGATCGACCGCCTGCTGCCGAAGGGATTGATCGAGCGATTCGACGATCCGCTGGACCGCCGTCGCAAACTGCTTCGCCTGACCGAATTGGGTCGCGAGCGCGTCAGGGCCTATCTCGACGGCTTCGACCGCGAGCAATGGGCATAACGGCCGTCGCCGCTACAGCCCGCCTCGGATCGGAGAAGCGACCGGCCTGCACACGGCATCCCATGCCGCCGCGGCGAGGAACATGGAACGATCGCCCGAGCGGGCGTCGATCGCGGCGAGCAACGCATCTTCCAGCGTGACCTGGATCTGCGAGACGGTGCCGGGCAGAGTGGTCCGCACAAGGACATGGACCGGCTGATCCCCACCCGAAACCGGCTGCAGCATATCGAAATCGGTCGGCGCCGGAATGGGCATGCCGTCTTCCGCCATCCATTTCAGGTGAATGGCGATGGCCACTTCCGCCTGGAGCAGGGCGTCATGCCTGCTCTCCGCGACGACGGACACGTCGCTGAAATCGAGGAAGGACAGGGCGAAGCCGGTATCGGTCCGTGTGAGGACGGCGGGGTAATAGGTTGCTGGCACGATCCGTTTCTCTCATTCTCGCGTCGGATATGGGGCGACCACATTGAGCGAGGCGGAACGGTCATCGCGCCTTCCTGCCGCGCTCCGTGCATCCATATAATCCGAGGCGCGGCTCTGCCATTGCAAAACGCCCGTAATGTCGGGCGATTCTCCCCTCCGACGCGAAGGCCCCGTTACCCGGACGCTGAGCCCTCCCCTGTCGTCCTCACTCCTCCGACGCCTCGGATCCAGGTTCGGGCAGATCGGCCGAAATCCCCAGCTTCGCGAGGGATTCCAGCAGCATCTGCCCGGAATAGGGCTTTTGGACGCTGACGGCATCGGGCTGGCCGACCTCCGGCTGCCCGCCGGCCGGAATCGTGACCACCACGGGCAGATCCTCGAAGAGCGCGCGAATTTCCTCGATCAGCGTGCGGCCCGGCTTGTCGGGCAAAGCCGAATCGAGAAGGACCGCGTCATAGCGGCCTTGCGCAGCGCGCAGCTTGCCCAACGCCTCAGCCGCGGTAGCCGCAGTTTCGGGAGTGAACCCCGCGCCGGCCAGCACCTCGGAGGCGAGCAGCCTTACCGTAGGATCAGCTTCGACGATGAGCAGGCGCCTGCTGCGGCCGCGATCGAGCAGGTCGCGCACGCGTTCCCCCAGCTCCGACAAGGTGAACGGCTTGGGCAGCAGGGCAACGCCGGGATCGAGGCGGCCGGCATGGACGATGGCGTTGCGCGTGTAGCCGCTGGTGTAGAGCGTCTTGAGGCCCGGCCGCAGCCTTCGCGCCTGATCGCTGAGCTCCCGGCCCGACATGCCGGGCATCACGACATCGGTGAACAGCAGATCGACGACGACATCGGTGCGATCGAGGATCTTGAGCGCGGCGGGCCCGTCGGCGGCCTCGAGCACCTCGTAGCCGAGCTCGCGCAGGATGCCGGACGAATAGGCGCGCACCTCGTCGTCATCCTCGACGACGAGCACCGTCTCCCCGGCGAGGCTGCGCCCTTCGAGCCTGGCGAGATCGGATTCCTCCGCCTCGGACGTCTCGCCGATGAAGCGCGGCAGGTACATCTTGACGGTCGTGCCCCTGCCTTCCTCGGAATAGACGTTCACATGGCCGCCCGACTGCTTCACGAAGCCATAGACCTGGCTCAGCCCCAGCCCGGTACCGCGGCCGATCTCCTTGGTGGTGAAGAAGGGCTCGAACACCCGCGCGAGATGCTCCTTCGGCATGCCGACGCCCGTGTCGCTGACCGCGATGACGACATAGTTGCCGGACGGCACCTCCGCATGCGCCGCCGAATAGCCGGCGTCGAGATGCGCGTTGGCGGTCTCGATGGTGAGCGTGCCGCCGTTCGGCATCGCATCGCGCGCATTGACCGCGAGGTTGATCAGCGCGTTCTCCATCTGGTTGGGATCGGCCTCCACCGTCCAGAGCCCCGGGCTGGTCACGATCTCCAGCTTCACCGTCTCGCCCAGCGCGCGGTTCAGCAGATCGGACATGCCGGCCACGACCTTGTCGAGATCGAGCGGCTTGGGAGAGAGCGGCTGCCGGCGCGAGAAGGCGAGCAGCCGCTGGGTGAGCGCGGCGGCGCGTTCCGCCCCGCGCATCGCATTGCCGATCGCACGGCGGGCGCGCTCGATGCCGTCGGCGCCGTCCAGCGCGCGCGCCGCCATGTCGATATTGCCGGAGATGATGGTGAGCAGATTGTTGAAATCATGCGCGATGCCGCCGGTCAGCTGGCCCACCGCCTCCATTTTCTGGGATTGGCGCAGCTGCTCCTCGATGGCGCGCTTCTCGGTCAGATCGCGGGTCACCTTGGCGAAGCCGATCAGCTTGCCGTTCTCGTCATGGATCGCGTCGACGACAACGCTCGCCCAGAATTCCGTGCCGTCCTTGCGGACCCGCCATCCCTCGGCCTCGCATTTGCCCAGACGCGCGGCGGTTTCGAGCGTGCGGGCGGGCATGCCGGCCTGCCTGTCGCGCTCCGTATAGAAAGTGGCGAGCGGCTGGCCGATGATCTCCTCGGCGCTGTACCCCTTGATGCGCTCGGCACCGGCATTCCATTTTGTGATGATGCCGTTCGCGTCGAGCATGTAGATCGCATAGTCGGTCACGCCGTTGACGAGGATGCGGAAGCTTCGCTCGCTTTCCTCCAGCCGCTCGAACGCCTCCCGGATCTCGCGGGTGCGCTCCTCGACACGCTGCTCGAGCGATGCATTCAGCCGGGCATTGTCGATCGCGATCGCGGCGTGCCCCGCGATGCCGAGTGCGATCCGCTCATGCTCGGCGGTGAAGCATCCCTCCTCTTCATGTCCGAAGAAGAGACCGCCATGGACCTTACCGTTGCGCGAGACCACCGGCACGGCGAGATAGCTGGTGACGGGCAGATGTCCTTCGGGCATGCCCATATAGGGCGCGTTGCGGCCATAGCGCGGATCGCGGCGGATATTGTCCGAACGGACAACGCCTTCCCCCGCGAAGGTCGGCGCGAACACCGCCGTGTTGCGCGGCATGGGGAATTGCGCGAACGCCTCGCGCGGCGCGCCCGACAGGCTGTAGAGCATGTAGCTCTCGCCCCGTTCGTCGAGGAGATTGTAGAAGAAGGCACCGAACCGCGCGCCGGTCAGCTCCACGCCGGCATCGGTGATCAGCTGCACGATCTTGTCGAGATCGCGCTCGGCCGCGATCGCTCCGGCGATGCTGTTGAGAAGCGCGAACGCTTCCTGCAGCATGACGTTGCTCATCGCCGCGGCGACGAATCGGGCCAGCACCTCCAGGCGGACGACGGCTCTCCCGTCCGGTTCGCCGGTGCGGGACCAATAGGCTCCGATCGCGGCCCGGGCGGATCCCGATCGGACCGGAATCATCGCCATGCTTTTCACGAACGTGGGCCTGTAGAGCGCGTGCGGGACGCGCTCGTCGGCATAGATGTCGGGGATGACGACCGGCCTGCCGTGGCGCATCGCCCAGCCCGAGACGCAGGCCGTCGCCTCGAAGCTCTGGCCCCGCCACAGCGGCGCGATCGCATCCTCGGCGAGATAGCGCACGCGATCGCCTTCGGCCCGCACTGTCCGCCGTCAGCACCAATGGCACAGATTTGAGGTTGTGATTTAAGGAGGGTTGGGGCTTCGTCGTAGTGACGAAGGAACGAAGATGAAGGCCCAACCCTCCTTGAAAAAATCGCCGACCAAGGCC
>Ga0180222_1001595_pt1 | contig 22573 bp, 22 predicted proteins | sample eDN5th37CKraftOP_FD_151336 | JGI IMG/M metagenome (GOLD analysis project Ga0180222, IMG submission 151336) | Enriched Organic Plus compost microbial communities from Emeryville, California, USA - eDNA 5th pass 37_C Kraft OP (version 2) (version 2) ... | reverse complement strand
TCACGCCTCTTGGTCATGGCGAGCAAGTAATCAACGATCTGAAGAGATTGCAGAATGAGTCGTAGACGAGATACCCACCGGGTGTCATGCAAATGCGCATTGTTTAGTCCTGATGGGAACAAGGTGCTCGTCGTTGATTATGGTAAGGAGGGATACGGTTTGTCTGGCGGACATCTCGACAAAGGTGAAGCGCTAGATCAAGGTAGGGCACGTGAGTTGTTTGAAGAACTCGGGCTAGAAAATGTACATTTCCAGCATGCCGATTTCATGCAGCATGCAAACGGCAAGATTATTCCTGGCTATGTGGGCATACTTGATCCGGATACAGAATAACACCCCAGACCGAAGAGATGCAAGGTGTCGTGAGGGTGAGAGTTGATGATGTTGCAAGCGGCAGGGTTGCTGTACCGTCATATAGCGAACTGATTTGCAATCACAAACCAAATCGTATCAACGCGGTCGCTTCATAGCATACTCTCTCGCTAGTTGGGCGAAGCGATCATCGATCTCTTGCGGCTTGAAAGTGCCGTAACGTTTTTCTGCTGCTTGTTCAATTAACCAGTCGGCGATACGCGGATTTTTTGGTAATAATGATCCATGCATGTAACTCCCGATAACATTCTTCCAGCGTGCTCCCTCAGTTTTGTCTTTTTCATTGTTTCCGGCACCTCGCACGACGGTTCCGAGTGGTTGGACACTTTTCCCTAGATATGTTTGTCCGCTATGATTTTCGTAGCCGATAATATCACCGAACTGTTCGCTATGTACGATGATGTTACCGATCAAGCGTTTCGGTTTGGCGATCGTTTCTATATCCAGAAGACCAATGCCTTGGATGATTCGACCATCATGGGTTTGAAAGAATTTGCCAAACAACTGATATAAGCCGCAAATAACGAGCATCGGGGTATTTTGTTCGGCCATGCTGCGTAAAATGGGACCGACTTCTAGTAAGTCTGATTGTATCTTGTTCTGGCCGCTGTCTTGCCCGCCGCCGCCAACAATAATATCGACATTGTTCGGGAAGCGATCGCCAGGATTGTATTCGATAACTTTTGGCGAAAAGCCATGCCATTCGGCGCGGCGTTTGAGTACGAGCACGTTTCCTAAATCTCCGTAGATATTCATGTCATGAGAGTAGAGATGTAGTATGGTCAATGATCGGCTTGTTTTACTCATTCGATTTCCTTTACGTCAGCAATTTTGCTTAATTCACGCCTTAGGGATAACATCGCAGTGTAGGTGCAGTAAATCCGTTTCGGTTTGTTGTCCGCTGCATGCAAAAAGTTCTTGAGCGCACGATGAATATCGGTATCGACATGCGAAAAAGCCACGTTGTCATACTGCAGTCTCAGTGCCATGTCATAGGCACGCGTTCCGGTGACTTCTGCGACGCCTTCGTTTTTCAAAACATCGAAATTAACATCCCATAACCAGCTCATATCGCGTCCATCGGCGTAATTATCGTTGATTGCAATCATGACTGCATGCCCCTTTGGATCAAATGACTGAAGACCAAGACGGAAGCCACTTGGATTTTTTACGAGCACTAGCTGGCATGACTTACCGTTAACGACGATATCTTCGCCGCGTCCGAATGCTGGAGTAACATTTCCAAGAGCTTCAAGCATTTTTTGCTCATCTAATTTTTTACCCATGATTTGTCGGCAGAGCGCTACTGCGCCGACAGCGTTCAATACATTGTATATGCCGTTAATCTTCAATGTCACCTGCTTGGTTTTGCCGCCATACGATATGGATGCTTTATTTTTGTCCATAGACTCTAGGCAAGTGTCATCTCGTTTGAGTATCGGCCTTGTTTTTTGAGCAGAAGCAGCGTGCAAGTCGTCGTCCGATGGGAATTGGCCGAGTAATTTCGTGCTGACGCCAAAGCTGCTGATTGTTGCGCGCAAGTCTCCCAGGAAAGCTTCGCTGGCTAATCTCGGATCGTCTCGATTGATAACAACACAATCTGTGGTTGCAGAAGCGATATGATGTAACAGTTTCGCGGTATGATCGATTTCGCCGAATCGATCGAGCTGGTCGCGCATGACATTGAGTAGTAGGCTGTATTTTGGTTTGATTTTCTGAACGAAATGCACGGCATGTGCTTCGTCTATCTCCAGGACGGCGATATCAGCATCCAGCTTTCCGCGTAGGTTCATGTCGGCCAGAAGGGCGGCGGCAATCCCGCGCGTAAAGTTACTTCCGGTTCGATTTGTAAAGACCTTTAAACCTTGGCTTTCGAGCAGTTCGGTCACTATTTTGGTAGTTGTCGTTTTGCCATTGGTGCCGCTGACAAGTACAACCCCCTGTGGCAGCTTTGCCAGGGCATTCGATACAAAAGATTTATCAATCTTTTCAACGACGAGTCCGGGAAGCGCCGACCCGCCACCGCGGAGCCGAGCGACATGCCGGACTGCTTTGCCCATCAGGACACTGTGTATTTTTGCCATGTCTAACCTCTATTATACCGCACGCATGAGTGGTACAATATGGTTATGCTTTTGGTGATGAGCCTTTTCCAATGGTGGTATGGCGATGGTTTTCGTGGACGCATAAAACTCGCCTCTGTTCGCCTGGAGGGTATGATCGACTATTTTTCGTTTAGTTTGCTTCTCAAAACACTCTTTTCACCATACAGGCAAATTTCAGCAGGCAAGGTCGACGGACCTTTGGAAGTCAAAATGCGCGCTTTTGTCGACAAGCTGTTTTCTCGTGTCATCGGAGCGGTAATCAGGCTAATTATTATGATAATCGGCTTGATCGCAATTACGGTTCTCATTTTTTATATACTTGTCAGTTTGATTATCTGGATCTTGCTACCGGTTTTGCCGTTTATCGGTTTATGGGCTATGACGACAGGATGGGTGCCGCAATGGAACAAATAGTATTTAATCCTAGAAGTGTTCGGTCTGCGAAATCGCGACTAGGCGTTCTTATTTCCAAGCCCCTTGTTTTTGTGCTGACTCTTTTGACTGTCGGCTTGCTGTTCGGCGGTTTGGCGCTTGTTGTTGTAGGTTCGAAGATAGGTTGGCTGTTGACGAGTCTTTCGGCGCTCCCCATTATGATATTGGAATGGCATAGAGGAGAGCTGAAGTCGCCAAAAGCGGATGGGCAAACGGTAGACGGGTTGTTGGCAGGAGATATTCTAGGAAAATTGAAAAAAGATCCTGTGCCAAAAGAAGTAGCGGCCATAGCTGCAAAGGTGAACGGTGGTGCATTCTTTGCGAATCGCTTTGGTATTACTGCTGGATTTTTAGACAATATTGCTTCGGATCGACCGGCTGATATGGGGATCGTGTGGCAAAACGCACTCAAAATTCGAGAAGAATCAGGAAGTGAATTTATCTCGGGTGCCGTACTGATCGTTGCGATTGTTGACAGTTCGCCGGATCGAGACGCCCTGCTTGCCCATATGAAACTCGATCGGAAAGACTTGATCTTGGGTATCAAATGGTACGAACATATCAGATATTTGATCAACAAAAGCAAGCGCCCGCTTCGAACGGGCGGTATCGCGCGTGATTTTGCCTTCGGCTATATTCCGATGTTGAAGCGATTCGGTCAGAACCTGTCGGAAAACGCCGGAGGCAGTGCGCATGTCGAGCTAGAAGCACATAAGGCCATATTGGATCAACTGATCGATATATTTAGCAGCGGTGGCCGTCAAAATGCGGCGTTGGTCGGCCCGACCGGGGTTGGTAAATCGACACTTGTTCGTGCGTTTGCAGAGCGTTTGATGGATGCCGAAGAAAAGATCCCGTCGAACCTTAAGTTTCGCCAAGTATTCATGCTCGATTCCGCCGCCTTGGTTGCGGCCGCCCCTGGTCGTGGCGAATTAGAAGGGTTGGTTATGCGCGTGCTTTCCGAGGCGTACAATGCACGTAATATCATTATTTGTCTGGATAATGCGCAACTGTTCTTTGAAGAAGGTATCGGTTCAGTCGATCTGACCAATGTACTGTTGCCAATACTGGAAGGCGGCGGTCTGCGTGTCATTCTAACCATGGACGAGCAGCGATTCCTTCAGATTAGTCAGCGCAATTCAGCGCTTGTGAATGCGCTGAACCGTATCAATGTTGAACCGGCGACCCGTGAAGAAACGATGCTTGTCATGCAGGATATGCTTCTTTTTGCAGAATACCAATACAAGGTCACATATATGTATCAATCGCTCGCAGAAGCATATCGGCTGAGTGAACGGTATATTCATGATCTCGCAATGCCGGGTCGTGCATACAAGTTGCTCGAAAGCGCCGCCAGTTATAGCGAGGGAGGTTTTGTGACGGGTAATTCCGTTCATCAGGCGATCGAAAAAACAGTCGGCGTGAAGATAGGCGTGGCCGATGACGAAGAAGAGCGCAACAAACTGCTCAATATGGAGGAGTTGATTCACGAACGTATGATTAACCAGACGCGCGCAGTGCAGGTCGTGAGCGATGCATTGCGCCGCGCTCGAGCTGGGGTTCGCAATGAAAACAGACCGATCGGCACATTTCTGTTTCTTGGTCCAACAGGTGTCGGAAAGACCGAATTGTCAAAAGCTCTCGGCGAAGTGTACTTCGGCGGCGAAGACCGGATGATACGTCTCGACATGAACGAGTATGTTCGCAGTGATGATGTCGCACGTTTGATTGCCGATGGTGCCGAGGATCCGAACAGCTTGACGGCACGGGTAATGAAACAGCCGTTTAGCGTTGTATTGCTGGATGAGATCGAAAAGGCACACCCGCAGGTACTGACAACGTTACTGCAATTGCTTGACGAAGGTATCTTGCGAGATATCAAAAACCGAGAAGTCAGTTTTCGCGATGCAATCGTTATTTGTACCAGCAATGCTGGTGCAGACCGTATTCGTGAGTATATCCAGCGGGGATACAAATTGCAGGAATTTGAAAAACAGTTTATCGACGAGCTGATCAATAGCAACCAATTCCGCCCTGAGTTTTTGAACCGCTTCGATGAGATCGTTGTATTCCGACCGTTGAACAAAGAAGAGTTGCTGCAAGTCGTCGATTTGATATTGGCAGGCATCAACAAGCAAATGTCACTGCAAAAAATCAGCGTGCACATAGCGGACGATGCGAAGGAATTTTTGGTTGCCAAAGGATATGATCCGCGTCTCGGTGCTCGTCCGATGCGTCGTGTAGTGCAACGCGCAGTGGAGAATACGGTTGCCAAGCAGATGCTGGGCGGAGACATAGCGCCAGGTTCGGTCATCGAAATATCGCTTGAACAGGTGCAATCTGTGTTAAATGACGGCGAGGAAGAGTCGGCATCATAGCGTATGGAGCGACCGCAATATGATGAATCGATCGCTCGTCAAAACGACGTGTATGCGATGGAAGTGATCGAACGGTATCGGGACAAACCGAAAACCGCTTCGGAACTGATGGCGGCATTGACAGATGCTTTCATACTCGGTGCTGGTGGCTACGAAGGGAGTTTTGATGCGGCACTCGTGCTTGAATATGGCGGTATGGAGGTGTTGTTAAAAAAACTTGGTTTGGAAGATATGGATCGTGACATGTCGGCGGTGGTAGACAAGGAAGTTTTTGAACACGTGGTCCGTGCGGCCGTCGATTATGGTGCGGCATGGGATGAGCTCGAAGACGAGATACCTACGCATTCAATCAGCGATACGGATATTATGGGTGAACCGCCTTTTCTCGGTCCTTTGTCGCGTAAGTACGTCACCCGTTTTGACCAGCTAGACGGTGTCGACTGATTCTTCGCTCACACACAGGCGTTTGCAAGGTTATCTAGGTACTATAAACATAGCATGCAAACGAAGGAGGATAATGACTAAGTATGACAAGAAGTCTCAAAAAGAAGTAGAAAAGGCCATGCATGAATTCAAAAAGGGAAGACTGACAATCGGTAATAAAAGCGACAAAAAAGTCACCAGTCGCAAACAGGCAGTAGCCATAGGCTTATCTCAGGCTCGCAAGAAGGAGGGCAAGTCTCCGAAGAAGCAATAGTAACAATAATCAGTCAAGCGTTTGCTGATCGTGTATAGCGGCGAAGGTTTGCCATTGCATCGATAACGGTTTTACGATTTCGCGCAATTCAGCGTCATTTCGAGGATTGTGCTCACACATTGTGTTGGGGGTGCTGGCTTGTGTGCATTTGTCGTTTCGTCCAACATTTTGCAAACAGTTGCTATGTATTTTATTCCGTGAGCGGTGAGTATATAAGGTGTTCTTTCGTGAACTATACACCAGCTATATATGAAACCACTGCATCATCGGTTGTTTCTGCGATACGTTTCATACCCCTCGTATATGGTGATAGCGACTTCCAATAGATATTCAGGCTCCGCGGGTTGCATATATGCGGTCGCTTCCGGTATGAGAGACCATGCGTAGCCTAAGACCTCGTCACTGCTTAGTTCGGGATTATCGCGGCGAATCCTATCAACTAATTGCGTAAAACCTTCACCGAAAACTTCTCGCAAATCGGTTAATCTGGGGTCCGGCTGGTTCTCGTTTTGCACGAAAATCTTATTTTCCATGATTAATATCTGTAGTATATCATCGGTACTTCAGGCATGGTGATACTTCGATGACCGATGGCAATGAAAAAGTCCATCTTGCGGATGGACTTTTTCATTGGTACCCCGAGTAGGATTCGAACCTACGACCTTAGGCTTAGAAGTCCTCTGCTCTATCCAGCTGAGCTATCGGGGCATTTCGAGACTATTATAACAGATGAAATCAACGGTTGCGTCGCTTCTTGATTGTGCCCAAGTGGGTGTGATGAAAGCCTTTGGTGTGTTTGAGACCAAATCCGAGCGTGCGATCGACGAAAATATGGAATAGCCACAAAAGCGCAACGAAGAGAGCAGCCTCGTTGCTGGTCAGGATGTAATAGGCAGTGACAACACCTGGTCCGATCAGGCTGTGACCGAGATTGTAAACAAACGCGCCGACGGTACTGTTGAAAAGATAGCCGACGGCCGATATATCGAATAGGAGGAACAAGACGATTAGCCAATACCATTCGAATCCGCCGACCGCGACGAAGAAAATACCGGTGAGAACCGCCGCGAAAAGATATTCGCCACTGACGATCGTTTTCATGAGTTTGGAATGCATAAGCAGTATTATAGCAAATTAGTATTGAGTCATAAACGGGGCGGCGAGTCACATCCAATCCTCAGGCAACACATGCCAACGAAAAGACCCTAGGTAACCTAGGGTCTTTTCGTTGGTGCGGGCGGCGAGAATCGAACTCGCATCACTTGCTTGGAAGGCAGGTATATTAGCCATTATACGACGCCCGCGACTTCTGTTATTATAGCAAACTTTGCTATACTATTAAGCATAAGGATAAATAAAAACAAAAAATGACAGATTTGAGCCAATTTATCGATCCTGATCTCTCGACAAACGATATTTTACATAGTAATGGCTATGGCGTTGCAGCCGGTGGCGGAGGTATGGGTGGGCTGTCGATGGAGCGACGTCGACAGCTTATGAACCAGCCTCGTATCGTCGGCGCATATAGCAGATCTATTCTCGGTCGGCAAGGTTCGTCATACAAAGCAAGGACAGCAGACCAAAAAGGCGATCGCGCATACGATGCCAGCAGAGGTACGTTTGTAGATGACGTCTCTTATGGCAGGAATCGACAAAACAATGCTCTTTCAGAGAACAAAGTCGAGCGCAATATCGAACGTCGTCAGCATTTTATTGAGCCACCAGCTCGCAAATATGACCCGTACGCTTGAAGTCTCTCCTCTTTTTGTGTTTTTAACTCTTTTTTAAACAAGTCTCTTCATAATGAAATTATGTTCGAAATGCGCGGACATACTAAGTAAACGCATTAGATAGAGGAGGGTAAACAATGCCATATTACACTCTGCCGCAAACATATTCACATACCTATAACAAAAGTAACAACTATTCCCATACAAGGGATTGGGGCGACAAACGTTTTTGGGGCGGTGGCCAATACGCTCAGCACAATAACAAGCATTGGAACAATGGTAACTGGCGCCAACATTTTAAGGGGCATCACCCTCAATGGTGGGTGAACAAGTGGTACCCGAAATGGAAGTTCGTCAACTACCGTTGGCATAACAACTGTTGGTGGGTTTACATAAGGTACGGTAATCATTACCGCACAGTATGTATCAGCAAGAATTTTAATTGGCATCACCATTGGGATGGATACCGTTGGTAATTAGTCCGAAAGCGCAAAATAACACCCCGCCTAAAAAGCGGGGTGTTATGTATCGATAATTGCTTGGGGCGAGAAATGGGGCTCGAACCCACGACCTTCGGGACCACAACCCGACGCTCTAACCAACTGAGCTATTCTCGCCATCGTATGATTATGGATATCAATATAGCATATTTTCAGAGGTAGAGCTAGTCCAGTATGGCTACATTTCTCTGACGGTTTCAATATGAGCGCCGAGACTGTTGAGCCGGTTGGCGAAATCTTCGTAGCCGCGGTTGATTGAATAGACGTCACGCAGGATTGACTGGCCGGGCGCAGCCAGCATGGCAAGCAGTATGACGACAGATGGACGAAGTGCTGGTGGGGCGACAACGTCGGCAGGTTTCCATCTGGTCGGACCGACCAGGTATACACGGTGAGGATCGAGCAATTCAACCGTTGCATTGAGTTTTGTTAGTTCTGTGAAGTAAATTGCCCGGTTTTCATACGACCAGTCGTGAAGCAATGTGCGGCCTTTGGCGACAGTTGCAATCAAGCCGAGGAACGGTAGGTTGTCCATATTGATACCGGGAAACGGCAACGCATGCAGCTTGTCTTTTGCGGCAGTCAGCTCCGACGGATAGACGGTGATGTCTGCCAGTCTTGTGTGGCCGTTGCGCGCAGTGTATTCCTCGGATACATCATATTTGAGACCCATTTCTGCCAGTGTGGCTAGTTCGATTTCCAGAAATTCAATCGGCGCGCGTTCAACGGTGATCTTGCTGTTTGTGACGACGCCGGCGGCAATGAAACTCATTGCTTCAATAGGGTCTTCACTTGGATAGTACTCGACATCCTTGTTGATGCGCTCGATGCCCGTAACGGTCAGTGTTGTCGTACCGATACCCTCTACCTTAACACCGAGTTTTTGTAGAAAAACGCAAAGGTCTTGGATGGCGTAGTTCGAGCTGGCGTTTCGAATAACGACGGTTTCCGGATGAAGGGCAGCTGCCATCAGGACATTTTCGGTAACGGTATCACCGCGTTCTGTTAGAATGATCGGTTTTTCGACGCGTTTTTTCTTGACGGTCGCTTGGTATCGGTCGCTTGTCGCCACGACATCCAACCCAAACGGACGCAGCCCTACCATATGCGGTTCGACCGTACGGGTGCCAAGATTACAGCCACCAGCAAACGGCAGTTCGAATTTATCGTACTGATTGAGGAGCGGGCCGAGGAACATAATGACCGTACGGGTGCGTTTCGCCGCTGCGACATCCATAGATGCTAGATCCAGTTTCCTTGGCGGAACGATCTCTAGGTCACTGCCATCATTGATCCAGCGAACTTTTACGCCGATGCTCTGCAAGACTTCGATGATACGGTAAACTTCTTCGATACGGGCGACGCGGCGCAGTGTTGTTTTGCCTCTGTTTAAGAGGCTGGCACAAAGCAATGCGACTGCAGCATTTTTGCTGGTATTGATAGTGATGCTGCCGGACAGCACATTGCCGCCATGTACACGGAAGTTCAGCTTGCCCGTATGATTGAGCGTCATGATATCGTGGCTTAGCACATCGCTGATACGGGCGATCATTTCAAGACTGATATTCTGGCCGCCTTTTTCGATACGGTTGATAGCACTTTGGCTGGTGCCGAGTGCCTCTGCTAGTTGCGCTTGGGTAAAGCCTCGATGCTGGCGGCTTTCCTGGATCAGTTTCCCGATCTTTACCTTGTAATCTGCGGGATTCATAAACATACCTATTGTATATCACAAATGATATATTGTCAATGCAATTTAGACTGATTATTGCTTTGGTATCACCGAAATCAGAGTATGAGTGGTGTATAATTGGAAATAACGCAAATAGAGGGAAGTAAAGAGGTAGACTAATGCAGGACACCGATGTAGCGGATCTGATTACTAAGGAAGAGGAACGCCAGCGTGAAGGGCTGGAGTTGATACCAAGCGAAAACTACGTGTCGCGCGATGTACTCAAAGCACTGGGCAGTGTATTTACCAATAAATATTCCGAAGGTTATCCAGGCAAACGCTACTACGGCGGCCAGGATTTTACCGATAAGGTAGAGCAATTGGCAATCGATCGAGCCAAACAACTGTTTGGTGCTGACCATGCCAATGTGCAGCCCCATTCTGGTGCGCCAGCAAACGAAGCGGTCTACAGCGCATGGCTAGAACCTGGCGATACGGTGCTGGCAATGGATCTAAGCCATGGAGGACATCTGACGCATGGTGCGCCGGTGACGCGCAGTGCGCATCTCTACAAGTTTATTCGGTACAAGATGAAAGATGTGACGACGGGCGAGATTGATTATGAGGAGCTGCGGCAATTGGCTCTGGAACACAAGCCAAAGATTATTTTGGCTGGTTTTTCTGCCTATCCCCGAGAACTTGATTATGCTAAATTCGCTGAAATCGCTCGTGAAGTAGGTGATAGTTGTCTACTGATGGCGGACATGGCACATATTGCCGGTTTGATTGCTGGAGGCGTGGCTAAAAACCCGTTTGATTACGGATTTCATGTTATCACCACTACGACGCACAAGACGTTACGTGGCCCGCGCGGTGGTTTGATCTTGTCGCGGGGCACAGTATCCAGTCCGTTGAAAGCGCCCGAAAAGACGATCGAAAACATCCCAACCCTGATTGATCGGTCGATCTTTCCAGGTATGCAGGGCGGTCCGCATATGCATGTCATTGCAGCAAAAGCCGTTGCCTTCGGCGAGGCGCTAAAGCCAGAGTTTAAAGATTACGCCCGTCAAATAGTAAAAAACGCCAGTACACTGGCATCGGCACTGCAGGAACGTGGTTTTCATCTGGTGGCTGGCGGAACTAGCAATCACTTAATACTGGCCGATGTTTATGCGTCGTTTGGCATTGACGGCAAGGTTGCCGAGGAGGCGTTGGATGCGATCGGACTGACATTGAATAAAAACGCCGTACCAGATGATCCATTACCGCCGTTTCGGCCGAGCGGTATCCGGCTTGGCACTCCGGCGATCACCACGCGCGGGCTCACCGAAGAGCACATGGAACGCATCGCCGAATGGATGAAGCGCGCAATTGTTGCCCGCGACAATCCCGAGAAACTTGCAAAGATGCGTGGCGAAGTGACAGCATTTGCTAGGCAGTTCCCGCTGCCAAGCGATCGTTAATAAAACACCCGCCTTTCAAGGCGGGTGTTTTTGATTGTCTATATATTCCTATGGACAACTGGTTGGGGTACCGATAGTAATCGTTCCTGCATTGCCACTAGCTCCAGCAACCGGATAATAGATGTAGAGACCGCCTGTACATGGTTCAACATTATACGTCTTGTTTTCGGCATCTGTTGAGGCACTAGCATTTGTAGGAACGTTAGTAACGCGCTTGATAGTAATACCTGAGGGTATTTTGGCCGTGTCGGTCGAGTTGAATGAAGTCGTTAACGCGGCATCATTAGCGCCACTAGGGTATGATCCGGTTCTTGCATTGACGACCTCAGCGATTTTCGCTAGGTTTTGCGCATCAGACTTCCAAGCGGAACTTTTTGCACTGTTAGTGACGCCGTTGTATGCAACGATAACGATTGCAGCTAAAATGCCGATGACGACGACTACGATCAAAAGCTCGACGATCGTAAAACCTTGTTGTTTGACTTTGGAGAAATTCATTTTAATTGATGCCCCTTATTAAAATTCCTTATGCTTACTACAGTATAGTTTATAACGTTAAAACATACAATAGCAATAGTTTTTTGCTTTTTAGATTTCAAGTGGTTCTTGTTGAAGATTGATGCCGAATTTTTGTGCGACCGTGGTGGTGATTTCACGCCGCGCCGCATCTAGATCGGCATATCCTCGAGCCGATTGGTTGATAAGTACGACAGCATTGCCATCGTGTACTTTGATACCATGCAAGACCCTGCCTTTGAATGTGCACGATTGAATTAGCCATCCAGCAGGAATTTTGACATGCGTTTCGTCGAAGGGGTAGTAAGGGATTTCGGGGTATTGGAGCGCGAGTTGCTCGGCATATGTTTTTTCGACGATCGGGTTTTTGAAGAACGAACCAGCATTTGGGAGTTTGTCTGGATCGGGTAGCTTGTTGGAGCGTATTTCCAACACGGCGCCGCGGATGATCTGCACCGTGACAGTCATCGTGCCGATCTGATGCTGTTCGAGATATTGCTGCAAGGCATCATAAAACGGCGGTTCGGGACGTTTCTTGAGCAAACGAAGCGTGACGCGAGTAATGATATAGCGTCCTGCTTGCTCGCCGCGGAAGATGCTGTGACGGTATGAAAAACCACACTCTTCTTTTCTGAGGGTGACGAAGCTGTCCTGCTGGGTGTCGTATGCTTCAAGAGATACGAACGTATCAGCAAGCTCCTGTCCATATGCACCGATATTCTGCACAGGGGCGGCTCCGACTGTGCCGGGTATGCCAGACATCGCTTCGATACCAGATAGATCGCGTTCGACCATTTGTTTCACAAAAACATCCCATGTTTCACCGGCGCTTACGGCTACGGTCGTGCTTTCATGCGTATCCTCTAGGATTTCAATGCCTTTGATGCGCATGTGTATGATGACGCCAGGAAATCCGCTGTCACGGGCGATCAGATTGCTTCCACCGCCAATGACATAGACAGGCTGACCGAGCTTTTTGCTGTTTTGGTATAGCTGCTGCAGCTCTTCTTCGGAGGTCACTTCGCATACATAATTGGCATTACCGCCAATTCGCATGGTGGTGAGCGTACTAAGAGGTATGTTTGTTTGAATATTCATCGTTAGCGGTATTATAGCCTATTGCAGATATAAATGGTATAATACAGAAAACCCGGATCTGCACAGCAGGTCTGATGGGCGCCCGTAGCTCAGCGGATTAGAGCACTTGTCTTCGGAACAAGGGGTCGTAGGTTCGAATCCTTCCGGGCGTACCAAGGTTTTATTTTTATTTTGCAAGCCCCGTTAGCTCAACTGGATAGAGCGTTGGTTTCCGGTACCAAAGGTTGCAGGTTCGATTCCTGTGCGGGGTACCATGGGTGGTTTTTGGATTGACAATATCCCTGTAAAGTGCTAAATTTACAAAGTCTGATACGGGCCAGTAGCTCAGCTGGTTAGAGCACCTGCCTCTTAAGCAGGGTGTCGAGGGTTCGAGCCCCTCCTGGCCCTCCACGCAAATGCCCCACCTTTTGGTGGGGTTTTTGCGTGGTTGTTTAAGATGAACTTGAATTCTCGACGGGTACCAGAAGTGCCGAGGGCGGGGAGCGCTAGTGGCGGGTGTTTTGTGTCTGTAGCAACGGAATTAGAATATTGGACCTTTTTGATACGGAACGATCGATTTGTAGCTCGATGTCGTGGTAGGTGTCAATCGGTTTGATGCGGCGTTGTTGCCAAGACGGCCATTCGTACCATTACCCCAACAAACAACCGTACCTTTTGCGACGACACAAGTCGATGATTCGCCAGCTGATACACTTATAGACGATTTTGTCGTTGATCCTTCATCGAGATGACCCCCGTTGATGCGCACAGCGGATGGGAAATCGCCTGAACTGACATTATTGCCGAGGCGTCCGCTGGCGCCATTGCCCCAACAAAATACATTGCCGTTGATTCTCGATTGGCCGCCATGCATGAGCGCACAAGCGTGCGAACCGCCAGCGGAAACCGCAGTTGTATAGTAACCGGCGTATGATCCACTGATACGTGCTGGCACCAATTGATTGCCAGACGTTGTATTGAGGCCTGTCCGGCCATTGGCATTATTGCCCCAACAACTGACGTTTGCATTGATGATAGCGCAAGTAAAGTCATATCCGGCTGATACCATGGTTGCATTCGGATTCATATTGTTTGGTCCTTTTGGCGTTCCCGCCGAACCGCCGGTTAGTTTTGACGGATCAGAAGTGCCTGTGGCCGTGTTTTTGCCTGTGCGTCCATTTGAATTATCGCCCCAGCAGTAAATATCGGAATTGGCGACGGCGCAGGCGTGGGTCACTCCCATACTGATTGACGTGACGGCTTTGCCGGTGAGGACGCCGCCCCCACCACTTACCGCAACAGGTGACGTTCGCTGAGTTGTCGTTCCATCGCCGACTTGTTTGCTACTATTGAGTCCCCAGCAATATGCCTGAGAGTTGGCAATTGCACATGTGCCAGTTGCTCCAGCGCTGACTTCGGTGACACGGACACTAGTATATGGTGTGCCGCCAAATGATGTAACGAGCTGAGGAGTTGAATAGTTGGTTGTATTGCCAATGCCGAGCTGACCGTTGCTATTGAGCCCCCAGCAGTAAAGCCGTCCGTCACTGATACCGCAAGTATGATTCGCTCCAGCGCTTACTTTGGTGAAGACTTTGCCAGCCATGCTTGGCAAAGCGATCGGGGAGTACTTTTCGTCGGTGCTGCCGATGCCGAGCTGTCCGTAGTTGTTTTTGCCCCAACAGTAGATCTGCCCATTGACGACTGCGCACGAATGACCCTCGCCGGTGCTGATAGGTCCGGTTGCTGCGTATGTGCCTTCAGTCGTACCGATAGGTGTGGAGCCGCCCGTTCCTGTGACAGTCGGATACGTTTTCGTATGAAGCAAGGCAGTGCTGCCATCAGCTAATTTTCCATACGAACCATCACCCCAGCAGAGCAATTGTCCATTTGCAACGACGCAGCCATGATCCTCTCCGGCGGCAATTGCCGTAGCAACCTTGCCCGCTAGTCCACTGGATTCATTGAGGTTAACGAAGTATACCCATCCACCGAGCGATCCGGTTCCGGTGTAGATATTGCCTGGCTGGCCCGCGCATCTACCCTTCCCACGGTCGACATAACAGAACAGACCAGTGAGGCCCATTGAGTTGATATTATCGCCATTGTCAGCATACGTGACGTCAACATCCGTGCGGGCTACCCACGGCTCTCCCCAAGAGTCGATCCAGAACAGACCAAAGGCTGGTGTCGTGCCGAAGCAAACAAGCGATGTGTGCGCCATCAGGCAGGTTTCATTTGCCGACAGATTCCAGGATTCCGGATCGACAAGTTTGCCACTGAGAGCTCCTCCCGGTTCATAGCCGTTCGAGTAATTCGCTACACATGGATTGAGCGGCACAAGAGTCAAACTGGCCGCCGAAAAGAGCACGCTATTACACCAAAGATCAATCGGCGCACGCACCCCCATGCAGTACAGCTTGCCTTCTGCTAGCAAGCAGGAGTCGTGCGAGCTAGCACCGACGTGCAGCGCTCTTTTGCCGGCAAATGGACCAGTGTTGTCGCTGTAACCTTTAATAAGTGTCGGATAGGTATAGCTTGGGTAGTCGTAGAAGCCGGTCGGGACACAAATAATAACACATATTTCAACAGGACCACCACCGGTCAGTTGCCTGAATTCGCCATAGCCCCAACAAGCAACGGCACCTTCGGCTGTCAGTGCGCAACTATGCTCAAAAGAGGTTGCAAACAACCAGATTGCCTGGGCAGGATTGTTCCAAGATGCGGTACTGATCTCAGTTATTATTTTGCCCGCCAAAGGACCTGAGGAGGTGCGAGGAACGTTTGCCGTAGGCGTCTTGACGCTGCCACCGCCAGAGCCGAGCTGGTTGGCGGAGTTACTGCCCCAACAATAAGGCTCGCCATCGGCAATAGCACAGACGGCCGATATACTGACGGATACATCCGTAACGGTTTTGCCGGCGAGTGCCCCTTGGACTTTGGTAGGATTGGCACGATTGGTTGTCGTTCCGTCTCCGACAGTTCCATATGTGTTGACTCCCCAGCAGTACAAGTCGCCGTTCGCGATCGCACAGTCCGTCGCATCGTTTCTGATTTTTGTAATCGGTGTTCCGGTAGCAACCGGGTATTCGTTGAATGTATCTGGCATAGTTGTTTTGATCTTTTTACGAATCGTATCGACTTTTTGGCCTGCGCTATTCAGTCGCTCGACGATGCCTGTCGAAACAATTGTCAATGTACCATTGGATTTGACAGGGGTGTCAACAGAAAAGGTTGTACGGTATTCGTTGTTACTTGTCAGATAAGGGGTGGAACCGTTGGTTGTGCCATTGCAGGCTTTCATCGGCGTCAGCTCGGTCCAATCGTTTGCATTTGCCTCAATACAGCTGTTCGCGTAGGTAATGCCTGCACGCGCCGCTTCGCTTGCCAATGCGTTGAAATTACGTGAACTGAGAGTGACTGATGTAGTAGCCGTAAATTGAAGATAAGTCGTGGATATGATAGCAATACCAAGTCCCAACATGATTGTTGCTGGTAATATAAAACCTTTATGCCAGATGTTTCTCATAGCGTCGTTCCATTTAACCTCGTTATGCGTATTGAGCCTGTTTCTTTTTCACTACCCGTGCCAGCCGTTAGAGTAATGACGATCGTCTGCGAATTGCCAGGTGCGGATGTATTGACGTATTGATCAGCGATAGTGTTTGAGCTACTCGGAGTCTGATAGTAGTCAACTCGGAAGTCTGTGACATTTTCGAGAAGCTTTGCGTCACGAGGGGCATTTGCGCATGGTCCCGATGTGACGCCGTTGGCGCATGACGTCTTTTGCGCGATAATATCGTCGTCTGAGCAACGAGGCATGTCTGTATTGGCAAGTGTGCGTCGATACAGATTTCCGTCACGAACGAAGTAGATGAGTGCATTGATGATTGGCGTTTGGCAATCATCTTGATATACCAGTGTGCGCGATGCATCGTCATCTAGCTCCGGCAATTCCGACGTTGCATAGACACTAGCGATCAATACTCTGCTCGAAGCACCGCTTCCTGTCCATGTCCATTGCGTCGGGCTACTGACATTGTTGTTCGATCCGGATGGATCATTCACGATAGACGTGTTGGTATCGTGAAAGCTAATAGCTAGCGAAACTTCACTCTCGATATCTCTTAGCGCGCTTCGAACATTGCCGGTCTGGATGATCGATTTCAATGCCTTGTTATTTGATGTGTATAGGCTTTCCACGGGCGTAAATAGAATACCGAGGAGAATGCCGGTGATCAGCAAAACAACAATGAGCTCGACGGCCGTAAAGCCTTTACTGAATGAATTATTTAACGAAAGACGCATGTGATACTCTCTCCGATCCGTATATTACCGTCGATACGATTTTTGCTGGTGCCGATGAAGAACAGCCTTGAGGGTAAAATACACGTAACTCCTGAATGGTGTTGCTTGGCATACCGAGTCCGTTTAAAGATTCTTTTGCCAGTCCGCTACTCGGTGAGCCGTCTCCAAGCCACTTCGGTTCAGTACCGGAAGCACTGGTGGCGATAATACTGCCGGGCGCATCGGGATTGTCGACGAGATTATTCTGACTCGTACCGCCGGTCTGGCAAGCTGTCGTTGTTATGGGTATCAGTGCTCGCGACGTGATTTTGCTGAGATTTGACATGGCTATATCATTGGCAACCGCTTGACGCGTGATATGCACCTGTTGTGAATTCCCAGTCATGAACATTTGAAAAAAGAGCGTCGCGAAAACAGAAATCACGATCAATGTGACAATCAATTCAGTAACTGTAAAACCCATATCTGATCGCACATCCACCATAATGCTATTGTTTATAATAGCAAAGTACAACAAAATACAACAAAAATCTTGATATTTATGTCTTTTTGACCAGAGATTTTTTCGAGGAAGATTTTTTATCTAGGTTTTCTTGGTTGTGGTTTTTTTGGGCGGGTGCGGCAGCTTTTCTTTCGGCCATTTCGACTCGTCAAAGCCGAGCCAAATCAGCCAGACTACAGGCATAAAAATCGCGAGGAGCACAAACCATCCCTCTTTGCCGAGTTTTTTGCCAATATGATACGCCGCAATGTAGAGGAAAATAGTAGGGATAATCCAGAGAAACGGAACAAGGCCGAAAAGCACCCAGAAACCTTGCTGGTTGCCAAGTTCAAGCAGTTTCCAGACATTGTAGACCGGTACCCATGCCGCCCATTGATGAGCTCCAGCCTTCTTGAAAAGTCGGCCCAGAAGAAAGGCGCCTATCACATAGGAGATAATCGCAAAGAGGACGAAAGCGAGAAAAACCGCTCCGACAACTTCGGGGCTGGCATATTCCGACCATCGAACATCACTGCTATAAGTATGCTTGTCCATGCGTTCTCCTTACGGTTTCATTGTAGCATACGCCTCTGTATGATAACCTGAACAGAGATGGCAAAGATACTCAGTGGCAGCGAGTTGGCGGCATATATGAAAGAGCGCCAAGCAAAACAGGTGCGCGCGTTGCGCCAGGCGCATCATGTGTTTCCGAAGCTGGCAATCATCCAGACGGTCGATAATCCCGTTATTGATGCCTATGTCAGACTCAAACAGGCATATGGTTCGGATATTCTGATCGATGTCGATGTGTACAAGATCGATCAAGCTGATTTGCTTGGCGTCGTCGAACGCCTTAACAAAGATGATTCAGTGCACGGTATCATCATTCAGTTGCCGCTTGCTGACGAGACCGGTACTCAGCTAGCCGTCGATTCGGTCGCTCCTGAAAAAGACGTTGATGGGCTCGGTGAAAATGCCATTCTTGATCCAGCGACTCCGTTGGCAATTATTTGGTTGCTTGCTGGATATGGCGTGGAATTGCGTGATAAAAAGATAGCTATCGTCGGAAATGGGCGACTGGTTGGAGCGCCACTTTCTAAATTGTGGCGAGCCAGCGGTTATGACATTACTGTATTCGATGAAAACAGCCATGACATGAAGTCTCGGCTGCCGCTTTTTGATGTGATTGTCACCGCTGCGGGCGTGCCGAATCTAATTGAGTCGTATGATGTGAAACGAGGAGCTGTAGTGGTCGATGCCGGTACGGCCGCCGAACATGGCAAAATTGTCGGAGATGTTTCGGCGGATCTGCGCGAGCGCGACGATTTGACGATAACTCCCGTCAAAGGAGGTGTCGGACCGCTGACAGTGACAGCACTGTTTGACAATGTTATTCGCGCAGCTCAAGCGGCCATCAAAAAGCAGGACTAAACTGATCGAGAATATCCGTTAGATTAAAGCCCCAAGACTTCCTTGACGCGCTCAACTACCTGGCTAGGTGTCAGCTCGGCTTTGACGATATAACTTTGAATTCCAAGTTCTTTGAGTTTTTTCGGAGATTCTTCAACGCCTAGGTTGGTGAGAATGATGACAGGAATGTTTTTGCCCCATTCCTGAGAACGGATGTGCTCCAGGGCTTCATCGCCATTCATCTCGGGCATTTGCAAGTCGAGCAGAATCATATCCGGCCGAAACGACTCAACCATGGTAATTCCGGATTTACCATTGTCGGCTACCTGAACTTCAAAACCATCAGCTTCAAACTTCATGCGGTACATTTGGTTGATTACGGCGTCGTCTTCGATAATAGCGATTTTTGTCATATGAAAATCATAGCACATTGCCGCGATGAACGAGTAGAATGATGGTACTATAATTTAACGTCAGGCAAACTGGTTACTATCCATTGTGTCAGTTAAGTCGTGGCGGTTTCGGGCGATGTCCGTGCACCTTACACATGAGGAGGATCGGTGAACGAAAAAACGCAGGAATATTGCGTGCGTGCACTCATGCGTACGATGATCTGGTGGGGACGACTGTGGGACGAGTCCAGCGCGTGTCTTTCGCGAGCGTTTGGGGGACTGTTGACGCGCCTTGTATTGTCACGTCCCGGTGGTTTCGTACTGCATCGGTTGCGTATACGCGTCGGGCATTTCTAGCCGATCCTTATTCGATTGCAGGGTGGTGAGTTACTCGCCACCCTCTTTTCTTTTTGACATGATACAATCGATATGGTTTTTAAAACGAACATCTCATCGTTTTTGGGAAAGGTAAAATCGATAGAAGGTAATTGTGATTCGGATGACAGAGACAGAAAGACTATGTACCGCTAACGGTGCTGAGTGTTTTGGGAATGTAGAGCTACTTTCAAGCGGGGTTGGTCGCACAGAGATATCGTATGGTCCCAGCAACAAAGCCATGCTAAAAAAAATGCTTCCGTTTCGAGCTCGCTTCGTCAAGGAGATGAACTGGTTGCCGGAAGAAATAGTAGACAAAACCTATTTTGAGGAAGCGCTTCCTTGGTTGAAAGATCTGTCCGCAGATGGGCGGCAAGATGTCGATTTTTATGATGTGTTGGACACGACTCTACATCTTGCTCTCATGGATCGCGATACGGATGAAATCATTGCCGGTCTTCGTTTGACCTGCATTCCTTCCATCGAAGATTCGTTGAGCTGGGGGATGTTGAAAAATAGCGATGATATGAAACGGCAGGCCTACGAGAAGAAGGAGTTGGACAATACGCTTGTCATGGACCGGTTGAACAGGTTTGCCGCTGATGGCAATGTCTGGGATTTAACACGACTCGTAAATCCTTTAGATGGGGGGACGGATTTTGCCAAAGTCGTTGGCGGCATGATGGAACTTTTCGCGACGGCATATGGAGTCATGAGGAAGAACACTCCTCCAGAAGAATGGAATGACATCCGTTGGGTTTTTAATGGGACAGGAATGGTGAAGGCGGCACTTGAACATCTGCAGATACAGCATGATGTGCTTGCGAAAGGACAGGTTAGTAAAAAAGATGTCGATGCATATGGCAATGTTATTAATTCATATTTCTGTGTCGTTGCGCCGGAGTCTGCCTTGAGATACATACAGGATCATGCGCACGAACAAGACTTTGTTTTTCCTTATCAGCATACAGAGAATGGACTGAAAAAAGCTAATGCTTTATAATCCATCATAAGGTGGATACGCAGTCAGTAATTGGTATTATTGCGCTTGGAGTTTCGATAATTACTATCGTGCTGTTGGGCTCGGTAGTATTATTGCAAAACTTGCGCGATAGGCTGCATATCGTATTTTTTGCACTTTCTTTGTCCGGGGCTTTTTGGATACTGACAAATCTTGTCTATAAGGTTGTAGAACCTTCTGGTATCAAATATGTTGCTGCGCTTTTGAGCTATGGAGTGGCGGGTTTTGCTGCACTGTTTTTTTTGCTTTTTTGCATCAGGTTGGCACGAGCAAGGGTTGCGAGAAAAACGCTCTACATCATTACGGCGATCGGTATTATTACTTCGATAGCATCATCTTTGCCGAATAGTATCACGACAGGTGTAACGGAAGACAGCGGATTAATTACGAATATGCCGTCGCTTGCTGCATATGGCATCTATGTGTTTTCGTATCTTGGCGGCGGCTTGATACTACTGCTACGAGCGCAGAAGCGTTCAAAAGGCATAGAGCGTATCAGGATGTCTATCATCCTCTTGGGATTACTAGGGACGGCAATCGTCGGTATGTTCTTTAATCTTGCGTTGCCTCTGATGGGCGATTACAGATTCGTCTACATTGGTCCAATGTCAACGCTCATATTCGTTTCATCATGCACTTACGCGATAGTTCGCCACCAGCTGTTCGATATCAAACCGGCAGTCGTCCGGACAGTAGCCTATACATGTTCACTATTGACGTTGTCTCTGGTGTATTACTTGCTCGCGTACGTTTTTTCTACGCTGATCTTCAGCGGGCAAATGACGGACTCTATCAGTGTCAGTCCGGTCAATATCTTTCTTGCATTGATTTTGGCTTTTCTTTTTCAGCCTATCAAGCGCTTCTTTGATTCGGCAACCAACAGAATATTCTATAAGGCTACATACAAAAGTGAAGATTTCTTTGCCGAAATAAGTCGGTTATTGTCGTCGACGATTGATTTGCGCGGACTCTTGGAGCGGGCTGCGAATGAGCTTACGAATACATTCAAGGTCGAGCAAGCAATGTTCTTTCTGTATTACGAAAAAGAAGGAAAGCAGCACTTTATGTCTGCCGGTACACGCGGTTATTCTCATTTACCTATTCACGATGCGCGGATGTTGGATGATTTTGTCACAAAGACGAACGAATCAATCATTTTGACGTACTTTATTGGTGACATAGACGAGAATGTGCGCAAGATGCTTGTAAGCCACAAGGTGGCGTTGGTCATGCCACTTTGGCAAGGAGACAAGATTACGGGGTATGTTCTCATGGGGGATAAGCTAAGCGGTAGCTATACGAAGCATGATTTGAGCGTGATCCGTGCCATCAGGGATGAATTAGTCATTGCGATACAAAATGCACTGTCACTGTACGAAGTCAAAGAACTCAATGCGACATTGCAGCAGCGTATCAATGTCGCAACTAGAGAACTGAGGGCGTCGAACAATCAGTTGAAGCATCTAGATCAAATAAAGGATGAATTCATCAGTATGGCTAGTCATCAATTGCGTACACCGCTCACCAGTGTCAAGGGGTACCTCAGCATGGTGCTTGATGGCGATGCCGGTAGCGTGACGCCGAAGCAGCAAAAGCTATTGCTCGAAGCATACAATAGTAGCGAACGCATGGCTCGTCTGATCGCTG
>Ga0180222_1001594_pt1 | contig 22605 bp, 23 predicted proteins | sample eDN5th37CKraftOP_FD_151336 | JGI IMG/M metagenome (GOLD analysis project Ga0180222, IMG submission 151336) | Enriched Organic Plus compost microbial communities from Emeryville, California, USA - eDNA 5th pass 37_C Kraft OP (version 2) (version 2) ... | reverse complement strand
AAATATCTGAACGCCAAGAAGGTGCCGCAGCTGTTCCTGGCGACCGGCGCGACCAAGTGGAACGACCCCAAGCGCTTCCCGTGGACCATGGGCTGGCTGCCGAGCTATCAGAGCGAGGGGAAGATCTACGCCAAATATCTGATGAAGGATCATCCCGGCAAGAAGATCGGCATCCTTTATCAGAACGACGACTTCGGCAAGGACTACCTGAAGGGCATCAAGGACGGTCTCGGCGACAAGGCGTCGAGCGTCATCATCGAGGAAAGCTACGAGCTGTCGGAGCCGACCATCGATTCCCACATCGTCAAGATGAAGGCCGCCAATCCGGACGTGATGGTCTATTTCACCACGCCGAAGTTCGGCGCGCAGGCGCTGAAGAAGGTCGGCGAACTGGGCTGGAAGCCGGTGCAGATCATCGCCAATGTCAGCGCCTCGACCGCCAGCGTGATGAAGCCGGCGGGCTTCGAGAACGCCCAGGGCGTGATCTCCGCATCTTACGCCAAGGACGCCAGCGATCCGCAGTGGAAGGACGACGCGGGCATGAACGACTTCGATACACTGCTGGCGAAGTACCTGCCGGATGCCAACCGCATCGATAACTCGCTGATGACCGGCTACAACATGGCGCTGACCATGGTCCACGTGCTGAAAGCCTGCGGCGACGATCTCACCCGCGCCAACGTGATGAAGCAGGCCGCCAATATCAAGGATCTCGAGATTCCGGGCCTGTTGCCGGGCATCAGGATCAGCACCGGGCCGGAGGATTTCGCGCCGATCAGCCAGCTGCAGATGATGCGGTTCGACAACGGCCGCTGGCAGCGCTTCGGCGACGTCATCAGCGACGAGATCGACGGCTGAGCGCGCCGCTGCCGCGTCGCAGCGCCAGGCGCTGTCCGGAAAACCCTCGCCACGCGAGGGTTTTCTTTTTCGTGGGGGAATGGGATAACGCTTCGACGCCTTGCGGCGTGGCTTGCGGGGCGGCCGGGACGATCCACGCCTTCGCGAGGCCTGCCGCTGTCCACCGCTGCCGCGATCATCCGCAATGACCGACCGACGCCCCCTGCTCCGCACCCTGTTCGACGCCGCCGTCGCCGCGGCGCATCCCGATGCCATCCTGACACGGTATCTGCCGCCTGCGCCACGCGGACGGGTGATCGTGCTCGCCGCCGGCAAGGGCGCGGCCGCGATGGCGGCCGCCGCCGAGCGGCATTATCTCGAGAGCGCCGGGCTCCCGCCGGAGCGGCTGAGCGGCATCGCCACCACGAGGCACGGCCATGGCGTGCCGACGCGGCGCATCAAGGTGATCGAGGCCGGGCATCCGGTGCCCGACGAGGCCGGGCTCAAGGCCGCCGACGAGACGCTGGCGCTCGCCGCCACCGCGACGGCGGACGATCTGGTGCTGGTGCTGATCTCCGGCGGCGGTTCGGCCAACTGGACCGCGCCGGCGGACGGTATCTCCCTCGCGCAGAAACAGCAGGTGAATCGCGCGCTGCTGCGTTCCGGCGCGCCGATCGGCGAGGTCAATACCGTGCGCAAGCATCTGTCGCGGATCAAAGGCGGCCGCCTGGCCCACGCCGCGCGACGCGGACAGATCGTGACGCTGGCGATCTCGGACGTTCCGCAGGACGATCCGGCTGCGATCGCCTCCGGTCCCACGGTGCCGGACCCGACCACCCTCGCCGACGCCCGCGCCATCGTCGCCCGCTACAACATTGCGCTCGACGACGCCGTGCGGCGCGCGCTCGATGATCCGCGCAACGAGAGCCGCAAGGCCGGCGACGAGGCTTTCGCGCGAGCCAGCTTCGCCCTGATCGCGCGCCCCCAGGATGCAATCGACGCCGTCGCCGAAAAGCTCAGCGCCGCGGGCTTCGATGTCGTCAACCTCGGCGCCGATCTCGAGGGCGAGGCGCGCGAGGTGGCCGCGCTCCACGCCGGGATGGCGCGGCAGGCGCGCGCGGACGGCCGGCATCTCGCGATCGTCTCCGGCGGCGAACTGACCGTGACCGTGCGCGGCCAGGGCCACGGCGGCCCCAACCAGGAATATGCCCTCGCGCTGGTGCAGCATCTCGCCGGTCTCGACGGCGTCGCGGCGCTGGCGGCCGATACAGATGGCGCCGATGGCGGCGGCGGCAGCGCCAGCGATCCGGCCGGCGCCATCGTCGATGCCCGCACCTTCGCGGCGATGGCGGCGCAAAACCTCGACCCCGCCGCCTATCTCGCCGACAACGACGCGACCGCCTTCTTCGCCGCAACCGGCGACCTGCTGGTCACCGGCCCGACGCTGACCAATGTCAACGATGTCCGGGTCGTGCTGATCGAATGAACGGATGCGCGCCGGCGCCGCTCAGAACTCCTGCGCCAGCTTCGCCAGCATCGCCAGCATCGCGACGCGATTGTCGGAGCCGAGCACCGCGTTGAGGCGCTCTTCGTGCTTGGTCGCCACCAGCTTCTTGGCGCGGGCGAGAATGGCGCGGCCCTTGTCGGTCAGCATCAGATTGTGCGAGCGGCGGTCGTTGGTGGAGCGCACGCGGACACAGAGCTCGCGCGCCTCCAGCGCGTCCAGCATGGCGACGAAGTTCGGCCGCAGGATGCCCAGCGTGTTGGCGATCTCGGTCTGGTTGCGGCCCGGATTGCGGTCGATCAGCAGCAGCACGGAAAACTGCGCCGGCGTCAGCTGCAGCGGCGCCACGCAACGGATGAAATCGTCGAACACCCGGAGCTGCGCGCGCTTGAGCGAATAGCCGAGCAGCTCCGAGAGCTCGCCCATATTGAGGTCGGCGGCATCGCCCGGCCCGTCCACCGGCAGTTCGCGCCGGCCATGGGCCTCATGCGACACCTCCGGACGAGCCGCCTTCGACGCTGTCATGGGATCCCCCGTCAAAATTCACATGGACAAGAAGGCCGAGGAGGATATCGTCGCCCTTGAGATTATATTTGATAATCGTTATTGATCATATCAAATAGTCCCGGCAGATTTCAACTGCCGCCTGGACCGTTGCCGGGGTGACAGATACGGCAACGTCCGATGCTGGGAGGGGGAGCCGGCCTTGAACGCGACAATCCTGCTGTTCCTGATCCAGGACGGCATCACCAATGGTGCGGTCTACGCACTGCTGGGCCTCGCGATGGTGCTGGTCTTCGCGGTCACCCGCGTCATCCTGATTCCCCAGGGCGAATTCGTCGCCTATGGCGCCCTCACCTATGCGACGCTGGCGGCCGGCCAGCTGCCGGGCACCGCCTCGCTCGCGGTGGCGATGGGCGTCGTCGCCTTCGCCTTCGATCTGTTCAGCGCGCGGCGCTCCTGGCGCGCGGCAACGATCCTGCGGGCCTTTGCCGTGGACATCCTGTTTCCGGTGGCGGTGCTGGCGCTGACCTTCTGGGCGGCTGGTCGCCACAATGTCATCGCGGTCAACATCGCGCTGTCGCTGCTGATCGTCGCCGCGATCGGGCTGTTTCTCTATCGCATCGTGTTCCAGCCGATCGCCCATACCTCGGTGCTGGTGCTGCTGATCGCCTCGGTCGGCGCGCATCTCGCGCTCGAAGGCTTCGGGCTGGTGTTCTTCGGCGCCGAGGGGCTGCGCGGCCCCGCGATCTCCGACGCCGCGGTCAGCATCGGACAACTGCAGATCACCGGGCAGAGCCTCGCGGTCTATGCCATCACCATCGCGCTGATCGTGGCGCTCTGGCTGTTCTTCGATTTCACGGTGTACGGCAAGGCGCTGCGCGCCACCGCGGTGAACCGGCTGGGCGCGCGGCTGGTCGGCATCCGCACCTCGCTGTCCGGCCAGATGGCGTTCCTGCTGGCCTCCGTGATCGGCGCGATCTCCGGCATTCTGATCGTGCCGATCACCACGCTCTATTACGATACCGGCTTCATCGTCGGCCTGAAGGGCTTCGTCGCGGCCATCATCGGCGGCCTGGTCAGTTATCCGATCACCGCCGTGGCGGCGATCGTGGTCGGGCTGGTCGAGTCTTTCGCATCGTTCCATGCCAGCAATTACAAGGAGGTCATCGTCTTCACGCTGATCATTCCGGTTCTCGTCCTGCGGTCGCTCGCGGCGCCCGAGGTCGAGGAAGAGAAGGAGTGAGCGTGATGACGCAGCGTTGGCCGCTCCTTCTGTTCGCGCTGGTGATGGCGGCCCTGCCGCTGCTCCCGGGCATCCCGCCGTTCTGGATCGTCCTGCTCAACAATATCGGCCTCGCCGCGCTGGTGGCGATGGGCCTGGTGCTGCTGACCGGCGTCGGCGGCCTCACCTCGTTCGGGCAGGCCGCCTTCTGCGGCTTCGGCGCCTACACCACCGCGGTGCTCACCACCGCCTACGGGCTGTCGCCGTGGCTCACGCTGCCGCTGTCGCTGCTGGTCAGCGGCGCCGCCGCCGTGCTGCTCGGCATCATCACGGTGCGGCTGTCCGGCCACTATCTGCCGCTCGGCACGCTGGCCTGGGGCCTCGGCCTCTACTACCTGTTCGGCAAGCTGGAGTTTCTCGGCCGCAACGACGGCATCTCCGCGATCCCGCCGCTGCAGATCGGCTCGTGGCGGATGCTCGATGCGAGCTCGATCTACTACGTGATCTGGATCGCAGTGATCGTGGCGGCGGTGCTGACCACCAACCTGCTGGATTCCCGCACCGGCCGCGGCATCCGCGCGCTGCGCCGCGGCCATGTCGCCGCGGAGGCGTTCGGCATCAACACCGCGCGCGCCAAGCTGCTGGTGTTCATCTATGCCGCGGTGCTCGCCGGCCTTTCCGGCTGGCTCTATGCGCATTTCCAGCGCGCCGCCAACCCGACGCCGTTCGGCGCCCATGCCAGCATCGAATATCTGTTCATCGCGGTGGTGGGCGGCGCCGGCTTCATCTGGGGCGGCGTGCTTGGCGCCTTCATCGTCATCCTGCTCAAGGAGATCCTGCAGAGCTATCTGCCGCTGCTGTTCGGAGGACATGGCCAGCTCGAACTGATCGTGTTCGGCATCGTGCTGGTGGCGCTGATCCAGTTCGCGCCCGGCGGCGTCTGGCCGTGGCTGACGGCGCTCCTGCCGTTCAAGCGCGCGCCGAAGCAGACCGATGCCTCGCTGGCGTTGCCGCCACGCACGGCGGAGACGGCCGCGCCGCCGGTGCTGCTGCAGCTCGACGGCGCACGCAAGCAGTTCGGCGGCGTCACCGCCGTCAACAATGTCAGCTTCTCGGTGAATGCGCGGGAGATCGTCGCCCTGATCGGGCCGAACGGCGCCGGCAAGAGCACGACCTTCAACCTCATCACCCGCGTGCTGCACTCCACCGCGGGACGCATCACCGTCTGCGGGACCGATATCGACGGCACCACGCCGCAGCAGATCGCCCGGCTCGGCGTCGCGCGCACGTTCCAGCACGTCAAGCTGATTCCGGACATGACGGTGCTGGAGAACGTCGCGATCGGCGCGCATCTGCGCGGCCACGCCGGCGCCATCGCCAGCATGCTGCGGCTCGACCGCGCCGAGGAGGCTCGGCTGCTGGCGGAAGCGGCGCGGCAGATCGAGCGGGTCGGCCTCGGCGCGCAGCGCGACCAGCTGGCCGGCAGTCTGTCGCTGGGCCAGCAGCGGATCGTCGAGATCGCGCGGGCCCTGTGCGTCGATCCGGTCCTGCTGCTGCTCGACGAGCCGGCGGCGGGGCTGCGCCACATGGAGAAGCAGCAGCTCGCCGCCCTGCTGCGGCAGCTCCGCGACGGCGGCATGTCGATCCTGCTGGTCGAACACGACATGGGCTTCGTGATGGATCTCGCCGACCGCATCGTCGTGCTCGATTTCGGCACCAAGATCGCCGAGGGCACGCCGGAGGTGGTCAGGACCAATCCGGACGTGATCCGCGCCTATCTGGGAGCCGCCGCATGACCGCGCCGCTGTTGTCCGTCGCCGGGACATCCGTGTCCTATGGCAAGGTCGAGGCGGTCCGCGCGGTCTCGCTCACGGTCGGACGCGACGAGATCGTCACCATCGTCGGCGCCAACGGCGCCGGCAAGACCACGCTGCTCAACGCCGTCATGGGCATCCTGCCGCAGACCGGCGCGATCCGGTTCGACGGCAGCGACATCGCCGGCCTCGATATCGAGGATCGGGTCGCGAGCGGCCTGTCGCTGGTGCCGGAGCATCGCGAATTGTTCGGCACCATGAACGTCGAGGACAATCTGCAGCTCGGCGCCTTTCGCCGCAGCAAGGCGGCGACGGCGCACTCCTTCGAGCGCGTCTACGCGCTGTTTCCACGGCTGAAGGAGCGGCGCCAGCAGCTCGCCGGCACGCTCTCCGGTGGTGAGCAGCAGATGCTGGCGATGGGCCGCGCGCTGATGGGCGAGCCGCGGCTGTTGATGCTCGACGAGCCGAGTCTCGGCCTCGCCCCGCTGATCGTCGCCGACATTTTCAAGATCATCGGAGAGCTGCGCGCAGCAGGCGTTTCCGTGCTGCTGGTCGAGCAGAACGCCAAGGCGGCGCTGCAGATCGCCAACCGCGCCTATGTGATGGAGCTGGGCAGCTTCGTCCTTGACGGGCCCGCCGCCACTGTTGCCAACGATCCGCGCGTCATCGCCAGCTATCTGGGCCTCCAGAGCCAAAGCTGACACGGCATCGGGGCTGGCAGGCCGTCAAGCCGGCGCACGGTCGCCGCCTCAGCCGAGCGGCGTCGATGCGACGCTCCGCCCGTCGGCCGTCATGGTGCGGTTGCGCCCTCCCTCCTTGGCCGCATACAGCAGCCTGTCGGCCCGCTTCATCAGGCCGCCGAGCGATTCGCCGGGCTTCCAGGCGACCACGCCGAAACTCGCGGTGACGGACGGCACCGGATCGAACGACGTCCTTTGCATCTGCAACCTCAGCCGCTCGGCGCAGTCGAACGCGCCTTCGAGTGTCGAGTCGGGCAGCAGCGCGGCGAATTCCTCGCCGCCGATCCGCCCGACCAGATCACCGGTCCGCATGGTGCGCTTCAGCAGCAGGCCGAAGCTGCGCAGCACATCGTCTCCCACGCCATGACCGTATCTGTCATTGATCGACTTGAAATGATCGAGGTCGCACAGGATCAGGCACAGCGGACGGTTGGTGGACCGGGAGAGCAGAGGCTCGGCGCGCTCCTCGAACCCGCGGCGGTTGAACACGCCAGACAGCGGGTCGGTATCGCGCTCGCGGCGCAGATCGTCCATCACGTCGGTCACCACCGCGACCAGCAGTGTCAGTCCAAGCCCCGCGCCGAACACCGCCAGCGAGAAGTTGAGCACCTGCCAGAACAGCGAAAGGCCGAACGCGCGCGGGCCGGTCGGCGCATCGAAGCCGATCGTCAGCAACGTACGGGGGAAGAAATGAAGCGCGAACAGCAACAGGCCCCAGAACAATGCACGATCGACATTGCGGCCGCGCGACAAGGGCGCCAGACGGATCGCGCTCACCAGCAGAATCAGGCCATAGCCGAAATTCTGGATATAGACGCGCGCCAGCGTGCTCGGCGCGACATAGAAGAAGAACCACAGCAGCTCCGTCACGATCGCGAACGCCGCGACGTCGAAGATGATGCCGAGCCGGTGGTGCGAGCGCCGCAGCACGCCTTCGCAGAACAGCAGCACGCCGGTGGTGTAGAAGACGCTGGAAACCATGGCGTTGTGGCCGCTGTCCGGCGGAATCCACAGGATCTGCGTCGCGGCTCCGAGCGCATAGAATAGGCAGGCGCCCGTCAGCAGCAACAGGTAGTGGCGCTTGCGATCGATCGTCCACGCCCAGACAAAGGCCAGCCCCAGCAGCGCAAGCATGGCGGGCGCGCTCAGCGTCACCAGAAGGCGTTCGGAAACCGCCGGCGTCATCGGACAATCCGCATGTGCAACCCTGCGAATCCACTGCTGCGACCGGCTTTGGGACCGATCGGCGGCCGGCTCGCCCCGCCGGGGCCTGATGCCGGCCCCTCGCGCGCGCCCAGACACATAGCACCCGGCATGTGGAATCGAAAGCCGGCGCGTCCGCGGCCCGCCGAGGCGGACGGCGCAGGCCGCCGCGCCGCGCAAAACGAAGGCCGGGTTACCCCGGCCTTCATTGCATTTTCAGCGATTTCCCGGCCGTTCAGTGCACCTGCACATATTTCCCGTCCTTCACCGTGAGCAGGATGCGGGAGCGATCGTCGAGGCCGTAGCGATCCTTCTCCGTGAAATTGTAGACGCCCTGGCTCGCCGCGATGTCGCGCTCGGTCAGCAGCGCCTGGCGCAGCGCCTCGCGGAATTCCGGCGTGCCGGGCTTAGCGGTCTTGAGCGCCACGGGCACGATCCGCTCCAGCACCTTGAAGGCATCGAAGGAATGTCCGGCGAACTGGCTGCGGCTGTTGGGGCCGTACTTGGCCTCATAGGCGGTGTTCAGCGCGAGGCCCGGCTTCTTGGTCAGCGCGCTGTCGGGCTGCCCCTCCGGATCCATGACCGGGCCGGACGCCATCAGCACGCCCTCCGCCGCCTTGCCGGCGATACGGATGAAATCCATGCTGGCCGCGCCGTGGGTCTGGTAGATCAGGCCCTTGTAGCCACGCTCGCGCAGGGCCGACTGCGGCAGCGCCGCCGCGGTGCCCGAGGCGCCGATCAGAATCGCATCCGGATTCGCCGCCACCAGTTTCAGCACCTGACCGGCCACCGAAGTATCCGGCCGCGCGAAGCGCTCCTCGTCCACGATCTTGATGCCCATCGGGGTGACCTGGGTCTTGAGATCATTGAACCAGAGATCGCCGTAGGAATCCGAAAAGCCGATATAGCCGACCGTCTTCACGTTGTTCTTCTTCATGTGCTCGTAGAGCACCTTGCCCATGATCGGCACCGGCTGCGGCATGATCGCGCTCCACTTCTCGCGCGCGGGCGTCACCGGCATCGGGCCGAGGCCGAAGTGCAGCACGCCGGCCTCATTGGCGACCGTGGAGATCGCGATCGTCGGCGGCGTGGTGGAGGACCCCATGATGACGTCGGCATTGGATTCGGTGACGAAGCGGCGCGCGTTGTTGGTCGCCGCGGTGGAATCGCCGCCGTCATCCAGCACGATGATCTTGAGCGGCACGCCGCCGATTTCCTTCGGCACGAATTCGAGCGCGTTACGCTCCGGAATGCCGAGCGCCGCGGCCGGCCCGGTGGTGGTGACCGATATGCCGACGACGATTTCGTTGCTCTGCGCCTGCGCCGGCGCGAACGCCCCCGGCAGGGCCACCGCCGCGACAGCAGCGGCAACCGACAATGTCAAGTGCTTCATCTCTTCCTCCCTGAAAGATACGTTGTGCCCAGTTTAGTTTCACCGCGCATGGGATCAGCCCCTTCTTTAGGCGGGGACCTTGAATAAGTCATCCCTGCGTGAATCGCGCGACGATCTCGGGCGGCACCGGCGCTGACTTCAGCTTTTCGGGATGGTCCGGATCTCGTCCGACGAGCACGCGGGTCTCGAAGGCTTCGATGGCCAGAGCGTCGCCCTTGAAGACATCGTGGCGCACGTCGAAGCTCGAGCGGCGCCACGCCTCCACCCGGCTCTCGATCCTGATCCAGTCCCCGTGGGTCGAGGGGATCAGGAAGCGGGCGCGGGTATCGACCATCGGGATGCCGACCAGTCCGTAACGCTTGACGATGTCCTGCTTGGAGAAGCCGGCCGCCTCGAACATGATCGAGGTGGAGTCGTCGAACATTTCGAAGTAGCGCGGGTAGTAGACGATATTCGCCGGGTCGCAGTCGCCCCATTGAATCTGCACGTCGCGCTTGTGGACGAACATCCGTGATCCGATCCTATTTCGGCGCCATGCGCAGCGAGGCGTCGAGCCGCACCACCTCGCCGTTGAGATAGGGGTTGTCGATCATGTGCATCGCCAGCGCCGCATATTCATCCGGCGATCCCAGCCGGTGCGGGAACGGGATCGCGGACGCAAGACTGTCCTGCGCCGCCTGCGGCAGGGCGCCGAGCAGCGGTGTCAGGAACAGGCCCGGCGCGATGGTGAGCACGCGGATGCCGAACTGCGCCAGCTCGCGGGCGATCGGCAGCGTCATCCCGACGATGCCGCCTTTCGACGCCGAATAGGCCGCCTGACCGATCTGGCCGTCATAGGCTGCGACCGACGCGGTGTTGATGATGACGCCGCGCTCGCCGCCCTCGAGCGGCTCGAGCTTCGACATCTCCGCGGCGGCGAGCCGCAGCATGTTGAAGGAGCCGATCAGGTTGATGCGGATGACGCGGTCGAAATCATCGAGGCTGTGCGGCCCCTCGCGACCCACCACCCGCTTGGCGACGCCGATGCCGGCGCAGTTCACCAGCACGCGGGCCGGACCATGGGCCTTGGCGGCGGCGACCACCGCGGCCTCGGCGGAGGCGGCATCGGACACGTCGCAGGCGACCGCGATGCCGCCGATCTCCTTGGCCAGCTCTTCACCGAGCTTGGTATTGAGATCGGCAATGGCCACCTTGGCCCCCTGTGCCGCGAGGCGGCGCGCGGTGGCGGCGCCGAGCCCCGATGCGCCGCCGGTGACAATGGCAGCCTGACCTTGCAACTTCATACCGTTCTCCTTTCAAACGCGGCGCGCGAGACGCCCGCTTCATTCAACTGCGATGATGCTATCCGCAAGCGGCGAGGCGTACAAACGCTCGATCAGCGCGGCGCGATGCTCGAGCACCGCACGCTGGTTGACCGAGCCCTTGTCGGTGACCTCGCCGCGGTCGATCGACAGCGGCGTATCGAGCAGCACCGCCCGCGCGATCCGGGTCGACGATCCGGTCGACGCGGCAGCGAAGGCGGCGAGCCGCTCCCGAAACGCCTGGCGCACCGCCGCGTCGGCGGCGGCAGCGGCGAGATCGTCCGCAGCGAGCGCCGGATTGATCATGCGGCAGCCGTCGAGATCGAGGATCACCAGCGCCGACAATTCGTCACGGTTGATGCCGGCGATCACCACGTCGCGCACCAGCGGCGCGCAGGCCGCGATGAAGCGCGCCCGCAGCGGGCCGACGCTGACCCAGGTGCCGCTGGCAAGCTTGAAATCCTCGGAAATGCGGCCGTCGAAGTCGAAGCCGGCGCTGACGTCGTCGGGGTTCACGAACCGGACGGCGTCGCCGAGGATGTAATAGCCCTCGTCATCGAAAGCCTTTGCGGTGAGCTCCGGCTGGCGCCAGTAGCCCGGCGTGATGTTGGGGCCCTTGGCCCGCACCTCGATCTTGCCGTTGTTGGGCACGAGCTTGGCCTCGTTGCCCGGGACCGGCAGGCCGATGTGGCCGGAGCGGCTGGTTTCCGGCGTCACCGACATGAAGAACGGCGCGGTCTCGGTGGCGCCGAGGCCGGTGAGCATCGGCACCCGCTGCCCGGTGACGGCGACGGCGATCTCGTCGAGACTGCCCCAGACATAGGGCGACAGCGCCGCGCCGCTGAAGAACATCGCGTGCAGGCGGCCGAAGAATTTTTCGCGCAGCGCTGCATCCTCGCGCAGATAGGGCAGCAGCGATTCATAGCCTTTGGGGACGTTGAAATAGACCGTCGGCGAAATCTCGCGCAGGTTGCGCACCGTCTGGGCGATGCCCGCCGGTGTCGGCTTGCCCTCGTCGAGATACATCGAGCCGCCGTTGAACAGCGTCAGCCCGACATTGTGATTGCCGCCGAAGGTGTGATTCCACGGCAGCCAGTCGACGATCACCGGCGGCTCGTCCTTGAGGAAGGCCAGCGTCTCGCGCAGCATCACCTGATTGGCACAGATCATCCGCTGGGTGTTGATCACCGCCTTCGGCTGCCCGGTCGAGCCCGAGGTCAGCAGGAATTTGGCGATGGTGTCCGGCCCGATGGCCGCATGCACGGCGTCGAGCCGCGCGTGCTCCGGTGCCGCCATCAGTTCCGCAAGCCGCGTCACCACCCGCCCCGGCACCTCGCCCCGCGCCACGGCAATCTCGACATCCGCCGGCACATTGGCCTTGAGCGCGCCGGCGAAAAGGGTCGCGTCGTCCGCGAATACCAGCCCCGGCGTCAGCAGCTTCATCACGAAGGACAGCTTGCCATAGTCCTTCGACACCAGCGAATAGGCCGGCGACACCGGGCAATAGGGCACGCCGGCATAGAGCGCGCCGAAGCCGAGCAGCGCGTGGTCGATCGAATTGCCGGACAGGATCATTACCGGCCGCTCCGCCGAAAGGCCGCGCGCCAGCAGCGCCGAGGCGATCCGGCGGCTGGTCGTCAACAGCTCGGCATAGGTGATGCGGCGCCAGCCGCCGTCCGCGGCGCGCTCGGCCATGAAGACGCGGTCCGGCGCCGCGTCGGCCCAGTGATGCAGCTGATCGGTGAGCCGGCCGGGATAATCGGCAAGCGCCGCGGTGGGACGGACATAGGCGACGCCGTCGGCGCGGCGCTCCATCGTCACCGCCGGGCGGCCGAACGAGATCGGCCGCAGGGGATGGCTGTCGATCCGGGCGGCGACATCGCTTTTGGTTGCGGTCACTGTCATGATGGGCCTCCGTCGGTCAGGCCGGGCGGACTTTCGACGCCTTGTGGTCCAGAAACGCGCGGATGCGCGACTTGGCCTCGCTGTCGCTCTGCGCCACCCCGGCCATCAGCGATTCCATCAGCAGCCCGGTCTGCGGATTGGCCTCCGCGATCAGCGGCAGCGCCTGCAGGATGGCGAAATTGGTCATCGGCGCATTGGTCGCGACCCGCTGCGCCAGCTCCATCGCCCTGGCGAAGGCTTCCGCCTCGCCGACGAGATATTGCGCGAAGCCGTGCTGCACGGCCTCCCCGCCGGCATAGACGCGGCCGGTGAGCATCATGTCCGCCATCCGGGCGACGCCGATCAGCCGCGGCAGACGGACCGAGCCGCCGCCGCCGACGAAGATGCCGCGGCTGCCCTCTGGCAGCGCGAAGAACGCGCCCGGCTCGGCAACGCGGATATGCGCGGCGCAGGCGAGCTCCAGCCCGCCGCCGATCACCGCGCCCTGCAGCGCAGCGATCACCGGGACGCGGGCATATTGCACGCGGTCGAACACGCGGTGCCACATCTGCGAATGCAGCAGGCCGGCGGTGGCGTCCCGTTCCGTCAGTTCGGCAAGATCAAGGCCGGCGGAGAAATGCTCGCCGACACCATGCAGCACCACGGCCCGGACGCTGTCCGGCAGGTGAGCGAAGCAATGGTCGATCGCCTCCATCAGCTCGTCACTGAGCGCATTGCGCTTGGCCGGGCGGTTGAGGCCGACCGTCATCACCGGGCCGACCATCCCGGTCACGAGCAGTGCAGGAGAACTGGCGGGGGCCGCGGACGCGGCGGGGGCGTTTCCCATCGGGCTGTTGTTTCCTTGGGGCTTTTGCTTCCTTGATAGAATAGTTATGTCTTATAACGAAATCGCCAGGAGTCAATATCGCGCGGCATTATTGCAGCGCAATGTGAAGGGCGATGGAGGCCGTGGCGGCCGGCGCCGGCTACAGCACCTGATGCACGTCGATCACGACGCGGTCGGCGTGGCGCGCGGCGGAGCCGATGAAGAGGTGCTGCATCAGCCAGCGGTAGTTCGGATCCCCGGTCTCGAAGCGCGGCACGGTGCGGAAATAGATCAGCGCGGGATCGACCGGCTCGTTGCGCTTCAATTTTTCCAGCAGCTCGCGGGGACCGAAGCGAATGCCCCGGTTCTCGACATAGATCACAGCTCCGTCGTCGAGCTCCAGCGCATATTTCGCCTCGAGATCGATCAATTCGTCGGGGCGGATGATCTGGAAGTCGGCGCCGAACGGACAGACCTTGCCGTTGACGCGCTCGCCGCGGACCTCGCCGCCGAGGATCGGAATGATGCGGCGGGTGCCGTAACCGAGATCGCCGGCGGTGGTCACCGCGCCGATCCGCGCGGTGATGGTGAAGACATAGCGGATGTCGAGTTGCGGCGTCATGCGCTATCCCATCATGTGCATGGGGAGCCAGGTGGCGAGCACCGGAAATGCGATCAGCAATGCGAGGCGCACCAGGTCGCTCGCGACGAACGGCAGCACCCCGGCGAAGATCGTCGACATGTCGAGATCCTTGATCACGCTTTTGATGACGAACACGTTCATGCCGACCGGCGGATGGATCAGGCCGAGCTCGACGGTCATGACGATGATGATGCCGAACCAGATCGGATCAAAGCCGAGTGCGGTGACCACCGGAAACACGATCGGCACCGTGAGGATGATCATCGCCATGGCGTCCATCAGGCAGCCGAGCACGAGATACATCAGAAGGATCAGCACCAGCACGCCATAGCGGCCGATGCCGAGGCCGGTGAGAAACTCGGTGATGTGCTGCGGCGTCTGGGTGATGGTGAGGAAATAGCCGAAGCACAGCGCGCCGATCAGCACGGTGAAGACCGCCGCCGAGGTCCGCGTCGCCTGCAGCAGCGATTGCAGGATGCCCTCGCGCGACAGCCGGCGGCGCAGCACGCCGATGAGGAAGGCGCCGACCGCGCCCACCGCCCCACCGCCCCTGCCTCGGTCGGGATGAAGAAGCCGCCATAGAGGCCGCCGATCACGAACACGAACAGCGCCAGCGGCGACCAGACGTCCTTCAGCGCCAGCAATCGATCGCGCCAGGTGCTGCGCGGCCCCCGCGGCAGGAAGCCGGGCCGGGCAACGCCGATGATGCCGATCGTCAGCATGTGCATGACGATGGCGAGCAGCCCCGGCACGACGCCGGCGATGAACAGCTTGCCGATGTCCTGCTGGGTGATGATGCCGTAGACCACCAGCACGGTCGATGGCGGCAGCATCGCGCCGAGCGTGCCGCCGACCGCGATCACGCCGGCGGAAAACGAGCGCGGATAGCCGAAGCGGCGCATCTCCGGATAGGCCACCGCCGAGAAGGTCGCGGCGGTCGCCACCGACGAGCCCGAGATCGCGGCGAACCCGCCGCAAGCGCCGATGGTGGCGATGCCGAGCCCGCCGCGCCAGTGGCCGACGAAGGTGTTGGCGGCGCGGAACAGCTCGCGGCTGATGCCGGATGCCGAGACGAAGGCGCCCATCAGCAGAAACATCGGGATCACGCCGAACGAATAATCCGTCACCGTGCGCATCACCGTCTGCGCCACCAGCTTGAGGGCCGGCTGCATTCCGGTGAGATAGCCGAAGCCGGTGACGCCGACGAGGCCCATGGCCATGCCGACCGGCACCCGCAGCAGCATCATGACGAACAGGCTGACGAACCCGATGACGGCGACCGCTTCGCTGCTCATCGGGCATCACTCTGGGGTTTTGAGCTTCGGCTCATGAATCATCTCGGGATTGAAGATCAACCGCCAGGTGCGGATCGCGATCAGGATCACGGCCGATACGTCGCCGACCCAGGCCACCGCGTAGAACGGCCAGATCGGCAGTTGCAGATCCATCGTCAGCACGTGATCCTGGCGGGTGGTCACCACCTTGTCGAACAGCGTGTAGGTCTGCACCGTGACCACGAACAGCAGAACCAGTGTCGCGAAGATGTCGATCCAGCGCTGGTACTTCGGCGAGACGTTGGCCCAGACCAGATCGACGGTGATGTGGGTGCCGCGATAGCTCGTTGCGGCGATGCCCCAGAAAATCAGGATGCCGAGCAGGAACTGACCGAAGTTGTAGTAGTCGGGAATCGTCACCGCGAAGAACTTGCGCATGAACACGGCGAGGAAGGTGTTCAGGGCAACGACGCCGACGAAGAACGCCGCCACCCATTCGATCGAGTCGATGAACAAGTCCATATAGTTCTTCGGCGGGGACAGGGCCGGGTCCGCCGGCAAGCCGTCCGGTGGCGCTTCTGGCTCAGCGTTCATAATGCGTCTCGTCCGGTGCTATGGGAGCGGCACGCGAGCGCGGTGTTCGCGATGCCGGGCAGCACCGCGAAAACCATTGCCTGCGCGTGGCCCGCCATCGCTTCAAGCCCGCTGCAGCCTACAGACCCGCATCATGTTTCTTGAGGGCGGCCTTCAGCTCGGCGTCGATCGCGACAGGATCGCCGCCGGCCTTCTTCACCGCCTCGGCCCAGCTGTCGTGCAGCGGCTGGGTCTCCTTGCGCCATTTGTCGAGCTGCTCCGGCGTGAGCGGATAAACCTCGTGATCCGGCAGCGCCTTCATCCGCGCTCGCCCCGCGAACTCGAAGTCGCTCCAGGGGTCGGTCACCTTGGATGCCCATTCCGGGGTGCAGTGGTCGTCGATCACCTTCTTCTGTGCCGGCGACATCGATTCATAGGCCTTCAGGTTGATGTTGTAGCTGAAGACGGTGCTGTAGAGCGGCACATCCATGGTGTACTTGATCGCCTTTTCGATGCCGAACAGAAACATCGATCCCCATGGAAAGGTGATCGCGTCGGCGACGCCGCGTTCCAGCGCATCGCGCGATTCCGGCGCCGACGCCTGCACGTTCGTTCCGCCGAACATCTTCACCATCTCGCCGATGGTGCTCTGCGCCGGCCGTACCTTGACGCCTTTGAGATCCTCGGGAACGACGATCTTCTTCCGGCTGTGCAGCGCGCCCGGATCGTGGATGAAGGCGAAGCACAGCTTGGTGTCCTTCATCTCGGTCTTGGCGTATTTCTGGTACCACTCGTTGAAGGCGAGCGTGCCCTTCTTGCCGTCCTTGAAGACGAACGGCAGCTGGCCCGCGGCCGCGATCGGGAAGCGGCCCGGCTGATAGCCCGGATTGACATAAGTGATGTCGGCGATGCCGTCGCGCGCCATGTCGTAATGGTCGAACGCCTTGCCGAGCTGCTCGGAGGGGAAAATCGCCAGCTTGATGGTGCCGCCGGAGGCCTTCTCGATGTCGGCCGCCCAGGCCTTGGTCGCGGGCACCAGCGGATGCGCCGGCGGCAGCCAGATCGAGACCTTGAGATTGACGGTCTTGTCCTGCGCCATCGCAGGCGTCACGCACCCGGCCAGCAGCAGTGCCAGCAACGCTTTCCTCATCGACGTCCTCCCTCGTGATTGCAGACCGGGCGGTTCAACGGCCTCGCTTGTTGCTTAACATGTTATTTCACATCCGTGAGATTGCAAGCATGACAGCCATCATCATGAAAAGGAATCCGCAGCTTCGGCGGATGTCACATCAATCGCCGCTGAAGTGCCAATTTGCATTGTCCAATACAAGATCGACAAAGATTCGTACCTTCGCCGACAGCAGTCGCGAGGTCGGATAGACGAGATGGATCGGCAGCGGCGGAATCTCATAGCGGGTGAGCACCGGTTTTAGCCGACCGGCAGCCAGTGCCTCCGCCGCCTGGTATGCGAGCACACGGGTGAGGCCGAGGCCCCGCTCGGCCTGCGCGATGGCCGCATCGGCGCTGTTGCCGATGAAGCGCGGCACGCCGCCGGCGCGCAGCTCCCTGCCGTCCTCGATGAAGCGCCAGTCGGCGGCGCCGATCGGCGCGCCGAAATGCACGATGTGATGCGCGGCGAGATCGGCGGGATGTTTCGGCGCGCCATGGCGTGCGAGATAGTCCGGCGACGCCACCACGATGCGGCGCATGTCGCCCACCTTGCGTGCCACGAGGCTGGAATCGGCGAGATGCCCGATCCGCACCGCGACGTCGATCCCCTCCTCGACCAGACCGACCATGCGATCGGACAGCCGCAGCTCGGCGCTGACCTCGGGATAGCGCGCCAGATAGATCGAGATCAGCGGCGACACGTGCATGCGCCCGAAGCCGAACGGCGCCGAGACCACCAGCCGTCCCGATGGCCGGTTGCGCTCCTCCTGCGCCGAGGCCTCCGCCTCGTCGAGGTCGCCGAGGATGCGCCTCGCCCGCTCCAGATAGCGGACGCCGACATCGGTCAGGGTCACCGCGCGCGTGGTCCGCTGCAACAGCCGCGCGCCGAGATGCTGCTCCAGCGCCGCCACCAGCCGCGTCACCGCGGAGGCCGACAGGCCGAGCCTGCGCGCCGCCGGCGCAAATCCCTTGAGATCGGCGACCGTGACGAAAGCCTGCATGGCATCGAAGCGATCCATGAGATTATTTCTGAAACTGCAATAATGAAGTGTCAACTCACGTGATTGCTGAAGCCCACGCGCGGTCCCAGATTGCTGGCAGGCGCGCGAACGCCGCGCCCGATTTACGAGGGTCAGATGACCGAAACCGTGACGATTCCGCAGGACGTGCCGTTCAGCGCCGCCGTCAAGGCGATCCAGGCCCGCAAGGGCTCCCGGCAGAGCTATGCCGAGCTCGAACGCGACCGCGGCTGGCGCACCGAGGTCGACGACAATCTCGCCGCTTTTCTGGCGGCGCAGACCAGCATGTTTCTCGCCACCGCAAGCGCCGACGGGCAGCCCTATGCGCAGCACCGCGGCGGCCCGCCCGGCTTCATCCGGGTGCTCGACAAGACCACGCTCGGCTTCGCCGATTTCAGCGGCAACCAGCAGTTCATTACCCAGGGCAACCTCTCGGAAAATCCGCGGGCGATGATCTTTCTGATCGATTATGCCTACCGGCAGCGCATCAAGATCTGGGGCGAAGCCCGGATCATCGAGGACGACCCGGCGCTGCTGCGCGCGCTGATGCCCGCCGGCTACCGCGCACGGCCCGAACAGGCGCTGCTGTTCCGGATCGCGGTGTGGGACATCAACTGCAAGCAGCACATTCCGCAGAAACTCGATGCCGCTGACGTCAAGACCGCGCTGGAGCTGCGCGATGCGCGCATCGCCGAGCTTGAGGCCCAACTCGCGGCGCTGAAAGGATCGGCAGCGTCATCCGCAGCCAGGGACGCTGCGTCCGCGCGCGGCACCCCGTCCGCTACATCGGGCGAATGACTGCGGTCGCCGTCGCGCCATTGTCGTCGATATAGGGCATCTGGCCCTTGGGCGAGGCGTCCGGGCGCGCAAGTTCCTTGCGGTAGGGCAGCCCCGCCATTTTGAGCTGAACCTCCGTCTTGGTGACAAACGGACTGATCTCGGGCAGGCCGAAACCTTCGCCAAAGCCGTACAGAATGATCATCGCAAGCTCCCTGCTCTCTTGAAAACCGGCGTGACCCTAGCTACCCCCTGCTGCCAGCGTGCTGTCAGCATCGACCTCGGGCTTGGACTTCGCGAACATGAGACGCGCCGACCGGCTGTTCCAGATCATTCAGGTGCTTCGCCGCGCCCGCTGGCCGCTGACCGCCGACGCCATCGCCGCGGAACTGGAAACCTCGAAGCGGACCGTCTATCGCGACATCGCCACCCTGATCGGACAGCGCGTACCGATCCGCGGCGAGGCCGGTATGGGCTATGTGCTCGAGCGCGGCTTCGACATGCCTCCCTTGATGCTGACCCCCGACGAGATCGAGGCCGCGGTGCTCGGCGCGCAATGGGTCGCTGCCTATGCCGATCCGGCGCTGAGCCGGGCCGCCGAGAACCTCGTCGCGAAGATCGAGGCCACCGTGCCCGACGCGCTGCGCCCGTTCGTTCAGGAGCCGGCCAGCCGGGCCCGACACATCCACGGAGAGCCGGATCGCGTCGACATGGCGAAACTGCGTGCCCAGATCCATGCCGGCAGAAAGATCGCGCTGCGCTATCGCGAGGAGCACGGGCGCGACAGCGAGCGGGTGATCTGGCCGATCTCGATCGGCTACCTCGTCACCGTGCGGCTGCTTGCGGCGTGGTGCGAGCTGCGCAAGGACTTTCGCAGCTTCCGCACCGATCGGATCCGCGACGCCACTTATCTCGACGAAAAATACCCCGAGCGCCGCGATATACTGCGGGCGCGTTGGCGCCAGCATCTCGAGCGGACGATCCGGGAGAAGACCCTGCAGATGCGGTGCGGCTCGTGACCGGCTCCAGCACCAGCCCCTGCCAGGCCTGCGGCGCCTGCTGCGCCTATTCGCGCGAGTGGCCGCGCTTCACCGTGGAGAACGATGCCGCGCTCGACCTTATTCCGGCGGATTTCGTCAATGCCGCGCAATCCGGCATGCGCTGCGAAGGGGAGCGTTGCGCCGCCCTGCGCGGACGCGTCGGCGAACTGACCGCCTGCGCGGTCTATGCGGTGCGGCCGGAAGTCTGCCGGGACTGCAGCCCGGGCGATCCGGAATGCGCGATGGCGCGCCGCCGCTTCGGCCTCACAGCTCTCTGAGATCTGAACCTGCCGCCCGTCACACCATGACGGCTTCGGCCGGCTGCTCGTCCTCGATGTCGTCGATGTCATCGACATCGAGCGGCACCAGCGGAGCGATCGGCTTGGTCGCCAGCGTCACCGGCTTGCGGCCGCCCGGCGCGAGCGGAACCCGCCCCGACGATGCCTTGGCGCTGCGTGACAGATCATAAAGCACGGAACCGACACGGCCGCCGAAATGCACGAGATCACGCTCCGTGCAGCTTCCCGCGATCGCGATCGCCAGCGCATGCAGATGACTACGGCGATAACAGAACAGCGCCAGCATCGCCCGGACATCCGGCGACACGCTGTCCACCAATTGCGGCAGACCGCTTTCGCTGGCGCGGTACATCTGGCCAAGCAGATCGTCCCGAACCGGGCAGAGATCGTTCTCAAACGCATCGTGGCTGGACCACATGGCATCTTCCCCGTCGGAAAAGTCCCCTTTTGCGAAAATGCTCCGCAAATCTCTAACGGAAGGTTAACCACCGCCCGGCCGCGCGCCGGACGGCAGCCGCTGTGGACAAAGCCGCGCCCATGACGCTGGGGTTGCAGATGTCAGGAACCCGCCACATGAACCAGGTCATGGGCAGGAACGAGTCATGGGAATGAGCGCGACGGCGAAGCCGGTGAGAATGCGAGCCTGGCCGAGATCGCGCGAAGCCGATCGCGCGAAAGCACATGGCGACGCCGCGCCTCCGTCTTCCCCGGCCGGCAGGAGCCGGGGCCGTAGCCCGGTGCGATCCGGCGAAACACTCAAACCGTCACCGGGCGTCCGCCGCCATGCCGGCCGCGTCGGTGGAGGCGGCGCGTCTCAGGTGCCGACGAAGGTCGCAACGGCGGCGAGGTCGGCGCGGGAGGTCCGGTAGCTGTTGGCCTTGTGCGCGGTATCGCCATAGCCGAAGGAAATGCCACACACCACGCGGCGGTCCTCGCCGATGCCGAAATGCTTGCGGATCACGTCGGAGTGATGCGCCAGCGCCGCCTGCGGCACGGTCGACAGACCGAGCGCCTGCGCGGCCAGCAGGAAATTATTGACGTAGCCGCCGCAGTCCACCGCCCCATAAACCCCGAGCGCCTCGTCGGTGTGGATGATGGCGACGTGCGGTGCGCCGAAGAACCTGAAATTCTCCAGCGCCTGCCGCGCATAGCCGGCGCGGTCGCCGCGCGGGATGCCCAGCGTGTTGTAGAGCTGGAAGCCGCTCTCGCGCCGACGCTCCAGATAGACGCCGCGATATTCCCGGGGGAACGGGAAATCGCCGTGATCCCCACGGCCGCTGGCAGCGGTCTCGTACATCACCTTGCGGAAGCGCTCGGTCTCCTCACCGCTGGTGATCACCACCTGCCAGGGCTGGCTGTTGCACCAGGATGCGGTGCGTTGCGCCGCCCGCAGAACACGCTCGATCAGCGCGCGGGGCACCGGGCGGGGCAGGAAGGCCCGGCACGAAAAGCGTTCCTGCAGCAATTCCTCGAGCACACCGATGCGATCTTCGGCCGCGTGCCTGGCCGTATCTATTCCGACATCCGCCATGACTATCGTCCCCTGGTGGGAATCTTGTTGAAGGGTACATCCTTATCGACTCGGATGTCGCCCGGCAAACCCAGCACGCGCTCGGCGATGATGTTGCGCAGGATCTCGTCGGTGCCGCCTTCGACCCGGGTTGCCGGAGAACGCAGCAGCATCGCCTGGAACTTGCCTTCGTCCTCGGCGGCCTGCGGATCGCTGATGACGCCGGCCGCCCCCTGCAGGTCGAGCGCATACATCGCGATCTCCTGGATCATCGACCCGGCCACCAGCTTGCCGATGGAATTCTCCGGCCCCGGCCGTTCACCGCGCGACAACGCCGAGATCGAGCGGAACGCGGTGTATTTCAACCCGCTGGCCTTCACCGCCCAGCCCGCGAGCTTCGCGCGTACCGCGCGATCCTCGATCGCCGGATCACCATTGCGGATCAGGCTGCTGCAGTAGTCGAACAGTTCCGGGAAGCCGGTCGCCACCGAGGCGCCGATCGACATCCGCTCGTTCATCAGCGTGGTGAGCGAGACGTTCCATCCGTCATTGACCGCGCCGAGCCGCTGGCTGTCGGGAATGCGGACATTGGTGAAATAGACTTCGTTGAATTCGGACTGGCCGTTGGCCTGCTTGATCGGCTTCACCTCCACGCCCGGACTCGTCATGTCAAGGAAGAACATGGTGAGACCCTTGTGCTTCGGCACGGCAGGATCGGTCCGGGTGATAAGGATGCCGTAGTCGGAATAATGCGCGCCGGAGGTCCAGATCTTCTGGCCGTTGACGATCCAGTCGTCGCCGTCGCGCTCGGCGCGGGTGCGCAGGCCGGCGACGTCGGAGCCGCCGGACGGCTCGGAGAACAGCTGGCACCATACCTTCTCGCCCGAGGCGAGCGGCGGCAGGTGCTTGCGCTTCTGCTCCTCGCTCGCATAGGCCATCATGGTCGGGCCGCACATGCCGTGGCCGATGATGAACATGCGGCTGAGCTTGCCGTAGACGCCCTCCTCCTGCTGCCAGATCACGCGCTCGATCGGCGAGGCGCCGCGGCCGCCATACTCCTTCGGCCAGTGCA
>Ga0180222_1001593_pt1 | contig 22624 bp, 20 predicted proteins | sample eDN5th37CKraftOP_FD_151336 | JGI IMG/M metagenome (GOLD analysis project Ga0180222, IMG submission 151336) | Enriched Organic Plus compost microbial communities from Emeryville, California, USA - eDNA 5th pass 37_C Kraft OP (version 2) (version 2) ... | reverse complement strand
GATCGCCCTTGAGAAAGTGCCGGAAAAGCTCGTCGTGGTCGGCGCCGGCGTGATCGGCCTCGAACTCGGCTCGGTGTGGCGCAGGCTCGGCGCGCAGGTGACGGTGGTGGAATTCCTCGACCGCATCCTGCCCGGCATGGATAGCGAAGTCGCGCGCCAGTCGCAGCGACTCCTCGAAAAGCAGGGCATGACCTTCAAGCTCGGCTCGAAGGTGTCCGCGGTCGATACCTCCGGCAAGAAGCTCAAGGTGAAGGTCGAGCCGGCCAAGGGCGGGGATGGCGAAACCATCGATGCCGATGTGGTGCTCGTCGCGATCGGCCGCGTGCCCTTCACCGATGGGCTTGGCCTCGCCGAGGTCGGCGTTGCGCTCGACGAGCGCGGCCGCGTCAGGACCGATGCGCATTTCGCAACCAATGTGCCGGGCATCTACGCGATCGGCGATGTGATCGCGGGCCCGATGCTGGCGCACAAGGCGGAGGACGAGGGCGTAGCCGTTGCGGAAATTCTCGCGGGCCAGGCCGGCCATGTGAATTACGATGTGATCCCGGCGGTGGTTTACACCTATCCGGAGATCGCCTCGGTCGGTAAGGGTGAAGACGACCTGAAGGCGGCCGGTATCGCCTACAATGTCGGCAAGTTTCCGTTCACCGCGAATGGCCGCGCCAAGGCCAATCAGCAGACCGACGGCTTCGTCAAGATTCTGGCGGACGCCAGGACCGACCGCGTGCTCGGCGTGCATATCGTCGGCGCCGATGCCGGCAACATGATCGCGGAAGCGGCGGTGGCAATGGAGTTCGGCGCGGCGGCGGAAGACATCGCGCGCACCTGCCACGCGCATCCGACGTTGCCGGAAGCGGTGAAGGAAGCAGCGCTCGCGGTCGACAAGCGCGCGCTGCATATGTGAGCGCACGCATCGTTGCGTTTATGACGGCTGCGCGGAGCCTTGCTCCCGCAGCCGCTTGTTTTCCGCCTCCAGCGCCTCGATCCGCGCCTGCAATGTCCCGATCGCCTGCGCCACGTCGGGCGCGTCGAAGCGCTGCGTGATGTGCTGCGGACAATTCCAGTCGAACGCATCGAGATGCAGGACGAAAATGCGCTCGGGCTTGCCGCGATAGCCGGGGGTCGCGACCTTGTCCGCAAGCTCGGGATCGTCGCTTAAGGCTTTCACCTCGGCATGCGCGAAAATCTTCAGCCGCCGCCGGTTCACATAGTCCATCAGGATCAGCGAGACGCGGACATCGCCGCCGACATTGCCGAGGCTGATATATTGTCGGTTGCCGGCGAAATCGGCGAAGGCGAGCGTGCGCTCGTCGATCACGCGCACAAAGCCGCGCGGGCCGCCGCGATGCTGCACATAGGGCCACCCGGTCTCCGACACCGTCGCCATGTAGAAGCTGTCGCGTTCGGCGAGAAACGCCACCTCGTTCTCGGTGAAGCGGTCGAATGCTCTGTGGCCCTTGAAATCGACCCATAAATGCGCGCTGCCATTCTGTTCCTGCGCGGCCTTCACGTTCGGCGTCACGGCGATGTCGAGAAATCCGTAGGCCATGGCCTTTCTCTCCTCGGTTAGCCCGGAAAGATAGACCTATCGGCCGAAGAGATAATCGCCTATTTTCAAGAATAATCCTCTCATTCTGCGAGAGACTGCATGGACCGGCTGGAAGCGATGTCGATCCTCGTAGCGGCGGTCGAGACGGGCAGCTTCACCGCGGCCAGCCGCAAGCTTGGCATGCCGCTGCCGACCGTGAGCCGCAAGGTGGCGGAGCTCGAGGCGCGGCTGAACGCGCGGCTCCTGATCCGCACCACGCGAAAGCTCACCCTCACCGATGCGGGTGCGGCCTATCTCGCGGCCTCGAAACAGATCCTCGAACAGGTCGCCGAAGCCGAACGCGCCGCGGCCGGTGAATATCTCGTGCCGCGCGGCGATCTTGCCATCGCAGCGCCCATCGTGTTCGGCCGGCTGCATGTCTTGCCGATCGTCAACGATTTTCTCGCCGCGTTCCCGCAGATCAACGTGCAGCTCGCGCTGTCGGATCGCAATGCCGATCTGATCGGGGATCGCATCGACATGGCAGTTCGTATCGGTGCGCTCGACGACAACCGCATGATCGCGGTGCGCGCGGGCTTCGTGCGGCGCGTGGTCTGCGCCAGCCCCGCTTTTCTGGCCGCGCATCGCGTACCGAAGACGCCCGCCGAGCTCGCGGACTTGCCGTGCATCACCTTCGGCAGCAGCGCCTCGGCGTCCTGGCCCTTTGCACCGAAACGCCGCAGCGTGGCCGCGATCCCGATCCGCGCGCGGCTCGCGGTCAATACCGCGGAGGCCGCACTCGACGCCGCGCTCGCGGGCGTTGGCCTGACTCAAGTGTTGTCCTATCAGGCGGCCGATGCGGTGAAAGAGAAGCGGCTGCGGATTGTGCTGCAGGACTTCGAAATCGATCCGCTGCCGGTCCATCTCATCCATCCGCCGCAATCGCTGCCGCCATTGAAGCAGCGCCGCTTTCTGGATTTCGCGCTGCCGCGGCTGAAGAAGGCGCTTGCCGATATCGAGCGGCGGGTGATTCCCTCTCCCGGCTTCAGCGGGGGAAGGGCAGCGAGCGCGAAAGTGCGAGCCCGGTGACGGGCTTTTGCTTGCCGCATAGAATGCCTGTCACCTGATTTGCTTCGCAAATCGACCTCTCCCCGCTAAAGCAGGGAGAGGTTCGGACGTGGAGGAATCGGTGTCGTCATCACTTGAAAAGAAGGTCGCCCTCGTCACCGGGGCGGCGCGTGGCTTTGGCCAGGCTTTCGCACGGCGGCTGGCGCAGGATGGTGCGGATGTGGTGCTGGCCGACATCCAGCCCTGCGACGACACCGCAAAGATGGTGGAAGCCGCGGGGCGCGAAGCGCTCAGCGTCATCTGCGACATCACAGCGGAGGACTCCGTCGCGTATCTCGCCGCCGAGGTGGAAAGCCGGTTCGGACGTTGCGACATCATCGTCAACAATGCCGGGATCTATCCGGTCCAGCCGTTCGAGCAGGTGACATTCGCCGATTGGCGGCGGGTGATGGCGATCAATCTCGACGCCGTCTTCCTTGTCACCAGGGCCTTCGTTCCCGGCATGAAGCGGCGCGAATGGGGGCGCATCATCAATGTCTCGTCCTCGACGTTCAACACGCTCGCGTCGGGTTATACCCATTACATCGCGAGCAAGGGCGGCCTGGTCGGCTTCACGCGCGCCCTTGCGACCGAGCTTGGCAAATTCGGCATCACGGTGAATGCGGTCTCGCCGAGCCTGACGCGCACGCCCGGCACCGAATGCCGCACGCCGCGTCCGGGACGCGCGAGCATGGACGAAGAATTCGAGGAGATCACAAAGCTGCAGGCGATCCGGCGTGTGCAGGTGCCGGACGATCTCGCCGGTGTCGTCGCGTTCCTGGCGAGCGACGACGCGGCCTTCATGACCGCGCAGGTTCTGTATGTCGATGGCGGGATGGTGCGGGTCTGACGTGACGCCGGACGACGCGTCAGCCTGCAGGCGTCGTCACACCTGACGCCCGGGCGAAGCGCGACTAGCTTTTGCGGCCGGTTCCGAAGCGGGAATAGCGCGTGGTCGAACGGTGCGAACGCCACGGATAGGGCACGCGCAGGTCAACCTGGACATCGGACTGGATCGACGGCGCATCCTCCGGTTCGAGGGCGACCAGCGAAGCGTCGCGATCAAGCGCGTCGCTGAAGCGGTCGGTCGTTTGCCGCGGAGTGGCCTGCTCACCGTCCGAGTGACGCCGGAGCGCGGGCCGCCGCACCGTCTCCGCCGAAATATCGATGTCGTTCTTCATCAGCACAAACTCCTGCCTCCTCTTTGGTAGCTAAAGCGAGGAAAATTGGTTTCCCAGAGGCAGACACAAAATATTTACCCTAACGAGCACGTAACCCGGCCTTTCAGCGTGGTCGTCCGGCCCTCGGATTTGCCTTTCGGCAAGTCGAAGATGGATAGCGCATAACGGCCTGAGAATTCGAGATCTTCGGCGCCTTTTCGCGGCCGCGCTTCGATCACGAGATCGACATAACCATGCGGCTCGCCTTCACGTTCCCGATACATGCGCATTTTCAGGTTCTGGCCGTCGAGCCAGCGCTGCGTCAGATGCTCCTTGTCGAAGGCAAGGGTGCGGAAATCCGATGGCGCAGAGGCCGCACGGATTTCAAGCTTGCCGCCGAAGCTGAAGAAGCCTTCGCCGGCGCCGCGGCTGATGCCCGCTTCCAGTTCAAACCGGACCGACTTGTCGTCCGCTTCGCAATTGAGCCCGGCGCTGCCATGGGCGGATGTGGACGCCATGATCAGGAAGACAACAAGAATACGTCGCATCGCGTGAGCCCATGCTGTGCAGTGCTTCGGAGTGTCACGCGGCTCCGTGCATCGCGCAAGCGTGCGCTCAAGCGTTTCGACCTTACGGAAGTAGCCTCTCAAACCGTCATCGCCCGCGAAAGCGGGCGATCCAGTAACCAGAGCGGCTTCAAGAGTTGGCTGGATGCCCCGCTTTCGCGGGCATGACAAGAAAGGGGCGATGCGCTTCCGCCCCAACTGCAATCGTGCTCTAGGCGCGCGGATGCGCGGCGTTGTAGGCGTCGAGCAATCGTTCGGTGTCGACCGCCGTATAAATCTGCGTCGTCGACAGCGAAGCATGGCCAAGCAATTCCTGGATGGCGCGCAGGTCGCCGCCGCGCGAGAGCAGATGCGTTGCGAAGGAATGCCGCAACGCGTGCGGGGTCGCGCTGTCCGGCAGGCCGAGCGCGCCGCGCAGCCGTTGCATGGTGAGCTGGATGATCCGCGGCGACAGCGGCCTACCCTTGGCGCCGACAAAGAGCGCGCCGTCATCCGGCAGGTGGTAGGGGCAGAGCGCAACATAATCCGCGATCAGTGTGAGTACAGCCGGCAGCACCGGCACCATCCGCGCCTTGTTGCCCTTGCCGATCACCGTGATGGTGTCGCCCCGTCCCGGACTTGGCACGTCGCGCGGTTTCAGCGACAGCGCCTCGGCGATGCGAAGTCCCGATCCGTAAAGCAGCGCCAGCACTGCGGCATCGCGCGCGAAGATCCACGGCTCGCGTTCCTCGCCGGCGCGCAGATCCACGTCGGAAATCCGCTTGGCCTGCGGCACCGCGAGCGGCTTCGGCAATGTCTTTGCGATCTTTGGCGCACGCACCGCGTTGAGCGCACCGACCTTGCCCTTGCCGTTGCGCTCGAGGAAGCGCGCGAAGCTCCGCGCGCCGGCGAGCTGACGCATCAGGCTGCGGGCGCCGATGCCCTTGGCGCGGCGGGCGGCCATGAAGGCGCGGACATCCTGGGGGCCGAGTTCCGCGAGGTCCCGGAGCGAGGGCTGTTCGCCGAGGTGGTCCGTCATAAATATGAGGAACTGGGTGACGTCGCGCTGATAGGCTTCGAGGGTTTTCGGCGACATCCGCTTCTGGTCGCCGAGAAACGCAGACCATCGCAGATATTCTGCGCGAATATCGGCCGCGAATGGCAGATCATCGTGCTGTTCTGGCATAGTGACCTTATCTCACCGTCATCGTTCACCCTTCCTTAAGCGCCCGGAATCGGGTGAGCTTGCCGCTTCATGACGCAGAAAACCGTCGATGTGATCGTGCCGGTCGCGCTGGACCGCGCCTATACCTACCGCGTGCCGGCGGGCATGAGCCTTGCCGCCGGCGATGTCGTCGCGGTGCCGCTCGGCCCCAACGAATATGCCGGCGTGGTCTGGGGCGAAGCCGATCCCCGGCCCGGATTGCACAACAAACTCAAGGACGTAGATGCGAAACTCGACGTCCCGCCGCTGCCGCGGGAGCTGCGGCGCTTCATCGACTGGGTGGCCGATTACACCCTCGGCGCGCGCGGCACCGTGCTCGCCATGGCTTTGCGCATGGGGGCGCAGGGACCGGCCCGCGAGAAGATCGGCGTCCGGCTCGCCGGACCTGCGCCTCAGCGCATGACCGCGGCGCGCGCCCGCGTGCTCAAGGTCCTGGCCGAGGACGGGATGGCCCGCGCGAAAAGCGATCTCGCGCAGCAAGCCGGCGTATCCGTTGGCGTGATCGACGGACTGATCGACGAGGGCACGCTGGAAACGCTGGTCCTGCCGCCCGAACCTGTCGTCTATCCGCCTGATCCGGCTTTCGTTTTGCCCGAACTGACGGAAGCGCAGGGCAGGGCTGCACAGACGCTTCGCGAGGCCGTGCGAAACGGCGGCTTCTCCGCTTTCCTGATCGACGGCGTCACCGGCTCCGGCAAGACCGAAGTCTATTTCGAGGCGGTGGCGGAGAATATCCGCAAGGGGCGTCAGTCGCTGATCCTGATGCCGGAAATCGCGCTGACGACGCAATTCCTCAACCGCTTCGAGCAGCGTTTCGGCGTGCGGCCGGCCGAATGGCATTCGCAGCTTGCCCCGCGCAAGCGCGCGCGCACCTATGCCGCGCTATGTGCTGGCGAAATATCGGTGATGGTCGGCGCGCGCTCGGCGCTGTTTCTGCCTTATCCGGATCTTGGTCTGATCATTGTCGATGAAGAACACGATCCGGCCTACAAGCAGGAAGACGGCGTGCATTATCACGCCCGCGACATGGCGATCGTGCGCGCGCATGGCGCGAAAATTCCGGTGATCCTGTCGTCCGCAACGCCGTCGGTCGAGACCGAGGTCAATGCTCGCAGAAACCGTTATGTCCGGCTGAAATTGCCGGAGCGGTTCGGCGGTCAGCATTTGCCGCATGTCGAAGCCATTGATCTGCGCCGCGAAGGCCCCCCGCGCGGACGCTTCATCGCGCCAAGGCTCGCAGAAGCCGTGAAGTTCGCGCTGGAGAAGAAGGAGCAGGCGCTGCTCTTCCTGAACCGGCGCGGCTATGCGCCGCTGACGCTCTGCCGGACCTGCGGCTACCGGCTCGCCTGCCAGAATTGCGATGCGTGGCTCGTCGATCACCGGTTCAAGCGGCGGCTGGTCTGCCACCATTGCGGCTTCTCTATGCCGCAGCCGAAAACCTGTCCGCAATGCAGTGCGGTCGACAGCTTTGCGCCGGTTGGTCCCGGCGTCGAGCGGTTGCAGGAGGAAGTCGCCGCGCTGTTTCCCGAGGCGCGCAGCATCGTGTTGTCCAGCGACCTGATGGAATCGGTCGAGCGGCTGCGCGAGGAGCTCGATGGCGTCGCCGAAGGCAAGTTTGACATCATCATCGGCACGCAGCTTGTCGCGAAGGGCCATCACTTTCCGAAGCTGAACCTCGTCGGCATCATCGATGCCGATCTTGGCCTTGCGAACGGCGATCCGCGCGCGGCCGAGCGCTCGTTCCAGCTTCTGCATCAGGTCGCGGGCCGCGCCGGCCGCGAGGCCGGGCAGGGCCAGGGCTTCCTGCAGACGCATCAGCCCGAACATCCGGTGATGCGCGCGCTGATTTCCGGCAATCGCGATGCCTTCTACGATACCGAAATCGCGCAGCGCGAGGCGACGGGCTATCCGCCGTTCGGGCGGCTCGCCGCGCTGATCGTCTCGGGTGCCGACAGGCACGAGACCGAGAGCTTTGCGAAGAAGCTCGCAGCGGCCTCACCGCTCGACGAGCATGTGCGCGTGCTCGGGCCTGCGGAGGCGCCGCTCGCCGTGGTGCGCGGGCGCTATCGCTATCGCCTCCTGATCAAGTCGCCGCGCGCTTTCGATCTGTCGCATTACATGCGCGGGTGGCTTGCCAACGCGCCGAAGACGCGGGGGAGCCTGAAGCTGGAAGTCGATATCGATCCGCAGAGTTTTTATTGAGAGCGCGACTGTTGCCGCGAGCGAGTTGGAAATTGTGCCCTCTCCCCTTGAGGGAGAGGGCTGCGCGAATGGCGGTGCGAGTCGTGATGGGTGAGGGGGGCTTCTTTCAACAGTGTTACCCCTCACCCATTCTCGTTTGTGGCGAAGCCCGAGATGCCCTCTCCCCAAGGGGAGAGGGCGCAGACACTCGCGCTGCGTCATCGTGAGCGCTGCCCTTTTCCCTCCCCCCGCGAAGCGGTGGGGAGGGTCGATCGACTGAGCGAAGCGAAGGAGATCGGGGTGGGGGGCTTTCATAAACGTCACCGCATCCGAACGCGGCCCGCGTCGACCCCCCACCCGGCTCGCTGACGCTCGCCACCCTCCCCGCCGTTCGCTTCGCTCACGGGAGGAGGGAAAACAAAGTCGCGTGGATTGCTTCGTCGCGCAAACGCGCTGCTCGGAATGACGATGGCGAGCCGCCAGCGATTGCGCCCTCTTCCCTTGGGGGAGAGGGCTGCACTGAAAGTGCAGCGAGTCGTGACGGGTGAGGGGCTTACCTCGACGCCGTTACCCCTCACCCAATCTCATTTGTGGTGAAGCTGGAGAAGCCCTCTCCCCCAAGGGGAGAGGGCGCAAATACTCGCGCTGCGTGATTGCGAGCGCAGTTGATCGCGCTACCCCCGCTTCAGCGTCACCTGCACCGGCGGGCCGGACTTGATGGTCTGGTAGACCACGCAATAGCGCTCGGTGAGTTTGAGCAGCTGGTCGAGCTTGTCCTGCGGCGCGTCGGTGTCGACCTCGAAGGTGAGCCGGATGTCGCGGAAGCCGACCGGCGCATCTTTCGCAACGCCGAGCGTACCGCGGAAATCGAGATCGCCCTCGGCGAACACGCGGCCGGCCTTCAGCGGTATGTCGAGCGCGGTCGCGACCGCCTTCAGCGTGACGCCGGCGCAGGCGACCAGCGCCTCCAGCAGCATGTCGCCGGAACACAATTCGAGCCCGGAACCGCCGGTGGCCGGATGCAGACCGGCCGCCGCGATCGCGCGCCCGGTTTCGACCTTGCAGGCGATGCTGGTGTCGTCGAGCGTGCCCTTCGCCTTCAGGGTGATAAGCGCCGCGCTGGCGTCGGTCTTGTAGCGTTCCTTGATCGGCGCCTGCATCGCGCGCAATTCGGCCGCGTCCATGTTGCGATCCTTCTCAGATGCCGCCGGGAATGAGCGGGGAAACTACCACCACATCGCCGCGCCTTTTTCGGCGCTGGTCTCGCGCTCGTCAACGCTGATATTGCGTCCGAGCGAACGGTCGAGCGCGGCGAGAACCCGCCGCTTCACCTGATCGAAGCCGGCCGATTGCCGGTCGCGCGGACGTGGCAGGTCGTTCGCAATCTCGTCAAACAGGCGGCCGGGACGCGGGCGCATCACGATGATGCGGTCGGCCAGCACGATCGCCTCCTCGACATCATGAGTGACGAGGATCAGCGTCGGCCTGGAATCCGCCCACAGATCGAGAAGGTGATCCTGCAAATCGGTGCGCGTGAACGCATCGAGCGCGGAGAACGGCTCGTCGAGCAGCAGCACCTCCGGCCGCGGCACGAGCGCCCGCGCAATCGCGACGCGCTGCGCCTGGCCGCCGGAGAGTTCGCGCGGCCACACACCGGCCTTGTCGGAGAGGCCGACGCGTTCGATGGCGCGCGCGACACGCTCCTTGCGTTCGGCGGCTGGAAGATGCGCGATGCCGAAGCCGACATTTTCCGCGACCGTCAGCCATGGCAGGAGCCGCGGCTCCTGAAATACGATGCCGATCTTCTCGTGCGGCTGCGTGATGACTTCGTCGTCGAGATGGATGATGCCTTTGCTCGGCCGGTCGAGGCCGGAGATCGCGCGCAGGAGGGTGGACTTGCCGCAGCCCGATCCGCCGACAATGGCGACGATCTCGCCCGGTGCGACGTCGAGCGTTATGCCCTCCAGCGCGCGGACATTGTTCGGATAGGTCTTGGAGACGTTGGCGATCGCGAGCATGTCAGGCTCCCGCGCGCGCGTGGAAGCGGTCTTCCCAGCGTAGGAACGGCGCCGTTCCGCTGGTCAGGATCCAGTCGGTGGTCTTGCCGAGAACCGCAAAGGTGATGATCGCGGCGACGATCTGGGCCGGCTTGCCGAGCTGCTGGCCGTCGATGAGGAGATAGCCGAGGCCCTCCGATGCGCCCATGAATTCGGCGGCGACGACGAACATCCAGCCGAGCCCGAGCCCGGAGCGCAGCGACACCACATAGGCCGGCAGCACCGCGGGAAGAAGAATGCGCCGGACCAGCGCCGGCCCCGACAGACGGAAGGCGCGCCCGACCTCGACGATCTTGCGATCGACCGACAGGATCGCGCCCATCACGCCGAGATAGACCGGAAAGAACACGCCGACCGCGATCAGCGTGATCTTGGACGCTTCGAAAATGCCGAGCCACAGGATGAACAGCGGCACCCAGGCGATCGAGGGAATGGCGCGCAGCGCCTGCAGGGTCGGATCGATGATGGTGCGGGTCAGCGCGGAATAGCCCGCGATCGCGCCGAACAGCGTACCGGCCGCGACGCCGAGACCGAAGCCCGCAGCAACACGCAGAAGCGTCGCGCGAGTGTGCTGCCAGAGTTCGCCGGTGCGCGCGAGCTCCCACAATGTCGTGCCGATGACGGAGGGCGGCGGCACGAGGCGTCCGTCCGACCAGCCGAGCCGCACCACGATTTCCCAGATGATTGCGAGCGCGACCGGAAGCGCAAGGCCGAGAATCGGCCGCCACAAATGCGCGCGGCGCGTGGGCAACGCCTCGTGCGCTTCGGTCTGGTCAGCTACGGGAATTGCCATCTCGACAGAAGACATCGCACGCCCGCGTTATGCAATTCAACTGGAGAGCCAAAGGAGTGCGCCGTTCCCGGACCGGCTGGGAGGTGCCGTCCGGGAACGGCGAACCTGACGATCAGTTCGTCAGGGCGATGCTGGTGTCGATCAGCGCGTCGACCGTCGCTTTCACATCGACGTTCGGTTGAATGACGCCGGCTTGCTGAAGCGCGAGCCCGGCCGCGAGGATCGAGTCCCGTTGCGGCGCACCGATCTTGGAATGCGTCAGTTCGGTGCGCTCCTTGAGCTGGCGATCGACGACCGCTTCCGGAAGCTTGGTCACGGCGATGAAGGTCTTCTTCACCTGGTCCGGATTGGCGAGCGAATATTTGCGCGCGTCCTCGTAGACCTTCAGCACCCGCTGCACGAGGTCCGGATGCTGTTTCAGGAATTGCTCGCGCACATTCAGGATGCCCCAGGTGTTGGCGTCCTTGTTGCGATAGAACAGCTTCGCGCCGTCTTCGATCTCGGCCGCGGCCATCATCGGGTCGAGGCCCGCCCAGGCATCGACGTCGCCGCGAATGAGCGCGGCCTTGCCATCGGCATGCTGCAGCAGCACCGGCGTGATGTCCTTGTCGGTAAGCTTCACGCTATGCAGGGCGCGCACGAGGAAGATGTGCGGGTCGGTGCCGCGCGTCACCGCGACGCGCTTGCCCTTCAGGTCCTCGATCTTGCTGATCTTGGAATTCTTGCCGGTGACGAGTGCCGTCCACTCGGGGCGCGAATAGACATAGATCGACTTGATCGGGTTGCCGTTGATCTTCGCAACCAGCGCGGCGGAGCCGGCGGTCGAGCCGAAATCGAGCGAGGAGGCGTTCAGGAATTCCAGCGCCTTGTTGGAGCCGGCGCTCTGCACCCACCGGATCGAGATGCCGTCCTTGGCGAATTCCTTTTCGAGGAGGCCCTGCTCCTTCAGCACCAGCGAGACCGGGTTATATGTCGCCCAATCGATCCGGATTTCCTTTGGCTTGTCCTGCGCGAGCAGGGCCGTGCTCGGCATCAGGCCGACCAGCAACGCCGAAGCGAGGATCGAGCGGCGAGAGAAGAACGACATGGCAACCTCCAGACATGCGGCCGCATTCACCCCGTTAAGGATGTTTGAGCCGGTTGATGAAAAGCAGAGGCTTTGGAACCAACTGCCCGTCAGCTCGGTGCGACGGGACCTAGACCCGACCGCTTAGCTGCATTTTTCAAGCGCCCGCAAGCTGTTCGCTCAAATCGGCGCTACGCGTTCTAGGGTATGACGATCTGCGATTGCGTCAATGAAATGCTATGGCAAAGTTTCACCGTCCGCATGACGATCGTTTTGCACCGGGACACGATTGGAAAATAAAATTTGGTTGGTGGAGCTTTGGCCTCGCCAAAAAACAGAGTGCGCGTCTAAGCAAACGCTCAAGCTACCTTTCAAAGAACGCTCCTTACGCTTCCCGTTCTGACGGCTTCGTCGCACCGGCTCTTTGATGCTGTGCGCATCGACAAGGTGAGGGCGCTAAACGAAGGGTTTCGAAGCCCGCGGAAATTTGCGTCGAAAGTTCCAAAGCTCGCCGGGACACCAGCCGCTGGCGGCATATTGCATTGCAGCAATTAATACTTATGCATTGAGAAAGACCCTTACAGATCCGATCGATATGAAATGCTGCAATGCGGCAACTTGCCGTCATCAGCGTTATCCCGGTTTTGACGCACAAGTGGAGTTCCGATGCGAAAGTCCTTTGGCGAATTCGCCGAACAGGGTCGTTACTGGGAAAAGTTGCTGAAAACAGCAGGGCGACTGAAGGTGCCCGGTTCGCCGGAGCGTCCCTTGCAATCTCACCTCACCGAAATCCGGTCCTTCGGTTCCAATCCGGGGGCGCTGCGCATGTTTGCGCATGTTCCGCGACAGATGTCGGACCAACGCGCGCTTGTCGTCGTGCTGCATGGATGCACACAGAGCGCAGCCGATTACGATCTCGGTGCGGGCTGGTCGACCCTGGCCGATCGTTTCGGATTTTGCCTCCTCTTTCCCGAGCAGCAAGCCGCGAACAATCCGAACCGCTGCTTCAACTGGTTTCAGCCAGAAGACAGCAGCCGCGGCAGCGGTGAAGCGCAGTCCATCCGGCAGATGATCGACAGGATGGTGTCCGATCACGACATCGACCCGGAACGGGTGTTTGTCACCGGACTTTCAGCTGGCGGCGCGATGGCTTCGGTGATGCTTGCGACCTATCCCGATGTTTTCGCGGGCGGCGCGATTATCGCGGGCCTGCCCTATGGTGCTGCGAACAACGTTCAGCAAGCGTTCCAGACCATGTTTCAATCGCCGCCGCGGCCTTCACGCGCATGGGGCGATCTGGTCAGAGCCGCGTCGCCGCATCGCGGGCCGTGGCCACGCATATCGGTCTGGCATGGGGGGGTCGATGCGACAGTCATCCCGTCCAACGCCGCAGAAATCATCAAGCAATGGACCGATGTCCACGGTCTCCCGCTGAAGTCGTCATCGAAAGCGATTGTCGACGGCTATCCGCGCCAGGTTTGGCTGAACGCGGCGGGAGAGGAGGTCATCGAATCCTACACCATCACCAACATGGCGCACGGAACGCCCCTTTCGACCGGCGACGCCGATCATGAGTGCGGCGCTGCCGGGCCGTTCCTGCTGGAGGTTGGAATTTCGTCGTCGTACCACATCGCCAAATTCTTCGGCCTTGCCGCGTCCGCGCCGAGCCACGCGGCGGCGCAACGCGAAACCAGGATCACAGGTGAATATGTGCGCGGCGACCGGCTGAAGGCTGCGCCTCCTGCACCTCGTGTCCTGGAAGGCGAGGTTCTTGGACCGGAGTCGGACGACTGGCCTGAGCGCAGGCAACATCCGCACAGTCAATTCGACGTCGGCGCGGTCATCAACAATGCCTTGAAAGCGGCGGGATTGATGAAGTGAGGCCGCGGGTATCCGCAGCCCTGTCGGGACCGGCAAAACTCGGATAAGACAGAACGATCGTCCGTCCTGCCACCCGGTGTGATTCGCGGATGCGCCGGCGTCCCGTCGTCATCTCCTCGATCCGTCACGCGGTCGTCGGGCTCGCGCTCACCATGCTCGGCGCGTGCAGCAGTGCGGTCGTCGATTCCGTTACGCAGCCTGTACCCCGCGCGCCGGCCGGCAGCGTACCCGGTCACGTTTATCTTTTGCGCGGCCTCGTCGGCGAGGTTTTCTCGCTCGGCTTCTACGATCTCGCGGCAAAGATCAGGGAGCGCGGCATCGACGCGGGCGTGTACAGCATGTACGCGCCAGGAAGCCTGACCGACGAAATCATCCAGTCCTATCGCCGGGCGCCGGCGCCGATCGTTCTGATCGGGCATTCGTCCGGTGGCGATGTGGCGATTGGGATCGCGGAGCGGCTCAAGGCCGCGAATATTCCGGTCGCGATCATGTTCGGCTTCGATCCGACGCCGATTGCGGGCCGGGTGCCGGACAATGTCCAGCTCTTCATCAATCTCTATCAGAAGACCAATTTGATCGGCGGCGGGGAGGCGCGTCCGGGGAGCGGCTTTCGCGGCCGTATCGTCAATGTCGATCTGCGCGAGCGGCGCGAGATCATTCACATCACGCTGGACAAATCGCCGGTGATCCATGCGCTGGTGGCCGACAAGATCGCGGCGATCCTGCGCGAGAGCGCTACGCCGCCACCGCCGCCCGCGCGTGGACGCAAGGCGAAGGCCGTCGTTCGCACCGATCCGCGCGTGGTGCCGCTGACGATGCGTTATGTTGTGCCGCCGGGCGTGCCGATCGTGTTGTGGGACTCCGCCATTCGCGCGACAATTGGGGCGGACGAAACCCTCGAGCAATTTGCCTCGCGCGTGAATGCACCGGGCTGGGCCATCGCGAGCATCAACAATATCGGTGCGGGTGACGCTCCGGCGCCCGGCGCGAGTCTGCTGGTGCCGCGAAGCACCGGCGACGGGGATCGGTAGAAAACGCCGGACGGTCGAAGCGCGGCTTCAAGCAGGCGGCGGCAGGCAGGGCCGCATCGGCCTCGTCACGCGGCGCGCTTCTGCGCGATCTCCAGCGCCTTCTCCACGCTCGGGACATAACGCACCGAACGGCCGCGCAGCCCCGGCAGTCCGAAGGCGCGGCGCACGTCGGGGCGCACGCCCGCGAAATAGACCCTGGTATGCGCTTTGTGCAGCCGCTGCACGAAGCGTTCGAGCGCAGCCGCCGCGGTGATGTCGATGAACGGCACGTCGCTGAAATCGAGAATGAAGACGCGCGGCGCATGGACCACGCGATCAAGGATCTGGTTCACGCGCGCGGTGGCGCCGAAGAAGAACGCGCCGCTGATGCGATACACCATGACGTCGCCGGGCATCGTCTTGCCGCGATAGGATGGCCGGCCGTTCTCGTCGTCGGAGACATCCTCGCGAACGAACCTGGCGCCGCCTCGCACGTCGATCGCTTCCGCCATGCGGTGCATGAACAGGAACGCGCCGAGCACGACACCGACGCCGATGCCGGTGAGGAGATCGACGAAGATCGTGAGCAGGAAAGTCGCGAGCAGCACCACCGCGTCGGCGATCGAGGTGCGCAGCAGCAGCGCGAACTCGGTCTTGTCCGCCATGCCCCAGGCGACCACGACGAGCACGCCGGCCAGCGCGGCGAGCGGGATATAGGCGACGAGCGGCATCGCCACGAGAACGAAGATGAGCAGATACAGCGAGTGCATGATGCCGGCGACCGGGCCGCGCGCGCCGGCGCGGATGTTGGTCGCCGTCCGTGCAATGGTGCCGGTCACCGGCATGCCGCCGCTGATCGACGCCGCGATATTGCCGACCCCTTGCGCGACGAGTTCGCTGTTCGAGCGGTGACGGCGTCCCGACATGCCATCGGCCACAACGGCGGAGAGCAGCGATTCGATGGCGCCGAGAATGGCAATGGCGAGCGCATCGGGTGCGACCGCGCGGATTTTCTCGATGCTGAAGGGCGGCAGGTGTGGTGCGGGCATGCCGGACTGGATCGTGCCGAACCGCGAGCCGATGGTTTCGACGTCGAGCCCGAAAACGAATGTGATCAGGGTCGCGGTTACGACCGCAATGAGCAGGTTCGGCCATTCCGGGCGCCACCGCTTCAGGAGGACGATCGCCGCGACCGAAAAGATCGACAGACCGACCGTGACCGGCTTGAACGTGCCGAGCGCGTGCCACACCGATTCGATCTTGTGCAGGGTTTCCGGCGGCTCGTTGGTCAGCGTGAGGCCGAACAGGTCGCGGATCTGGGTGATGAGGATGATGACAGCGATGCCGGCGGTGAAGCCGACCGTGACCGGATAGGGAATGTATTTGATGTAGGTGCCGAGCCGCAGGAAGCCGATCACCAGCAGCAGCAGCCCGGCCATCAGCGTGGCGAGGATCAGGCCGTCATAGCCGTGGCGCTGCACGGTGAGCGCCACGAGGCCGATAAAGGCTGCGGCCGGGCCGCCGATCTGAAAGCGGCTGCCTCCGAGCAGCGAAATTAAAAAGCCGCCCACGATGGCGGCGTAGAGGCCTCGTTCTGGGCCGAGGCCCGCGCCGATGGCGATCGCCATCGACAGGGGCAGGGCGACGATCGCGACGGTCAGGCCGGCCAGCGCATCCGCCCGCAGGCCGTCCAGTCCGTAGCCCTCGCGCAGGACGGTAACGAGTTTGGGGGTGTAGAGATCGGCAAAAGTGGGATGGCTGCGGTGGCCCGCAGGCGCAGTCGCGTTCATTCCGGTCCTCGAAAGGCGTGATTAGAACTCTTATAGCCGATATCCGCGCAATTTTGATGTGCGTCTTTGCGAGAGCTCAATTGCAGTAGGCGTGGCTGATACAAAGCAGCGTGTCCGAGCCGCGCTGATGGTGCTGAGTCGCGGTCTAGGTGACGAGCTTCAGTCCGATGATGCCGGCCACGATCAGTGCGACGCAGCCGAGCCGCACGGCCGTGGCAGGCTCTGCAAACAGCACGATGCCGAGGATCACGGTGCCGGTCGCGCCGATTCCGGTCCAGACCGCGTAGGCCGTCCCAACCGGAAGGGATTTCAGTGCAAGACCAAGAAAGCCGAGGCTCACGATCATGGCCGTGCCGGTACCAAGCGAGGGCCAGAGCCGGGAGAATCCATCCGTATATTTGAGTCCGATCGCCCAGCAGACCTCGAACAGTCCCGCGATCAGGAGATAAAGCCAGGGAAGCTGGGCGGCCATGAGGAGACTCCGTTGGGGGCGATCGTGCCGGGAATATAGGTGAGCTGCGCTCGCAGGGACCGCAGGTCGGCGTTGCGTCTGCGGCAAGGCGAGCGGGCTTGCGACGAAAGGCGCGTGAAAGGGCCGATTTTTGCACCCAAAGCGGGCTTTCCCTATGTTGCACCGCCGTGTCTGGCGTGTTAGCAACCGCCTCGATTTTGCAAGGGCTCCGGAAATTCCGTGAAGTCCGGCTGGATCGGAATTCCCCTTGAATTCCAAAGGCTTGGGCCGTCGGCTCCACGGCGGCGTCAATCTTGCGGATAGCACACGCGCTAAAGGTCAATGGCTGGCGAACAACCGATTGTGGCTGGGGTTGCGGGGCGATATGCCACCGCGCTTTTCGAACTCGCGCTCGAGGAGAAGGTCCTCGACAAGGTCCGGGCCGATCTCGACCGGTTCGATGCCTTGGTTGCCGGCAGTGACGACCTTGGGCGGCTGGTACGCTCGCCGGTCTTTACAGCCGACGAGCAGGTCAAGGCGCTGACCGCGATCCTGCAGAAGGCCGGCATCGACGGCATTGCCGGCAATTTCATCAAGCTTGTGGCCTCCAACCGCCGGTTGTTCTCGCTGCCGCAGATCATCCGGGCGTTTCGCGCTCTGGTCGCCAAGCACAAGGGCGAGGTTGCGGCCAGCGTAACCGTCGCAGAGCAATTGTCCGACGCGCATCTGAAGTCGCTGAAGGACGCCCTCAATGCGGTGACCGGCAAGGACGTCGACCTTCAGGTCGAGGTCGATCCGGCGATCATCGGCGGACTCGTCGTCAAACTCGGCAGCCGCATGGTCGACACCTCGCTCCGCACCAAACTCAATTCGATCAAGACCGCCATGAAAGAGGCTCGCTGATGGACATCCGCGCCGCAGAAATCTCCGCCATCCTGAAAGACCAGATCAAGAATTTCGGCCAGGAGGCGGAAGTCTCCGAGGTCGGACAGGTGCTGTCGGTCGGTGACGGTATCGCCCGCGTTTTCGGGCTCGACAACGTGCAGGCCGGCGAGATGGTCGAGTTCGAGAACGGCACGCGCGGCATGGCGCTGAACCTCGAAAGCGACAACGTCGGTATCGTTATTTTCGGTGCCGACCGCGAGATCAAGGAAGGCCAGACCGTCAAGCGTACCCGCTCGATCGTGGACGCCCCGGTCGGCAAGGGCCTGCTCGGCCGCGTGGTCGATGCACTCGGCAACCCGATCGACGGCAAGGGCCCGATCACGGCCGACAAGCGCATGCGCGTGGACGTGAAGGCGCCCGGCATCATCCCGCGGAAGTCCGTGCATGAGCCGATGGCGACGGGCCTCAAGGCGATCGACGCGCTGATCCCGATCGGCCGCGGCCAGCGCGAGCTGATCATCGGCGACCGTCAGACCGGCAAGACCGCGATCGCGCTCGACACGATCCTCAACCAGAAGCCGCTCAATGCGGCCGGTCAGCCTGAATCCACGAAGCTGTATTGCGTCTATGTCGCGGTCGGCCAGAAGCGTTCGACCGTCGCGCAATTCGTGAAGGTGCTCGAAGAGCAGGGCGCGCTCGAATACTCGATCGTGGTCGCCGCCACCGCCTCGGACCCCGCGCCGATGCAGTTCCTGGCGCCGTTCACCGGCTGCACCATGGGCGAGTATTTCCGCGACAACGGCATGCACGCGGTCATCATCTATGACGACCTGTCCAAGCAGGCCGTCGCCTATCGCCAGATGTCGCTCCTGCTGCGCCGTCCGCCCGGACGTGAAGCCTATCCGGGTGACGTGTTCTATCTGCACTCGCGCCTCCTCGAGCGCGCCGCGAAGATGAACGACGAAAACGGCGCCGGCTCGCTCACGGCCCTGCCCGTGATCGAAACCCAGGCGAACGACGTGTCGGCCTACATCCCGACCAACGTGATTTCGATCACCGACGGCCAGATCTTCCTCGAGACCGACCTGTTCTATCAGGGCATCCGTCCGGCGGTGAACGTCGGTCTGTCGGTGTCGCGCGTGGGTTCGTCCGCGCAGACCAAGGCGATGAAAAAGGTCGCCGGCAAGATCAAGGGCGAGCTTGCGCAGTACCGCGAAATGGCGGCCTTCGCGCAGTTCGGCTCCGACCTCGATGCCACCACGCAGCGTCTGCTGAACCGCGGCGCGCGCCTGACCGAACTCCTCAAGCAGGCGCAGTTCTCGCCGCTGAAGATGGAAGAGCAGGTGTGCGTGATCTGGGCCGGCACCAACGGCTATCTCGATCCGCTGCCGCTCAACAAGGTGAAGGAGTTCGAGACCGGGCTGCTTGGTCTCCTGCGCAGCAAGCACTCCGATCTGCTGAACAAGATCCGCGACACCCGCGATCTCGATGATGCCGCCGCCGATCAGCTCAAGGGCGTCGTCGACGGATACGCCAAGTCGTTTGCGTAGTTCTTCGCCTCCCCCCTGCGGGGGAGGTCGACCGGCCGAAGGCCGGTCGGGAGGCGGGTAAGCCGCAGGGTCTAGCGTTTGCTGCTTACCCCCCTCCCTAAGCCTCCCCCGCAAGGGGGGAGGGACACGGCCGGAGCAAGGTTTTAGGTTCGAGACGATATATGGCCAGCCTCAAAGACATGCGCGTGCGCATCGCCGCGACCAAGGCGACGCAGAAAATCACCAAGGCCATGCAGATGGTGGCCGCGTCCAAGCTGCGCCGCGCGCAGGCTGCGGCGGAAGCCGCACGGCCCTATGCCGAACGGATGGAAGCGGTTCTGCAGAACATTGCCTCCGGCATGGCTGGAGCGGGCAACGCCCCGAAGCTCCTGTCCGGCACCGGCAGCGACAAGGTTCACCTGCTCGTGGTCGCGACCGGCGAGCGCGGTCTTGCCGGCGCATTCAATTCTTCGATCGTGCGCCTGGCGCGCGAACACATCAGCCGCCTGCAGGCCGAAGGCAAGGACGTCAAGATCCTCACCGTCGGCAAGAAGGGTTACGAGCAGCTCCGCCGCAACTACGAAAAGAACATCGTCGATCGCATCGAACTGCGGAATGTCCGCGTGCTCGGTTACGGCAACGCCGCCGAGATCGCGAACAAGGTGATCGACATGTACGATCGCGGCGAGTTCGATGTCGCGACGCTGTTCTATGCGCGGTTCAAGTCCGTGATCGCGCAGACCCCGACCGCGCAGCAGATCATCCCGCCGAAAATCGAAGCGCCTGCGGCCGGCGCGTCCGCCGCGGTCTACGAATACGAGCCGGACGAGGACGAACTCCTCGCGGAACTGCTGCCGCGCTATGTCGCGACCCAGATTTTCCGCGCGCTCCTGGAGAACAACGCGTCGTTCTACGGCTCACAGATGTCGGCGATGGACAACGCCACCCGCAATGCCGGCGACATGATCAAGAAGCAGACCATCACGTACAACCGCACGCGTCAGGCGATGATCACGAAAGAGCTGATCGAGATCATCTCGGGCGCCGAGGCCCTGTAGCCATAGGAGCGAAGCGATGGCTTACGTCACCAAGGCGACGACGTCCGGCGGCCGTAACGGGCGCGCAGTGCTGGAAAATGGCGGTCTTGCGCTCGCCATGGCGCTGCCGAAGGACCTCGGCGGCTCGGGCGAAGGCCACAATCCCGAGCAGCTTTTCGCGCTTGGCTGGTCGTCCTGTTTCGGACAGGCGATCCTCGTTCTCGCCAAGAAGCACGGCCTCGACAGCCAGGCCGCGAAAGTCACCTGCGAGGTGAAGCTGAATACCGAAGGCGGCTTCTCGCTTGCTGCCGAGCTCAAAGTATCGATCCCCGGCGCCGACAAGGCAAAGGTTCAGGCGCTGATCGAGGAAGCCCACACCGTCTGCCCGTATTCGAAAGCAACGAAGGGCAACATTCCCGTCACATTGACGGCAGTCTGAGATTCAAGGAGACCGACATGGCCACACCAGCCACCGCAGGCAAACCCAACAAAACCGGAAAGATCACGCAGGTCATCGGCGCCGTCGTCGACGTGCAGTTCGACGGTCATCTGCCGGCCATTCTGAATTCGCTGGAGACCAACAACGGCGGCAACCGGCTGGTGCTCGAGGTCGCGCAGCATCTCGGCGAATCGACCGTGCGCACCATCGCGATGGACGTGACCGAAGGTCTCGTCCGCGGCCAGGAAGTCACCGACACCGGCCTGCCGATCGCGGTGCCGGTTGGTCCCGGCACGCTCGGCCGCATCATGAACGTGGTCGGCGAGCCGATCGACGAAGCCGGCCCGATCAAGGCGGATGACAAGCGCCCGATCCATGCCGAAGCGCCGAAATACACCGACCAGTCGACCGAGGCGGAAATTCTCGTCACCGGCATCAAGGTCGTGGACCTGCTCGCGCCTTACGCCAAGGGCGGCAAGATCGGCCTGTTCGGCGGCGCCGGCGTCGGCAAGACCGTGCTGATTCAGGAGCTGATCAACAACGTCGCCAAGGCGCATGGTGGCTACTCGGTGTTCGCCGGCGTCGGCGAACGTACCCGCGAGGGCAACGACCTCTATCACGAGTTCATCGAATCGGGCGTCAACAAGGACCCGCACGAGAACAAGGGCGACACCTCCGGCTCGAAATGCGCGCTGGTGTTCGGCCAGATGAACGAGCCGCCCGGAGCGCGCGCCCGCGTCGGCCTGACCGGCCTGACGGTTTCGGAATATTTCCGCGATCAGGGCCAGGACGTGCTGTTCTTCGTGGACAACATCTTCCGCTTCACCCAGGCGGGCTCGGAAGTGTCCGCGCTGCTCGGCCGTATTCCTTCGGCGGTGGGTTATCAGCCGACGCTCGCGACCGACATGGGCGCGCTGCAGGAGCGCATCACCACCACCACCAAGGGCTCGATCACTTCAGTGCAGGCGATTTACGTGCCGGCCGACGACTTGACCGACCCGGCGCCGGCCACCTCCTTCGCGCACCTTGACGCGACCACCGTGCTGTCGCGCCAGATCGCGGAAAAGGGCATCTATCCGGCGGTGGACCCGCTCGACTCCACCTCGCGCATGCTGCAGCCGATGATCGTCGGCGAGGAGCACTACAACGTGTCGCGCCAGGTGCAGCAGATCCTGCAACGCTACAAGGCGCTGCAGGACATCATCGCCATTCTGGGCATGGACGAGCTCTCCGAAGAGGACAAGCTGACGGTGGCGCGCGCCCGCAAGATCGAGCGCTTCCTGTCGCAGCCGTTCCACGTCGCGGAAGTGTTCACCGGCTCGCCGGGCAAGTTCGTCGAACTCGCCGACACCATCAAGGGCTTCAAGGGCCTTTGCGAAGGCAAGTACGACTACCTGCCGGAAGCGGCCTTCTACATGGTCGGCACCATCGAAGAGGCCGTCGAGAAGGGCAAGAAGCTCGCTGCGGAAGCGGCGTAGTTCTCAGGTCGTTGCCGGGCTTGACCCGGCAATCCGTCTTGCGAAATCGATGGGCCCGCGGGTCAAGCCCGCGGGTGACGAGCGGAAAAAGCGATAGACATCATGGCCACGTTTCACTTCGATCTCGTCTCCCCCGAACGGCTTCTGCTTTCCGGCGAAGTCGAGCAAGTCGATGTGCCCGGTTCGGAGGGCGATTTCGGTGTGCTGGCCGGTCATGCGCCGATGGTGACCTCGTTGCGTCCCGGGATTCTCACGATCAAGCGTGACGGCGGCGAGATGAAGATCGTCGTCCTCGGCGGCTTTGCCGAAATCTCGCCGAGCGGCTTGACCGTCCTCGCCGACTCGGCCACCGCGCTCGAGGAGTTCGACCGCGAGCTGCTCGCCGAACATATCAAGGCGGCGGAAGACAAGGTCGCGAAGATGCGGCAGGAAACCAGCGACGCGGTCGACAAGGAGATAGCC
>Ga0180222_1001592_pt1 | contig 22629 bp, 18 predicted proteins | sample eDN5th37CKraftOP_FD_151336 | JGI IMG/M metagenome (GOLD analysis project Ga0180222, IMG submission 151336) | Enriched Organic Plus compost microbial communities from Emeryville, California, USA - eDNA 5th pass 37_C Kraft OP (version 2) (version 2) ... | reverse complement strand
CGTTGAGGTCCCAGTAGAAAGTCTCGGTCAGGTTCAGCCCCTGCGCGGTCTGCAGGCCGATGGCCTTGACGTCGGTGATGAACAGCAGCATCGCCGCAAGCTTCTGGCCGGCCTGGACGATCCCGAACTCGGCGGCCTGCTTGATGGCGTTCGTGGTATCCCCGCCGGCATTGGCAAGGCCGATGATCTTCGCCTTCGAGGCCTGCGCCTGCAGCAGGAACGACGAAAAATCGGAGGTGTTCAACGGATGCTTGACGCCCCCGACCACCTTGCCGCCGGTCTCCTTGATGACGGCCGACGCATCGCGCTCCAGCGACGTTCCAAAGGCATAGTCGGCGGTGAGGAAGAACCAGGTATCGCCACCGGACTTCACCAGCGCCTGACCGGTGCTGTGGGCCAGCATATAGGTGTCATAGGTCCAGTGTACGGTATTGAGCGAGCACTGGGCATTGGTGAGGTCCGTGGTCGCGGCGCCCGAGTTGAGATGAATCGCGTTCTTCTCGCGGGCAACGTTGTTGATCGCGAGCGCGACGCTGGAATTGTTGATGTCAGCGATGACATCGACCTTGCTGACGTCGATCCACTGTCGCGCGAGATTGGCGCCGATGTCCGGCTTGTTCTGATGATCGCCGGACAGCACCTCGATCTTCCAGCCTTTCTCCCGCAGTCCGGAATCCTCGACCGCCATCTCCGCGGCCAGCGTCGAGCCGGCGCCGCCGAGATCCTGGTAGAGCCCGGACTGATCGGTCAGCACGCCGATCTTCGCCACTTTGTCGGGTGCGGCCTGCGCCCATGCCGCACCGGGCGCCGCCCACGTCAGCAGCGCCGACGCAGCGGTTGCCATTGCGAGTTTCCTAACGCCTCCCCTCATGCCGTCCTCCTCCAGATGTTCATCATCTTCTTGAGTGCCGCATAGAGGCTGCCGCTTCGATCGATCATCCGGTCGATCATATCGAAGTGGTGGCCGTCCTCCTGCGGGATCACGTCACAGGCCAGTCCCCGCGCGCGCCACGCCTCCACGAAGTCGCGCTGCTGCCGGTGAAATTCGGCGGACTCGATGCCGCCGACCGATACCAGCAACGGCGGCGCGGAATCCGGCAGGATGTTGCGCGGGCTGTTGCGGGCGACCATGCCTTCGTCGAGGCGCACGTCGTCATTGAGGAAGCAGAGCCGGATCGGTTCGAGTTCGTAGACGCCCGACAGCGCCAGGCCGCCCTTGATGAGGTCGCGCGGCAGGCCGTAGGCGCTCCAGTCGGTGATCAACGACATCACCGTCAGGTGCCCGCCGGCGGAGCTGCCGCTGATGTAGATGCGATCGCGATCGAAGCCAAGCGTGTCGCTGTTGCGCGCCAGCCATGCGATCGACTCCCGCAGATCGGACACGATGTCGTCCATGGTCACATGCGGCGCGAGCCGGTAGTTGACCACGGCGACATTGACGCCATCCGCCAAAAAGGATTCGGCGACATAGCTGAATTCCGACTTGTCCTGCGCACGCCAGTAACCGCCATGGATGAAAACGAGCAGCGGCCGCTGCGGCTGGTCGCAGCAGAACAGGTCGAGCTTCTGCAGCGGCTCGGAGCCATAGGCGAGATCGATCCGGGCACGATGCTTCAGCCGTTCCCGTGCCGCGCTGCTCTTCTCCTTCCACACCTCGCTGATCTGCGGATGATCGGGAATCTGTCCACGGATGTTGTATTGAACGTCGAGAACCGGGCGGGTCATGTTCCGAAAGACATACGGACCTGGCATCGCGGATTTTTCACCTTTCATCGTGAGTTGCGGTTGAGCAGGCGCGGGCGGAGGATCATCCGGTGTCGTGAAACGGCGGACGAGGCGCGCGACCAGTTGTTCGGACAGATCGCCGCGTTCGAGTGCAGCAAGCACGCGGCGGCGGTCATCCGGATTGTTCTGCTGTGCCAGCCGAAGCTGGGTCTGGATATCGGCGATCTCGATGTGAAACCCGACGATGCCGGGCAGCAGCCGGTCGACGTAATCGCCGATCGCATGGACGCTCCAGCCCGTGGATGCCGGCTCCAGTTCGTCGCAGACGGCAGTGACGATCTCGCGCCGCCCTGCATCGTCCATCACCAATGTGAGACGGCCACGAATATGGACGGTGGCATAAAGCCAGGTGGGCGCGCGCGGCGCCGTCCCATACCAGCTCGGCGACACATAGGTGTGCGGGCTGACGAAGGTGACGAGCACATCGGGTGACCGCTCAAAGACTTTCCATTGCGGGTTGGCGCGGGCGCAGTGACCGACCAGCCGCCCCAGCGGCGCGACGTCGCGGTGGACCATGAAAGGGATCAGGCTGGCCTCGATGCCGCCGTGATGCGAGATCAGCGTTCCCAGCCGGATCTGCTCGATCAGGTCGAACGCGATATTGCGATCCGCGGCCTGGAAACTCACCGGAATATACATGGCGTTGGCTGCGCGCTTCCCCGTCCGGACGGCCGGACCCGACGGCAGACGCTATTCAGGCTTCCCGGCTTCTGCTATCTGGGACAGGGCAAACTTTGTTGCGGATGGGCCAGATGAAGCGAAGCACAAAGGCTGTTGACTATCAGGACCTGCCACGCCCCATCGCCGCCATGGCGGATGAATATCGCGCCGGCCACCGCGGCCCCTATCATGCGCATCGACGGTCGCAGCTGCTCTACGGCGCGACCGGTGTCCTCAAGGTCGCCACCGACGACGGCACCTGGATCGCTCCGACCAACCAGGCCGTCTGGATTCCGGGCGGCGTGCCGCATCAGGTCATCTGCAACTGCGCGGTGTCGTTCCGCACGCTCTACATCGAGCCGGATGCAAGTCCCCAGCTCCCCACGGTGTGCCGGGTCATCGAGGTCTCGGATCTGCTTCGGGCCCTGATCCTGGAATCGGTGACCCTTCCGCTCGACTACAGCCTGCAAGGCCGTGAGGGCCGGCTGATGGCGCTGATCGTTGACGAAATCTGCCGCATGCCGGAACGGCCGATGCATATTCCGATGCCGCGCTCCTATCGCCTGCGCCGCATCTGCGAAGGCTTCTTGAGCAACCCTGCCGCGCGTGACGACATCGACGACTGGGCGACGCGGGCCGCGCTGAGCCGGCGCAGCTTCACCCGCCTGTTCCGGGCCGAGACCGGCATGAGCGTCGGGGCCTGGCGGCGGCAGGTCCGCCTTGTCGAGGCCGTGACGCGGATCGCGGCCGGCGCTCCGATCACCTCGATCGCCTTCGAGGTCGGCTATGAGAGCTCCAGCGCTTTCAGCGCCATGTTCCGGCAGAGCCTGGGCATGAAGCCGTCATCCTTTTCGGTGCGCCGGGCCTCGTAGCGCTTTTCTCTCCATATGCCTGGATTATGGCTCACGGCGACGCCGCGGGCCTCCGTCTTGCCATGACAGCTTGCGTTCTTGGGGGGACTCATTTGGTAAACCCAAGATGATGGATCGGCTCGCCCAGACCATCTCGGGTGGACCCGGGATGGTCTATGAAAAGACGCAAGCTGGCCCGCCAACCTGCTGAGGCCCTTGCGGCGCAAGGGCGCCCAGGGTGACGGCTTCCGATTCAGCCCGAACCCGTCCCGCTTTCGCCTCCAAGGCCGCGGTCTCGTGTTCCCGGGACGTCCCGCCCGCGAGCTACGTGCCGAGGAGCCTTGGCCCTTTCCAAGTGGCTCGACTGTATGTATAGATATTTCAGAAATTACTGAAATTACAGAACGTCTGACCCATGAACCTTCCGCCCTTGGTCCAATCCTTCGTGCTTCATTTCGGCGAGATGGGGAGCCGCTGGGGTATCAACCGGACGGTCGGCCAGATCTACGCGCTGCTTTATGTCTCACCCGATCCACTCTGCGGGGAACAGATCGCCGAGGCGCTGGGGATTTCCCGGTCCAACGTCTCGATGAGTCTGCGCGAACTGCAGGTCTGGAATCTCGTGCTGCTGAAGCACATCCCGGGCGACCGGCGCGATTTCTTCACGACGCCGGATGACGTCTGGCAGATCCTACGCACCTTGGTCGAGGAACGCAAGAAGCGCGAGGTCGACCCCACCCTCACGGTTCTCCGCGAACTGCTCATGGAAAAGCCGAAAAATCAGGCGGACCGCTTCGCCCAGAAGCGCCTGGCGGAAATGGAGAGCCTGATCGAACAGCTTACCAACTGGTATAACGACGTTAAGAAACTCGAAACCGATCGCCTCGTCTCGCTGTTGCGCCTGGGTACCAAAGTGACGCAGCTTCTGGAAACCAAGGACAGAATCGTCTCTCTTGGACGGAAACGGCGAGAGCCGGTCAGGGAGTGAAGCCGATGGGGTCAGCACCTCCGCTTCCACTGGACGCGTCCGGACCGGCCCATGCCGAAGCTGCGGGCGGCTCGATGCCGTCGCGTCGAGTGGCCGCCATGTCCCAGTACCGGACGGCCGCCGAGGCCAATGGACTTCGGTGGGCGGCGCTGCTCCAGATCGCCGCCGCACTGTTGTGGATTCCGCAGGCCGGCTCGCTCGGCGTTGCAGTTGGCCGCATCGCCGCCGGACAACCGGCCAGCGCCGTTCTCTGGCCGGCCGCCATCATCCTGGTGCTCGGCATTATCAAGGCCGCGCTGGATGCCTGCGGCCAGCGCCTTGCCTTCCGGCACGCGCGCCGCGTGCTGTCGGACCGGCGTGCGCAGGTCGCCGCCGCGCTCGCGGCCCGCTCGCCCCTCGACACCTCGCGGCCGCCCTCGGGCCTCGCCGCCAGTGTGCTGACCGAACAGGCCGAGGCCATCGTCGCCTATCTGGCCCGCTTCCGTCCGGCGCGGCTGCGTGCCGCCATGGTGCCCCTGGTTATCTGGCTCTGCGTGTTTTCGGTTTCGTGGCTCGCCGCGCTGGTGCTGCTCGTCGCAGCGCCGCTGATCCCGATCTTCATGGCGCTGATCGGATGGCGGGCCAAGGCCGCAGCCGAACGGCAGCTCGGCGAGATCGGCAATATGAATGCCTTCCTGCTCGATCGTCTGCGCGGCATCGCCACCATTCGCGCCTTCGGCGCGGTCGAGGCGACGGCCACGCGCGTCCGCACCGAGGGCGAGTCGCTCCGGGCCCGCACCATGGCGGTGCTGCGCATCGCCTTCCTGTCGAGCGCGGTGCTCGAATTGTTCGCCGCGCTCGGCGTCGCCATGGTGGCGGTCTATGTCGGCTTCCACCTTCTCGGCCAGCTCAGTTTCGGCGCCTGGAATGGCCGCCTGAGCCTCGGCGAAGCTCTGTTTGTGCTGCTGCTGGCACCAGCCTTCTTCGAGCCGCTGCGCGAACTGTCGTCGGCGTGGCACGACCGCGCGTCGGGCGAAGCGGCGCTCGACGCGCTGGCGCGCCTCGGCGAGGGCAAGGCCGAATTGCTGGGGGCCTCCACCGCGTCCGCGCCGGAGCCATGCCGGATGCCGCCGTCGGTCCGCATCCACGCGCTGGATTATGGCTATCCTACGCGCGATGCACCTGTCTTCGAGGGGTTGAGCCTTGCCGTCGCACCCGGCGAGCACGTCGCCCTGCTGGCCCCTAGCGGCGCCGGCAAGTCGACCCTGCTGGCGCTGATCGCCGGCTTCGATGCTCCCGCCAGCGGCCGGATCGTCATCGGGGACACCATGCTCACCGAGCAGACCGCCGCGGGCCTGCGCCGCCGCATCGCCTGGATCGGCCAGGCGCCGCATATCTTTGCCGGCACGCTGGCCTCCAACATTTCGCTCGGACGGCCGCAGATCGGCCCGGACAAGGTGCACAAAACGCTGGATAGGATGCATCTCGGCCATATCCGGCGGCGCGGCACCACTGCCATCGGCGAGGGCGGCACCGGATTGTCCGGCGGCGAGGCGCTGCGGCTCGCCCTTGCCCGCGCGGCGGTGCTGCCGGACGCCACGCTGGTGCTCGCCGATGAGCCGACCGCGCATCTCGACTCGGCCACGGCGGAAGACATCACCACGGCGCTGCTCGACTTCGCGCGCGGGCGGACCCTGCTGGTGGCGACGCATGATCCAGTGCTGGCCGCGCGGATGGACCGCATCATCCGCCTCGATGCCCTGCCGATGGAGGCCGCGGCATGATCCGGGACATTCGCGCTCTGGGCCCGATGCTGAAGCTGCTCGCCGCGGATCATTGCCGGCTGCTGATCGGCGGGGCGGCGCTGTCGGCGGCGGCGGCTTTGTCCGGCATCCTGCTGCTCGGACTTTCCGGATGGTTCATTACAGCCACGGCGCTCGCCGGCCTCAGCGCCGCCACCGCCCTGGCATTCGACGTCTTCGCGCCCGCCGCCGGCATCCGCCTGCTGGCGCTGACCCGGACCGCCGCCCGCTATGGCGAACGGCTCGTCACTCACGACGCCACGCTGCGGGTCCTGACCGCGTTGCGCGAGCGGCTGTTTCGCGGCTGGGCCGAGCCAGGCTCGGCGCACAGATTGGCGATGCGGCCGGCGCGAACCTTGTTCCGACTGACCCTCGACCTCGGCGCCATGGACGCAATCTATCTGTCCATCCTGGTGCCGGTGGCAGCCGCGCTGTGCGGCGTGCTGCTGGCCGTGGGCGCGCTCGGCGCGATGGACATCCGTTTCGGCCTTGCTTTTGGCACGGTCCTCACCGTCGCGGGGCTCGCCCTCCCCCTGCTCGTGGCGCGGACGGTGCGGCGCCCGATGCGCCGGCGCACCCATGCCATGGAAATCCTCCGCGCCCGCGTGATCGATCTCGTCAGCGGCCAGCGCGACCTCGCCATGGCCGGACAACTCGACACGCAACTCGGCGCCATCGCCAAGGCGGACCGCCGGCTGCTGGCCGCCGACGATGCCGTGAACCGGATCGAGCTGGGCACCGGCATCAGCTTTGGCATCCTGAGCGCCGTGCTGCTGGCCGCGACGCTGATCGCGGTTGCTCTTCTCGCGCAGAGTGGAGTGATCGGTGCGCCGGTGGCCGTGCTCGGGCTGCTGCTGGCGCTGGGCGTCGTGGAGCCGTTCGCGGCCCTGCGTCGCGGCGCGATCGATTTCGGCCGCTCGGTGCTGGCAGCGCGGCGGCTCAATCCACGGCTCGTGCCCCGGCCGGCCGCGCCGTCGGTGGCGGCCCCGCCGGATCATGGCATCGCAGTCCAGCTCCGCGATGTCTCGTGTGGTTATCCGGCAAGTCCCGCGCCGGTGCTCAGGAATGTCTCGCTGACACTGCGGGAGGGCGAGCGTGTGGCCGTGATCGGCCGCAGCGGTGCCGGCAAATCCACGCTGCTGGCGCTGATCGCAGGCGACGTCGCCGCCTGGAGCGGCGAGGTGAGAACGCAGCGCGCCACGCTTTTCACCCAGCGCACCGAACTGTTTCAGGATAGCCTGCGCGACAACCTCCGTCTCGCCGATCCGGCCGTGACCGACGAGCGGCTGCTCGCCGCGCTGGCGGCGGCCGGCCTCGGCGCGGACGTTGCGGCATTGCCGGCCGGCCTTGCCACCCGCCTCGGCGAGGGCGGTCTCGGCCTCTCCGGCGGACAGGCGCGCCGGCTCGCACTGGCGCGGCTGCTGCTCAACGAGTCTGCCCTCTGGCTGCTGGACGAACCAACGGAAGGACTCGACCGCGAGACCGCGCGCGACGTGATCGGCCGGATGCTTGCGCAAGCGCAAGGACGTACCCTCATCGTTGCGACACACATCCGGCGTGACGCTGAGATCGCCGATCGCCTCCTGATCATGGATCGCGGACGCGTTACCGATATCCGGCAGCGCGGCGAGCCCGGCTTCAAGGCAGCTCTGGCGAGCTTGAGGCCCGACTAGAAGGTTCAACAATGAGCTGTCATGTGGCGATAACAGGAGGCCGGACAACCGGAATGGATCATGGAACTTGATATCGTTGCCCTTTCGCGTCTCCAGTTTGCAATCACGGCGCTCTACCATTTCCTTTTCGTGCCGCTGACGCTCGGACTTTCCATCCTGCTCGCCATCATGGAAACGGTCTATGTCATGACCGGCCGCCCGATCTGGCGCCAGATGACGAAATTCTGGGGCACGCTGTTCGGCATCAACTTCGTGCTCGGCGTCGCGACCGGCCTTGTGATGGAATTCCAGTTCGGCATGAACTGGAGCTACTATAGCCACTATGTCGGCGACATCTTCGGCGCGCCGCTCGCGATCGAAGGGCTGATGGCCTTCTTTCTCGAAGCCACCTTTGTCGGCCTGTTCTTCTTCGGCTGGGACAAGCTGTCGAAGATCGGCCACCTCGCGGCGACCTGGGCCGTCGCGCTGGGCTCCAACCTCTCGGCGCTGTGGATTCTGATCGCCAACGGCTGGATGCAGAATCCGGTCGGCTCCGCTTTCAATCCGCAGACCATGCGCATGGAGGTCACCGACTTTTATGCCGTCCTGTTCAACCCGGTGGCTCAGGCCAAGTTCGTCCATACCGTCTCGGCGGGCTACGTCACCGCCTCGGTCTTCGTGCTGGGCGTGTCGGCCTGGTACCTCTTGAAGGGGCGTCATATCGAGATCGCCAGGCGTTCGATGACGGTCGCCGCCTCGTTTGGCCTAGCCGCCTCGCTGTCCGTCGTCGTGCTGGGAGACGAAAGCGGCTATCTCTCGACGGAGCATCAGAAGATGAAGCTCGCCGCGATCGAGGGCATGTGGAAGACCGAGCCTGCTCCGGCCGCATTCACGCTGTTCGGTTTCCCGGATCAGGAGGCGAGGACCACTCATTACGCGGTTCACATCCCCTGGGTGATGGGGCTGATCGGCACGCGGTCGCTGACCACGGAAATCCCCGGCATCGAAGACCTCGTGAAGAGCGCCGAACACCGCATTCGCAACGGCATCACCGCCTATGATGCCCTGCAGAAGATCCGCAGCGCGCCGAATATGGCCGCCGTGCCGGCGGAGACACGCGAGGCCTTCGAGAACAACGGCGGTGATCTCGGCTATGCCTTGCTGCTGAAGCGTTACGTCGACGATCCGCGGCAGGCCACGCCCGAGCAGATCGCGCAAGCGGCCTGGGACACGGTGCCGAATGTGCCGACGCTGTTCTGGACCTTCCGCGTCATGGTCGGCCTCGGCTTCTTCTTCATCCTGCTGATGGCGACGTTCTTCTATCTGGCCTCGCGTCACCGGCTGGACCGCTATCCGCTGCTGCTCCGGGTGGCCGTGCTGGCGATCCCGCTGCCATGGATCGCGGCCGAGTTCGGCTGGATTGTCGCCGAGTTCGGCCGGCAGCCCTGGATCATCGAGGGCGTGCTGCCGACCGCCGCCGCGGTCTCCAACCTCGGCGCGACCACGGTGCTGCTGACCATCATCGGCTTCGCGCTGATCTATACAGTGCTGGCGATCATCGAGATGTCGCTGTTGATCCGCGCCATCAAGCATGGCCCCGAGCCTGATCCCGAACCCGAGGCGAAGCTTGCCCCTGCCGTCCTCGTTGCTGCGGAGTAGACGTCATGATCCTGCATGAACTCCTCGACTATCAAACCTTGCGCGTGATCTGGTGGCTGCTGCTCGGCGTGCTGCTGATCGCCTTCGCAGTGATGGACGGCTTCGATCTCGGCGCCGCCATTCTGCTTCCCTTCGTCGGCAAGACCGATCTCGAGCGGCGCCTCGTCATCAATTCGGTCGGCCCGGTGTGGGAAGGCAATCAGGTCTGGCTCATCCTCGGCGGCGGTGCCATCTTCGCCGCCTGGCCCCCGCTCTATGCGGTGTCGTTTTCCGGCTTCTACCTGGCCGGCTTCTACCTGGCGATGTTCGCAATTCTGTTTGCGCTCATCCTGCGGCCCGTCGGCTTCAAATACCGCTCCAAGCGCGACAGCACCCGCTGGCGTTCCAACTGGGACTGGGCGCTGTTCATCGGTGGTCTGGTGCCGGCGCTGGTGATGGGGGTCGCGGTCGGCAATGTGCTGCAGGGCGTGCCGTTCCACTTCAGCAGCGACCTGCGCGTCACCTATGACGGCACCACGCTGTTCGAGCTGCTCAATCCGTTCGGATTGCTCTGCGGGCTGTTGTCGGTCGCCATGCTGACGATGCACGGCGCGAACTGGCTGCAGCTCAAGACCGACGGCCCGGTAGCCGCCCGCGCCCGCAGCTATGGCAGGATCGCCGCGCTCGCGACGATTGTGCTGTTCGCCTTGGGCGGGCTCTGGCTCTGGTTCGGCATCGAGGGCTATCGTTTCACCAGCACGGTGGTGACAAGCGGTCCGTCCAATCCGCTCGACAAGACCGTGGTCCGTGAAGCCGGCGCATGGTTCAGCAACTACAGCCTGCACCCCTGGATCATCATCGCACCGATCCTCGGCTTCGTGGGCGCCATTGCCAGCCTGGCGTTCCAAAGCTCGCGCAGGGAGGTCGGCGCGCTGCTGTCGAGTTCGGTATCCATCCTCGGCATCATCTCGACCGTCGGTCTCTCGATATTCCCCTTCATCCTGCCATCGTCGGTCGATCCGAAATCCAGCCTCACGGTGTGGGACGCCTCCTCAAGCCACCTCACGCTGTTCATCATGCTGGTCGTGACGGTGATCTTCGTGCCGATCATCGCGCTCTACACCGGCTGGGTCTATCGCGTCCTCTGGGGCAAGGTCGATGCCGCCGCGATCAGCGACGGCAGCGGTCACGCCTACTAGAGTCGTTCACCATTTCATGGAAACGGTGAACGACTCCAGATTGTTGTCCTGACGCGTTTTCTTCACGCTAACCGGTCTCCACTTCGCTCGAAAACGCTATAGTAAAAGGAACAGGTGCCATGTGGTATTTCTCCTGGCTGCTCGGATTGCCGCTTGCCGCGACCTTCGCCGTGCTCAATGCGATGTGGTATGAGCTGGTGGAGGACGCCGCGGCCGCAAAGCAAACCAAGGCCGAGGGCTGACGGCGTCGGTGCCATCGTCGCATGCCTGGACTGGCGACCGGCTCGTCGATGGCGCAGCATGCGACTGATGCGGCGATTACAATCACGACAGGGCCGGTGCAAAACGCAATCGGCCCTTGTCGTTTGACGGGCGACGCGACGGTACGGGCGGATCGCAACGATGCGAGGCGCAGCCTCACGCTGCGTTACGCGAGCAGCCCCTGGATCGGTTTCACCGCCGCACTATCGGGAAACACGCTGCCCGCCAGCACGCGCTCGCTTAAGCCGAGATGATCGTGCAGCAGTCCCTTCAGGATCGCACGGAGATCCGTGGTCGGCGCAAGATCGCGGCCCTGATAGAGGTTGGCCACTTTCAGGCCCGGCCAGTCGGCGATGACGCGGCCGCCGCGGATGGCGCCGCCGGCCAGCAGCGCCACCGTACCGGTGCCATGATCGGTGCCCTGGGTGCCGTTGATCCGCGCAGTGCGGCCGAATTCGGTCGCGACCACGATCGCCGTGTCACGCCAGCGCGGGCCAAGGCCGGTCTCGAACTCCGCCAGCGCGCCGTCGAGGCCGCCGAGAAGCTGCGCCAGACGGCCGACCGGACCGCCTTCATTGGCGTGGGTATCCCAGCCGTCGAAGGCGAGCGCGGCAATGCGCGGGCCCTCCTCCTCCGCCATCAGCTTGGCGACGCCGCGGGCGGTGAGCTGCATCGCATTGGCGCCGGCACCCGGCTTGCCGCGCATGTCATCGCCGCGCGCCGCGATCTTGTCCAGCGACAGACCCTGCGACAGCGCATGCGCGAGCGCCGGATCGCGATGCTGATACAGATCGAACAGCCGCATCGCGGTATCGTCGGACGCCTGCGGCAGGTTTACCGGCGCCCAGCCGACGGTGGGGGCCGCACCCCGCAGCACCAGCGGCGCCGTGGCGCCGACCGCGAGCGCATTGGTGACGCGCTCTCCACGCGGCAGCGCCGCGAGCGCACGGTTGAGCCAGCCGGACTGTACGCGACCCGGACCGGCAAAGCCGCTCTCCAGCACATCCTGCCCGTCGAAATGCGAGCGCTCGCGATAGGGAGTTGCAACGGCGTGCACCACCGCCGCGTGACCCTCACGATACATCCTTGCGAATTGCGGCATCGACGGATGCAGCGCGAACACGGAATCGAGATCGAGCGCGGCATGCGGACCATCGCGGGTCAGCGCGATCGCGCCATGCAGATCGGCATAGTCGGGATCACCGACCGGCGCCCCGGTGGCGAGGCCGTCCAGCGCGCCGCGCAGGATGACGACAATGAGGCGCGGATCGCGTCCATTGGCGGCCCGCGCGAACTTCGGCAGATAGGCCCAGGCGGCGAAGGTGGCGCTGCCGAGCAGCAGGCGACGCCTTGTCAATGCGAGGGATGTCTGGCTTTCACAGCAATCCATGATCATCTCCTTTGAAATTCGGGCGACATCAGCAGCAGCGCGAGGGCCTGCTCGCGGCTCTCGGCACGCGCGATCGTCTCCCGCGTCTCGGCAGATGCTGCATCGGCCGCGATCAGTTCGAGCATGGCGCGCGGATCGCTGTTATCGCCCAGCCGCGATGCCAGTTGAGCAGAGATGTCCAGGCGCAGCTTCATGCCCTCCGGCGCGGCCCAGGCTGCGTTGGTATCGGGAAAACCGTTGGGCCCGGCCGGGGTCCACAGCGGCTGGCCGAGCACATTGAGTCCATAAAGATAACGGCCCGGATCGTTCGGCACTTGCGCCAACAGCCGCCCTGTCGCGATCAGGAATTCGTATGGCGTGCGCATCTTGGTCATCGGCGCGTGCCATGCCTCGTCCGCATCGACCAGCGCGCGTGCCACCGCCTTGAGATCGCCGTCGGTCCGGCTGAAGACATCAGCCAGCCGTCCGACCAGGGCCGGCGGCGGATCGTCGGCGACGAAATGGCGGACCAGCTTGGTGGCGACAAATTTTGCCGTGGCCGGCCGCCGCGCGATATCCGTGAGGGCCGCCTCCCCCTGCGCGACCCCGGTGTCCGGATAGGTCTTGCCCAGCAGCGTCTGCGGCCCGGGCTCATGGGCATTGGCATTGAAAATGAAGCTGCCCGGCTCGCCGAGGCGGCCCTTCGCGCCAACATAGGTCCAGCCGGTCAGGATCTTCGCCAGCGTGGTGACGTCCCCCTGGGTGTAGCCGCTGCCGACGCCGAGCGTATGCAGCTCCATGATCTCGCGGGCGAGATTCTCATTGAGTCCGCGCTTGCTGCGCTGGCCGGCGCGGGAGTCGGGACCGATCGATTGCTGGTTGTCGAGAAAGAACAGCATTGCCGGATGCTGCTCGACGGCCTTCACCATGTCCGCGAAGCGGCCAAGCACGTGCGGGCGGATCGCCTCGCGCTCGAACGCGCCGGCCCAGATGCGCGCCGGCTGTCCCTTGTTGGCGGAAATGCAGAAATGGTTGGACCAGAAGGTCACCAGCCGCTCGACGAAGCCGCATTCCACCAGAGTGGCGCGCTGAATCCGCGCCAGCGCCTCCGTCCGGTAGGTTTTCTCGATCACGTTGGGAGCAGGCTTCGGCGGACGTGGCTTGCCGGGCTGCATCGTAGCCAGGGGTGGCGCATTCTCGCCCGGGCGGGGCTCCGCAGCCATGGCGGGCGGGGATGCGTCCATCGGTCCGGACTTCTGATCCGGGGAGCCGGCGGACGGCGCCGCCGCGGCCACCTTGGCGGCCGCCTCCCGCTTCTCCTTCTGCTCGCGCTGGAAAGTGAACAGATCCTCAGCAAGGGCAGGTGTCGGCTGCAGCGTGGGGGCTTCCAGCAGCGCCAAGGCCGGCCGCTCCAGTTCCGCCCGTACGAAACCACGCGGATCCGACGCCGCATTGACGAAATCACCGGATGCGCCGCCGCGGGCGCCAAAGCCGAAGCGATTGAGTGCGACAAGGGCCGCTTGCGGATCGCGAGCCATCGGACTAACCCTCATGTCCCGGCGGAGACGTCTGATGTGATCCGGATGATCCGCCCTGCGACATGAACCATCGATGAAAATAACAGAGGGCCGTCACGCGGCGCGATGACAAATCCGTTAGCCACATCGGTTCCAGAACCTGGCCATCGTGCCTGTGCACGGTGCGGGGGAGTGTTCGCCTCCACCTTGTCGAAAGCATGTTGGGACGATGAGAAAGCCGGACGCCCTGCTCCGGCCGCGACGGGAACCGATGCGGCCAACAGGTACTGCCCGGACTGCATCGGCATGCTTTCCTCCGCAGCGGCGACAGCCGGGCGCTGGACCGTCGGCGCCGTTCTGCTCGACATGGACGGCACGCTGCTCGACACCGAACGGATCTACCGCACCAGCCTCTGCCATGCGCTCGCGGACCTCGGCTATGGCGACGGCACCGCGATCGCCCATGCGATGATCGGCATCCCCGCCGCCGAATGCGAAGTGATGCTGCGCAGTCATTACGGCCGCGGCTTCCGCGAGGACGATGTCCGGGCCGCCTTCATGGCCCATCGCGACCGCATGCTGCGCGATGGCCTTCCCCTGAAGCCAGGCACGCTGGAGCTGATCGCGGCGCTGCGCGAGTTCGAATGCCCCACTGCCATCGTCACCTCATCGTCGCGACGCGCGGCGGAGCATCATCTGGCGCTGGCGGGCATCCGCGATCACTTCGAGACCGTGTTGACCCGCGATGACGTCGCACGCGGCAAGCCCAGCCCCGATCTCTATCTGCTGGCGGCGGATCGGCTCGGCTTCGATCCGCGCATCTGCATCGCGGTCGAAGATTCCCGCCCCGGCATCGACGCGGCCCACGAGGCCGGCACGATTCCGATCATGGTGCCGGACATCGTCGAGCCTGCGGCAGACACCCGCGCCAAATGCGCCGCGGTGCTACCCGATCTGCACGCGGTCCTGGAGATGCTGCATGCGCGGCAGGCCTTCGTGTCCCGCGCTCTGCCTCGCTCACCGTCGGATTGAAGCCCTCGGTGTCCGCCTGAACCTGGCTTTCACCGGCGCCGCGCCGCGCACCAGCGTCGCCGCGGCCTCGCCAGCGGTCTCCATGTAGGACGGATCGCGGTGCAGCAGCACCACGGCGAACGAGCCATCCAGCAGCAGCATGATCTGTCGTGCCAGCGCAGCCGCGCCCCTGAGCCCCGCGGCCTCGAACACCGACTGCAGCCAGGCCTCGAATTTCTTCTTGTGCGCGGCCCCGATCCTGATCGCGGGGTGCCCCGGCAGATTGGCGAGCTCTGCCGAGGTGCGCAGAAAGCCGCAGCCGCGCCATTTGGGATGCCGGGCCGCCTGCGCCAAGTGCAGGAAGATGCCGCACACCTTCGCCGCGAGATCGCCCTCGGTCTCCTCGAACCAGCGCCGGAACAGAGCGAGGTTGGGCTGGTCCCGCGCCTGAAGATAGGCAGCCACCAGATCATCCTTGCTCCTGAAATGATAATAGAGCGTGCGCTTGGTGACGCCGGCTTGCTCGGCCACCGCGTCGACGCTCACCGCGCGGATCCCGTCGCGGTAGAACAGTTTGTTTGCGGCACCGAGAATGCGTTCCCGGGTGGCCTCGGACGATTTCCGCTTCATGTATACTAACCAGTGAATATACCTGATCATCGCGCCGCTTTATGGATCATGCAAGCGACTTGGCAGATCAGGGAGCCGGCCATGACCGAACAGATTCCATCCGACATCGCTTTGCTGGACATCCGCGATGCCCTCGCCGTGATCACGCTTAACCGTCCGGACAAGCTCAACGCGCTGAACTACGCGCTGATCGACCGCCTGCTCGCGCTGCTCGATGCGATCGAGGGCGATACGGGAATCGGCGCCGTCATCCTCACCGGCGCCGGTGACCGCGCATTCTCCGCCGGAGCCGACATTGCCGAGTTCGCGAAAAGCGTGCGTGACGGCGCGGTGATCGCCGTGCGCGACTTCGTGCGGCGCGGCCAGACGCTCACCGCCCGCCTTGAAAGTTTCCGCAAGCCGGTCATCGCCGCCGTGAACGGGCTCGCCTTCGGCGGCGGCTGCGAGATCACCGAGGCGGTTCACCTCGCCGTCGCCAGCGAACGCGCGACGTTTGCAAAGCCGGAGATCAAGCTCGGCATGCCGCCCACCTTCGGCGGCACGCAGCGCCTGCCACGGCTCGCCGGCCGCAAGCGCGGGCTCGAACTGCTGCTGACCGGCGATCCCTTTCCCGCGGAGCGCGCCCGCGAGATCGGTCTCGTCAACGCAGTGGTCCCCCATGACGGCTTGATGGAAACCGCGCGCGACCTGGCACAGCGCATCACCCGCCATTCGCCGCAAGCGGTCGCCAGCGTCATCACCGCCGCGACGCGCGGGCTGAACATGAGCATCGCGGAAGGGCTTCTGGTCGAAAGCGAGCAGTTCGCCGCCATGGTGCCGACCGTGGATCTCGCCGACGGATTGCGCAGCTGGCTGGCGCGGAAGAACAGCGGCAAAACCCGATCAGACTGCGAAGCCGGGTGAGTTTCTCGCCATCCCGCCGAAAGCGTCGAGCAGCCGCTCGCGCCATTGATAGACCGGATCGTCCTTCAGCAGCACCTTGAAATCGCTCACCACGCGGGCCCACTGGAAGCCGCCGAACACAATATAGTCCGCATAGTTCGGCGCCTGTCCGCCGAGGAACGGCTGCGTCTTCAACGTCAGCCGCAGCGGATCGAGACTCTTGCGGAAGTCGCCAACCTCGGTGTCGCGGCCGGCGGTGACCTCGTTCACCGGCCGGCCGAACCGCGCCTCCCGGCTGCGATAGAAGTAATCAGCATCCGCCGGCGCGAGAAGGGCAGGAATATCAGAGACGATCAGGCGAACGAGGCCGCCGATCACGGTCACGTCGCCCCACCCATTGATCATGCGCGCCATGGCGCGTCCGCCGCCGCCGCCGAACAGCGACGGACGGTCGGGATAGGCATCCTCCAGATAATTGGCGATGGCCCAGGAATCGGCGACCGCCCGGTCGCCATCCAGCAGCACCGGCACCTTGTTCGAACCATAAGCGGCGATCGCGTCCGTCTGCGTGAAGCACCACGGAATGGTTTCGGCGCTGAGCCCTTTGTGAGCCAGTGCCATGCGAATGCGCCAGCAATAGGGACTGAAGGGGCGCGCGGCATCGCGGCCGACGAGTTCGAAAAGCTTCAATGCCATGAGATTATCCCGAGATCTCCCGCCTGCCGACCAGAGGTCATCATCAGGGAGGGCTCACGCCCGCCATCCTCAATGATGATCCATCGCCATGTTTGCAATCATGCGCATCAGGTCTTTACCACTGCCGCGGTCTGGCCGAACAGAAGCTTTCGCTCCTCTTCCGTGCGGATCGTCGGCTGACCGAAGTCGGGATTGATCTCCTTGGCGCGGGCATAGGCCCGCTGCGTTGCCGGCCGCGCCGCGACGGTCTCCAGCCAGCGCTTCAGATGCGGGAAATCGTCGATGTTCTGGCCTTGGTTCTTGTAGGGAACGACCCACGGATAGCTCGCCATGTCGGCGATGGAATAATCGCCGGCGATGAACTCCCGGTCGGAGAGGCGCTTGTTGAGCACGCCGTAGAGCCGGTTGGTCTCCCTCACATAGCGATCGATCGCATAGGCGATCTTCTCCGGCGCATAATTGCTGAAATGATGGTTCTGGCCGGCCATCGGACCAAGGCCGCCCATCTGCCAGAACAGCCACTGGATGACATCATAGCGGCGATGCAGATCGGACGGCAGGAACTTGCCCGTCTTCTCGGCAAGATAGAGCAGGATCGCGCCGGATTCGAAAATCGCCAGCGGCTTGCCGCTGTCCTTCGGATCATGATCGACGATCGCGGGAATGCGGTTGTTGGGCGCAATGGCCAGGAACTCCGGCTTGAACTGATCCCCCTTGCCGATATTCACCGGAATGATCCGATAGGGCAGCCCGGTTTCCTCCAGAAACATCGTGATCTTATGACCGTTGGGCGTCGTCCAGTAATGCAGGTCGATCATCTCGCTGTCCTGTCGTTGCGCCGGCAACTGGCCGGCATGTTCATGCATTTGCATGAACATCACCCGATCCATCGTTCATGTCAATTGCAAAGCGTGAAAGGCGTTCGGCACCATCGCCAATCCGATTCATCCCTGAGACGCCCGCACAGGATTCTCCAGCCGGGTTTCCGCCCGCCTCAACCCTTTCATCGGCGGCGGACTCGTCCCATATTCCGCCGATGGCGAAAAACCCCGACCGATCCAAAAAGCCCGGCCGCGCCCCGAAATCGAAAGCGCATCGCCCCGATGTGAAGCCGATCGGGCCGGCGCTGGCCGAGCTGCTCAATCCCGCGATCAATCGCGGCGATGCCGGGCTCGGTTCCGGCACCGGATTGCAGCCACCGCCGGACAATTCCCGCGACCGCCGCAGCGGCGGCGAAGCAGCGATCCACCGCGCGCGGGCTTCGACCCAGAATCTGCCCCCTGCCCCGCTTGCGGCGGAGGGCAAGGGTGGGGACGCGCCCGAAAAGGCCGCCGGCTTCGACGAAGCGCCGCAAGCCATCTACGGCACCAGCGCGACAATCCCGACGCTCGATCCCGAGCTGGCCAAGCAGCTCGGCTACGATGTGGACGACGACGATCAGTTCCGTCCCGCCCGCAACAAGATGGAGGCGCTCGGCGTTCAGGCCACCGCGCAGGCGCTGGAGGCTCTGATCCGCGACGGGCGGCCGGAATTCCGCAAGGACGACGGCTCGCTCAGGGTCTGGACGCCGCACCGGCCGCCGCGCCCGGAGAAGACCGAGGGCGGCGTCCGCTTCGAGATCAAGTCCGACTACCAGCCGAAGGGCGATCAGCCGCAGGCGATCCGCGAGCTGGTCGAGGGCATCAACCGCAACGACCGCACCCAGGTGCTGCTCGGCGTCACCGGCTCGGGCAAGACCTACACCATGGCCAAGGTGATCGAGGCAACGCAGCGCCCGGCGCTCATCCTCGCACCGAACAAGACGCTGGCCGCGCAGCTCTATGGCGAGTTCAAAAGCTTCTTCCCCGACAACGCGGTGGAGTATTTCGTCAGCTATTACGACTATTATCAGCCGGAAGCCTACGTCCCGCGCACCGACACCTATATCGAGAAGGACTCCTCGATCAACGAGCAGATCGACCGCATGCGCCATGCCGCCACGCGCGCGCTGCTCGAGCGTGACGACGTCATCATCGTCGCTTCGGTCTCCTGCATCTACGGTATCGGCTCGGTCGAAACCTATACCGCGATGACCTTCGCCCTGAAGAAGGGCGAACGCATCGACCAGCGCCAGCTCATCGCCGACCTGGTCGCCCTGCAGTACAAGCGCACCTCGGCCGATTTCACCCGCGGCACCTTCCGCGTGCGCGGCGATGTGGTCGACATCTTCCCGGCCCACTATGAGGACCGGGCCTGGCGCGTGAACCTGTTCGGCGACGAGGTGGAGAGCATCGAGGAGTTCGATCCGCTCACCGGCCAGCGCGCCGACGAGCTGGAATTCATCAAGGTCTATTCCAATTCGCACTATGTGACGCCGCGCCCGACGCTGGTGCAGGCGATCAAGAACATCAAGGTGGAGTTGAAGCAGCGGCTCGACCAGCTCCATGCGCAGGGCCGCCTGCTGGAGGCGCAGCGGCTGGAGCAGCGCACCCTGTTCGACATCGAAATGCTGGAAGCCACTGGAAGCTGCGCCGGCATCGAGAACTATTCGCGCTATCTCACCGGCCGCAAGCCGGGCGAGCCGCCGCCGACGCTGTTCGAATACGTCCCCGACAATGCGCTGATCTTCGCGGACGAGAGCCACGTCACCATTCCGCAGATCGGCGCCATGTTCCGCGGCGACTTCCGCCGCAAGGCGACGCTGGCCGAATACGGCTTCCGCCTGCCCTCCTGCATGGACAACCGGCCGCTGCGCTTCGAGGAATGGGACATGATGCGGCCGCAGACCGTCGCCGTCTCGGCGACGCCCGGCGGCTGGGAATTGAACGAGGCCGGCGGCGTTTTCGTCGAGCAGGTGATCCGCCCCACCGGACTGATCGACCCGCCGGTGGACATTCGCCCGGCCCGCACCCAGGTCGACGATCTCGTCGGCGAAGTGCGCGCCACCGCCGCGAAGGGCTATCGCTCGCTGATCACCGTGCTGACCAAGCGCATGGCGGAGGACCTGACGGAATACCTGCACGAGCAGGGCATCCGCGTCCGCTACATGCACAGCGACATCGACACCATCGAGCGCATCGAGATCATTCGCGACCTGCGGCTCGGCGCGTTCGACGCGCTGGTCGGCATCAACCTGCTGCGCGAGGGCCTCGACATTCCGGAATGCGCGCTGGTGGCGATCCTTGACGCTGACAAGGAAGGTTTTCTGCGCAGCGAGACGTCGCTGATCCAAACGATCGGAAGAGCCGCGCGAAATGTCGACGGCAAGGTGATCCTCTATGCCGACCAGATCACCGGCTCGATGGAGCGCGCCATCGCCGAGACCAATCGCCGGCGTGAAAAACAGGTCGAGTACAACACCGCCAACGGCATCACGCCGGAGAGCGTGAAGAAATCCATCGGCGACATCCTCAATTCGGTCTATGAGCGGGACCATGTGCTGGTCGATGTCGGCGACGGCGGCGCGGGCTTCACCGAGGACGCCATCGCCATCGGTCACAATTTCGAGGCGGTTCTGGCCGATCTCGAAACGCGGATGCGCGAGGCCGCTGCCGACCTCAATTTCGAGGAAGCGGCACGGCTGCGCGACGAGGTGAAGCGGCTGCGCGCTACCGAACTCGCGGTGGTGGACGATCCCACCGCCCGGCAGAAGACCGTGGCCGACAAGGCTGGCGCCTATGCCGGCACGAAAAAGTATGGCGACGCCGCCAATGTGCCGGCGCGCTCATCTTCGTCCTCTCCTAAAGGGGGGCCCTCGCGTGCGGCCGGCACGCGGAGCGGGGCGACAACCTCGAAGGTCCACAAGCCCTCGCTCGACGAAATGGGCATTGCCACCTGGCACGAGGTGAAGCCGGCGAGCAGCCGCGCCAAGCCGCGCAAGCCGACGCTGGATGAAATGGGGCCCGGCACCGAGAGCCGTATCTTCAAGCCGAAATCCATGCGCGACGGCGGTCAGGAATTCGGCGGCGTCATCAAGGACACGCGCCCGCGCTCAACCGGCGGCGCACCGGGAAAACGAGGCGGATGGAAGCGGCGGTGAAATGCCTTGGAGCAGGATGAACCAAGGTTGAATCAACACGGCCGTCACGGCCGGACATAGCCGTTCGAGAACGGCGTCGCCTTGCTCCGCGCCTATCTCTCGGCCATTCTCGTCTTTGAGCTTACAATGCTTGTAAGACGCCGATGCCGAGGATAAAGCCGGGCATTATGGATCAGGTTGAACGTATCATGCTATTCGGCTGCGACAAGATTGGCCCGCGAATGATGCGCGTAGGTCTTCCATGTCGGCTTGTAATCGTCGTCGGCCTGATTGCCCCAGGTCGTCCAGCTCTTGCGCGTGCCGCGCGCGAACAATTCAATGAACGGTCCCGGTGAACAGGCCTCGATAATGTCGTACTGTTCGTCCGGTTTGCGCGAGTGTTCACGCTTGCGCGTCGCCAGCAGGTTCACCTGCCGTCGCCCCGGCGCCAGCGTCCGCGCGTTCTTGCCGCGCACGCCGAACAGGATCAACTCGGTGACGTTGCGAAAGTAGAAACCCACGCCGCGCCCGTCCGAGCCGCCATCCTTGCGCACCTTGTGCCAGACGATGTTGGACTTGTAGGTGAAGCCCCAAGCCTGCATCACCGCGAGTCCATCCGGGAGCATGGCGTTCGGGCACCAGAGATAGAGATGTGAGATCGGCGCCGCGATATTCGCCACCGGCAGCGCGGCGATCTCGTTGAGCTTCATGGTGCCATAGCGCGACAGGCGCTTGTGCTCCGGCGCCACCTTGCCGGTCTTGTTGGTGAATTGCCAGGGCGGATCGGCCAGAATGGTCGCAAAGCGTTGGCCATCCACAAAGCGCAACAAGTCTTGTCCAGCCGAGAGCATCGACCACTCCACCCCATTAGGCATATTCGATGGTATACGCGCTATGTCTTTGCCAGAATACCATGTTCACGTTACGTTCTCAAGGACATTAGTGGATAATTCATCGATGAAACGGGGGTTCGGCGGCTCAATGTTCGATCGACTGCAAGCGCGCGGCTTCGAGATTGAGTTCTGCTCGCATGCGCGGGCCATCCTGAGCGTGGACTTTCCGGAGGTGGCCGCACAGCTCGAGGACGTGCTGCTGTCCTCCACGATTCCGATCGAGGAGATCATCGGGTCCGGCGGCGGCGAGACCAAGGGCACCCAGCGTCTGCGCAACGCCCTCGCCGCGCATGGCTGGCTCAAGCACAATTTCAAGGTTCAGCGCATCATCGATGGTGTCGAGCGCGAGGCGCAATCCCATGAGATCGATCACGTCAAGGCCTTTGACGCCGGGACGATCGCGCTGGAGATCGAATGGAATAACAAGGATCCGTTCTTTGATCGCGACCTCGAGAATTTCAAGCGGCTCCATGCCGACGGCGGAATTTCGCTTGGCGTGATCATCACCCGTGGCGCCAGCTTGCAGGACGGCATCCGCGACCTGATCCGGCGCTTCGCCGACGACAAGAAAATCGCCTCGCATGACGACATGCCGCGGATCGGTCTCCATCCGACGCGCCGACAGATCAACGATGTTTTGAAGCGCGTCAACCGCGACAGAAATCCGATCCCATTCCGGGATGCCTGGGCCGATCAGTTTGCGTCGGACAAGTTCGGCACCGCAACGACGCACTGGAGCAAGCTGCAGGATCGGGTGCGACGTGGGGTCGGCAATCCCTGTCCGCTGGTGCTGATCGGCCTGCCATCCTCGATCGTCAC
>Ga0180222_1001589_pt1 | contig 22647 bp, 20 predicted proteins | sample eDN5th37CKraftOP_FD_151336 | JGI IMG/M metagenome (GOLD analysis project Ga0180222, IMG submission 151336) | Enriched Organic Plus compost microbial communities from Emeryville, California, USA - eDNA 5th pass 37_C Kraft OP (version 2) (version 2) ... | reverse complement strand
GAGGAGTTCCTCGAATTGCTGCGCGGCTATTCGCATCTGAAGATGCTGCTCGGGATCGACAAGGCCCCGGCGCCGCGCGATATCGACGCGCGGATCGAGGCGGCGCTTCGTCATGTGATGGTGTGAGGTTTTCCCTCCCGCGCAGCGGGGAGGGAAAATGTCAAATCCCGCCGGCGGCGCGTTTGGGCATGTAGTGCAGAACGCGCATCTCGATCAGGATCACGAGGAGATAGGCGATGCCGCCGACGATCGTCAGCATGATGATGGTGACGAACACCATCGCGGTATTGCCCTGGCCCTCGCCGAACGACAGCAAATAGCCGAGGCCCGAATTGCCGCCGACGAGTTCGCCGACCACGACGCCGATCACGGCCAGCGTCGAGCCGATGCGAAGCCCTGCAAAGAGCGGCGGCAGGGACGCCGGGAATTCGATCTTCCAGAAGATCTGCGACCGCGTCGCCTTGAACGACCGCGCGAGATTGATGAGATCGGGATCGACGCCGCGCACGGCGGTCAGCACGTTTACCATGACCGGGAAGAACACGATCAGGATCGCCACCAGAATCTTCGGATAGATCGTAAAGCCCATCCACAGGATGAAGAGCGGCGCGAATGCGACCTTCGGCGCGATCTGCAGGGCGAGGATGTAGGGCGACAGCGCAAATTCCGCCGTCGGCGACATGCCGAGCACATAGCCGATCAGAGCGCCGAGCAGACTGCCGAGAATAAAGCCGATCAGAACCTCGAAGGCGGTGACGCCGGTATGCCACGGCAATGCCGTGACGCTCCACATCCGCAGGAATTCCTTCCAGGTGGCGGAGAGCGGCGGCACGATATAGGGCGGAATTTTCAACAGTCCGGGTCCCCATTCCCAGGCGACCAGGAACACGATCAGCATGGCGACGCTTGCGATGGTGCCGCGGCGAACGAGCGCGGAACGGTCGGCGTTCATCAGGCGGGCTCCTTCGCCTGGTCCTGCGCGGGATGTTCGCCGATATCGAGCTGATCCATCAGCCGCGCGATATAGCCGGCGACTTTCGGATCGCGACGCCGCTTCAATGGGTGGTCGCGGTCCGGAATGTCGATGACAATCTCGTCGATGATGCGGCCGGGCCGCTTGCTCATCACCAGAACGCGGTCGGACAGGATCACGGCTTCCAGAAGATCGTGCGTGATCAGGAGCGCGGTCTTGTTGGCCTTGACGAGTGTCTGGGCGAGGTCGTGTTGCAGCATGATCCGCGTCTGTGCATCCACCGCGGAGAATGGTTCGTCGAGCAGGAGCACGGACGGGTCGACCGCGAGCGTGCGGGCGAGGGCGGCGCGCTGGCGCATGCCGCCCGACAACTGGTGCGGGTATCGGTCGGAAAACTCGCCCAGCTTGAAGGCCTGCAGCAGGTCGCGCGCCTTTTGCCGGCTTGCGGCCGGATCGAGTTTGCGGATCTCGGTTCCAAGCAGCACATTCTGTTCGATGGTGCGCCACGGCAGCAGCAGGTCCTTCTGGAGCATGAAAGCGACATGCTCGTTCGGCCCCTCGACGCGCTCGCCGTCGACATAGGCTTCGCCCTCGGTCGGCGCATAAAGGCCTGACCCGATATTGAGCAATGTGCTCTTGCCGCAGCCACTCGGCCCGATCAGTGAAATGACTTCGCCATCGGCCACCGAGAAACCGACATTCTCGATCGCCGTCACGGTGGCGCCTTTTGCACCCGCAAAGCGCATGGTGACATTGCGATATTCGAGCCGCTTCATGCGAAGATCAAAGCCTCTGACTTTTCCGCACCTGCGGCATCGAGAGCAACATTCGGACCATGTGACCGAAGGGGACCACGTCTCCGATATGGCGGCACGTAGCGCACCGCGAGACTGTCGAGTATAGTAAGTTTAATCCGGGGGTGTCACGTCCGAGAGGGAGCGGGGCACAATGTCACGAGAGCACCAGCAGGGATATCACCCATGACCGCTTCGACCACGTCCGCCATCACGCGCCGCCTGGCAATCGCTGCCCTCGCTGCCCTCGCTGCCCTCGCTGCGGCGCTCGGCGGCGGCATTGCCGCTCCGCAGGCCATGGCGCAGGAGAAGGTAACCTATCTGTTCCCGGCGCCGCCGGTGCTGCCGGCCTTTGCCCCGCTGCAACTCGCCAAGGGCAAGGGCTATTTCAAGGAAGCGGGGCTCGACGTCGATTTCCAGGTGGCGCGCGGCGGTGTCGAAGTCGCCAAGATGGTCGGCGCCGGCAATGCGCCGATCGGCGGCATCGTCGGCGACGGGCCCATCATGGTGCGTGCCAATGGCGTGCCCGTGAAGATCGTCGCGCTGTTCGGCGGCAAGGGCTTCATGCAGACGGTGGTGCGCGAGGACGCCGGGGTCGAGAAGCCGGCCGATCTGAAGGGCAAGACCCTCACCGTGCTGTCGTTCCAGGACACCACCTTCTACGCGCTGATCGGACTGCTGGCGAGTGCCGGCCTGACACAGAATGACGTCAACGTGCAGCAGGCCGGTCCGACCGGCGTGTGGGAATTCGTCGCGTCCGGCAAGTCACAGGGCATGGCCGGCGTGCCGGACTGGCTCGCGCTCGTGCAGGCGACCGGCACCAAGGTGAAGGTGATCCCGACCGATCAATATTTCCCGCATCTCGCGCAGGGCATCGCCGTGTCGGACGAGATGATCAAGAAGAATCCGGAGATGATCCAGAAATTCGTGACGGCGGCGATGCGCGGCATGAAGGACGTGATGGACGATCCGAACAAGGCGGCCGAGGATTTCGTGAAATTCGTGCCGAGCTGGCAAGGCAAGGAGCAGGTGGTCAAGGACGCGCTGAATTATTACGCCAAGCACGTCTATGTCGATCAGAAGCGCCTTGGCGAAATCAATCCGGAGCGGCTGTCGAAGCTGCAGGATTTCTATCTGGAAAAGGGCTTTATCCAGAAGAAGACGCCGGTTGAAGAACTCTACAGCAACCAGTTCATCAAATAGGTCCGCATCACTCCGAGTGGACCGCATCTGCATTCCGGGCTCACGCGCTTCGCGCGTGCCCCGGAATGACTTATCGAAAGATCATGCAAAGCAAACGGCACGCTGAAGTCGTCGGTGGCGGATTTTCCGGTCTCGCCGCGGCCGTCGCACTCGCGCAACGCGGCTGGAGCGTCACGCTGCACGAGCGCTCGCCCGAACTGCGTCCGAGCGGGGCCGGCATCTACATCTACGAAAACGGGTTGCGCGTCCTGGAAAAGCTCGGCGCCTACGAGGAAGCGGTGAAGGGCGCGCCCTTCGCGCATACCCGCGAGATGCGCGACGAGCACAATCGCGTTCTTTCCGTTCATCGCTGGGACCCGTCGAAGCGGGTGTTCAGCGTGGTACGCCAGCGTGTGATCAATGCGATGGCCAATGCCGCGCGCCAGCATGGCGTCGAGATCGTGCTCGGCTCCGAGGCGATCGCCGCAACGCCCGACGGCGAATTGATCATGGCCGGCGGGCAGACACGCAAGGCCGACCTGATCGTCGCAGGCGATGGCGTCAATTCGAAATTGCGGGACTCGCTCGGCCTCGTCGCCAAGCGCAAGGCGCTGCCGGACGGCGCGATCCGCGTGCTCATCCCCAGGACGGCTGAGGAAATCGTCTCAGGCGACGGCGGCACGACGATCGAGAACTGGTCCGGCAGCCGGCGCATCCTCTACACGCCGGTGAGCGAGACCGAACTCTATATCGCCTTCACCATGCTGCATTCCGACGAGATCGGACGGCGCACGCCGATCGACAGGGACACATGGAAACGTTCGTTCCCGCATTGGGCCGACCTGATCGATCGGATCGGTGACGATGCACGCTACGACCGTTTCGAATATGTGCGGCTGAAGACATGGTCGGCGGGCCGCGTCGCGGTGCTCGGCGACGCCGCGCACGCGCTTCCGCCGAATATCGGGCAGGGCGCGGGCTGTTCGATGATGAATGCGCTGTCGCTCGCCTATTATCTCGACCGCGAGAAGGACATGGCCACCGCGCTGCGGGTCTGGGAACATAATGAGCGCCCCCTCACCGAACACACCCAGCGCATTTCGGTTTTCCTCGGGCTGCCGACCACTTGGCCGACGCCGCTGCGCCGCGCCTTCCTGACCCTCGCCGGCAAATCGAAGTGGATGATCGCGCAGCGCACCAAGACCGCGCGCCATGTGCCGGTCGGCACTGAAGATATGCGCTGATCGCGCAGCTTGACCCTGCAATGTGCAGAGTAATTTGCTGCGGAAATTCCGTATAGCTTTGAGCAAACGCGGGCATCGACCACGACATCGCGGGCGGAGCACAACCAAGGAGCGATATTACAACATGCAGTCTAGCGTGAAGGTCTTCGAATATTTCCCGGACAACTATTCGTGGAACATGGCCGTCCTGATGACCGTGCAGGTCGGCGGGGAGATGTCGGAGATCGAGGAGGCGTGCCGCCCGCTCCGCGACAATGCGTCGAAGGGCGCTTCCGCCAAGGAGCGCCAGATCGAGTGGTGGGAATCCTGGTGCAGGCTGGCCGACCGCGTGCGCGGGCTTGCCGATCGCGATCGCGCCAATGGCCATGATCGTAGCGCGGCGCGCAAATATCACCGCGCCTGTCTGTATTATATGGCGGCGGAACGGCAGATGAGCCATCGCGATCCGCGCAAGATGCAAAGCTACGACGCGATGCTGGAAACGTTCCGGCTCAGCATGACGCTGTCCCGTAATCCGGTTCAGTTCGTCGATGTGCCGTTCGAAAATACCGTGTTGCCGTCGTTGTATGTTCCGCCGCCAAGCCAGGCGCCCGGCGCCTGCATGATCGTCTTCGACGGCTTCGATGTCTCGAAGGAATGGGCTTTTCTGTCGGATCTGACCACCGAACTCGCCGCGCGGAATATCGGTTGTCTGCATGTCGATCATCCCGGCGTCGGTGCGGCCTTGCGCAAGCTGAAGCTGCCGGCAATTGCCGATATCGAGCGCGCGACGACGGCCTGCGTCGACTGGCTGTCGAAAAGGCCGGAGGTCGATCCGAAGAAGATCGGCATCATCGCGCCGAGCCTCGGCGGCTATTATGCATTCCGGTCTGCGGCTTTCGAGCATCGGCTTGCCTGCGCCGTGGCGCATGGCGCGCGCTGGGACAATGACGGCTCGCATGGCCGCATTCTGCGCAACCCCGGCGCTGCGCGTTCGATCGCCGACTGGCTGGATCACGCGATGTGGTATTACGGCACGAGCACCGAGGAAGAGACCGCGAAGGCGATCGCGGCGATGACGCTCGAAGGCGGTGTCGCCGAACGCATCCGCTGTCCGGTGCTCGTCGCGCATGGCGCCAACGACCGCCAGGTGCCGCTCGAGCAGGCCAAGCTGATGGTGGAGCGCACGATCAACAGCCCGCGCCGCGACCTGCGAATATTCGACGCGTCCGAAGGCGGCATCGAACATTGCGGCGTTGACAACATGTCGATACAGATCGACTACATGACGGACTGGATCGCGGAGGTCCTTGCGCCGCCGCGCTGATCCGACAGCGACCGTTCCAAAAATAACAACATCACGTCGAGACTGGTGAGGAGAACCTTATGAAGGCCCTTGGTGTGGCATTGACGATACTGGCCGGGACCGCCATCGCTGCCCCGGCTATGGCGCAAAGCGATTATCCGCAGGCGACCATCCGCTTCATCAATGCGTCGAGTGCAGGCGGGGCCAGCGATATTTTCGCGCGATCGGTCGCCGAAGAGCTCAGCAAGAAGCTGAAGCAGCCGGTGATCATCGAAAACCGTCCCGGTGGCGGTTTCAACATCGCCTCGCGCGCTTGCGCCGACGCAGCCCCCGACGGCTATACGTTCTGTGTGCTGCCGGGCGAGGCGGTGATCTACAATCCGTTCCTGTTCAAGAACCTGCCATACGACCCCGACAAGAGCATCGACCCTGTGATGACCTTGTTCTTCCTGCCGCAGGTGCTTGCGATCAATGCCGACACGAACGTGAAGTCGGTGGACGATCTCGTGAAAGTGTCGAAGGCAAAGCCCGGCACCATGAGCTATGCGTCTCCCGGCGTTGCGCAGGCAGCGTTCGTCGAAACCTTCATCAAGCGGGACAAGGGCGGGGACCTCGTGAAGGTGCCGTTCCGTGGCGGTGGTGATGCTGTCAATGGCATGCTGACCGGCACCACTCCCGTTGCGTTCATCGGGGTGAGCAATCTGCAGGCCTTGCTCGAGGCCAAGAAGGTGACGGGCCTTGTCATCGACGGCGACAAGCGACTTCCCAGCCTTCCGGACGTGCCGACCGCGGCCGAACTCGGATACAAAGGCTATATCGGGCGGCCATTCTTTGCGTTGTTCGCTCCGGCCAACACGCCGCAACCGATTATCCAGAAAATGCGGTCGGAAATCGCAGCGATCATCTCGGACCCGGCCTTCGCGAAGCGCAACATAACCGACCGCGGGCTCGCACCGGCTGCGTGGACGCTCGATGAGTTGCGGGCGGAGATTGCCACCGGCCGCAAGGCTGCCCCGCAGGTCGTTCTGGACGCGGGGCTTAAGGCAAACTGACTAAGGCAAACTGAAGTCCGGTTGGCTCCGGCATTCCGATGCCGGAGCCCAATGCAAGACGGAAAGCGTGGCTACTTGGCCGGCGCCATGGCGGCCGCGCTGTCCTTTTTCGCGGTGTAGGTTTCGGTTCCGACCCAGCCGTGCTTTGAAATATCGAACACCACGCCGTCGTGGTCCTTGAACTTCTTCTCGAAGTTGCCGTGCTTGGCATCGCCGAAATCGAAGAAGAAGGAACCGCCGGCGTTCTGAATCCACTCCTCGGCCTGTTTCAGATCCCCGACCTGGAAGCCGCAATGATTGGCGCCGGGCTTGTATTTGTCCTCCGGCATGGCGGGGCGGATCAGCGCGAGATTGGTGGTGCCGTCAGTGAGATAGACGGCCGAGCCCATCGGCTGATGGTCATAGCCGAGGTGTTTGAGGCCGAACACCGCCTGATAGAATTCGGCCTGCTTTTCGAGGTCGCGCACGAACAGCGCCATGTGCTTGATCCGGCCCTTCAGGTTCTCCTGCGGCACGAGGGTTTCGTCGAGGAAAGCATGCGCCGGATCGGCCTTGATCTTGCGGCCGTCGGTGCCGACCCAGCCGTTCTCCGAGATGTCGAAGATGATGCCCTCGGGGTCCTTGAACTTGCGCTCGAAATTGCCTTTGCGCTCGTCGCCGAGGTCGAAGAAGAACGTGCCGCCCTGCTTTTCGATCAGCGCCTGCGTGTCCTTCATGCTGTCGACCTGAAAGCCGAAATGGTTGGCGCCGATCTGGCCTTCGGGCTTGTCGCCGAAATCATGGCCTCTGTTGCCCTTGAAGTTGAGCAGCGCGAGATTGATCGTGCCGTCGCCCATATAGACCGCGGAGCCGATCGGCAGATCCTCGCGGCCGTGCCGCTTCATCCCGAACACGTCGCCGTAGAACTGGGCCGCCTTGTCCAGGTCGCCGACGCACACCGCAAAATGACGCAACCGGGCCATGATCTGCCTCCGCCGCTCTGTCCATTACATTCGATTGAATGCATTATAGGGCCGAACGGCGCCCGATGAAATAGTGCGGATTTTGCACGCGTGACGGCCTTGATGCCGTGCAAATATTCGCGCCGTACCGATCAGATCACGACCGGCCTGGATCGCTGCTCGATCAGGCGGACCAGCGACAGCGCCGTCAATTCGGAGGATTTCGGGTTGGTGGCGAGCGGGTTGTTCTCGAGCGTGATGGACATCTTCCCGAAGGCGCCTTCCGCGGCGATGGTGTGGCCGTTCAGCCGCACGGCCGGATCGGCGATCAGTTCGACGCGCGTGCGGTCGAGCCCGATACCGGCGAGCGAAGTGACCACCGTGGCATTGGCATTCTGCGGATATTGACTGGCAGCCTCCCGCGCGCTGCCTTGGAAAAACACCGTTCGCTCCCGGAGCGAGGCAAGGTCGAGCAGCTTTTCCGCCGGGGTGCCCTTCCAGGCCACCGGTGGTTTGACGATTTGATGCGTCACCGCGTCGAGGCCGAGCACGGCAGCGCCTGCCAGCGCATCCAGACCTCCGATTGCCCCGGACGGAATCATGATGCGGCTGCCATTCGTCTCCGCAATCGCGGCAAGGCGCGGCAGAAGCGCGTCGTCGCAGAATGCGGAGGTCGATGCGATGATCATCGCCGGCGCTGCGGCGAGCGCCGCGGGCGCCCAGGCGTCAATCGCGGCACGGCCGGCGGCTTCCACCACGAGGCCGGGTTCCAAGGCCGCGAGGTCGGAGGGGGAAGGCAGGAACGGCACGCCTTGCGGAATGCGAGCGCGTTCGGCCGGATCGTCCTTTGTCGCGACGCCGACAATGTCCACGGGTGCGCGGCGCTCTTTCAGGAGGTCGGCGACACGCGAATTGATGGCGCCGAAACCGATGAAAACCAGACGCAACCGTGCCGACATCTTTACTCCGCTGCTTCTGCCTGTTCGCCGGGCGGCGTCATGCGCTGCAGGATCGCGTCGATGCGATTCTGCCAGGCCGCCCATGGCGCCTCGCGGTAATTGTGGTTGCGTACCACGAAGGACGCACCGGGGAAAAATTTCTCGTATTGCAGATGCCGTCCGCCAAGCTCCGAGCCGACGATGTCCCAGGCGAGGCGGAACAGCTTCATGCGGTCGAGCGCGCTCATGTGCGGCGTCTGCCAGAAGGTGCGGAATTGCTCGGAGAGAGGTCCGTCTTCCAGCACCGAACCGTCCGCCGGCATCTGCAGCATGCCGCCCCCGCAGAGTTCACGCAGCGTGTCGATGACCGCCGAGTAATTCTCCACGCCCCAGTTCAACCCCGCATACATCATGCGGCGATTGAAGGTGACATAGCCCTTCACCGGCCATTCCTCGCAGGCCTCGATCTGGCCCGCGACGACGGCTTCGAGCAGGGCTTCGAGCGCGGCGAGGCGGCCGAGCGTCTCGCGCACCGCCGGCACCTCGGCGGCGCCGTTCGCCTGCGCGATGCGGCTGCACAATCCGACGAGGAATTGCATCTTCACGAGCAGCCGCACATTGGAATGATGGTTGCCGTAGGAATGCGCGGCGGTTTCGATATAGAGCCCGCGCGAGAGCGCCGGATCGTTGTGCACGAACACGCGCTCCCACGGCACCTTGACGTTGTCGAACATCACCATGGCGTCGGCTTCGTCAAAGCGATAGCTCAGCGGCGCTTCGAATTCCGACCGTCCGGCCGGGGCGAACGGCTTGCGCGACCAGAGCGACACGCCCTTTGCATTGCAAGGCACGGCGAAGGTCACCGATTCCGCTTTTGCTTCCGGCGACAGCGGCAGGATATTTCCGATCCAGATCTCGTCGGCGACGGCCGATCCGGTTGCGAGCATTTTCATGCCGGAAATGATGACGCCGTCGTCCTTTTCCGCGATCACGCGGCAGGCCGGGTTCGGCAAATTCTTTCGCTGGAAGAAGTCCGGGTCGCGCGAGGCCTGCGGCGAGACGATCGCGTGAGCGGCGAAAATGTCGTTGTCGCGCATGAACTTGTAGTAGTTGCGCACGTGATCGGCGAAGGGACCGAACAGCTCCGGCCTGAGGTTCATGCCGGTGACGAAGCTCGCGATATAGTCCGGTGATCTGCCGAGCAAACCAAAGCTCGGCTCGGCGAGAATGCGATGCGCGGCCGAGCGTTTCGCAAGCTCTGCCTTGGTCTTCGCCTTCATATAGTAGATCGAATGGCGATCGCCGTCCTCCTCGTAGGTGAGGGCGTCGCGCTGCGCCGGATCGCGCTTGAGGTCGTAGAATTCGGCAAAGGCGCGCGCGAGATTGCGGAAGGCGGGATGGGTGGTCACGTCGTCCACCTTCTCGCGTCCGATATAGACGGTGCGGCCGTCCCGCAGGCCTTCCAGATAGTCCCTTCCCGATTTGAGCATGTCATGCGGCTCCCGATTGCGGTTTGCGCCATGAGAGCAACGGGGTCGGTGCGCCGCTAGCCGAAAGGCGCATGACTTATCCGGATTCCGAAGGCATGATCCGTGCAAAGGACCGATGCCATGGCCTACGATATTCCACCTCTGCGCGAGCTCGACCGCTTCCTGCCTGCCACCCGGACGACGCGCCCCGACATTGCGCGCTCGCATCTGGCCGCGATCTTCGCGGACCACGAATTGCGAATGTCCGCGCGGCGCCTCGATTTCAGCCATCGCCAGGCGCGGCTGTGCGACACCTCGATCGGGATGCTGCGCTACGGCTCCGAGGTCGAGATCGTGGCGCCGGCGCTCGATTGCTACATGGCGCAGCTCACGCTGGACGGGGAGGTGGCGTTCCGCACCGATCGCTTCGAGATCGCACTCAAGCCCGGCACGCTGTTCGTGATGAATCCTGGTCTTGGCTACCGGAAAATCTGGAGCCGCGATGCGCATCAGCTGATGATCAAGATTCCGCGCCAGCGGCTGCATGCCCATGCGGCGCGTGCGATCAGGTTTGCCCCGGTCGCCTCGCAGCGTGATGAAGGCGACGGACTTGTCGGCCTGATCGCGCATCTGTGCCGCGATCTCGCCAATGCACGCGGGCTGACGATGCAGGCCGGGCTTCGCCGCGAAATGGAAGACCTCCTGTTGTCCGCGCTGGTTGCGACGCAGCGCTGCGAGGCGGATGACGAGGCGCCGGTCTATCTGCGCCGCGCGGAAGAGCATATCCGCGCGCATCCGCGCCGCAGCGTCGGGCTGGATGAACTCGTCGCGATCGCCGGCGTCGGCGAGCGCACCTTGCAGCAGGCGTTCCGGCGTTATCGCGGCTGTTCTCCGCTCGAATTGTCGCGCGACATAAGGCTCGACGCGGCCCGCGCCGCGCTCATTTCCGGCGAGGGGCACGTCACCGACGTTGCACTTGGATTTGGCTTTGCGCATTTCGGACGCTTTGCAAAAGCCTATGCGGAGCGGTTCGGCGAGAAGCCCTCGGAGACCGTGAAGCGGGCGCGGCATTGACGGAGGATGCAGCTGCGCCGGCACCGGTGTGCTCCCTCTCCCCATTGGGGGAGAGGGCTGGGGTGAGGGGGCTTCACGTGCCTCGATGATTGCCTTCCCCCTCACCCGGTCGCCTCGCATCGCTCGGCGACCGACCTCTCCCCCGGAGGGAAGAGGTGAGCGGCGTTTGCGGCGCGATTGGCGCAAGGTGAAGCGCGGCTATCCCTTCGACGGGCTGCCCGGATTGATGTGCCCGCAGGCCTTGCAGCGCTGATTCTCCGGATCGCTGTAATAGGCGTCGAAGATCGGCGGCATGTCGCGTTCCAGGACTTCGATCGCGGCGGTCTTCTCGAACAGCACGTTGTTGCACTTCTCGCAGTACCAGCGATGGGTATCCATCATGCCGTTCTTGCGGATGCGCTCGACGATCAGTCCCACGGTGTCCGGGCCGCGCATCGGCGCGTGCGGCACGTTGGCAGGCAAGAGATAGATCGACCCTTCCGGCAGCACCACGTCGTGCGGCTTGCCTTCGTGCTGGATGCGGACCTTCACCGTGCCCTTGAGCTGGAAGAAGAATTCCTCGGTCGGATTGACGTGATAATCGGTGCGCGCATTCGGGCCGCCGACCACCGTGACCATGAAATCGTCCTCGCGGAAGATGGTCTTGGCGCCCGTCGGCGGCTTCAGCTTGTCCGGATTTTCGGCGATCCACTTCATCAGGTTGAACGAGGTGGGACCTGATGTCAGTTCTGTTGTCTGGGCAGCTGCTGCTTGTGCCATGGCGCGGCTCCTTCTAGGCGGCTTCGTTGGGTGAGCCGGGAACGTGATCGCTCGGATCCCATCCGGTCTTGCCGGCGAGCTCGAATTGCGCGGCCCAGTCGAGCGTGTGCTGGTCGAGGTCGGTATGCAGCGTGTCGTTGAAGCGGTTCTGCCAGCCGAACAGCGCAATCACCGCCGTCATCTCGACGATCTGCGGTGTCGTGTAGTGCTTCTTCACCCGCGCGAAGATTTCGTCGGTGACGGCGTTCGGCACCACCGACGCGCCGCGCGCATAATCGAAGGCGGCGCGCTCGGCGTCCGTGAAAAGCGGCGAGGTCTCATAGTCCCAGATTGCATTCAGCTTCTCGTCTGAAATCCCCCAGCGCGCGGCGCTTGAGATGTTGTGCGCCTGGCAGAACTGGCAGCCGGCGGTGCGGCTCGAGATATAGGCGATCAGAAAACGAAAGCCCCGGTCGAGCGTGCCTTCGTCGCGGATCACGGCCTTGGAGAGATCCATCAGCGCTGCGAGGATCGGCGGCCTGTGCGCGAGCTGCAAATAGCTGTTCGGAATATAGCCGTTCGACTTCTCGATGATGTCGAAGCGCTCCTTGAACTCCGGCGGCAAAGCGTTGCGGTCGGCGAGTTCGATGCGGGCCATGCGCGATCTCCGATACTTTTGCGGCATCTCAGCGCGCCCGCATTCATTCTGCAAGCTGACAAAATGTTATGGATTGATAATTGCGGAAAATAAGTGCCCTCAACGGGCCACCACCTTGGCGATGGCTGTCCGGGTCTGCTTGCGCAAGGTTCGCGCGAAGCTCTCCGCGGCGGGCGACAGCGAGCGGCCATCCGGATGGATCAGGTAGATGGCACGGCTGACCTGCGGTTCGACGAGAGGACGCGAGACCACGTCGCGTCCGCGCGCGAAGGACCAGACATAGGCCGGCAGTACGGCGGCGCCGAGACCGGCCTCGACCAGCATGATCGCGGTGGTCATCTGCGAGACTTCGTAAAGCGGCCTGCCGGCATCGTGCCCGCTCTGCGTCAGCGTGCGTTCGGTCAGCGTGCGGATCGAGGAATCGCGGGTCAGCATGATCAGCTTCTGGTCGTGCAGGTCGGTCCAGCGAACCCGGCGCTTTTTTGCAAGCGGCGAGGCGGGGGCGCAGAATACCGTCAGTGCATCCTGCGCCAGCATTTCACGCCGGATGCCGTCGGCGCGCTCGTCAAAGGTGCCGATGGCAAGATCGGCGGCGCCGGCGCGCAGGCGGTCGAGGATCTGGTCGTTGCGCGCATCGACGAGCCCGACATCGATGCCGGGGAAGGCGGCGTTGAAGTCGGCAATCGCCGACGGCACGATCATGGCTGCGAGGAGGGGCGGGGCCGCCACCACGACGCGGCCGCGCTTTTTTTCCGAGAGGTCGCGCGCCTCGCGCACCGCGCGCTCAAGATCTGCGAGCAGCTTGTCCGCCGATTGCAGAAATTCGCGACCCGCCCCGGTCAGTTCGACACGCCGTGTGGTGCGGTCGAACAGCCGCAGATTCAGTTCGCGTTCGAGTTCGCGGATCGACAGCGAGAGCGCGGGTTGTGCCACCTTCAGCCGCTCGGCGGCACGGGTGAATGAGCCGAATTCCGCGACGGTCTTGAAGGCCTGGATCTGCCGCAGGGTGATATTCATAATCTTGTTATATCAATAGATATGATAATGTCATCTTGCTCAATGAATGCGCGGGCCTGAGGATGCGGCCGGCGCCTAATCGGACAGCCGGCATGGGCCCTCGTTTGAGCATGGATTCCACACGCGACCAGGTTTTGCGGACACAATCGGTCGGGCAGCCGCTGCGCCGGTTCGAGGATGTCCGGCTGGTGACCGGCAAGGGCCGGTTTGTCGACGATCTGCGGCTGCCGGAAACCCTGTTCATGGAATTTGCCCGCAGCAATTACGCGCGCGGCCGGATCCTCAATCTCAATACGACGGACGCCGAGAATGTGCCGGGCGTGGTCGCGGTCCTGCGCGCGCCGGAGCCCGGTACGCTCGGCCATGCCGCGGTCAATCGAGTCTTGCCGGACATGCGGCTGCTGCCGTTTCCGGTATTCCCGGCCGCGGAAATCAACGCGGTCGGCCAGCCGATCGCGGCGGCGGTGGCGACGCGCGCTTCGATCGCGGCCGATGCCGCGGCGCTGATCGAGGCCGACATCGAGCCGGTGCTGCTCTGGGAGGATGAAGAACCGGTCTATCGGGCCGCGTGGAAGGCCGGCGATATCGCGCAGGCTTTCGCTAAAGCCGCCCATGTCGTGCGCATCACGATCGACCATGAGCGCCTCGCGCCGGCCGCGCTCGAGCCGCGCGCCGCCATGGCATTCTGGGACGAAGGTGCGCAGATGCTCAATGTCTGGCTCTCGACCCAGACGCCGCATCGCGCACGCAGCGATCTTTCGGCGATCCTGCAATTGTCCGAGAAAAAGATCCGGGTGATCGCGCCCGATGTCGGCGGTGCGTTCGGCGGCAAGGCCTCGCTTTATCCCGAAGACGCGGCGGTGGCGCTGGCCTCGCTCAAACTGAAGCGGCCGGTGAAATGGCGCGGTTCGCGGACCGAGGATTTTCTCGCCGCAACGCAAGGCCGGGGCGCAACGATCTCCGGCGAACTCGCGGTCGATCGCGACGGCACATTCCTCGGACTGCGGGCGAAACTCGACTATCCGCTCGGGCACTGGCTGCCCTACAGCGCGGCGGTGCCGGGCAAGAATGCAGCGCGGTGCCTGCCCGGACCGTATGTCTGCGGCAACGTGGATATCGTTCTCGAAGGGCGGCCGGAAAACACAGCGCCCGTGGGCATCTATCGCGGCGCCGGACGGCCGGAAGCGGCAATGCTGATGGAGCGGCTGGCAGACGAAGCCGCGCATGCGCTCGGCCTCGACCCGGCCGAGATTCGCCGCCGCAATCTCATTCCGGCCGATGCGTTTCCGTACCGCATGGCGACGGGCTCGGTGCTCGATTCAGGCGATTATCCGCGGCTTCTGGACATGGCCAGGGAAAAGGCCGGCTATGACGAGGCCGTGCGGCTCCTTAAAGAGCGCCGCGCCGAGGGCGAGGTCTGCGGCATCGGACTTGCGGTCTATACCGAGCCCTGCGGACAGGGCTGGGAGAGCGCGGAAGTCCGGCTCGATCCCGACGGGCGCATTGTCGCGGCGACGGGCTCGAGCGCACAGGGGCAGGGGCGGGAAACCGCCTATGCCCAGATCGTCGCCGATGTGCTGCGCACGCGCCCGGAGCGGATCACGGTGGCCCATGGCGACACCGCGCTCTGTCCGGCCGGTATCGGCGCGCTGGCCAGCCGCTCGACGCCGATCGGGGGCAGTGCGCTCCTGCGGGCCGCCGAGCAATTCCGCGAAAAGGCAAGGCGCTGTGCGGCGCGTCTGTTGCAGGCCGACCCCGATCATCTCGCATTGACGGAAGCCGGTTTCGAGACGGCGGTGCCGGTGCACCGCGGCCTGACCTGGCGCGAGCTTGCGCGGATCGCCAAGGCCGATGCGCAGATCGCGGCCGAATTCGGCGAAGGCTTACGGACGGTTAACGTCTACGAGGCCGAGGGCGAAGCCTGGTCGAGCGGCTGCGTGATCGCGCAGGTCACGATCGACGCCGAAACCGGCGTTCTTGCGATTGACCGTATCGTCTGGGTTGACGATGCCGGCGTGATCGTCAATCCCATGCTGGCGCAGGGCCAGATGATCGGCGGCCTCGCGCAGGGTGTCGGGGAAGCGACGCTGGAGCGCCTCGTCTATGACGAGGACGGGCAGCTCGTGACCGCATCGTTCATGGATTATGCTATACCCCGCGCGGCCCATATTCCCGAGCTTGTGCTCGGCAAGATCGAGACACCGAGCCCGTTCAACGTCATGGGCGCCAAGGGGATCGGTGAAGCCGGCTGCGTGGGCGTGCCGGCCGCGATCGTGAACGCGGCGGTTGATGCGTTGAAGCCGTTCGGGGTCACCCATCTCGACATGCCGCTGACCAGCGAGAAATTGTGGTCGGCGATGCGACACCGGCCAATGAAGGAAGGAACGAGGCGATGAAATACGGCAGGAAGGACGCGAAGGCCTATTCCCGCGAACACATGAAGGGCGTGTGGGCCGCGGCGCTGACGCCGTTCACGCCGGATTACAAGATCGATGAGAAGGGGCTGTCGTCGAACCTTGCGCATTGGCACAACGATCTCGGCATCGACGGCGTGTTCATCGCCGGTAAGCAGGGCGAGTTCTTCGCGATGTCGGTGGACGAGCGCAAGCGCAGCTTCGAGATCGCGGTCGATGCGGCGAAGAAGCACGGCTTTCAGACCATCATGTCCTGCTCCGACCAGAACATGGATGTGGTGATCGACCTTGCGAAACATGCCGAGGCGGTCGGCGCCGATTATATCGTCGTGCATGCGCCCGTGCTGCATTTCTTCAAGGCGCAGGACGAGACGCTGTACGAGTATTACAAATATATCGGCGAGCAGGTGAATATCGGGATCGCGATGTGGAGCCATCCCGATTCCGGCTACCTGATGAGCCCGGAACTCTGCGCGCGCATCGCCGAATTGCCGACCATCGTCGCGATCAAATATTCGGTGCCGCGGGACATGTACGCGAAGCTGACGCGGCTCGCGGGTGACAAGATCCTCGTCTCGACCGCTTCGGAAGAAGAATGGCTCGACAACATCCTGGAGCTGAACTGGCAGCTCTATCTTTGCTCAAATCCGCCCTATCTGTTCCAGACGGCGGCCGACAAGCGCATTCGCGAATACACCGATCTCGCCTTCAAGGGCGACGCCGCCGCAGCCCGCAAAGTGCGCGACAGCCTCAATCCGGTGCGCGAAGCCTTCAAGAAGACGCGGCCCGCCGAGAAGCCTCACGCGCATGCAAAATACTGGCAGTCGCTGCTCGGTCAGGCGGCAGGGCCGGTGCGTCGCCCGATGCTGGAACTGACGGAAGCCGAAAAGGCCAATGTTCGCGCGGCCCTTTCCGCCTCTGGCTTGAAACTTGCTAAAGAGGCGGACGGATTGAAGTCGTCTGCCGCGTAAGCGCCGGTTCGACTTGCGACTGATTGACGAGGTGCTGTGCGCAGTAGAGTGAAGGACGATCCATGTCCCGATTCCGTGCGACGATCGGGCGCGGCGGGCCTGCCGGGCGCAGGCCGCCTGGCGCAGACCGCTTGACGCGCAAGCCGGGACGGACACAATCGTTGCGAACAGACCATTTTCCGCCACCTGTGCTCGGACGATCGTGACAGCGGGAGAGGGCGACAGCTCGATCCCGGCGATGCGCAATCCCGTGAATGCTGTATGAGACGAAGTGACCAGAAGGAGGTACTTGTGAAAATGACCAAGCTTGGCGCCGGATTGGCGCTATCCGCGCTGCTCGCGACGGGTGCCGCCGCGCAGCAGCCGGTCAAGATCGGTTTCATCACCACGCTGTCCGGGCCCGGCGGCTATATCGGCGCGGACTCGCGCGACGCATTCAACCTCGCGGTTGAAATGGAAGGCGGCAAGCTCGGCGGCGTTCCGGTGCAGGTGGTCGTGGAAGACGACGGCCTGAAGCCCGGCCAGGGCAAGCAGATCGCCGACCGCATGCTGAAGACGGACGGCATCAAGCTGTTCACCGGCATCATCTTCTCGAACGTGCTCGGCGCCACCGCGCCTGACATCCTCGATGCCGGCGGCATCTATGTCAGCAACAATGCGGGTCCGTCGAATTTCGCGGGCAAGGACTGCCACAAGAACTATTACGTCGTGTCGTGGCAGAACGACACGCTGCACGAAAGTGCCGGGCAGAACGCCACCAATCTCGGCTACAAGAAGGCGTTCATTCTCGCGCCGAACTATCCGGCCGGTAAGGACGCGCTCGCCGGCTTCAAGCGCTTCTTCAAGGGCGACATCGTCGGCGAGGTCTATACGCGCCTCGATCAGACCGACTTCGCGCCCGAAATGGCGCAGATCCGCGCCGCCAAGCCCGACATGGTGTTCCACTTCCATCCGGGCGGTCTCGGCATCACTTTCGCGCGCCAGTATCAGCAGGCCGGCCTGCTCGGCGCGATCCCGCTGGTCGTCGCGGCTCCCTCGGTCGACTCCAATATCGTGAAGGCGCTGGGCGACGCTGCCATCGGCACCAACGGCACCACCCACTGGAACACGGACTTCGACAATCCGGCCAACAAGAAGTTCATGGAGGCCTGGTCGAAGAAATATCCCGGCCGCCTGCCGACCTATTATGCCGGCCAGGCTTATGACACTGCGCTCGCGATCGGCGCGGCACTCAAGGCCGTCAACGGCGACCTGAAGGATACCGAGAAGTTCCGTCAGGCCATGCTGAAGGCGGACTTCCAGGCCGTGCGCGGACCGTTCAAGTTCGGCCCGAACCAGCACCCGGTCCAGGACTGGGTCGCGACCCGTGTCGAGAAGGGCCCGGATGGCGCTCCGGTCATCAAGACGATCGGCAAGGTGTTCACCGACAAGGGTGACGTCTATTCCAAGGACTGCAAGCTCTAAGCTTGAGATACGCATCCGGGGGGCGTAAGCCTCCCGGATCTCCATGCATGAAAGGGCGTGAGGGAATCGCCGCTATGACGTGTAGCCCGCCATGACGCTGGCGCTTGAGCAGATTCTGAACGGGTTTCAGTTCGGCATCATGCTGTTCCTGATGGCGGCGGGACTGACGCTGATCTTCGGCATCATGAACGTCATCAACCTCGCCCATGGGTCGCTCTACATGATCGGAGCCTATGGCGCGGCGCTGGTTGCGGCGCGGACCGGCTCGTTTCTCCTCGCTGTGCCGGCCGGCCTGATCGCAGCCGCCCTGGCCGGCCTCGTGATCGAATTCCTGGTGATCCGCAAACTTTACGACCGCGACCATCTGCAGCAGGTGCTCGCGACCTTCGGGCTGATCCTGTTCATCAACGAAGGCACGACGATGCTGTTCGGCCGCACGCCGCTCTTCGTCGGCATGCCGGCTTTCCTGTCGGGCTCGGTGGAGATCATCCCCGGCATTCCCTATCCGACCTATCGCATCGCCATCATGGTGGTCGGGCTGCTCGTCGCCTTCGGGCTTTATCTTCTGGTCAACAAGACGCGGATCGGCATGCTGGTGCGCGCGGGCTCCACGCATCGCGAAATGGTGCGTGCGCTCGGCGTCGATATTCGGCTCCTCTACACGGTGGTGTTCGCACTCGGTGCGCTGCTTGCCGGGCTTGCCGGATTGATGGCGGGGCCGCTGCTCGCCGTGCAGGTCGGCATGGGCGAGCAGATCCTGATCCTGACCTTTGTGGTGGTGGTGATCGGCGGCCTCGGCTCGATCCGCGGCGCGTTCTATGGCGCGCTGATCGTCGGCCTCACCGACACGATCCTGCGCGCCTTCCTTCCGGGCTTCCTGAAGACCTTCATGAATGCGTCGGAAGCCGACGCCCTCGGCGCGGGGCTTTCGTCCATGGGCATCTATCTCGTCATGGCGCTGGTGCTCCTGATCCGGCCGCAGGGGCTGTTCCATGCTCAAGGTTGACGAGAAATACATCGCGCAGACCGACGCGTCGCCCCGGCGTAACTGGTGGGCGGTGGCCGGCGCGATCGTCTTTATCCTTTGCGCCGCGGCCTTCCCGGTCTTTGCCAAGGCCATCGGCGATCCGTCGCTGATCGGACTTGCAATCCGCATCACGATCTATGCGATCGCGGCTGCAAGCCTGAACCTGATCCTCGGCTATGGCGGCATGATCAGTTTCGGTCACGCGGCCTATTTCGGGATCGGCGGCTATGTCGTCGGCATCCTCTATCACCACTTCGCCGAGGGCGAGCCGTTTCTCGGCTTCATCCCCGGCACCAACCAGTTCCTGATCACGATACCGGCCGCGATCATCGTCAGCGGCATCGCCGCGCTCGTGCTCGGTGCGCTGTCGCTGCGAACGAGCGGCGTGCCTTTCATCATGATCACACTGGCCTTCGCGCAGATGCTGTTCTTCCTGTTCGTGTCGCTGAAGGCCTATGGCGGCGACGACGGGTTGATCGTGCGGCGGCGCAATGTGTTGTTCGATCTCGACATGCGCGACGACACCACCTTCTTTTATCTGATCCTCGCGATCGCCGTGGTCTACTTCATCGGCTTCGCGCGGCTGGTGCGCTCGCCATTCGGCCTGGTGCTCGGCGGCATCCGGCAGAGCGAGCGGCGCATGGCCGCGATCGGCGTTTCCACCTATCGCTACAAGCTGACCGCGTTCGTCATCGCCGGCATGGGGGCGGGGCTCGCGGGTGCGCTGATGGCGAATTATTCGAAATTCGTCTCGCCCGACATGCTGCACTGGACCAAGTCCGGCGACCTGATGATCATGGTCATCATCGGCGGCACCGGCACGCTGCTCGGCCCGCTGCTCGGCGCCGCCGTGCTGATCGGCCTCGAAACCTTCCTGACGTCATGGACCGAGCACTGGAAATTCTTCCTCGGCCCGATCCTCATCGTCATCGTGCTGTTCTCGACCGGCGGGCTGACCTCGCTGTTCTCGGGCTGGAGCCGTAAACGTGAGTGAGCCGCTTCTCAAGGTCGACCGTCTGGTCAAGCGGTTCGGCGGTCTCGTCGCGACCAACAACCTGTCGCTCGAGGTGATTGAGGGCGAGTTGCACGCGCTCATCGGCCCGAATGGCGCCGGAAAGACCACGTTCATCTCCCAGATCGCCGGAGAGTTGCACCAGGATTCCGGCACCATCCGTTTCGACGGCACGGAGGTTTCGGAGTGGAAGACGCCGGCGCGCGTGCAACGCGGCCTCGCGCGCTCGTTCCAGATCACGCAATTGCTGCCGGATTACACGGCGCTCGACAATGTCGCGATCGCGGTCCAGGCGCGGCGCGGGCATTCGTTCCAGTTCTTCGTCGATGCGCGCAAGCGGGGCGACATTCGCAGCGAGGCGCGCACGCATCTCGATCGCGTCGGGCTCGGCGATCGTGCGGGGATTGTCGTCTCCGAATTGTCGCATGGCGAGCAGAAGCAGCTCGAGCTTGCGATCGCGCTTGCGACGAAGCCGCGCATGTTGCTGCTCGATGAGCCGATGGCGGGCCTCGGCACCGCCGAATGCGCGCGCATGATCGACCTGCTCAAGGCATTGAAAACCGAGGTGACGATCCTTCTGGTCGAGCACGACATGGACGCCGTGTTCGCGCTCGCCGACCGCATTTCCGTGCTGGTCAACGGCGAGCGGATCGCGACCGGATCGGCGGACGACATCCGCGCCAACGAGGCCGTGCGGGTCGCCTATCTCGGCGAGGGCGACGCATGATGCTCAAGGTCGAGAATTTGCAGGCCCGCTACGGCCGCAGCCAGGTGCTGTTCGACATCGACCTGTCGGTCGGCGAAGGCGAAATCGTCACGCTGCTCGGCCGCAATGGCATGGGCAAGACCACGACGATCCGCTCGATCATGGGGCTGACGCCGCCGGCTGGCGGCAGCGTCGAGTTCTCGGGTGAATCGGTCGCCGGGCGCGCGCCGGAGACGATCGCGCGGCGCGGCATCGGACTTGTCCCGGAGGGGCGGCAGGTGTTTCCGCTGCTGACGGTGTACGAAAATCTGGTCGCGACCTCGTCCAACCGGCTGAAGCGCGAGAATCCGTGGACGCTCGAGGAAGTCTTCAAGCTGTTTCCGCGCCTTGAGGAGCGGCGCAACCAGTTTGCCCGCACACTGTCGGGCGGGGAGCAGCAGATGCTGGCCGTCGGCCGCGCCTTGATGACCAATCCGCAGCTCCTCATTCTCGACGAGGCGACCGAAGGGCTCGCGCCGGTGATCCGCGCCGAGATCTGGAATTGCATCGCGCTCCTGAAGTCGCGCGGGCAGTCGATCCTGATCGTCGACAAGAATCTCTCGGTGCTGAAGCGGCTCGCCGACCGCCATTACGTCATCGAGAAAGGCCGGACGGTGTGGCGCGGCACCAGCGCCGACATGGACCGCGACGCCGCCCTCGTGCATCGCTATGTGACGGTGTAGCGCGATCGGCGCACGGGTCATCTGACCCGGATTGAATCTCCATCCGTTCGTCCCCGCGAAAGCAAGGACCCAGAGTCTTGAGTCCCGCTTTCGCGGGAATGAATGGAGTCCATGGCCCCAGTGCAGACAGTGCCGATCATCACGACGGTAGGGCCGTCGGGAAGCGCCGCATCGGCGAGTTCGCCGACGGGCGCGGCAATTGTCTGCTCCTGCGGCCGCGTCGCGTTGCTGATCGCGAGTGCCGGCGTCGCGGGATCGAGCCCCGCGGCGAGCGCGCGCTCGACAAACAGGCGCAGCGTCTTCTTCGGCATGTAGATGACCGTCGTGGTGCTGTCGTCGGCAACGCTCTGCCAGTCGATATCCTGTGGCAACGCGCCGTTCTCGCCATGTCCGGTCAGGTACTGCACGCGCCGCGCGGCGCTGCGATGCGTGAGCGAAATTCCGAGCCGGCCCGCTGCGCCTTGCGCCGCGGTGACGCCCGGCACCACCTCGACGGCGATGCCGGCCGCACGGCAGGCGTCGATCTCCTCGCCGGCGCGTCCGAAGATCATCGGATCGCCGCCCTTCAGCCGCACCACGCGGCGGCCGGCCTTTGCGAGGCCGACCATCAGGCTGTTGATCTCGGATTGCTTGCAGGATGGGCCATGGCCGGTCTTGCCGACCAGCATGCGTTTGGCCTCGCGGCGCGCGAAATCGAGCACCTCGTTCGAAACGAGATCGTCGTAGAGGATCACATCGGCCGATTGCAGCGCGCGCACCGCACGCAGGGTCAGCAATTCCGGATCGCCGGGACCTGCGCCGACCAATGTCACCGAGCCTTGTTCGGCGGCCGGGGCCTTAGTCTCGGTCTGCCGCAGCAGTGCATCGAAATCGGCGCGCGAGGGTTCGCCGTTCGGATTTTGCAGGGCCGCGCGCGTGAAGACCTGCCAGAACAGCCGCCGGCCGTTGAAGGAGAGGCCGGATTGC
>Ga0180222_1001586_pt1 | contig 22717 bp, 27 predicted proteins | sample eDN5th37CKraftOP_FD_151336 | JGI IMG/M metagenome (GOLD analysis project Ga0180222, IMG submission 151336) | Enriched Organic Plus compost microbial communities from Emeryville, California, USA - eDNA 5th pass 37_C Kraft OP (version 2) (version 2) ... | reverse complement strand
TGACCGTGTGCATGGGATTTAAGTACAGAAATTCCGTACATTTGTCAAGCGACACATGCGGGATTTCCGCACTATATTTTCACCAAATATTGGCGAACTGGCGGCGGGATATCCCCCAGCGCGTTAGCGCACTAACGCCTTTGAAAATAGACGAGCAACCGCACCAAGAGCATAACCAAGCCACACAAGAATATACATCCATGCAGCATCCCTACTAGGCAGTGTGGACGGATTTGACCAAGATGAATGCGGCGGCGATGGAAACGATGGCAGCGAAATTTCGCTTCGTCTTCTCGCAGCGTAGTGCGACGCGCTTGAAGCGTTTGAGCTTGCCGACGGCCTGTTCGATGCGCGCGCGATCTTTGTAGATTGCCTTTGCGAAGAAGCCCGGCTTTCCTTTCTCGTTGGATTTGTGCGGGATCACCGGAATGATGCCGCGCGACCGGGCTGCATTGCGATTGGCTTTGCTGGCGTATCCCTTATCGGCAACCGCTGCCTTTGCCCTGATGTCGGGGCCGAGGTCGAGCAAAAGCGGGAAGTGCGGCGCGTCGCCTTTCTCTCCACCGGTCAGGTCGAAGGCGATAGGATAGCCGTCGAAGTCGGTCTTTAAATGGATTTTGGTCGTAAAGCCGCCGCGTGATCTGCCGAGCGCTTGGCCGTCCTGCCCCCTTTTGCCCCGGCCGCCGAGACATGGGCACGAACAATCGTTGAGTCGAACATCTGCACCAGATCGGCCGACGAAGACAACGACGCAAGATGCTCGAAAAACAGATCGAACGTGCCTGTCTTGCTCAGTCGGTCGAAGCGTTTCCAGACGCTGTTCCATTTGCCGAACTGCACAGGCAAAGCCCGCCATGTGATGTTGTGGACCGCGAAATAGTGCAATGCTTCGAGGAACAGCCGGTCGTCGCGGCCTTTGTCGCCTCGGCGCGGTAACGAGGCGCGGAAAACCTCAAGCGCCACTGTCCAATCGTCTTCCGTCATCTTCGTGCTCATGCCGACCTCCAAATCAGTCGGCACTCCATGAATCAGACTAAGTTCAAGTCAGGAATCCCAAAGGGACCACATGCGGCAATCCGTCCACATCGCCTAGGATTCCTTGACATCTGCCACGACGAAGTGACGATGGACCCGGAGGAGCTGAACTACATCGCAGGCTTCCCGATCTTGAGGCTTTGAGCGCAACCGAGCTGTCGGATTTCACGGTCTTAAGATTACGACAATCGCGTTACCAGCTAACGTCTCCGCCATTCGGCGAAATCGATTGTCCGACCATGAAGCTTGCTTCCTCGGATGCCAAAAAAACGTAGGACGATGCTATCTCCTCCGGTCTCGCTATTCGCCGGATCGGTAGCTGATGCTGTTTCCACTGCCGCCATTCGGGGTCACTGGCACGCCAGGTGGCCGTGTCCGTCGGACCCGGGCATACGCAATTGATGAGGACACCTTTGGCTGCAACCTCCTGTGCGACGGCGGTGGTCAGCGCGACCACCGCCGCTTTCGAGGCGCTGTAGACAGCCGCCCCTGCCGCCGGCTTGTGCGCCAGTTGAGAGGCAGTGTTAATGATGCGGCCAAATCCCTTTTCCAGCATCGGCGGCAGGCCGTGCCGTAAGCCGAAGGCGACACCGCGCAGATTGACGTCAACAAGCCTTTGCCAATCGGACCAGTCCAGCGCGGTAAAATCGCCCGGCGGCTGGCCGATTCCGGCGTTGTTGACGAGGATGTCGATGCTTCCGTATTGCGCGAGTGTCGTTTGCACGGCGGACGCGACGTCAGATTCGACTGTCACGTCGCATTCGAGGGAGAGCGCTTCGACGCCGCCCGATGCGATCTCCGCCGCGACGGCCGCGCGTTCGGCCTCATGCCCCCTGTCAGCAACGACGACGTTTGCGCCCTCGCGCCCCAAGGCGAGCGCCACGGCGCGTCCGATACCGATCGCGCCGCCGATAACCAGCGCGTTACGTTTCGCAAGCCGCGGCATGTGAGACCTCCTTCTGCCGCAGTCAGGCCGCGGCCGCGGCCGTGACCATGACCTCCACTGTGTACTGCGGGGCTGCCAGCCGCGCCTCCACGCAGGCTCTCGCGGGTGCGCAGCTCTCCGGCAGCCAGGCGTCCCAGACAGCATTCATCTCATCGAAGGTGCCGATATCGGTGAGCCAGATTGTAGCCGTCAAAATCTGCCTCTTGTCCGTGCCTGCTTCCGCGAGCAATTTCTCGATGCGCGCAAGAATATCAATGGTCTGCTCGCGAACGCTGGCGCCTGGAGCGCCACTCGCCACCTGCCCAGCGAGGTAGACTAAGCCTCCATGCCGGACGATCTGGCTCATGCGCTTATTCGTGTGTGTACGTTCGATGGTCATGTTTCTGCTCCTAAAAGAACTGACTTGTATGGTTAGGTGAGGGACTCTTCGCGGCCCCGCACAAGCTGGGAAAGCGCCACGGCGATCACCAGCGCGCCGCCGTAGAAGAGGTCTTGCACGAAGGTATCGATGCCGAGGATGGACAGGCCCGTGATGCCGGTGACAAGGAGATAAACGGCGATCATGGAGCCCACAGGGTTGAAGCGTCCCGGCGAGATCGCGGTCGCCCCGAGATAGGCGGCGGCAAAGGCCGGCAACATTAGCTGCGTTCCTGAGTTCGGGTCCGCCGAGCCGGAGGTGCCGGCGTAAAGCACGCCCGCGATGGCGGCGAAGACACCCGAGGCAGCGAAGCAGATCAGCCGGACGCGCGTGACGGGAATTCCCGAAAGCCGCGCCACCTCCCGCCCGCGCCCGACAAACAGCGCCTTGCGGCCGAACGATGTGAACTCGACCACGTAAAGAAGGAGCAGCGCGAGGGCGAGCGCATAGTAGAAGGCGAGCGGAATGCCCAGGAAACGCGTCAGGATGACCGCGTTGACCAGCCCCCAGTCGACGCCGCCGATGGTCCGCGAGCTGCTGATCCACAGCGTCAGACCATGCAGGAACGTGCCCGTGCCAAGCGTGACGATCAGCGAGTGGATCCGGAAATAGAGCGTGAAGAACGCATTCAGCAGACCGGTGAGAAAGCCCGCAACCACCGCTGCCATGATCGCAAAGCCGATCGGCCAGCCGTAGTTGACGTTGAGAACGGCGATGATCATCGACGAAAGCGTCAGCACCTGTGCGATCGACAGGTCGATATCGCCCGCCGTCAGCGGAATGATCAGCCCGAGCGTCAGGATCACCAGGACAGCCTGGGAGCCGAAGATGCTGGAGAAGTTCGGCCAGGTGAGAAAGGTCTCGGGCGCGATCGCGCCGAAGATCGCGATGATCAGCAGCCAGGCGATCAGGAGCGCGAAGCGCTCGAGCTCCACGAGGAAGCGGCGCCGGCCGTGGCGCGGGACATCATGGCCCGCAGGGGGATTTTCTGTGACTGCTTTGCTCATCGGGGATTCTCTTCCAGAAGGGCGGGTGCCGCCTCGAGCGTACCCGCAAGGCTGTCGAGGCAGCTTTCGGTGATGGTTGTCTTGTTCACGTCCGCGCCCGTCAGGCTTGCCACGACGCGGCCATGGCTGAAGACGAGGACGCGATCGCAGATCATCTCGAGCTGCTCGTGATCGGAACTGGCGCAGATGACCGCGGCACCGCGGGCCGCCGCATCCCGGATGAAGCCGTAGACCTGGTGGCGGGCGCCGACGTCGACGCCCTGCGTCGGTTCGTCAAGGAGGATCACGGCGGGCTCGGTCTGAAGCCATTTGGCGAGAACGACCTTCTGCTGGTTTCCGCCGGACAGTTCACGGATAAGGCGTTCGGGATCCCGCGGGCGGACGTCGAAATCCTCCACCAGGCGGGCGGCGTGGCGGGCAACCTCGGCGGCGCGCACGAAGAGGCTCGGCAGCGACCGGCCGAATGCCGGGAGCGCGATGTTCTCGGCAACCGTCAGCCCTTCCGCGATCGCCGCCTTCTGACGGTCCGCGGGAACGAGCACCATGCCCCGGTCGATCGCCCGCGCCGGCGTCATGGCGGAAAGGCTCGCCGTCTCGCCCGAGATCGTGAATGTGCCGCCGTCGGCCTTCTCGGCGCCGTAGAGATAGTAGGGGACGCGATCGTAGCCCGATCCCACGAGGCCGGTGAGCCCGAGCACCTCGCCGGCCTTCACCTCCAGGTCGAGCGATGCCAGCTCCGCCCCGCGAAGGCCGTGAACCGATATTGCCTGCCGTCCCTGCGGCTTCGCCGATACGGGCCGTTCCGAGGCGAGATGACGCCCGACGATCGCGGCGATGAAATCGGCCTTGCTGGCTTCGGCCGTCGTCAGGGTGGCTGCGATGCGGCCATTGCGCAGCACGGTCGCGCGGTCCGTCAGTTCCTTGACCTCATCCACGTCGTGCGAGACGAAGATGATGCTGGTCCCCTGCCCCGCGAGGGTGCGCACGAGCGCGAAAAGCCGCTCGACATCCACGCGCGACAGGAACGGCGTCGGCTCGTCGAGAATGAGAAGCCCGCCCTTGCCGCCCGTCGTCTCCATGATCTCCCTGAAGGCGCGGATGATGGCCACCAGCGCGCGCTCGACCGGAGCAAGATCGCCGACCGGCAGGCGGGGATCGATGTCCAGCCCCGCCTCGGCGAGGATCGCCGAGGCCTCGCGGTGGGCCGCGCCCCAGCGGATGAAGGGGTTCGCCTGCCGGACAAGCCGGCGCGCCAGCAGGTTCTCCGTGACGGAGAGCGACGTGACGAGGCCGAGAGCCTGGTGCACGACGGCAATGCCGTAGCGGTTGAACTCCCCCGGCGGCAGCGGGAGGGGCAGATCCACCCCCGCCAGCGTCACCGCTCCCCCGTCCGGCGCATAGACGCCGGAGAGCATCTTGATCAGCGTCGACTTGCCCGAGCCGTTATGGCCGAGAAGGCCATGAATCTCGCCATGGCCGACCGTAAGCGAGACGTTGTCGACAACCTTCGAACCGCCGAAGGACTTCGTCAGTCCCTCGACGATCAGATTGGCGGACCGGGATGCCGCCTCGACCATTATTGCAGGCCCCAGAGCTTGCGGTAGCCCGCAAGGTACGCATCGCCATAGCCGGTGGAGATCTGCGGCGGCTTTCCGGCCGTGTCCGCGTTCGAGGCATCGAAGATGTAGAGCGGCACCTTGGGGTCCTTGACCGGGGGCAGGCCGCACAGCATGCGCATCTCGGCATCGACGATGGCATGGGCGACCCAGTCGATGCTTTCGCCGATATCCATCTCGACCTTGCCCTGCTGGACGAGTTGCAGAACGTAGGGGCTTCCGTTGAAGGTCGCGATCTTCACGCGGTCCGCCGATTGCGTCAGTTCCACGGCCGGGACGACGAACTGCGCCATGCCGTCATAGATCGGCAGGATGTAGTTGACCGAGGGATCGCGCAGCAGCGCCGACTGAACCGTGGACTGCATGCGGGTCGCCCAGTCCGTCACCGGCACGTTGATGTACTGGACCTTGCAGTCCTCGCACTCGTCCATCACCTCCTTGATGCCGTTCTGCAGGGAGTTGGCCGAGAACGAATCCTCGGCGACGATGGCAAGGACATTCGCCTTGCCCTGCGTCTTCAGGATCGCCCACTGCGCCATCAGGCGGCCGGCCTGGGTATAGTCGACATGCACGTTCTGGAAGGGTTCCGGCGCCGGCGTATCGAAGCCGGAGGCATGCGCCGCGACGATCTTCAGCCCGGCCTGGTCGGCCTGCATCGCCTGCGGAAGCAGGACGCGCGGGTCCGACATCAGCACGTCCACGAGATCATAGCCCTGCGTGACGGCCTGGTTGATGCCCTGAATCCACTGCGACGGTTGGCCCTGCGTCTGGTAATGATCGTACCGGAAGCCGATTTCCTTTGCGATCTCGGTCATGCGGGTGGCCACCCCGCCGGTGAACTCGACCGCGCTGGAAAACGGCACCACCATCAGCTTCTTGTCCGCCATGCAGCTCTTCGCGTCGAAGGGCTCGCCCGCGGGCACGAAGGCCGGCAGCTTCTGGTGCTCGGCGATGTTGGCTCCTATGGCGTCAAGATCCACCGCGCCGGCCGCAACCGGAACCGCGGCCATGGAGGAGAAAAGTGCGAGCCCCGCAAGGTTCGTGAGAAATTTCGTCGTCATATGCTTTCCCTCTGGATGAACCGCTGTCGCGGTGCGTTTTTCTGTTTTTGCAACAAGGCGTGTCCGCCGTGAAACCAAGTGTTCCGCTCTGCCGCCAGGGTAGGATCGTAACCTCTGACATTTCATGCAATCTAATTGATTTGAAGAAGATGCTTCAATTTTCCTGAAGTAGAGCGGCCGCATACGACCGGATGCCCTCCGGCAGTGACATGCGCGCGCGCCAGCCGAGATCCGCAGCCGCCGCGTCCAGATCGTAAGGACCTTGCGGATCGGAGAGCGGGTCTTGCGTTTCGCCGACGAAGACGGGCGGGCCGGGTACGATCGTTCGGACAAGCTGCGCCAGTTCGCCCATCGTGACGCCCCGATCCGCTGCGATCGTATAGGCGGGCTTCCGGATGCAATCGGCGCCAACCGCCGCCACGACGGCTTCAGCCGCATCCTCGACATGGATGTAGTGGTAGCGCCGGTCCCGTCCATGGCGCAGCGTGACCGGCCTTTCCTCCCGCCCCGCGAGGATCATGTCCCGGATGGCACAGGGCGTTCTGCGGCCCGGCCCGTAGACGGCCGCGATGCGCAGGCTCACGCCTGAAAGGCCGTATTGGTGCGAACAGGCCTCCACCAGCGCCTCGCCCGCGACCTTGCTGGCGGCATAGACGGAGGTCGGATGCAACGGCCGCTCCTCTTCCACCGCCACATCCTCGGGCGTCCGGCCATAGACGGCAGCCGAGGAGGCGAAGACGAAACGGGGCACGCCGCGCGCGACGGCAAGCTCCAGCAGGTTCACGGTGCTTTCTATATTCGTCCGCGCCACACGGCCGGGATCGTCCCTGTAAAGGGCAGGTCCGGAGACCGCACCACAATGGACAACGGCCGCAAGCTCACGCGATTGCGTGATCGCCGCGAGCCGACGCACGTCGCGCAGATCGCAGGCGACCACGCCCTTTTGCGGATCGTCGGCGAGGTCAAGGCCAAGCACCGCGACCCCGTTCTTTCGCAGCGTGGAGACCACAGCTCCCCCGACAAGACCGGCCGCACCGGTGACGAGAACGACGCCGCTCATGACCGAGGCGGATGCGTCTTGCGCCAATGGTCGGCGATATCGATCCTGCGCGTCACCCAGACGTCGTCTGCCGCCGCGACATGGTCGAGGAACCGTTCGAGATCCGCCGCGCGGCCGGGCCGGCCCACGATCCGGGTGTGCAGGCCGATGCTCATCATGCGCGGAGAAACCTGCGCTTCCTTCCGCAGGAAGTCGAAGGCCTGGATCAGATAGGCCGAAAAGCTCGGCGACTGGTAGCCGAAGGTGTTCACATAGCGCCCGTCATTGTTGTCCAGCGTATAGGGCACGACGAGATGATCCTGCCCTTCCACCTCGACCCAGTAGGGCAGATCGTCCGGCTCTGTTGCAAATTTTAATTATGGCCAAAATAACCGTTGGTCGGGACGTCGGTTACCTGGCAGCTTCACGGTTTTCGAGACTCTGAGCGAGCAGCGCTACAGCCTCCGTCAGCGCGCTCGGTCCGATGCCAAAAGCCCGTTCAACGATGCGTGCTTCTCCACGGATGTCGCCTGTTAGGTTGAAAATCGCAGCCTGTCCCTTGCGCAATGCGCGCATGACCTCAAAACCTTTGATCGTCGCATAGGCCGTTTTCAGTGTCTTGAACCCTCTCACCGGTTTGATCAGTTGCTTCAGCTTGCCGTGATCGGCCTCAACGACGTTGTTCAGATATTTGACCTGTCGGTGCACGAGTTCTACGGGACATTTGCTTTCGGCCTTCAATTGCGCAATCGCAATGCCATAAGTCGGGGCCTTGTCGGTGTTGATGACAGTCGGCTTTTCCCAGTCCTTCAGACCACTCAAGGCCTTGCCGAGAAAGCGCTTGGCTGCTTTGGCATTGCGCGTCGGCGACAGATAGAAATCGATCGTGTTGCCGAACTTATCGACGGCCCGGTACAGGTAGGTCCACCGGCCGCGGACTTTCACATAGGTTTCGTCAACGCGCCAACTCGTTGACTGCGGCCGGCGCCAGTGCCAGCGCAGCCGCTTTTCAATCTCTGGCGCATATTTCTGGACCCAGCGATAGATCGTGGAATGATCGACTGGTACGCCTCGTTCGCCCATCATTTGCTCAAGATCGCGGTAGCTGATCCCATAGCGGCAGTACCATCGCACCGCCCACAAAATCACGTCACCCTGAAAATGGCGCCACTTAAAATCGCTCATTAAAAGTCTCGCTGAAAATCTTCAGCGCTCTTTCGCCGATCAGCCGATTTTTTGCAACAGAGCCCAATCCATCCGGCTATAGCTGCTTCACTGATCCAGAAAGTAACACTCCCGCGCTGACGCAAGCCTGCTTCGTACTCCGCCCAGTTCGTGACCTTGAACTTCTGCTTGGGTATCCGGTGACGACGGGCGGAATTGTGCTTGAAAGGCATTGGCTTGATCCAAATTCTCAACGAACCAAAACATTAAAAGCCAATGCTATAAAAACTCTGAAACTCACCGGCGATTGATGCACCAACGCCGGTTAAGGTAACAGTGCCTTTTGGAGAGCAATCCGACATGCCATGCTGGCACCCGTGCCTTCGAATTGACGAGCAGGTTCTCGCTTATCGCGATTTTTAGTGCATATAAAAACAATGACTTAACATCAGATTATTAACCTAAACGTCGCTTAGCTTTCGTTAGATCGACGGTATTTTACTGCGCCTCTAACCATCGATAAGTATAGTTTATCGACGGTGTAATGACCAATGCATTGACCAACTTGAAGAAAACCACTACAACAGCCCTGAAGAAACGATATTTGCTGCCACCTGATTAACAGCCGGAGGATCTGGCCATGACTGTAACCGTGAAAGTTGCCGAAGCCAAAACGCATCTTTCAGACTTGCTGGCGCGGGTTGAAGCGGGCGAAGAGGTGATCATTTCGCGTGGCAACACACCCATTGCGCGCCTCGTCGCACTTGATGAACGGCGTCAGCGCCTGGCCGCAATTGAAGCCGTACGGGCTTTCCGGGCCCAGGCGCAACCTGTCACCCAGGATGAAATCCGCTCATGGATTGAAGAAGGGCGCCGCTACTGATGGCTTTTATTGTCGACGCCTCAGTAGCCGGTGCCTGGCTGCTGCCTGATGAAGATCAACCATTCGCCACCGAGATGATGAACCAGTTGGCCGATGAAGACGCGGTTGCGCCGGAACTTCTGCAGCATGAAATCCGCAGCATTCTGCTGAGCGCTGAAAAGCGCGGTCGTATCGCTGAGGACATGGTGTACACAGCCCTGACGCGTTTTCGCGCCCTGCCGCTGCGTCTTGTAACGCGCAGTGAGGATTCAGAAGTTATTCGGGTCGCGCGACGCCACCAGCTTAGTGCTTACGATGCTGCTTATCTGGCGCTAGCCCTGACCGAAGTCCTGCCGCTGGCTACGCTGGATCGCAAACTGGCTGCCGCCGCCCGAGCGGAAAAGGCCATTGTTCTAGGCCCACTCGCCCATGATCACTGACAGCGTTCAATCCAGAACACTATTGCGCGCCGAAACGCTCGATACGATTGCTGCTGTCTTGCCGATGAACCGCCGCGACATGCTGGCAGGAATTTTGACCGATGAGGATGTCGAGACATTGCGCCATCTGGTCAATGAAGGCATGGGCGAAAATACTCTGCGTGCCCTGACCTCGGATCTGGCCTATCTCGAAGCCTGGTCGATGGCCGCAACCGGCAGCCCCCTCCCCTTCCCGGCTCCCGAAGCCCTTTTGCTGAAATTCGTTGCGCATCATTTGTGGCGGCCACAGCGACGTGAGATCGAACCTGATCACGGCATGCCAGCCGACGTGGAAGGGGAATTGCGCCAACAAGGCTTTCTGCGCGTGTCGGGACCGCATGCGCCAGCAACGGTGCGCCGGCGTCTGGCCAACTGGTCGACGCTGACCCGCTGGCGCGGCCTGGAAGGAGCGTTTTCGTCACCGGCCGTCAGATCGGCCGTTCGCCTTGCCGTCCGTGCACTGAACCGGCCGCGCAGCCGCAAGAGTGCGAATGCGATTACCGGTGATATTCTGGGCAAGCTGCTGGCCACCTGTTCCAGCGGGGATCTCGCGGCGTTGCGGGATCGGGCCATCCTGATGCTGGCCTTTGCCTCTGGTGGCCGTCGGCGCAGCGAAGTGGCCAGTTTGCGAACGGAACAGCTTGTCAAACAGCCGCCTGTCACCGATGAGAACGGCTCTCCCCTCCCCTCGCTCGGCATTCATCTCGGTCGCACCAAAACCAGTGGCGCCGATCACGATGAAATCGTCTATCTGACTGGCCGTCCCGTCGAAGCCCTCACCCGCTGGCTGGAAGCAGCAAAAATCGACAGGGGCAGCGTGTTTCGCAAGATCGATCGCTGGGGCAACGTTTCCGCGCGGGCTCTGGAACCGAGCGCGGTCAACCGGATCGTCAAGCAACGCGCGCAGATGGCTGGTCTCGATGCAAGTGAATTCTCCGCGCACGGCCTGCGCTCCGGCTATCTCACCGAAGCGGCCAATCGTGGCATTCCGCTGCCCGAAGCAATGGAACAATCACGCCACCGATCCGTGCAGCAAGCATCCAGCTATTATAACAGCGCTACACGGAGAAGCGGCCGAGCGGCCCGATTGTTGTAGGATGGGATTTCACTGTCAAAATTGCCAAGGCGAGATCAATTCGGGCCCTGTTGTCTCGAAATCTCTGAGGTTCCGGGTGGCCAACCGGCCACCATTGATCCGCGCTATCGCCGCGATCATACCTTCCGGAGCCGACATGCCCCTCCCCTGCCGCGCAGCGTCTCCCATGATATCTCCATAGGCCAATGCCGCTTCTTCCGAAGGCAAACATCTTGTCGGAGAACTGGCGCCGCCAGCTCACAAGTCCCTCTTCCAGACGATCTGCGCTGATCCGGTCTGATCTTTTGAATACCAAAAGCGATTCCAGCAACCGCAACCATCGGCAATGCCAATTCGGCGTCGTGGCGAACCGGCCATGCTATGACGTCACAATCGGAAGCTTTGTTCAAAGTCTCCGATATCACATTCGTGTCGAGAAAAATCAAAGTTCGACGCCTTTGTGAGCGCGTCTGTTTCATCAATGATACTGTCGAAATCGATATTCGTACCCGACTGCGACGGGAGATGACTAAAGAACTTCGCAGCGAGTTCACGTCCCCCCTCTCGAGCCTCATAGGCTTCGAGCGCGCGCTCGACGATGTCGGCAATCGTGCGATTTTCTCGGCGCACGAGCTTATGGGCAAGGTCGAGCGCTTTGGAGCTTCGGACAGATCGTTGCGGGGTCACCATCGAGTGCTCCTTCCTGTGGACCCCCAATTAGCTCAAATTGAGATAGCCATTTTGATGGCTAACCGGTGTTTCCGATTTGGCGCCCTATGTTTTGGCCATCATGCAGGCCGCTCCCATGGAGATGAACACATCCCCACTCCTGAACGCCGTGCTCTAACAATTTCCGCCGTAGACGGCCATCAGAACGCATTTCACACTGTTGGCAGTCGACCTACTGCTCGACATTGGATTTCCAGTCTGGCGGGCCTGCATTTAGTTCATAAAACACGCTTGCAACAGTCCGTTTTTTAATGCATTCCTTATCTGTACATCGCCGTCTCGAATAGCGTGAGAAACAGCCTTGTCCAAACATCAGGCAACCAATTCATTGTCCTGTCCCGTTCGCCTCATCGGTTACGCGCGCATCTCGACCGACGAACAGGCGCATGATGGGCAGATGGACGAGTTACAGGCCGCTGGCTGTGATCGCATCTTTCAGGAACATAGTTCCGGGGCTTCACGCGCCCGCCCCGTCCTGGCCCGACTGCTTTCAGAACTCGTGGCCGGTGATGTCCTCGTCGTAGTGCGGCTTGACCGCCTTGCCCGCTCCGTCAGTCATCTTCTGCAGGTTATCGAGGATCTCGAACAGCGTGGCATCCACTTTCGATCGATCCGAGATCCCATCGATACGTCGACGCCGCAGGGCGTGTTTTCTCTGCAGGTGCTGGGCGCCGTTGCACAGCTCGAACGCGCGCTGATCGCTGAACGGACCAAAGCGGGGATCAAAGCTGCAAAGGCGCGCGGCAAGCTTCCGGGAAATCCCGCCTTGAGAGAGCGCAAGCCGGAGGCAATCCGGGCAGTATCTCAAGCGCGCAACAAACGCTATCTCGATGAACTGATCACCTCGGCGCGGACCTGGCTGCCACTCGTGCAACAAATGCGCCCGGTCCACAGCTGGGAGAGTATCGTACAGGTGCTCAATCGGCGCGGTCATGACTGGACTGTCGAGCGTCTGCGCCGCGCCGTACATCGTCTGGTTCGCGAAAAAATCGCCGACAAGAAGCTTCTGGCCCGTTCTCCTCGCCGCATCCCTTCTGATCACCTGATGAAACTTGTCGCCGCAATAGCGATCGCCGATCCCGGATTGTCGCTTCGCGATATTGCAGCCCAACTCGATCAGATGGGAGAGCGGCCGGCGCGTGGTGGACGCAAATGGCAGCCTTCGTCCGTTCGTCATCTATTGGATGAAGCCCATCGTTTTGGCCTCATTCGTCGCTAAGCGCCTCACGGATCATCCGGCCGAGAAACCGCCTTGCCCTGTTTTGACGTTACCGAGTTTCATCGTGCGCCGCCCCGGAAATTGCTGATGGCTCGCGACTAACGCCCTTGCCAAAAATCTTTTGATATCGCACCGCAGGTGACCGGTTGCACACAGCCAATCGTCGCTAAGGCTATCGCCTCGAATTTCGACAGGGCCGACGCTTCTCCCCTGTTGTCACCGCTTTGCCGTTCCTATATAGTCATACTAGTCAATATAGTCATGGAGGTAAATATGCCATCCGCACCTAAAGAGGATATTAAATGGACCGTTGCGAGCGCGAAAGCTCGGTTTTCCGAAGTAATCGAACGCGCGCAGACCTCCCCCCAAACCATCACTCGCAATGGCAAGCCAAGCGTCGTAGTGGTCTCGGCTGAGGAATGGGAACGCAAGACGGTCCGCAAAGGCACGTTAGCGGAGTTCCTGCTGGATTCGCCCCTGCGTGATCTTGATCTGGACGTCGACCGCCTGCGCGACGAACCGCGTGATTTGTCGTTATGAGGCTCCTGCTCGATACCAACGTGTTGTCTGAGGTAACAAGGCCCTCTCCGGACACACATGTCCTGGGATGGTTGGACAGGCTCGACGAGGACCGAACATTCATCAGCGTAGTGTCGATCGCTGAAATCCGACGCGGCGTAGCCCTTATGGACGAGGGCCGACGCCGCAATTCCTTGACCCAATGGCTGGCGCGTGATTTGCCGCAACGCTTCGAGCAGCGAGTCCTGCCGGTGGACGAGGCTGTCGCTTTGGCTTGGGGAAACTTGATGGGTCTTGCAAAACGCCGCGGCCGCGGCTTGTCATCAATGGATGGCTTGATCGGCGCCACCGCCATCGCGCAAAGCCTCACCCTTGCGACGCGCAACATAAAGGATTTCGACGGCCTCGGAATCGATCTCTACAATCCGTGGATGCCGTAATCGGTTTACGGGGGATCGGTATGGCGAATATACAGGGGGAAGATCGCAGTGCTTTCTCATCGATTGCTGAACAACCATGCTGGCGTCATGATGATCGGAGATTACACTTCTCTACGCTGGCTGCATGAGGTCGTCCACGACATCAATGAACGATCACCTCTCGTTCGTGACAGGGAAGGCGCATTTCTTGGCCTGGCGTACGATGTGCGCAAGGCATACCAGCGACAACGTGAGGTTCTCAAGCCGCCTGAACACGACGAGGAGATCGGCATCTGTTATGGCGTAAAGATCCTATGGCCGGTTTTGCTGCTTTAACAACGAATGCTGCGGTGTTCGCTCGCCTATCTCGACCATGCGGCCAAAACGCAAGCTATTACCTACGCTCTCGAAGCAATAATCGAAGAAGCTCTCCTTAAGGATTTTCAGGCGCAGGGAAATGACGTTGTCTCAGGATGGCGACGTGTTGACCCAGCGCATCCTGAAATCTTCAGCATGCTTCAAAGCAGAGGGGCGATCTTCTGCTCATGGACGAAAGCTGGACGAAAGCGCAAATTTCTCCAGCTTCTGACGAGTTTTCATCCACTGTACGATAGCTACTATGCGCTCCGTCAGCAGCGAGGAAAGGAGAATATGGTTTCTCCTGGAGAATTGGCATTGTGGGCCAACGCGGAATGGCCTGATCCGCACTGGTAGCTCTTATACCTGAGCTGCCGCGAGGCGCCCAGTTCGAAATAGCCGACTTTCGGGTCAATTGAATAGCGGCAATTGTTATTCGGATTCCTCTGTTCCACAAGAGCTCAATGCCGCGCCGACTGTTCGCTTTTGAAGTACGATAAAGTTGAACGGAACAACAGACTTTGATGAACGCCCAATAAAACGCCTGACATTGGTCGCAAAGCCATCGGCCATTTCAACACGACAACAGACAAAAGCGGCCGTCTTTCGAAGCGATGCCGAACCAACGACAGGAACGATTATTATGGCAACTTTCATTCTGATAGCTGGAGGCTGGCAGGGCGGTAGGGTCTACCATCACAGTGCACGGGCACATGGTTGTGCCAATCACTCTTTCGGGGCTCGGTGAGACGCCTGCCCCATCGGCCAACCTTGAAACCCATATAGGTGAGGTGATCGATGTCGTGAAGTCGCATAGCGACGACTTAATCCTCGTCGGACAATCCTACGGAGGGATGATCGTAAGCGGCGTAGCAGATGCCGCTCCGGCGCGCATCCGGTCATTGGTCTATGTCGATGCTTATGTTCCAGATGCTGGCGACTCGGTCTGGTCGCTGACAACACCGCGTTTTAGAGACATGTTCATTGCAGGTGCAAAAGGAGACGGTCTGAATTGTGCCGCGCCCGCCAACCTGGATCCACGGTGCCGCCCGCAGCCGATCGGGACATTTCTTCAGTCAATCAATTTAACCGGACGCTGGCGTGAAGTGCCTCGTAAGGTTTTCGTTGGCGCACATGGATGGGAAGGAAGCCCCTTTCTCGACCTTTACCAACGCTTGAGCGAGGAGCCGGAATGGTCAACCTTTTCTCTCAATTGTGGCCACAACATAGCCAGATTAGAGCCAGACGCTCTCGTTAGAATATTGCTCCCTCAGGCTTGATCAATCAGTAGTCACTGGAATACCCGCACCATTGATTTTTGCCCCCGCCGGCGGACGTTCGAAGACTGACTTCTATCGCTGTCTTTTAGACAGCACACCAGTTCAATGCAAAGTCTCGCATCGCACGCACCCGCCCCTCTTCTCGAAGTGACGACCAGTTAATGATGTGGCGCTTCCAGACTATCCGACTGAAATTTCCGCCGAGAATGCAGAGTCAGCACTCGCTGATGCTAAATTGATGATTTCCGAGACAGATTAACCGCAAACCGAACGGAAATCGGTGACCACTCCTGAGAGATCCACCAAATGCCGAAATCAAAGGCCTTAATCTTGCGGCGAACGGAGTAGGCAAAACTCTTCGCCCCGGAAGCGAAGTGCAACATAGGTACATTGGTTCATATGATCAATCAGACATGCCTGCTCCGGTGTTGCCATTTCTTCCATCGTACAGCGCTCTTGCGCACATACGTGACTATAAATCTGACCGGTGGGGATATACGCAACGTAAAGTGAGGTCTTCGATCCTTTTGGGTTGAGTGTCTCATACGCAGCTATTAGCCTCTCGAAGGCTACGCGATCCTCGCCCACAGGGTTAAGGTCAATCCCCATCTCGCCAACCTCGCCTGCCTTTTTCATATAACGTAGATGCTCGGCTTCAGAACAAACAAGTCGATCAGCCTTCGCGTTGATCGAATACACCAACATTAGGGCACTGAAGATAACCGCTAACTTCCGCATTTTCCACTTTCCGTCTATGCCTTGCGTGCCGTGTAGGTTTTCGTTTCGCATCAAATCTCCTTAGTCTGACAAACGGCTACAAGTAAAATCGACATTATCGGTTTGGGCACTCGGAAGCGATTACTCCAGTTTGCACGTTGGAACGAACGACTTATTATAATCGGCGTTCATTTTGCGAGCTTCTTCGGTGTATTCGAGCGGCGTTTTGTTCGGCGCCGGCGGCCAGGTGAAAGCTTCGTTGGCGCATTTGCGAGCAGCTGCCCAACACGCGAGGCTCCGTGGATCCGATCCATAGGACGAGATTCCGTTGCTGATCTTCGCCATTTGTAAAGCCCGCTTTTCAGCCTCTTCCCGCCGACTTGCCGGATCGTAGACATTCTGGAACTGATAATGTCCATCCGGCGAAACGTGACCCTCCTCCACGCTGAAAGACAACGCTCCATTTGCCCGACAGATGATATGCAGCTTTTCGACCACTTCAGGGCCATAGGACGACGGCAGGTAAGGCCAGCGAATAATAACCTCGAGCGCGTCTCCTATTTGGCGCATGGTACCGATGTCTACCATCGCATCGGTCGATGATTTGTCCCCGCTACTAGAAACCCATTGAGCCGAACCAGCTGCGATCGACTTGTGGCCCAACTCTTCAGCAACGCTGATATTTACTACCAGTATGGCTGCCAAGGCGATAAGTACACCGGATTTTTGCATGTATGATCTCCTTTAACACGTCATCCTGCAGGAACCTGCTTGTCAGCATAATATTGGATTCCACTATAGGGGATTATCGTCAAAGACATTCCATCCAGTCCGGATTTGCCCTTTGCCTGATCCTCAATAAGCCAACTGAGACGAAATTCGACAAACGCACGGTTCTGACATTCTCGATTATAAACCAACTCGCAATTTCACTCAGCGCTCCGAACCCCACCCAACACCGCATAACGAGGGGAATGCTACCCATTGCTTCAAGAAAGTCGTTATCGACGTGTTGAATGGACTCATAGTTTTGCCAGTCCTTTAGCCCGACGTCGAGGATTCCGAGGAGACCGGGGAAATGACACAATTTCGGAAAGTGGCGGGCTAATCATAACCAGTCCCCGGATATGTCCGAAGTATTCCCGCGGCTTGAAAAATGTAGTCAGCTGGTGTTCCGGGCGATCGCTCACGGGGAACCTATTGAACTGGTCCCAGCGCCCCCGCATCACGGACGATATCCTGGAAAAGCTCGGGACAGTGCTTTAGAAAGCGTACTTCGGTTTTCATAAAAGCCGGCTCTTCCAAGTCGCCGTCATGAAATGCGCCTTCCGCCCTACCGGGACACCTGCGAAGCATATAGGTGGACAATGATCGTCGGGGAGTAACGAACCCAAGAGCGCCGCAACAGTAGCAGGGAAAATGCGGCATCTTAAACGCCCCCCCTCATCTGCGTCGCGACATCTGTAGGCAAGCACCAGCATTTTCCTCATGCCTGCCCGACCTCCCACAAGCTTGGTGATCACTTGAATCAAGCAAATGTTGTCCGCGGACAACTCGAACCCGGGCAATCAGTTGGCCGCGGCTTTTCCTTCGGTTAAGAGCCAGGCGCCGACACCTCGGAGTTGTCCGCGGACAACATCAGCGCCTTAGTTAATCATTTGTAAAATGTTTACGAATCGGGCTTACTGTGAACTTCGCAGTTATCGATGATTTTAAATCATTTGCGAAGTTGAAGGGCCTAATATGTTAACAAGTCATAACCCGGCAGACCAGCAAGAACATCTTCCGACACTCCTGTCGGCAGATTCCCTTGAATTGTCGCGGCAACTCCAACTCCACCAGCAGAAGATTTTCCCTCCAACATCCCAAAAAACAATTCGTCAGTTTTCGCCTTCCGAGGCAGCTGCATACATTGGTATCGGTGAAGGTTACCTGAGACAAGTTGCATCCGATGGCCATGGCCCAGAACCAATGCCTAACGGGCGGCGTATGTACACGCCGGACGACATGGACCGCATTCGCAAATCTTTAGATGAAAAAAACGGGACGTCTAAATATGTCCCGGTGCGAAGAGCAAACGAGAAGCTCCAGGTCCTGGCGGTAATGAATTTCAAGGGCGGGTCAGCCAAGACCACAACATCGGCCCATCTCGCCCAGTTTCTCGCGTTGCGTGGTTATCGCGTGTTAGCAATAGATCTGGACCCGCAGGCATCACTTTCCGCACTTTTCGGACATCAACCCGAACTCGACGTTGGTGAGAGCGAGACGCTATATGGCGCCATTCGTTACGAAGCCCCGCGCAACATTACCGAGATCGTGCGCGCTACGTATACGCCGAACCTCCACGTTATTCCAGGCAACCTGGAACTTATGGAGTTTGAACATGAGACACCAAAGGCGATTACGACGGGGCGCGCCGAAAGCATGTTCTTTGCCCGGATCGGTGAAGTCATTGCTGATATAGAAAGCCTGTACGATGTAGTCGTTATTGATTGCCCTCCCCAGTTGGGCTTTCTGACAATGTCGGCCCTGTGTGCTGCCACCGGTGTGTTAATCACCGTACATCCACAAATGCTCGACGTCATGTCTATGAGCCAGTTTCTGGCGATGACGAGCGAGCTCATGGCGGTCGTTGAACGTGCAGGCGGCCGAACAAGTTACGATTGGATGCGTTATCTCGTAACCCGTTACGAGCCCAATGACGGGCCCCAGAGTCAGATGACAGGATTTATGCGGGCCATTTTCGGCAATCGGATGCTTCAAAATGCGATGCTGAAGTCCACAGCGATTTCGGACGCTGGCGTTACCAAGCAGACACTTTACGAGGTTGAACGGTCGCAATTCATTCGCGGCACGTATGATCGCGCTATGGATTCGCTTAACGCCGTCAACGGGGAGATCGAGTCTCTGCTAAAAGCCACGTGGGGAAGGAAATAATCGATGGCTAGAAAAAACCTCATCGGGGTGTCGTTGGATACCGGTTCACTTTCCCCCCAGGCTCCCGATTCTGATATCACGAGGACAAGACCGCTGGCGGGTTTTGTACCTTCTGGACGAAGCGCTCCAGTCGGTGGAATTACAAAATCTTTGACAAACATCACGCAAAAGGTTGAGCGCGTCGATGAGCTTGAGAGACAACTTTCCGAAGGACAAGTAGTCGTAGAGCTAGATCCCAGCTTGATTGACGGATCTTTTGTCTCGGATCGGCTGGGGATTGATCCCGCAGAACTTTCCGAACTCGTAGCGCAAATTCGTGAAAGCGGACAGCTCGTTCCGATACTCGTCAGGCATAATCCGGAAAACCACGAGCGCTATCAGGTCGCATTTGGCCATCGCCGTCTCGCGGCAGCCAGAATTATCGGCACAAAAGTCCGTGCGATAGTCCGCGATTTGACAGATGAGCAACTCGTCATCAATCAAGGTCAGGAAAATAACGCCCGTACAAATCTCTCCTATATTGAGCGAGCCCTGTTCGCTCAACGTCTGGAGGCGAGGGGGTTCACGAGAGACGTCATAATGTCGGCGCTTGCGGTCGACAAAGCCGCCGTATCGAAAATGTTATCCGTCGTAAAGCAGATTTCGGTCGAGCTTATCGAGTTGATTGGTGCTGCCCCGGACATCGGTAGGCGACGTTGGATGGAGTTTGGCGATCTGGTTTCGTCTGGAAATTTTGATCGCCTCGTTCAGGAGTTGTCCGCGGACAACATCAGATCACTGGAAAGTAATGAGCGTTTCCAGAAAGCTTTCGATTACCTGGCCGCGCCCGAACCTTCGCGTTCAAAGAAATCTAACAACGGCATCAGCACCAATCGCTGGACCTCAAATGATGGTTCATTGAATCTCATTATGAATCGCAATACCAAAAAGGTCGCTATCGAGCTTTCGAATAGAAATGCAAACGGTTTTGCTGAATGGCTCGCAGGTAGAATGGACACGCTGTACGACGAATTCAGCCATTCAACGACCAGCAATAACGGAGAGTAGCGCGCAAAAGAAAAAGGCCCCCAAAACGTCACCGCATGGAAGCCTCTCTCAATCTGTAGCAAGTCTGAGAATCGCATTTCCATGAATCAGTGTCAAGAGTCATAAACGTCATTTTGGCGGGTGGTTTTCTTTTGCCTTTCGAAAGGTGAGAGGAAATGCAAATTCTGGAAACTGTAACGTCCACGCTTTGTGGACGAATGAGAACGTTTACCCAAAATTCTGGGCAAAAGAGCAAACACGACAGACCGGTAAACCGTTGGGAAATCTATAAACAGCTCTGTTTGACCAAATCAGCATTCGGTCTCAATGATCGTTGCCTTGCCGTGCTCAGTTCACTTTTATCGTTCCTTCCCGTAGACGAGCTGCACGAGAAAAATGGCCTCGTCGTTTTTCCGTCAAATCGCCAACTTTCACTCCGGGCGCACGGCATGCCGGAATCAACTCTGCGCCGCCATCTGGCTTCCCTTGTCGAAGCCGGTATCATTGCACGCAAGGATAGTCCGACGCGTAAACGCTATGCTCATAAGGACAGGGAAGGACACATCGAGCTTGCCTTCGGCTTCTCCTTTGCACCCTTGCTTGCTCGAGCGCCCGAAATTGCGTCAATGGCAGACAAAACCCTTGCAGACCAGGCCGTCCTAAAACGTCTTCGCGACGAAGTGTCGGTCTTGCGAAGGGATATCGCATCAGTTTTTGCCGGAACGACCGAGACAACCGGCAAGGTTTCCCAAGATCTGGAACAGGAGTTTGTCCGCTTTCGAGAAATCGTCGACGCAACACCCCGTCGCGCGTCTCCGGCCGAATTGTCCGCAACCAGGGACCAACTCGCCGCCATCAGAGATCAACTTGCTATCTCGTTGAAAACAAACGACATTGCTCCGGAAATGGGCGGCAGCGATGCTCAATTTGAGCGGCGCTATAATGAATCCCTGTCAGAATCCCTTTATAAAAATCAAAATATCAAAAAGATTGATTTGAACCCCCATTCTTGCCAAGCAAACGATTTGGCAAAATTTGAAAGAGAGAGTCCCATCAGGGTTACTTCAATGCTGTCACTTGATCAGGTTCTCCGGATATGTCCCGATATTCGCGAGTACGGAAAGAGCGGCATTAGCACGTGGCGCGAACTTCTCGATGCGTCCCGGATTGTTTCGGGATTTCTTGGCATTAGCCACTCGGCGTTTCGTGAGGCTGTTCATTTTATGGGAGCAGAGGCCGCTTCAACCGTTGTGGCGTGGATTCTCCAGAAACTTGCCTCTATCAATTCTCCCGGCGGATATCTGCGAACTTTGACGCAGAAGGCGAGGAGAGGGACCTTTTCAATCAGCCAATTACTGTTTTCAGGCATGAAAGCAGTCGGAAATCTGGTCCACGCCGAACCGTGAACCCGCGGCACAATCGAAATTGTGGAGTATACGGCATATGGTCATAGTCCGTGTCACCCAGATTTCGAACTTGATAGGAGCGAGAACATTCGTGAGAGTGGGTGAATGTCGAAACCGCGAACCTCTATCTGCTTCCTGACAGCATTCGGCGTTCTGGCAGCTGTGCCCGCGTCAGCCCAGGAGCATCAGGAAACTGTCATCTTGTCCGTCTCACCCACGATGGTGCGGTGGGCCGAGGTCTACAAAGCTCAACCGGTACGCACTGATGATCCTTACTATCACGTCCGCGTCATCGAGCGGCAAAAAGACTGGAAAGTCTGGCAGTTCAATGAACTTGCTTCCCATATGGCTGTAACGGCTAAGGCGCTTGCAGCCAGTCGTATCAGCAAGAAGGCGATGACCTACAGTTACAAGGACGTGGAGATACGCAGCGCGTACCGCCGTTGGCTGGATGAGCCAGAAACACGCTCCGACGTTCCTGTCTGCAATAGCGATATCCTGAGCTGCCTCACACAGTTGCCAACGCAATAGACAAATAGACAAGGACCGTTCATGTTCAAGTTAATCTACTGCGCAGCTTTAATGGCATCTATTTGCGGACTTGCCGGAGCTGCAGATGCTGGCGGCATCGCCCTCGAAAACAAGCTGGCCAGTTGCGTGACGGTCAAGAACGAGCCTCCTGTTTCAAATGCGAATGCCATCACTGTGATGGCCCACTTTCAAATCCACAAGTCGATCGGTAACTGCGGATGCTTTTCGGCGCGGGCCACCTATACAAGCAGCATCGATATAGACGGTGTTCAAGAAGTGCTGCAGCAGGGCGTTCTTCTGATAGACGAGGATGCCGTGAAGACGCTCATAATTGCTAGTGAGGCGAGGCTGGCGGGCGATCGCAAAATCAAGGTCCGGCTGAATTGTGCAGGACCGACATAACCAACCGGTGTGGGATTTCTTGGCTGTATACTTCTCCGGTACAAGGCCGCGCCAATAGTGGGCAGTTCATTCAGCCATCCGTCTCATCGGTCTGAGGCTTTCCCTCTGACGCGAGCACATCTGGTCGAATTAGAAAAAAGGTAATAAGCAGCCAGGTTCCGGGAAGTTTTTGAATGAAATCCTGGTTTGAGCTGACCGTACGAGTGACAAAAAGTAACCGATTGCGCTTCTAATCTCTTATCACCTGGAGTATGTTTCGGCGATTTTTGATTAAAGGACCTACTCTTGAAGAGCACGGAATTTGCTACCACCCTGCGAGGGTATGCTGCGATCTGTGTACTGATATTGACCTGCCACTGAACTTTCATCCAACGGCGATTAGAGCCTCGGCGGTTTTGACTACGCCAATTGGCGTGTTGGTAGCAACCGGCGGAAACGCCAAGCTTTCATATTGCGCAGCGTTGGAGCCGGTT